>FLNY01004595.1_pt1 | contig 13061 bp, 15 predicted proteins | sample 1140381 | NCBI WGS metagenome assembly FLNY01 (sample SAMEA3878172, study PRJEB12797) | bioreactor metagenome | biome: Moose rumen | place: Sweden | collected 2011-10
TACGTTGAAATTTTGGGCAGTTTTGGCGATATTCAAATTTTGAAAGGGGGCGATTAAATGTTTCCAAAAAATTTTTTATGGGGCGGAGCAACGGCGGCGAATCAGTGCGAGGGTGCATGGAATGTTGACGGTAAAGGTATTTCGGTTGCAGATTGTACGCGCTGGAAAAAAGAAGTTGACGTCAAGGACTACAAGGCGCAACATTCAATCACGAGCAGAGATATTGAAGACGCAATGGCAAACAATGACGAAAAAATTTACGGAAAACGCCACGGTATAGATTTTTATCATCGCTACAAGGAAGATATTAAACTTTTCGCCGAAATGGGCTTTAAATGTTTAAGAGTTTCCATTGCGTGGACAAGAATTTTTCCGACCGGAATTGAAGAAACGCCCAATGAAAAAGGTCTGCAATTCTATGAAAATTTATTTAACGAGTTGCACAAATACAATATTGAGCCAATGGTCACGCTTCATCATTACGAAATGCCGCTGTATCTTGCCAACAATTTTGACGGCTGGTACAGGCGCGAGGTTATCGATTTATTTTTAAAATTTTGTAAAACTGTCTTTAATCGCTACAAAAATCTTGTAAAGTATTGGCTGACTTTCAACGAAATTGACAGCGTTTTTCGCCACCCTTTTACAACTATTGGAATTGTTGAGGACAGATACCCCGCCGAAAAATTTGAGGAAATTATCTATCAATCAGTTCACAATAATTTTGTAGCAAGTGCATTGGCAACTAAACTTTTGAAAGAAATTATCCCTGACGCCAAAATGGGCTGTATGATAACTCGAACTTTAACTTATCCCGAAAATTGCAACCCGCAAAATATTTATCTTGCACTGAAAGACAATCAGAAAAATTTGTACTATTCAGATGTTCAAGTGCGCGGCAAATATCCTTTGCACATAAAAAAAGAATGGGCTAAAAAAGGAATTAAGATTGACTTTGGCGAAAATGACGAAAAGATTTTAAAAAAATATCCTGTAGATTTTGTATCGTTCAGCTACTATCAAAGTCGCGTTGTAAGTGTTGACACGGTAGGCAAAGAAATTGTTGGCGGCAACCTTACTACCGGCGTTAAAAATCCTTACCTTGCAACTTCAGATTGGGGTTGGCAAATTGATCCGTTGGGATTGTGTATTTCACTGATTGACTTGTACGATCGTTATCAAAAACCGCTTTTCATTGTTGAAAATGGACTCGGCGCGGTTGATAAAATTGAGGCTGACGGCTCCATTATTGACGATTACAGAATTGATTATTTTAGGCAACATATAGCGGCAATTTCAAAGGCGATTGATGAAGGCGTTGACGTTATGGGCTATTTGCCGTGGGGTTGTATCGATATGGTAAGTATGTCAACTTGTCAAATGAGTAAACGTTATGGCTTTATTTATGTTGATTTAAATGACGACGGCTCCGGCACAGGCAACCGTTACAGAAAAAAATCTTTTGACTGGTACAAGAAAGTTATCGCCACAAACGGCGTTGATTTAAATTAAGGACTAGGGACTAAGGATTAAGGACTAGGGGGAATTTTTTTCCTTAGCCCTTAAAAACAACTGAAAGGAGTTTTTACAAATGGCATTTCCGAAGGGCTTTTTATGGGGCGGCGCGGTAGCTGCTCATCAATTAGAAGGCGGCTGGCAAGAAGGCGGCAAAGGTGTTTCTGTTGCAGACGTTATGACGGCAGGTGCGCACGGCGTACCGCGTCAAATTACAGCTGAAGGCGTTATTCCCGGCAAAAATTATCCTAACCATGAGGCGATTGATTTCTATCATCATTTCAAGGAAGATATTGCACTTTTCGGCGAAATGGGCTTTAAATGTTTTAGAACTTCCATTGCGTGGACAAGAATTTTTCCAAATGGTGACGACGCCGAGCCGAATGAAGAAGGCTTGAAATTTTATGACGAAATGTTTGACACAATGCACAAATACGGTATTGAACCGGTAGTTACACTTTGTCATTTTGAATTGCCGCTGAATATTGCCAATAAATATGGCGGTTTCAGAGATCGCCGCGTTGTCGATATGTTCGTAAAATTCGCTGTAACTTGTTTCAATCGCTACAAAGACAAAGTTACCTACTGGATGACTTTTAACGAAATTAACAATCAGCGCGACGTCAGAAATCCTTTTTTCGCCTTCACAAACAGCGGCGTAACTTACAAGGAAGGCGAAGACAGGCTTGCAGTTATGTATCAAGTTGCAATGAATGAACTTGTTGCAAGTGCTAAGGCGATTGTCGAAGGGCACAAAATTAATCCCAATTTCAAAATTGGCTGTATGCTTGCCTTTGGTCCAACTTATCCTGAAACTTGCCGCCCTGAAGATCAAATTGAAGCTCTCAAAGATATGGACAGAACATATTTCTTCGGCGATGTTCATGTACGCGGACACGTTCCGAGTTACGCCAAAAAACTTTGGGAAAATAACGGCTGGAATATTAAGCTGGAGCCCGGCGATGAAGAAATTCTTAAACAAGGCGTTGTAGATTATGTCAGTTTCAGTTACTACATGAGCTACACCGTTTCTTCAGTCAAAGATAATCCTAACGCTGTCAAAGATGAATTTGTTAGTGGCGTCAAAAATCCTTACATTAAAACTACTGATTGGGGTTGGGCGATTGATCCTGTCGGCTTGCGTTATATGTTGAATCTTTTGTATGAACGTTATGAAATTCCGCTGATGATTAGTGAAAATGGAATTGGCTTGCACGAAGAACCGGACGCTGAAGGCAAGATTGACGATAAAGCACGTGTTGATTATTTCCGCGCTCATATTTCTGAAATGAAAAAAGCCGTTGAAATTGACGGTGTTGACTTGTTTGCTTATTGTCCGTGGGGACCGATTGATTTAGTTTCTGCAGGTACAGGCGAAATGGAAAAACGCTACGGCTTTATCTACGTTGACAAAAATAACAAGGGCGAAGGAACTTTAGCGCGCAGCCGCAAAAATTCTTTCTTCTGGTACAAAAAAGTTATTGCGTCCAACGGCGAAGACCTTGCATAAAATTTTATAATTTCCCAAAAAATTAATCCCCAACTTTCGCAGTCGGGGATTTTTTTGTTAAAAAGTTCGCTTAATCGTAAGCAAGCATTTCTTCCATATTTTCGTGAAGATTGTTCAAATAATTTCTCAAGTCTTCAGCGGTTGCAGGATTTCTCAAGGCAAATTCAATATTCGCCTGTAAAAAACCCATTTTACTGCCAACATCATAACGATGCCCTTTGAAAACATAAGCGTACATTGCCTCATCTTGAGACAATCTTTTTAGAGAATCTGTAAGTTGAATTTCGCCGCCTGCCCCGGGCGTTTGATTTTCAAGATATTTAAAAATCGTCGGCGTCAAGATATATCGTCCCAAAATTGCGATATTGCTTGGAGCATTTTCTTTTTTAGGTTTTTCGACAAGGTCGCGCACTTTATAAACATCATTATCAACGTGGCGACAGTCAACAATTCCATAACGGCTGACAGCGTCTTCAGAAACTTGTTGCACGCCTAAAATCGAAGTTTTGTATTCGTTAAAAACTTCAACCATTTGCTGAAGTACAGGTTTTTGAGAAACAACAACATCATCGCCCAAAAGTACCGCAAAAGGTTCATCGCCAATGAAATGGCTTGCCGTCAAAACTGCGTGTCCTAAGCCGAGTGGCTGTTTTTGTCTGATAAAATGGATATTGGCAATTTCCGGAATAGATTTAACCATTTCAAGCCAATCTGATTTACCGGCTTTTTCCAATTCCATTTCCAATTCAATGGAGCGGTCAAAATGATCTTCGATTGAACGTTTGCTGCGCCCCGTTACAATTATAATATCTTCGACGCCGGCGGAGGCTGCCTCTTCAATTATGTATTGAATTGTAGGTTTATCGACAATCGGCAGCATTTCTTTTGGCTGCGCCTTTGTAGCCGGTAAAAATCTTGTACCGAGACCCGCCGCCGGTATTACGGCTTTTCTTAGTTTCATAGAAATTCTCCGTTCAAAAATTAAAACATTCTGCGCGCTCCAATGTAACGTGCATTGTAGTAACTTTCATGCAATGAAGAAATAGTAACGCCGCGGCTTGAGCTTGCGTGAATGAAATTACCATCGCCTAAATAAATTCCACAATGGGACGCGCCGTAAGTGTAAGTTGTGAAGAAAACTTCATCGCCCGGCAAAAGTTCAGAACGTGAAATTGGAGTTCCAACTTCATATTGATAATCTGCAGTACGCGGCAAACTAATTCCTACCATACCATAAACTTGTTGAGTATAAGCAGAGCAGTCAATACCGTAATACAAAGAATTTCCGCCGAAAACATAGGGAGTACCGATATATTGCATGGCAACGCTAATAAGACGGCGGCTGATATATGAAGAACCGCGGCTGACTTCCGGCATTTCACGCCCAACAAGCGCAGTGTAAGTTTTTTCGTCAACATTACCGCTTACTTTAAGTCCCTTAGATTTTTGGAAAGATTTTACTGCATCGACAGTTGAAGGACCAAAATCGCCGTCAGCAATGACATCATAGCCAAGCTTGACGAGGTGCCCTTGTATTTCTGCGACTTCCGCGCCCTGATCTCCCATCCTAAATGCGCCCGACGCAAATGTCACGGAATTAATTGCAAAAATCATCATCACCATTACCAGAGTCCTTAACAACATAAATTTCAACACACCTTTCAAGTAATTGTAAAAACCTTGAGTATTATACTCAATTATTCTGATTTAATACTGAATTTGAAAAAATTTTTTAAAATTCTTCAGCGTGCGCACTCATCCCCTTTATACACAGTTCCATAAGTTTATCAAGCGGCATATTTAAATTTTCTGCGCCCTGCGTGATAACTTCCCTGTTACATTTGGCGGCAAAGCGTTTGTCCTTGAATTTTTTCTTCAAACTTTTAACGCTCATACCGTCGAATTTTTCAGGACGCATTAAAGAATAAGCGTGAACAATTCCTGTTAATTCGTCAACCGCGTACAAAGATTTTTGACAATCTGTAGTAGGTTTAACGTTGACAGGGTGTAAGCCGTAAGCATGCGAAATAATTATGTCAATATCTTCATTTGAAACGCCTTCAGGCTCCAAAAGTTCCCGCACGTGTTGGCAATGTTCGTCTGGAAATTTTTCAAAGTCAACATCGTGCAAATAACCTATCGCTGCCCAATGCTCCTTGTCTGCGCCGAAATATTCTGCCATTGCCTCCATTGCCGCGCTAACCGCCGCCGCGTGTGTGAAAAGGTGAGGCTCGGTTGTATGTTTTTTCAAAATTTCTTTCGATTTTTCCAATGTTAATTTACTCAATTAAATTCCTCCTTATTGAATTTGAAAAAAATTTTAATTTTTTAAATGTATTTTCTTTCTCCAAAGCAAAAAAAGTACTAAAGAGCACGCCTTGCCGCGCAAGTAATAAAGAAAAAGTGCTTTTTAACCAAATTTTTAGTTTTTTTACATTTTAAATTTTCACGGGCAATATCCCAAATCAAAAAGGCGTTGTTTCTTGCATATTCTAACAAATTTTGTAATTCCTGTTGATTAAAGCCGTGTGAATTTTTTATATTTAACGCGGGCAAAGTTGACTCAAGAAAATCAAAGCCGCCTTCATTCGGACGCTCAAAATAAATTTTAATATATTCCATTCCAAATTTATTCAAGTGAATATCGCCGAATGTTAAATTAATTTCGTCAATTTCAGAAAAAAAATATTTCATACGATCACCTACAAAATTTTTTCAAAGGCAATATTCGCCCGTTCAAACGGGAATCTTTCTCTGTCAACGAGAATTTCGGTAAAGCCGAATTTTCTGTACAAATGCACGCCCGCCGCGCATTTTGTATTTGATACGATTAAAATTTTGTCGATACCTTTATTTTTTGCGTAGTCAATGCAAGCTTGTAAACATAAACTGCCCGCGCCTTTCACTTCGCCGGTTGACGCAAATTTTGCAATTTCCCATTCGCCGTCAGCCATAGGACCAATCAAACAGCACGCCAAAACTTTTTCGTTGTCGTCAAGCGTAAAAAATATTTCGCCGCCCTTTGCGAGCATTTCTTCAAAAGTGTTAAAAAATAAAATATCTTCCTGTTCAATTACAAACATTTCATTAAGCCAACGCTTATTCATTTCAATAAAAATATTTTTAAATTTCGGTTCATACGGTACAACTTTCAAATTAATTTTCTCCATTCCAAAAAATTTTGCTGATTAATTAAATTTCCATTTCCAAACGTTTCAATAAAGCGGCACAGGCGCGGGAAATATCTTCATAAGATTTTGCATAATCGTCGGTAATGTAAGGATCTTCAACATCTCTATTTTCGCCCGCAAATTCCATCATTAAAAAAATTTTATTGGCAGGGTCGCCGCCTGTCATTTCTTTTAAATCAGAAAAATTGCCCTTGTCCATAGCAATAATATAATCGTAACTTTGATAATCTGCGCCGTTAAATTTTTTACAAATTCTGTAAGGATTGAACGGGATATTATTTTTTGAGAGTTCAAAGCAAGTACCGCTTGAAATTTGAGTGTAGCCTGTAGCGTGGCAACCGGAAGATTCAACATAGATTTTATCAGATAATCCAACTTTTTCAACTAAATTTTTCATAATAAATTCAGCCATTGGTGAACGGCAAATATTTCCGAAACAGACAAAGTTAATTTTCATTTTCCAAAACTCCTAATTAGACATTCTGCGGGTAAGGGCGTTATCTTCGGCGCGCAAAGTTTGGGCTAATTTTTTCTTATCTTCGGCAGATTTAGCGGTTGCGGCTTTTTTATCGTCCATCCACTGCGCGTAATCTTCAGCATAACCAATTTCTAAATCGCAAATTTTCATTCGCAAATTATGAAGAGTTCTTGCGCCCTGTGGTACAGGCAAAGTAAAAAGTTCCTGCTTGCGCGTTTCCCAATCTTTTTTTACAACGTCAAGCATTAAAGCTTTTAAATCTGCGCGAGTTTTATCTTGCCCTAAAGTTCCTTCAGCCATAATCGCAAAATTTTTTTGTTCTGCGTCATTAATAATTGCGTCGTGGCGGGCGTTAATTTCGGCGGAGTCTGCAAGGTATTTATCAAGTTGAACGCGGCGAACTGCATTTAATTTACCGATAAAATCTGAAAAGTTTTGAAGGCTGACAATTTGCCATTCGTCTTTTAAATTACGGCGCAAAATTACATTAAAAATAAATTCTTCCTGCAATTCCGGTTGAAAAATTCTAACCTTCGCCATTGCCTCATTGGAATTGCGGGGATTAATTTCGACACTGTCAACGCCGCGATATTCAAACTTATCAAGCCCTGTTCGTTCCAAAAGAGTTGTAACGCTTGCATTTTCTTCCTTGTTAAAATCGCCTGTCTCAATGTAAGAATCAATCGCCGCCTTCAAACTCAAAAATAAAGGCTCCCTTAACATTTCAGTAAAATTTTTTATCGCAACGCGGGCATCAGCCGTCATTGTCTTATCAGCATCAGTTACGCCCTCAACAATGCTGTTGTAGCTGTCGTCAAGAATACTTTCAAGGTTTACAACTTTATAAAAATCTGCCTTGTTGTGTTTCTCTACGGCTTTTTCAACAGTTTGAATTGCATATGTAGGCGTGTCTCTGCCGGAAATTAAAAAGAAATAGCCGCCGCCCGCTATTGCCAACGCCGCTATTCCTGCTCCTATTCCTAATTTAAATGTTTTATCCAATTTTATACTCTCCTTGACAAAATAATTTTAATATAATTCGTCAATAAATAATTTTCTTCCTGCAAAAAAATAGACAGCCGCCGGTGCCGACTGTCGCGCAGATTTTATTTCAATAAGTTATTGTCTGCCAAATATTTTATAAAGGATTCAAAAATTTTTTCGTTGCGTTGAATAATATTTTTTTCTTTAAATTCATATTGATTTTCTGCCAAATTTGAAAGTTCCAAATTAAAAGTTTTTGGCAGATTATTTTTTGTAGTAGTTTTACCGAGATAATATAATCTTTTTTGACTGAAAGGAAAACTGGAGGCATGAACATTTATACGTTTTTCAAGTAAAGATTTATTGCCCAGAAGTTCAAGATTTTCTTCATTTTGGAGCGGATTAGTTTTAATAAGATTTTTGGCGTAAATGTGCTCAATTTCCAAGCGTGTATCAAGTGGCGGCAATTCTTGATCTTCATTTTGGAAAGTCCACCACGCCAACATTGCCCGCGTAATTTGTTTTGACTGTGAAAATTTTGTATTTGAAAATTTAGTTGAAAAATCCCGTACATTTTGTTTGAATTGCTCAAAATTTAATTCGTTGCCGTGTAAAATATTTTGAAATTCCAAGAAAAACGGGCGACGAATTGCTTGTACTCCCGGCTGAACTATCGCAAACATTAAAAACATTGCCGTTATCTTGTTCAGGAATTTATAAAATTTTTCGTCGTCCAATTTGTTTTGAGAATCACGGTTGCCCATAAAGTACAGCGAAACAATATTTTCCCAGATTGAATACGGACAATAACTCAAAACATACAGCCGCTTTAAAATTCTTGTGGAAAATCTTTCACTGTCGCGCAGTTTTATATCATTCCAGAAATTTGCCAGCGTTTCTAAATCTTCAAAAGTTTTTTTACTCTTAAAAATTTTATAATCGTTTTGTTCATAGTAAACGCGCAGTCCTTTAAAAGTATCGCTTTTAGTTTCAGATTTTGCCAACAAATAGTACATATACTTCATAAATAAATCATCAGTCGGAGTGCCGCGACGCGGGTGGAAATTGTCATTGCAGATTGTTTCAAGTTTTTTCCAGCGCGCAACAAAATTATCTTTTTGGTCTTCGTTTAGGAAAAATTTATAAAATTGCGATTTAAAAATATCAGAATCTGAAAGCGGCATCCCTCTATCATTCAGCGTGGTAAAAATTTTGAACGCCGTACTTTGTGAATTCGCCTCAATCTGCACTATAATACAGTTATCCAAAAGTCTTCCCGAAAAAGGGATAAATTCATTTGGTTTTAATTCAGTAAATTTATTTTGAAAGAAACGATAATTTTCAGCGTACTTGCTTTTATTGCCTTTGGTTGCCTCGCCGGTTGAAATAATTTTATTAAATTCTGCAATATCTTCATCAGTTGCAACAACAGATTTTAACTTGCAACGTTCCTTATTCAGTTTGTTGTCATTAGGATTAGTTTTCCAAATACATTTTCCAATATCTTTACAACTATCATTTGATTCATCTTTAAAAGCTTGATAAAACGCGCGGAGCAAAAGTAAAAGCGTAGTTAAGCGTTGTTGCCCGTCGATAACTTCATTTGTTTTGTCCTTTTTGTAAGTTACAATCGCACCTAAAAAATATTCGTCATCGTCTTCAAATTCTTCATCGCCGTCAGGAAAAGCAAAATTGTATAAATCTTCCCAAAGAGTTTCGCATTCGTCTCTTCCCCATGAATAAGGGCGTTGATAATCCGGAATTAGAAATTTTGCATTTTTATGAAAAAGTTCATTAATTCTTTTTGGTGGACTGTTTAAATTTAAATTTGACATAAAAACTCTCCTTTCAAAAAGTTTTTTCAACGCTCCAAAAATTTTTCCTGCGTAAACAAAAAAAGCCGGAAGTTCACCAACTCCCGACTTAAAAATTTCAATATAAAAATTTTATTAAAGTTGCAATTCTACATCAGCTTCAACTTCGCCGTTAAGAATTTTGGAAATTCTGTAAAAAGCCTCACGATTATTTTCGCCGTGAATTTTCAGTACCAAACTTTGTCCCGCAGTAACAGCCAAATTAACAAGCGATAAGATACTGTCTGAATCGCCGGATTTTGCGCCGGACGTAATTTCGACAAGGCAAGCAGTTTCTGACGCAACTTTTACAATGCTTGCACATTCACGGAAACAAAGTTTAATCTTTGATACCATAACAAATGAAACAACCGGCAGAACTGTTTCAACTTTAGAAACTGTTTCAGCTTTAGGAACTTTTTCAGTTGCAGAATTTTTCTTAGTTGCAGATTTTTTTTCAACTGCAGAAATTTTTTCAACTACTGCAGATTTTTCTTTTTCAGCCGTTTTCTTAGCCAAAGTTCCCTCCTCCTCGTGAGTTTTGACGATTTTTATATTTCTATTTTTAACTTTCAAATTAGATTTCATTTTTAAAACTCCCTTCAAAAAGGATCCCGCGTCACTTCCCTGTGACGCCTGAATTTTAACATTTTTTTCAGATTCACGTCAACAAGTAATTATTATTGTTTTGGAAAAAATTTAATCGTATTTGGCGGGAATTTTCTTTTTATTTTCAGATTGAATAGAAATTTTCTTTTCTTGACGTTAAACTTTGCAGGAAATATAATAAGAATTAGGAATTAAGGACTAGGGATTAGGGGTTAAGAACTATGGACGAAGAAATTCAGAAAACCGAAGAAGAAATTTTAGCCGAACAAAAAGCAGTAGCGTTAAAGTACGATATGCAAAAAGATGTTGCGCCGCGCGTCATTGCGAAAGGTAAAGGACACGTCGCCGAGCATATCTTAGCCACTGCGCAAAAAAATTCTATTCCCGTTTACCAAAATAAAACGCTGGTAAATATGTTGATGGCTCTTGAAATTGATAGAGAAATTCCACCGGAACTTTACAAGGCGATTGCTGAAGTTATGGCGTACGTTTACAAAATGGATAAAGAAAAAGGGCGCGCAAATGCCGCACAAGCACTGCAACGCAGCCGCCGTCCTTTGATTTAAAGGCTAAGGATTTTTGAAAGGAGAAATTTTATTGCCTATTTATAACGCGCAGATTTTAAAAATTGACGCTGCCGAAACGCGCCGTTACTCCGGTTTAAAAAAAGCTCCAAACTTTGACGAAAAAAATATTTCTGACGCTTGCGAAGAGGCACTTTTACTTTTGGAAGTACGCGGTATTTATAAAATTTACGATTATGACTGCAAAAATAATATTATAAATTCTGCGCCGCCGTTTAAAATTTTTGGCAATTCAATTATCAAACACCTTGCCGGCTGTGAAAAAGTTGCTTGCATTGCCGTTACAGTCGGTGAAAATATCGAAAATGAAGTTACAAAAAAATTCGCCGCCGGAAATTATGTATCGTCGGTACTTTTGGACGCCGCCGCAACCGCCGCCGTTGAACAAGCTGCCGATGAATTGGAAAAAGCCATTGCCCGTGAAGTTTCTAAAGAAAGTCTGAAAATGCGCCGGAGATTTAGTCCCGGTTACGGCGATTGGCAACTTGAAAATCAAAAAAATTTTTTTTATGTTACGGGCGCGCCTGAAATTGGAATGAATTTGACTGAATCGCTGATGCTTGTACCGCGAAAATCTGTTACGGCAATTATCGGCTTAGAAAAAATTTTTTCAAGCGATAAAAATATTAAAAACAAAAAATCCTGCGCGAGTTGTGATAAAATAAATTGTCTTGCTAGGAGTTGAGAACTTGCAAAAATTTGAAAAATGGCAAGGTTGCGGCAATGATTTTATAATAGTCGACAGCCGCCAAACAGAAAAAATTGACGCCGCCGAAAAAGTTATAAAACTTTGCGACAGACATTTTGGAATTGGAGCAGACGGCGTCATTTATGTTTTACCGTCAAAAGTTGCTGACGTTCGTATGAGAATTTTTAACGCGGACGGCTCTGAGGCTGAAATGTGCGGCAATGGCATTCGTTGTTTCACAAAATTTTTACTCGGAAAAAATTCCGGCAATTTGAAAGTTGAAACCGGCGCGGGAATTTTAACCGTGCAACTTGAAAATAATCTGGTAACTGTTGACATGGGCGAGCCAATTCTTGACGCCGAAAAAATCCCCGTGATTTTCGACAAAGAAAAAGTTATTGCCGAGCCGTTGAAAGTTGACGGCGAAATTTTTAAAATTACCTGCGTTTCAATGGGAAATCCGCACTGCGTGATTTTTGTTGACGATTTATCTAAAATTAATCTGGAAAAAATCGGACCGAAATTTGAAAACAATAAAATTTTCCCGCGCCGTACCAATACCGAATTTGTCGAAGTTTTAAGCCGCACTGAATTAAGAATGCGCGTTTGGGAGCGCGGCAGCGGTATAACTTTGGCTTGCGGAACGGGAACCTGCGCGACGGTTATTGCGGCGAATTTGAACGGTTTAACAGAAAAATCTGCAACTGTACATTTGGACGGCGGCGATTTAAAAATTGAGTGGCGCGCAGATAACCGCGTTTATATGACGGGCGCGGCTGAAAAAGTTTTTGAAGGAAATTTTTAGGCGGTGTAAAATGCAAAAAGGTTTATTGTTAGTAGTTTCCGGCGCAAGCGGTACGGGTAAAGGTACTGTTTGTAAAAGATTGTTAATGGAAATTTCAACGCTTTTTTATTCAATTTCTGCAACGACGCGGCAACCGCGCACAGGTGAAACTGACGGCGTAGAATATTTTTTTATTACTGTCGAACAATTTCAACAATGGATAGCCGAAGAAAAATTTTTGGAATACGCCGAAGTTTACGGAAATTTGTACGGCACGCCAATTCATAAAGTCGAAGAAAGATTAAATCGCGGCGAAGATGTTTTGTTGGAAATTGACATTCAAGGCGCGTTAAACGTTATGAAAAAGCGTCCGGACGGCGTATATATTTTTTTGTTGCCGCCTTCACTGGAGGAATTAAGCAACCGAATTAAAGGGCGCGGCAGTGAATCGCCGGAAACTTTTGCACGCCGGTTTAATTCTGCAAAAAATGAAATTGCCATTGGTAAAAAATATCAGTATGTTGTTTTGAATGATACGGTTGAGGCGGCAGTGGAGCAAATTAAATCGATAATCGCCGCCGAACGTTGCAAAGTCAATCGCAACGAAAATCTTTTTGAAAATTTGCTGACACCATAAATAAAAGCGGGGCGCGGGGTGGCAACCTCGATAATCAAAAAATTTGCTTGCAGATGAAAAAGCGTGGCGCGGAGCGGCAACCTCGATAATCAAAAAAATTGCTTGCAGATAAAAAAGCGGAGCGCGGGGCGGCAACCTCGATAATCAAAAAAATTTGCTTGCAGATGGAAAAGCAGGGCGCGGGGTGGCAACCTCGATAATCAAAAAAATTTGCTTGCAGATGGAAAA
>FLNY01000064.1_pt1 | contig 13056 bp, 14 predicted proteins | sample 1140381 | NCBI WGS metagenome assembly FLNY01 (sample SAMEA3878172, study PRJEB12797) | bioreactor metagenome | biome: Moose rumen | place: Sweden | collected 2011-10
CTCTCCGTCAGCTTTGCTGACACCTCTCCCCGAGAGGGAGAGGGAAGAAATGGGATTTCCGACGATGGTACATGGCAGCGATATATATGCAATAATATATTACTGTATCGCCTGACAAACAATAGTATTCTCTATGGTGCATAACAACGGTATATATAATACTGCGTCGCCTGACAGATATATGTTGTTAAAGGAGTTCGCCAGAAAGAACAAGCAACATCCTACAGAAGCAGAAAAACTGCTTTGGGAATGTCTGCGAGGCAAGAACCTGTGGTTTAAGTTTAACAGGCAACATATCGTAGGTGACTACATCGTGGATTTCATTTGCCTGGAACGTGCCTTGGTGATAGAGGTTGACGGTGGCTACCATTCCGAATATGAGCAGATGCAGCGTGATGAATGTCGGACTGAACATCTGGAGAATATGGGACTACGGGTTATAAGATTCTCAAACGAGGAAATTCTTAGTGATATAGAAGGTGTGTTAGATAACATACGAAATGAATTATACAATAATGAATAAACAAGATATAAAGCAAGACATACTATCTTCCTCCCTCTCGGGGAGGAATGTCAGCTCTGCTGACAAGGAGGGGGTCGTCAAAGTCGGCATACTCGGCGCCGCGGGCTACACCGGCGGCGAACTGATACGCCTGCTGATTAATCACCCTGATGTGGAGATAGTGTTTGCAAACTCGGAGTCTAACGCCGGCAATAAGGTGTACGACGTGCATGAGGGACTCATGGGCGAGACAGAACTGGAGTTCACCAGCGAGATGCCTTTCGACAAGGTTGACGTGGTGTTCTTCTGCTTCGGTCATGGCAAGAGCGAAGCGTTCCTCAAGGAGCACAGCATTCCTGCCAACGTGAAGATAATAGACCTGGCACAGGACTTCCGCATCAAGGGCAACCACGACTATGTGTATGGACTGCCAGAGACACATCGCGAAGAGATAGCACAGTGCCAGCATCTGGCAAACCCAGGCTGCTTCGCCACTTGCATACAGCTCGGACTGCTGCCTTTGGCAAAGGCAGGTCTGCTTACGCACGACATCGCTGTCAATGCCATCACTGGTTCTACAGGTGCCGGACAGAAGCCCGGAACTACAACTCACTTCTCTTGGCGCAACAACAACTTCTCGGTGTATAAGCTGTTTACCCACCAGCATCTGCATGAGATTACGCAGACACTCAACGAACTGCGACCAGAGGCTACTCCACGTGTCGTTGACACTCTCGACGAAGGCTATGACAAAGACGGTATCACCGTTGACTTCATACCTTACCGTGGCGACTTCGCACGCGGCATCTTCTGCACAGAGGTGATCACCCTCGACTCTACTAAGTCTGCTGAGGAGGTTGCGGCATTATACAAAGATTACTATAAGGATGCCGCCTTCACCCACTACAGCGACAAGGCTCTCGACCTGAAGCAGGTAGTAAACACCAACAAGGCTCTTGTGCATACAGAGGTGTTCGGTCGCAAGGTCGTTGTCACATCAATGATAGACAATCTCCTCAAGGGCGCCGTAGGTCAGGCGGTGCAGAACATGAATATCATGTTCGGTTTGGACGAAACCGCAGGACTCAGACTGAAGGCGAGCGCATTCTAACAATTCATAATTCATAATGCATAATTCATAATTTGCTATGCAGATGATTATGCGTTATGAATTTTTAAAAAAGAAAAACAAACCTAATTATGCATTATGCATTATAAATTATGAATTTATTTGACGTATATCCACTCTTCGATGTCAACATCGTCAAGGGACAAGGCTGCAAGGTATGGGACGATAAAGGTCAGGAGTATCTTGACCTCTATGGCGGACATGCCGTTATCAGCATAGGCCACTGCCATCCTCACTATGTGGAGATGATGACAAGCCAGCTTAACAAGTTGGGGTTCTACTCTAACTCAGTAATCAACAAGTTGCAGGTGCAGGTTGCTGAGCGTCTGGGCAAGGCCAGCGGCTATGAGGATTACCAGTTCTTCCTCATCAACTCTGGCGCCGAGGCTAACGAGAATGCACTGAAGCTTGCTTCATTCACCAACGGTCGCACCCGTGTGCTGTCAGCACAGAAGGCGTTCCACGGTCGTACCTCACTCGCTGTGGAAGTAACCAACAATCCTAAGATTATCGCACCTATCAACGATGGCGGTCACGTTACCTACCTGCCTATGAACGACCTCGCCGCATGGGAGGCTGAGCTCAGCAAGGGCGATGTATGCGCCGTAATCCTTGAGTGCATACAGGGCGTCGGTGGCATACAGATGGCAACAGAAGAGTTTGCACAAGGTCTCGCTGCAGCCTGCAAGAAGTATGGTACCATCCTTATCTGCGACGAGATACAGTGTGGCTACGGCCGCTCTGGCAAGTTCTTCGCCCACCAGTGGCTCGGCATCAAGCCTGACCTCATCACTGTGGCTAAGGGCATAGGTAATGGTTTCCCAATGGCTGGCGTGCTGATATCACCTGACTTCAAGCCTGTATATGGACAGCTCGGTACCACCTTCGGCGGCAACCACCTCGCCTGCACCGCAGCACTGGCAGTACTCGACGTAATGGAGAAGGAGAACCTCGTGGAGAATGCACGCACAATGGGTGAGTATCTCATGAGCGAACTGAAGAAGTTGCAGGCATCACCAGAAGGCAAGCACATCACCGATGTGCGTGGTCGCGGACTGATGGTAGGCGTAGAGTTTGACATCCCACAGGCCGACGTACGTAAGCCTCTCGTCTATGACCAGCACTGCTTCACTGGTTGCGCTGGCACCAACCTCCTACGTCTGCTTCCACCTCTCTGCCTTACCAAGGATAACGTGGACGACTTCATCGGCAGACTGAAGAAGGTGATAGCGTAAAGAATATTTAAGAAAAGGATTGTAACGGACGAAAAAATGTCCATTACAATCCTTTCTTATTTACTTCACTTAATGCCTTAAGCGTAAATTGCCATTTTTATTATCTTGCTCCCTTCCTACGGTTACATTCTCGGCAGAGCATCTGGCAGTTTTCCTCTGTTGTGCGTCCTCCCTCACGCCACGGAGTGATGTGGTCGCCCTCCATATCCGCATATTCAAATTCTTTGTCACGATTTGGACAATCAGGATTAGCGCAACGATGTTTTTGTTTCTCATAGAGTGCTAACTTTATCCTGTCAGGGAAAGCACGCAATCCGAGATGATGTTCGTCTTTTGTCAACAGATAAGGTATTATTCCTTTTTGCTTTTGTACCTCATCATCAATCAACAATCGGGTTATCTTATCATCCAACCCATTCTTGTCTATTACCTCATCTTTATACTTGTCATATAGCATTCCCCAATCTATTCCTTTTGTAATCTGCTTTCGTTTTTCCACATAGAATGTAGCATTTACCCATGTAATAACAGCCGTAAAATACTGCCACAGTTGCGAAGCATTAGGGTTATATTGATGGTCTGCCATATAGCCTTCTATGGTTACCTTGTTATCAACTGTACTTTTGCTATTTGCTATCCAGCGCAGTGCGGTTTCTAATAAATCCTGTCTTATCGCAGAACCATTCATCAGGTTCTTTCCCATATTCTCAGCAGGACAATTACGCTTTGAGAAATATCTCTTGGCATCAGAAACAAACGGCCCTGCATAGACGGCATTACGCAGTTCTTGTTGCGTTAGCCGCTCACCAGCAATATTGATGGTCTCAAACCAATCAAGCTTTTCTTTGTCATTGCCAGAACACACATATACCATTAATTTGTAGTTGAGAATCTGTTCTCGCTCAGACTCAGAAAGGTTACAGAATTTCTGTTCATAGCCACCTCTATTGATAAAGAAAACTCCATCAACGTACTGACATATAGAAATGGTGCGCTGCTGACCATCCATCACTTCGTATGGAACGTTGCCGTCATTTTCTCGCTTCGCCCAATACATCACGTTTAGCGGAAAGCCATTCATCACGGTATGTATGACGGCATTTCGCTTCTTGTCATCATATATAAACTCACGCTGATACGCTGGACGTATGTCAAGTTTCCCGCCAAAGCCTCTCACTCCCTGTTCCTCATTATCCTCGTATCCTTCGGACAAATCTCTGATTGTAATTTCTTTCAGTTCAATTTTCATGGCTATTTCTTTTTACGAATTAGTATTTTAGGAAATAACATTTTATATTCCCCATTTATCAAAAGAACACTTCTTCTGTTTAAGTCACTGTAGTTCGTCGCATCTGACTTTGAATAAATCTTTGTGCAAAAGGGACTATTTCTATCTGTTATACCAACTATTTCAAACTGCTCAGGATTATATTTGTCAAAAAAAGTAAGTGGTACTCCCATTAGCCCATTATAATCATAAGGTATCTCATTAATTGCATGAACATCTATTGCATCATAATTATCATATAGTGGGTACTTATCAGCAGAATAAGAATGATACAAGATCAATTCTTCATGGCGTTTCTTATGGTCAAGGTTTGTGAACCAACAGATATTGCCAAACTTCGCAAACTTTCGACCATCAGATTTAATGTAGATATTTTTTTTTACATACTCCTGAGGCACTTCGAATTCTTGTGCGCCAGCATGAAAGCCAAACCACATTTTATTATCTCTCAACAATGGAAAAATTTCTTTATAACTGACCGCATTTTGATTTCCTATAATCAAAAATCTCTTTCCATACTTCATCAACTGCGCTACATATTCACGAAAAAGGGAGAAGGGAGGGTTTGTCACAACGATGTCAGCCTCTTTTAACAGTTCTATACACTCAGAACTGCGGAAATCTCCGTTGCCTTTTAAAGTAGAGAGGACGTTCTTGTCATTTCGTAATAGATACTGCACGTCTGCCAAGTCTATACGACCATCACCGTTTACGTCTGTAACCTCTGTAATCACGACCTTATAAGCCATACGTTTATTTTCTTTTTTACAGTTGTCATCAAACAAAGGGAGTTCCCTACCCGTTATGGGCGAACCATTATAGCAGGTGGCTATAAGTTTCTTCAACCCAAACTCATTGAAGCTGCTTGCAAAATATTTGAAGAAGTTGCTCTCATAAGGGTCATCGCAGTTACACAGAATTATCTTATCACGAAAATGTTGACGGTAATGACGCAATTCATTCTCTATATCTGAAAGTTGAGTATAGAACTCATCTTTCTTTGCCTCCTTTGCTGCATTAAGATTTTTGTTAGCCATATAAGTGATTGATAGTTTTTCAGCACCTACTATCAATCACGCCACCGAACACAAAAAGGGCGTGATGCACCTTATCTGCGTTCAGCTATGAGGCAGCCTCGGAATGGAAACCTCAGCAATTAGAAAAGAATGCATCACGTCTATGCGTGAATGCATTGCTATAATCCAATTACTAAGGTCTTCGCATACCGAATACCTTATCACATATTATTCCTGTGCGTTTTATTTCCAACAAGTTTCCGAGGCTTTTGGCTGAACGCGAAATAATAGCGAATGCTTTTTTGTTTAACCCACAATGTCTGTTAGGTAACCACACTGTGTGGTGTATTACCGACTGCAAAATTACGAAAAAATAATGAAACAATCACAAGATTAACAAACTTTATTTATTTTCACCGAAGCACCTGTATAGTTCCCATAATAAAAACTCACTTACTGAAAGTACACTAATTCGCTTTTGTGAAATACAGTCTATTACGTTTTTATTCAACAACATTTTATGAAGTATATTTAATAAAATATCGTTAAAAAAGCATTTTATGAAGTATATTTAACAAAAAAATATTACCTTTGCATTATGTAATGCTATTATTACGTTTTGTTTTCAGAAATACACTTAATTTGCTTGGATTATGGAAATTATAGCAAGACGGACATATTTAGATGCAATCAACCAATGGTTAGGAAAAAATCTAATCATAGTACTTACAGGACAGAGGCGAGTAGGTAAGAGTTGCATACTGAAGCTATTGGCAGAAAACTGTCGTCAAAGTGGCAATGTAATATACATAGACAAGGAGAAGCATCAGTTTGAAGACATACAGGACTATCGTGACCTTAACGCATACATTGATGAACGTATAGTGAATGGACAGACGAACTATATTATTATTGATGAAGTGCAAACGATCACCGAGTTTGAGAAAACGCTGAGAAGTTTCTACTCGGAAGATAATGTAGAGGTGATAGTCAGCGGAAGTAATGCCAAGATGCTGAGTAGCGAACTTACCACAGTTATAGCCGGGAGGTATAAGGAGATATACGTGCAACCACTGAGCTATACGGAGTTTATGACGTTTCATAATCTTCCCGATGATGAAACCACGCTTATGTTGTACATAGAATATGGAGGGATGCCTGGACTTGCCACAATCGGGCTGGACAAGAACTTTAGTACGGAATATCTATCTGACATATACCATACTACTTTGCTGAAGGATGTAGTGATGCGCAATGAAATAAGAAACGTCACATTCATGGACCGCCTTGTGACATTCATGGCAGACAACGAGGGTAAGATAATCTCCGCTAACAGCATCAGCAAATATCTGAAGGCGAAAGGTCATTCACTATCCCCTTCTATTATAATAAACTACCAGAAGATGCTTGCCGATGCATATATTATACATCAGGTAAACCGTTATGACATTCATGGTAAGCGTATCTTCGAGAGCAATGAGAAATATTACTTTGAAGACCACGGAATAAGAAACGCCATAGTAGGTGGGAGACGTGACGCAGATATAGAGAAGATAATAGAGAACATAGTGTATCAACACCTGATACGTTCTGGATTCACTGTTTATGTAGGTCTGCTGCAAGCCGGAGAAATAGATTTTGTATGCAGTAAACCAAGTGGCGAGCGAATCTACATACAGGTATCTTACATTATAGCCGACGAGCAGACGCGGGAGCGCGAATTTGGGAATCTACGCAAGATTAATGACAACTACCCCAAATACGTAATATCAATGACTCCGCTTGTAAGTCGCAACGATGACAATGGAATCACTCACCTACACTTGAGAAATTTCCTTGTAGAAGGCTTGTAATGCATTTTTAATAATAAAAACACAAAAGGCAATTATTATCATTGATTAACAACCTAAGCACATGAAGAATATAACAACAACACTTCTGCTTTCCGTCTCCGTAGTATTATGTATGGTTATGGCAGCATGTCAATCCCAACCTGACAACAAAACATACCCTGTGATTGCCACGTTAGATTCGCCACTACCTGTTGACACTGCGCCACAGAAGGTACACACTGCCATCAATAAATGCAGTATGGACTGTTTTGAACGTATCATGTATGATGAACCGAGTGACATCAGCGTATGGAGTCTTTTGCGCTGCGGCCCTGACGTGTCGTCAGATGGCTATGGCATAATGATACAAAACAAAGAGAGGAAAACATTTTTCCCTGACATACACCATGGACGAAGCCCTTTGGCCGTATATCATGTCATAAAAGACGGAATATCTCTAACCTGCGGAGCTATAGAGGGGACAGCAGTATTAACCGAACGCTATTATGTTTTTGGATTTACAAATTATTCCATTACCAATTTTATTGACAGCATAGACTCACAGGACTACTGGAAACACAGGGCGGAGTGCAATATTGCAGATTTAATTTACAGCATAGACCCATACGAAGTGCAACAGGCATTATGCAAGCAACTAAGTTACAGCATAAACGGCAATCAAATTACGCTTTATTACAAGAATAACAAGCTTTACACACATACAAACAATGTAAAATACGAGGATAACTATGATGCAGACTCTCTTATTTGGATAGGCGAGCAAATGCGATATCTGATAAGCGGCGGCTTACCAATATTACTCGTAACACCAGGTTTGAAATTCCCAGGCAACAACGTTTTGACATACGATGACATGCCAACGCTTGCAGTAGAACTTCTCACAGACAACACTCCGAGATTCATGATTGACAAAATCAAGGTCCTCAGAGGTTGGAATTACGAGGGATATTACCTTGATGAGGACAATAACGAGCAGAATCTACACATTACGTTCAATCGCACTACTGGCCACTATGACATTCAGGTAGGTATTTCCCATCTAACCACTCTCGTTGAGGGCGTAGGCGAAATGCATGATGACGGTATGCTTTTCACAGCAACCGACACCAAAGATAATCCAATAGAAGGACTCATCACTCTGCATAACGACACCGCAAAAGTCTGTTTTACAAAATCAACATGGCCATCGATTCATAAAGGAACATCATTTCGCTATACTCGCCAGAAATAAGAAACTATAGCAACGTGTATTACAAACTCATGGATGGTTGTCTCGTAAAAAATATTTTATGAAGTATATTTAATAATATATTATTTTTTTTTGCATAAAAATATAAATATTATGAAGAAAGCATTATTCACGCTGATGTGCGTGCTGGGCCTCGCCAGTTGCGCACAGGCACAGAAACAGAATGAGGTCAAGAATAGCAAGACCTTAGTCACTTACTTCTCGGCTACGGGCACCACGAAAGCGGTGGCGGAAAAGATGGCGAAAGCCGGCGGCGCAGACTTGTTTGAGATAGAGCCTGCACAGAAATATACCGACGCCGACCTGGACTGGCGCAACAAACAGAGTCGTTCATCGGTTGAGATGAAAGACAAGAGTTCGCGTCCTGCCCTGAAACAGAAGTGCAGCAACATCTCGCAGTACGACGTAGTCTATATCGGTTTCCCTATATGGTGGAACACCGCACCTACGATCATCAACACCTTTATTGAGAGCCATGACCTTAAGGGCAAGACGGTGATATTCTTCGCAACGTCAGCCGGCAACGACATCACTGGCGCAGAGAAGAACTTCCGTGCTGCCTATCCAGAACTTAACTGGGCGCCTGGTCGTCTGCTAAACTCTCCTTCAGACAAGGAGATTAAGGAGTTCATGAAATAATCATGAACACAGAATAAGATAAATTCTTATACATAATAATATATTACGAACTTATGGACGACAACCTCGTATATGACTTAATCAAGGAGTCATACACCCTCGTGGCGTCTAAGCTTCCCAAGGCAGTAAGGCATAAGTATGTATGATATGTGAAGAAGAGATAGAGATAACACTGATAAATCCGAAATGCCCCGGCTTGCAATCTGCAGGCCGTGGCTTTTACTTGCGGTTACTTTTTCCGTGCTCTGAAATATAGCATGGCTCCTTCTATGTGAAAGTCGATGATGTCGTAATAAGGCTGCAGGCGACGACGTACGTCGGCTGCTGTGTCGAATGGTGGCGTAAACCATCCCATACGGGTCATCACTGTCTTGGCTAACCAGTCGGCAACCTTCTGTTCTCCGGCAATGTAGAAACAAGCCAGTAACTCTCCGCCAGGTTTCAGTGTGCGAAGAATCTCCGCATAGGCCCTCTCCTTGTCAGGAAAAACATGCAGACCGTTCATACATAGTACGAAGTCGAATGTATCGTTCTCGAAAGGCAATGCACCTACATCGCCCTGCATGGTTTTTACATTTGTAATACCTGCATCCCGCAACCTCTGCTCTGCCCTTTCCAACATATCCGTACTATAATCCAGACAAGTGATGTCTGCCTTCGTCATCTGTTTGTATTTAGCAGCGGTAAAGACGGCTGTGCCTACAGGTACATCGAGTATATTTCCTGTGAAATCATCAGGAATCCATGCCAAGACCCTGCGAGCTATTTCATTGTCATCTACGCCGCCCCAGAGCAGTTTGAAATACAGACGGCTCCACCATTTGCCTTGAGTGATTGCGTCATCCTAGAAGTTTTTACTAAACTTGTAAGCACTCTGCACCGTTGCCTCGCTCTGCGAAAAGCCTTTGTCTTTTTTTGCCATATTCATCGATTTTTTGTTTTCCGAGTGCAAAGGTACTACGAATCTGTCGCAACTGGGTTGCAAAGATGCAAGGCTACATCACGTCATTCTCTTCCGTCAGCATGAGCGATGATTCATTCACCGTTCCTTTATATACCTTTGTATATTCATCAGCTTGGAAGTTATAGCCGTCGTTATAGAAAGTAGTCCAATAATCTCCGTCTATTTTGCTTGCCGTCAGGTTCATTGTCACAGTAGTTGGGGTTTCCAAAAATGCATCAGTACCAATCTTAGGGTTACCATTAATAGTAATAGACTTAAGACTCCTACAATTTCCGTATTTGCAAGTGGGTTTATATCAATAACTTGCATGTTAAACGGTAGAAAAGTGATGACACAGGTTCTGACAACATGGAAAAGATAAAGATTTAACGTATTTAACTTTTATAAACATGACGCAGGTTCTTCTGCACCATAGTGAAACACTATATTAATGCGTTTACGGTCTCATGTGACTTCTTACGGCTTCTTCTTATCTTTGTTTCTGCCTTTTCTCTTAATTGTAAAGATAAAGGGTGACTTTGTATTGGACTATACATGATATAATACTTGTCTTTCCTAAATGAGATCAGCCCAATACCATACTTTTCGAAAAGATTAATGTGATTAAATGCTTTATCAGCAGTTTCTTCTGGAAGCACGACATATGAGTAATCAGAAAAACTCCTATATCGAAAAGCTTGTATCATAGCCCCTCTCCAATTCTTGAGCTTAAGTTCGAAGGAGACGACCTTTATGCCTGTATCAAGTTTTGAGAAGCACACATAATCAGGGATGCCAAAGAGTCCTTGCCATTCCTTAAAATATGTATTGCCTATTGTAGATTTGATATATTTCTCAAAATCAACAGACATTAAATCTTCTGATGTGTACATTATAGTGTTTTTTTATATGCATTTAACACATTATACCAAATTGGAAGATGAGAACCATCACTATCTCCATCAAGAAGTACAGAATCTTCAATAATCTTATAGTTTGATACTGCTGTTTTTATCACATCCTTCAGATATTCAATACGTGTGAGCTGATCTTTTGGCAGAGATTTAATCTGTCTTGTGAACACTTCAAAATAATGTTTGTATATCTCAGACTTTGCAAAATGCCAACTATAAGGTTGACCTCTGAACTCGCCCAAGCTAAACATAAGAGGCTTATACTGAGTATCATCAAAAAACTTTTCGTAGTCACTAACAAGGGACTTCATGGATTCTATGTAATTATAATCCATCCATTGCAACAACTTGGAACTATATAATCTTGCGTTTGGAGCCCTCATTTGTTTACCTTCAGTTGTCTCAAAACGAGAGATCTTGAACATTCTCAAGTTCTCATAGGAACCAATAGTTACAGAGTCAGGCATTGCAGCACTAAATAATAAACCCTCAGTATTGCAATAACCTATATGAACTTCGAGTTCGTTTTTTTTGAGAATGTCGATAAAGAACATTACATTCTTCAAATATTCAAAATCTTTTATCTGTTTTGAATTGTAATTGTTTTCGAAGATTAAATAAAAGCCTGTTATTTCTGAAAAACTTGTCATCCAGTTCAGCAATTCGTCACGCTTTGCTTCATCTTCTATCATAATTTGTTTCACAAGAACAGTCAAGAGAAAAGGTTTTGTGATACTTTTCTTTGCCTTATTGTCCAAAAAAGGGTACACAAAGTTTTCGGATAGATTCTCCAAATACCTAGTTGGCAAAGCATCTACGTAACGAGTTGGTATAACAATATATCTAAAATCTGCATTTAACTGATAATCGACACATAGCTCTGCCAATTGGTCATTATTTACATCCAAATCTACAGTAGAAAAATCACTCTTTATGTTGCCTGGAAAGAATGGATAAGTGACATTAGATGATTTTTCAATGTTCAATAGATAAAACTGAGGATCCAAGAATGATATCTGACGTAAGTCTGCTGGTAAGGCTAACAACTTGTCAGACTCCATATTAATTGGAGAGAAAATCAATCCATCACCGATACCCTCTTTTTGGCAATCAATGTTCCATTTATCGCGGAAACCCATTTGATGAAATACATTCATACGCTTAAAGTGAGTTTATTAGGTTTCGAAGTTGTTTGACTGTACGTGGTCTCATATATGGTTGTACACATAACAAGTGCTTTGCCAATGCTACAACCGATGCATCTTCTGGGATTGTAGAAGTATGAGTAGCATACTTACCTGCCATAAGATTGTCAAATAGCATTCCACTTCCAACAATAGTAGGATCAAAGGGATGGCATTTCAAGTAAAGCTCCAAAGCAATAATACCCAAAGCATAAAAATCAGTTCGAGGATCAATCATAGATTTTTCATTTCGCAACTGTTCGGGAGAAGCATATAAGGGCGTACAAGGACCCATATTCTGAAGTGTATTGGTTATTGATTCCATATCAAGAAATCTTGCTATACCAAAATCTATGATACAAGGAGTTCCATCGGGCCGAATTAATATATTCTCAGGCTTAAGATCTCTGTGTACAACATTCTTTGACCAAACAATTTCCAATCCTGCAATTAACTGAAGCAATAAGTCTTTTATACTGTTCCAGTCATTATAGTTTGACATTACATCTCTCAACGTTTCTCCTTCAATACGCTCCTCTATGACAGTCATAGTCATAGTCTTCATGTCAAAATTCGACCCATAGTTCTTTGGAAAATATGGCGAGTTTAAGCTACATAGAAAATTAACCTCACGCATAATACGCCGCAATGAGGCAGTGCTATTGATTTGCGCATCTTTGATAACGACTCTTAACTTAGGATCATTCTTACATACAGCAGAATAAACGACCTTTTGGCCACCTTTTGCTATCTGCGTATCTATATCAAACTCGTTTCTCTCCATATTTTAAAAATTGAAGATTACATAAATTGATGTCAAATAGATAAGGCTTGTTGCCATTTTTTAATGGCGAAATTCCAAACTCACTACAAAACACTTTGCAAAGATACAACTTTTTTTCGAGAATTTGGCATAAAATCATTGTTTCACACATAATTTAAGCAAATTTTATCTAAAAACACACCTATACAACATTAAAAGTTGCGATAATTGAAGTTTTTTGTGTACCTTTGCAAAGCATAGTGGCGATATGCCATCTTTGCTCGACATATTGATAATACGAAGCGTTATGCTCGACTTGAATCGGAAATGTGAGAAACTTC
>FLNY01004898.1_pt1 | contig 13053 bp, 10 predicted proteins | sample 1140381 | NCBI WGS metagenome assembly FLNY01 (sample SAMEA3878172, study PRJEB12797) | bioreactor metagenome | biome: Moose rumen | place: Sweden | collected 2011-10
TGAATGGAAGCAAGCGGCTGTGAAACACTTTCAGCTCATTATATCGCTTAAAATTTAAACACTCTTTACTGGTTATGCCTCGTACGGAGTAAATCGCTGCTGAACGTGTGTAACAGACGTGCTTCCATGCAAGTGTTCAATTTAATGTTTGGCAAATTTAAAAAGTCGAAATTGAGGCTTTTATGAAAATCGGAGGAATTATGCAAGAACAAAATGTTGAGAATCTGCCTGAGCTGGTAAAAAACGGGAAAATTTCCGTATCTGAGGCCGTGAATCTTATGTGGGAGGATGTTTATCTTGAGCCGTATCGTTATGGACTGTTTTATTTTTCAGAGGACCAGAAAAGTGAATTCCTGCTGGTGATGCGGAAAAGATTTAAGAAAATTCTCTTGGGCTACAAAAGAGGACAGCTTTCTTTTATTCAATATCTTGCTGGAAAAATCACGAATTACAAAATGTCGTTTTTGAGGGAGCAGCTTGAAAGTGAAAATGAAAGAAAATCAATGGAAAGTTTTCTGAAATCCAAAACTGAAGAAGAATATCAGAAGTATGAGAATGGCATTGAAGCGAGCAAAAAAGAAAGGGAAAGTGATAATTGCCTTAAGAATTTCACAGACATTATTCAGACGGGAGGAAGTCAAAAGTTACGAAAGAAAAAGATTGCCGAGCTTACTGCATTGGTACTGATGATGAAGGCTTGTAAGGATGTCGATGATTCAACCGTTTGTGCCGTCAGTGATTTTACCAAAATTGACAGGAATCTGCTTTATCAAAAAATCCAGGAGCTGAAAGCTACGATGGAAAAAAAAGATGAAATTAGTCTCCGTCTCGTCGCAAAGCGGAATAACGCATTTTTCTTTCATCGAAAATATTTTCAGGAAATGGTAGCTCCGACTTCCACAGAGAGAAAAAAGAAAGTTATGGAAAAAAAATATGACGGGCAGACAAAAAAATGGGAGAAGCATAACAAGGCTATAATTGAGCGGTCAGATTCTCCTTAAATGAAGAGGTTGCAAAGGCAATCGGAATTAAGCCCAGAATGGTATCTTTCTATATAAATAATGCGAAGAGAAAAAACGGGAGAAGTCAAATTCAGGAATTGCTGCTGGAAAAACGCCGCGAGGAGCTTTTGATGAAGGGCGAGGGAAAAAATGTTTTTGAAAAAGTCGCAGAAAAAGCCCTGGATATTTTTGTAGACGAGAGAAAAACAAATTGATATGATTTTCGCCCAGAGGAAAAAATGAAAAAGAAACTTTATCTTGCCTCCTCAAACGCTCACAAGCGAAGGGAAATGCAGGAAATATTGCCGGATTATGAAATTAGGATTCCAAGTGATGACGGGCTTGTTTTTAATCCTGTCGAAAACGGAAAGTCTTTTTATGAAAACAGTCTTATAAAGGCCCGTGCGCTTTGGGAAATAGTTCACGAACCTGTTATTGCCGATGACTCAGGAATTTGCGTTGATTGTCTTGGCGGAGAGCCTGGTATTTACACATCTCGATATGCAGGCCCTGAATTTATGCATGGAAAGCCTGACGGCTCAAAAATTTCGCAGGAAGAGCAGAATAAATTCTTGATTGAGCAGCTGAATGAGACAAAATCCGAAAACAGAAAATGCCATTACACTTGCGCCATGGTTCTTTTGCTGAATTCTGACAGGTTTTTTGTCGCTCAGGAAACCTTTGAGGGCGAGCTCGTAAAGTCAATCGATGAGCAGGCTGGAAGCGGAGGCTTTGGCTATGACCCAATCGTATTTTTGCCGGAATATGGAAAAACTGTCGCTGAAATCAGTGCGGAGGAAAAAAATAAAATTTCTCACCGTGGAAAGGCCGTAAAAGCGATTGCGAAAATCCTTAGTTCTTTGACTTTTTAAGCTTCTTGACTTCGCTGATGAATTCATCGAGATTTTCAAAATTTCTGTAAACTGAGGCGAAGCGAATGTAAGCTACCTTGTCGACATCGTGAAGTCGGTCGAGAATGATTTCTCCCAAATCTGCGGTTGAAATTTCCCGACTGCTCCTGCCTTTCATAATTGCGGCGTCCTCAATGTCGTTTATGATGTTTTCTTTTGTGTTTGAGGAGACAGGCCGTTTTTCAAGGGCTCTCTCAATTCCTTTTTCGATTTTTGCCCTGTCAAATGGCTGTCTTCTTCCGTCGCGTTTTATGACCATAAATGGCTTTTCTTCGATTCGCTCGTAGCTTGTAAAACGCATTTCACAGCTGACACATTCACGGCGGCGGCGGATTGTTTCTCCGTTGGCCATTGTCCGGGATTCTATTACTTTATCGTCAAGACTTCCGCAATAAGGGCAGCGCATTTTTTTACCTCTTAATGACTTTATTTTATCTATCATTTTAATTATAATTCTTTTTTATGAACAAAGTAAATATCAAAGTTCTTGCCCAAACGGGCGCTGTCATTCCTGAATACAAAACAAGGGGGGCGGCGGGTGCTGACATCTCGGCACTTTTATCTGAACCTGTCGTAATTAAAAGGGGCGAGCATGCTGTGATTGGAACGGGGCTCTTTTTTGAAATTCCAGAGGGCTATGAAATTCAAGTCCGTCCTCGCTCAGGGCTTGCCGCAAAAAACGGAGTTACGGTCTTGAATACTCCGGGAACAATCGACAGCGATTATCGTGGCGAACTGAAAGTAATTTTAATCAACCTTGGAAACGAGGATTTTACCGTTAAAAATGGCGAGAGAATCGCTCAGATTGTAGTCGCTCCCGTAACTCTCGGCACTTTTGAAAAGGCCGAAAAACTGGATGAGAGCGAGCGCGGCACTGGTGGATTCGGAAGCACCGGAAAGTAATGCCCTCACAAATCTGGCGCCTAAAACGCTTTTTGAACAAAAAAAAGTCAGATTTTCTCAAAGCCTTCAGGCGGCTTTACCCTGTAAAAAGATTTTTTGTTTCTGTTATTTACTACAAGCGCACCTGGCTCAAAAGTGACGCAAAAAAACGGCTTGAAGAGCTTGGAAAAACTATCCTTCAAAAATACGGCGAATTTAATCTTTTAAATTCAATTTTTAAGGCTCTTTCCTTTCTCTTAAAAAAAGCAGGTCTGAAAAGGGCGGGGGAGGCTGTGGGACTGGAAATGCAGGAGTCGAACGGAGTGAACAGGCATGTTTTGTTCCGTTATCTTATGAAAGAGCTTTTCCTGTACTTTTTTATTGCCTTCATCTTCTTCTTTATGGTCTTTTTCGTAAATCAGATTCTTCTTGTCGCGGAAAACATCTTAAAAAAGCATGTCCCTGTTCTGGATGTGATGCGCCTTATCACTTACTCCCTTCCAATGGTCATTGCCCAGTCGGCTCCATTCGCAACTCTGGTCGGATTTTTGATGTGCTTAGGGCGTCTTGCAAGCGAAAATGAGGTTCTTATTTTGCGCGCAAGCGGACAGAGCTACAAAATGATTTTAAAGCCCGTCATCATTCTGGGAATTCTGATTTCTTTCGCTTCTTTTTTCGTGAACGACTATCTTCTTCCTCTTGGAACTATTAACTACAACAAGCTTTACCGTTCAATTTTAACCTCAAATCCGGCCGTAGAACTTGAGTCAAATTCTATCAAGCGAACGAACGACAAAACTTTGGTAATCGGCGAGGTGGACGGCGAAAATGTCAGCGATTTGATTTTCTTTGACACTGACTCGGACGGCGGGCAGCGAATCATCGTTGCGGACAAGTCCACCGTAAAAAAATCAAGTGCGGCCGGCGTTTTAATGCGGTTAATTATGAATGATGCGAGCGTGCTTATGTTCGATAAGGACAAAAAAAATGACTACGATGTCCTTACGAGCGAAAATGTCGAGCTGAATATTTTTGAGTCAACCTTTCTGGAAAATGACAGGGCTGTTTCTCCCCGTGAGATGACGAGCTACGACCTTTACAAGGAAATTAAGGCGATGAAAAATGAAATCGATGTGAGCCAGAAAAAGCGAAATCGTTACAACCTTGAGATGGCAAAAAAATTCTCGATGCCCTTCGGCTCAATCTTCTTTGCCCTTTTTGCGCTTCCCCTCGCTCTTATTTTCGGAAAGCACAACGGGCAGACAATCGGTCTTATAATCGGGCTTTTCGTATCTCTTTTTTATTGGGCGGTAAGCATTGTCGGACAGATTTTCAGTTCCCGAACTGGCGTCTACGGAATTACGACGATGTGGGCTCCGAACATTTTAATTGGCGTGGCGGGCTTTCTTTTTTATCTGAGGCTCTTAAGAAAATGAAAATCGTCGAATATCTTTTCAGAAAAGTCATACCTCTCTTTTTGGGCGCCCTTGTTTTCTTTGCCCTCGTTTTGATTCTCGTTGATTTGATGATGAATCTCTGGAATTTTATTTCAAACGGAGTTTCGGGGCTTAAGGTCCTTAGGATTATGATTCTTTATCTTCCAAAATGCTTTTGGTATTCCGCTCCGATAGCCATGCTTTTTTCAGTTTCCTATACCTTAAGCGATTTATACGCTAACAACGAGCTGATTGCAATCTTTGCTTCTGGAATTTCCCTTACGCGCTTTACTTTTCCTCTTCTTGTGTTTGCTTTTGGAATGAGCTTTGCCCTTTATTATTTTGATGACAGGGTTGTAGTTCCGACTTATGCAAAAAAAACAGCCGAGCAGGAGGAGGTACTGAAAAAAGACAAGACCTTGAACAACGACAAAATCGTCATCTTAAGCGAAAACGGAAATATCTGCTATAAGGCTGAATTTTATGATGACAGCGCAAAAAGACTTACATCTCTTTTTATAATTATCAGGAACGATGACAAAACTTTGAATTCAGTGATTCGTGCGGACAGTGCTTCATGGCGTGACGGCAAATGGAATCTTTCGGGCGGCATTCAGTACACTTTAAAAAACGGAGTTATTCAATCGGGAAGTGTAACTAGCGAAAACAGGGAGCGCCTTACGGAAGTGCCTGAGACATTTCAGAATAATGTAATTTCTGTTGAAACCGTAGATTCTGCGACGGCCAAGGTTTATATCGACCATCTTCAAAAGGCGGGGCTTCCTTTTGCTGAGCCATTGAGCCTTTACTACAAGAAATTTTCATTTCCCTTCATTTTGTTCATTGTCGTATTTTTGTCGGTGGGTTTGAGCGGTAAAACACGGAAAAATGTCATGCTCATGAGCTTGGCATCGTGCATCAGCGCGGCGGTTTTGTTCTATGTCACACAGATGATTACTATGCTTATGGCAAAATTCGGGGCAATCTCTCCTTTTATGGGGGCCTGGTTCCCTGTTTTTATGTTTGTCATAATAGCGATTTTTGTCTTAAGATACGCTAGGACTTAAAATATAAAGCCACTAATTATTTTTGTGTAATTTGTGGTAGAATTCGAGGAAAAAATATATGATTGCAAATATCTTTGAGCTTAAGCACGAGTCTTGTGATGGAAAGGCTCGGACTGGAACGCTTCATTTGCCTCATGGAGATGTGGAAACTCCGGTTTTTATGCCTGTGGGAACTAACGGGGCTGTCAAAGCCCTTACCAAGGACGATTTGGATGAAATAGGCTTTCAGATAATCCTTGCTAACACTTATCATCTTTACCTGCGGCCTGGAAGTGACATTATCGAAGAAGCTGGCGGCTTGCACGGCTTTACCGGATGGAAAAAGAATTTTTTGACGGACTCAGGCGGATTTCAGGTCTGGAGTCTTTCAAAACTCAGAAAAATTACTGAAGAAGGCGCTCTTTTTTCTTCAAACATAGACGGAAGCCGGCATCTGTTCACGCCTGAGCGGGTTGTCGACATTCAAGCCCAGTTCAATTCTGACATTCAGATGCAGCTTGATGTCTGTACGGGCTTTGGAGTTGACAAAAAAGAGGCAATTCGCGCGCTTGAGATTACGAAAAACTGGCTTCGCCGGGCAAAGGAGGAGTGGATTCGTAAATGCGATTCGGGCTACAAGGGAATTTTGCTTCCGATCGTTCAGGGGAATTTTTTCGAGGATTTAAGAATTAAGTCTGCCGAATTCGTGACGGAGATGGATTTGCCTGCGATTGCAATCGGTGGCCTGAGTGTCGGCGAGCCTCCTGAGCTTTTCAGCAAAATGCTTGATTTTACCGTGGATTATCTTCCTAAAGAAAAGGCAAAATATGTAATGGGAATCGGAACGCCTGACTATATTCTGGATGCCGTTCACAGCGGAATCGATATGTTTGACTGCGTTCTTCCCACAAGAAATGCCAGAAACGGAAGCTATTTTACTCGTGACGGAAATCTCCCTATTAAGCAGGAGCGTTTTGCCCGGGACTTTAGCCCGGTAGATCCTGAATGTAACTGTAAGGTTTGCCGGACTTACACAAGGGCATATCTCCGTCATCTTTTTAAGGCACAGGAAATTTTAAGCTCAACGCTGGCAAGCTATCACAATCTTTATTTCCTTCACAATATGATGAAAGAAATTCGAGTCGCAATTAGTGAAAACCGCTTTGAAGAATACAGAATTTCCTTCTTAAAGCGATACCACTCAAATAAATGGAAGCTGGAGAAATAAAATGCTGGCAGTATTTGTAAATTGCGCAACGATAATTTTAGGCTCGATTATCGGCCTTTTGTTTGCAAAAAAAATTCCTGAGAAGGTGACTGACTCGATTCAGACGGCGTGCGGGCTTGTCTCCTTCGTTATGGGCGTTCAGATGGCTTTTAAATACCAGAATGTCGTTTATTTGGCTCTCTCGCTTATTTTAGGCGGAATTGTCGGAACTCTGCTAGACATTGACGGAAGAATCTTAAAAGTCGGAAAATTTTTGGAAAGAGTTTTTGTGAAGAGAGGCGGAGGGGATTTTAAGGGGCAGAGCCCCTTAGGAGAGGGGGTAGCTCCTAATGCCTCTGGCACTAGGAGCGAGGGGGAGACTTCCCCCACTGAATTTTCTGCCGGAAAGCCTCAGAAAAATTTCGCCTATGCTTTTTTGAACGCGTCGGTGCTTTTTTGTGTCGGGGCAATGGCGATTGTAGGCTCCTTTAAGGCCGGAATTGAGCATGATTACTCGATAATTTTCTTGAAGAGCATTCTTGACGGTTTTATCGCAATTGGTTTTGCGGCGGCAATGGGCCTGGGAACAGCTTTTTCTGCGATTGCGATTTTTGTTTATCAGGGGCTTTTGACCGTCCTTGGAATTTTCATTCACGATTATGTAAGCGATGCCCTTCTTGCTGAGCTTACGGGTAGCGGTGGTGCCTTGATTATTTTAATCGGCATTAACTTAATGGGGCTTAAGAAAATCAAGACTGCGAATTATCTTCCTGCCGTGCTTTTCAGCGTGATTTTTGTTTTGTGCGAGCCGTTGGTGCGTTCTATTCTCGGCATTTAGAGTAAAAAATTGAAAAGCCCGCTGACAATGCATTGATTTGCACAGCCAGCGGGCTAAATTCTTAACAAGGAGAAATGGAGAAAATTCCTTGTTAAATTCGGGATTGGTTATTCGTACTACTCTATGTCCGTGTAGGTCAGTGTGATGCTCTTGAAGTAAGAGTCACCGCCATTGTGACGGATTATGATTTTTGCATAGCTCTTTTCGCTGTCCAGGGCGGCTGTTACACTTGCATTTGCTTCTGCCGAAGTTTCGCTTGTCTGTGTCACCAAATCCCCGGTTGAGAATGTGTATGTAATCACTCCGCTATCATCTGTAAGTTTATGGTCTGCATCATTTGCACCACCGTAAACATTGCTGTTATTCCAGTTTCCACCGTCTTTTATCGTAATTGCAACTGAAGCCTTTGTGCTGTCAGAAATACGGCTTGTATCAACTGGAATATAGAAAACAGCGTTTCTTGTCTGGTGACCACCAGCATTCTTGCTGACTTTTCCGGTAGCATTTGAGCCACCTTCTTTTTCAGTAGTACTGTTGTAGGTCAATGTGTCTACGACCATATTTCCGTGGGTTCCGTCACCATAGTAAGTGTTATTCACGCTGTTCTGCAAATCTCCTGTCGCCGCAAATGACTCTGAGACAACATTGTAAACATACTGCTTTCCCTCGTTTCTGTTGTCGGTAACTGTGATAGTCACTTCCTTGCTCAAAATCGCCTTATAAGTAGTGCGGTCTTCAGGGATGAAGCTTGCAGTTGTTGTTAAATCTCCGCTGCCAGAATATGTAAGGGTCGTAGCATCCCAAATCCAGCTTCCGCTTGTGCTTGCACTTGTTGTCGGAACCGCAACTTTTTCCATGACGATTGTTTCAGAAGAACCTTTTACGCTTGAGTATTCGTCTGCTGAAAGGGTAAGGCTGGCATTTACATCGCCGCATGTTGTTGTCGTTCTTCCATCCGCTTCCAGATCCACGAATTTGGCTACCTTCATGGAATTCTCTTCATCATCAGTCTTAACCGTAATCGTAATGTCGCTTGCACTCACGCTGATTCCAGAGGCACCACCGACTGCAAGGTAAATGTAATCGCTTTCGCAGGGAACATAGTAGCCGACTACAGTATTTTTAATCAGCTCAACTCCGTCAGAGTTTGTAAGAGAGAAGTAAAGATATCCGTCTTTCTTTGTGTAGGCCTTTACAGTGTAAGTTCCGGCTGCATTCGCGTAAGTCTTGTAGTCCTTGTCGTAGCCCTGACCGTGACCTGAAAATCCGTCATAGCTTTTTACGCCTGCCGGTGTGGTCCATGCATAAGAGCGCATTACTCCGTCAGAATAAGCCCCGTCCTTGAATGAGACAAAACCAGCCCCACCGTTTGCTACGGCAGAATATGTGATTACGGCCGAAATCTCGTAAGTGGCACTTGCGTCTTTTGAGGCGTCGATTGCCACAGGATAGATAAGCACATCACTTGCGCCAAAATCTTTGTAGTCCGTGAAAGATTCAAGGCTTGCAACAGAATTACCGAACTTTTTGAGGACAGCAGCCTCTGTTACCGTGATTTCGCAGGTCGCAGAAAGAGAATCATTGTCTTTTACTGTCGCAGTAATTGTCGCGGTCTCCCCGGCATTTGCGTTTTCAAGAACCTTAACAAGTCCGTCTTCGACAGTTACGTTTGCGTTTGAAGAAGTCCATTCGACCTCAGCATCTGCTCCCTCAGGCTCAAAGCTCACCGAAAGTTGTTTTTCGCTTCCAGCGGCAACGCTTGCGCTCTCTTCAGAAATCTTGATTGCTGTGGCAGTAACGCTGTAAAGGATGATTGAATCACTTGCTCCGTCCTTTGTAGCACTTACTTTTACATAGATGTTTCCGCTTCCTGTTTTTTCAGTAAGTCCGTTTGAATCAACTGTCACGGCATCCTCAACCTCATTTTCGAGGCTGATTTCAGAATATGCTTTTGCAGTCCATTCAGCTCCGCTTATTTCACCATCATAATCAGAAAGTGTGAGGGCATCCCCGATATTTGTCTTCGTGGCATCAGCATAATCAACAAAGATATTGTTTTTTGAAGAATCTTCTGAGATTGAGTCTCCGTCATTCACAGCAAGGTCAGAAGCAGCATCCCATTTTTCGCTCAAAGATTCCCACTTTGAAGTGTTTGTGTTGAAGGCACGGTTAAGGATTGTGTAGCGTCCATTGTACTCGCGCTTTGCAATTCTATCGCTCAAAACATGAACTTTTGAAGTGTCGCAGCCAAGATCAGAAAGGGAAGAAGCTGTTTTCGAGTCGATTTTCCAGCCCACATTATCATCATCAATTCCCTCTTCGATTGCAGAGCCATACCAGATGTTTTTGTTGATGTTTCCCTCGAATGAAGATCCGATATAGGCCGCCTGACTGTAATATCCGCTTGACCATGGAGTTCTGGCAAGATAAGCCGACCCATTCAAGGCAGAATCAGCGATTACCTTTGAATTGAGGATTACAAGTCCCTTTCCCACCGGAGAGCTTTCCGGAAGTCCTGGAGCTGCGACATAGGCCGCGCTGGGGCTTTCTTCAGCAGTCATTTTAATCGTACACTCTTCGTACAGGGCGACAGTGGCATCCCCGCTCATCCACAAAAAGTCAACATCGCCTTCTGCATAGCACTTGTAGAACCAGGCACGGCCTCTTGTGTAGAGTGTGTCCTGATGGCTGTAAAATCCTGAGTTATAGGCAATGAGTTTTCCTGTTGAGAAGAAGGAAAGAGCCTCAGCCTGAGTCAGCTTGTTTCCGCTTGAGTTTGTCTCAGTAACCTCAGAGCGTTTTATCGTATTCTTGAATGTGACATTTTTAAGGGTCAGGTTTGCGCTTCCCGTAACAGAAAAAAGACATCGCTCGCCCATGCTGGCCTGGCTCGAACCTTTCCCCGCAATGATTACATCGCTTCCAAATTCTTTGCTTGTCTGACCTTCAATTACAAGGGCTGCCTTTCCGGCATATCTTAAGGCATTTTCAGCATAAGTTCCGGCCGTAAGGGCGATTGTATATGTGTCGCTGGAATCAGCGCTGGAAGGAATTGCAGCAAGGGCTGCCGTAATGCTCGCATACTCCACGGTATCCTCAGAATTTTTCTGCAAGGTGATTTTACCGGCATCCGAAACGATTGTATCATCCGTTTTTTCGTCCTCACCTTCTTCCCCGGTCTCGCCTTTGTTTTCGTTTTCATCATCCTTTACGGTATTTGAACTTTCGTTTTCAGAAGAGTCATCGCCGTCAGAGCAGGATGCAAAAAATCCGCTTCCAACCAAGGCAAGCGCACAAAAGGCTGAGACCAGTCCCCGCCTCAATATTTTCTCTTTTTTCATTTTTTTCCTCCTTTTTTTTATATGGGCACCCCCGCCCAAGGGCGGGCCGGGCTATCCGCCATTCCGTGCCTTCGCACTCCATTCCTCCGTGCTGTCATTGCCGCATTCAAGGGCATTGCTTGTCGCCCTTGCTTAGGTGCGGCAATGACAGCACTACGGAACGCCTCTGCCTGCCTGACGGCAGTCAGGGCGTGGCTACTATCCCTGGTGCGGCATTACTGTACGATTCCTTCGATTATCACATCACCGACCATGAGAAGACGGTTTGCGCCCTTTCCGGTTTCGGCCGTCTTCATGTAAGGATAAACTCTCACATAAAGGGTTTTTCCCGCAATGCTCATCGCCATGTCGGCGTCTGATTTTACTTCCGTAAGAACCTCGTTGCAGTTGGAACTGGTCGCTCCATCCTTGTCCAAAACCGTTCCCTGACCGCCCTGAACAATCGTAACCGGGGAAGAAAAGTCATCATTCGTTGAATAAAGGACATCCCATCTCATGTTGCCGGTTCCGCTTGAGGCAAGTTCTAGCGTAATCTGGTTTACGATTGTCGAAGTTCCGCCCGGTAAGGCGAACTGGATGTAGGTGTTTTCATCTCTCGTTCCAACCCAGTCGTTTGTTGAAGAGCAGAATCTTGAGTGCGGTTTTCCGTTTACATAGTCGTTTTTGCAGGTAGATTCCTTGAGGCCGCTTCCAAGAGTCGCCACGCTTGGCGAGACCGTGCCTTCAGGGTCAACATTCGCCGTGTAGCAGACAGCCTTGCTTGAGTCAATCATAGGCCATGTGACTGTGTAGTCGGTTCCGCCTTCTGTCTTCTGTTTTCCGGCACCAGTGAGGGCTACAAGGAGAATATTTCCGCTCAAAGAACCCACAGGACTGTTTCCGAAGTCAGGAGTGATAGAAGTGTGAGTAACCTGAAGGTTGTAGTTGTAGTCAGTAACAGCTGTAGGCTCGAATTTTATGTAGACATCGTCACCGAAATAGTCAGCGGTCGTATCGATTTCAAGTGTTTTTGCAAAACCGTCGCTTTCAGAAAGGCTTACAGTATAGCCCTTAGGTGCGGTAATCGTAATTTTTCCGCTTGTTGCGTTGAAAGCTGAAACCTTGAAAGACTTAACGGCATTGTTTCCCGGATACATGCGGCCAAAATCAAGGCTGGAAGTATCCACAAGGATTCTTGAGTCCGGTGTCTGCAAGTGTGAGGTAAGCTCGGAAAGTGAAGAAATCTCCTTCATGGCAGTAACTGCAAGTTCGCAGATTTTAAGAGCGCCCAATGTACGGACATGGGTGTTGTCTGTCGGCCAGTAAACGAATTTTTGTTTGTTAGCGGCCACAGCAGTGTTCACATAGGCTCTGGTAAGAGAAGTAATGTCTACAAAAGCGACTTCATTGGCCTCGGCAATTTCCTTGGCTGCTTCTGCATAGTTACCGCGGGCTGCACTTTCGTCGCTGTAGGCTGTCGTGAGGTTGTGAGCGCCTTTTTCCGTGATTTCTCCGTTCGACACATCACAGCGCACGAAAGGACTGAAAATGACCGGTGTTCCGCCCAAAGCCTTCGTCTCGTCGATGTATTTTTTGAGGAAGTCCTTGTAGGTTCCGTTGTCAGGAGCAGTCGACGGGTCGTATGAATCGATTACATTGCTTTCTTTCGTGTATGTGACATCCGCCCAGCCGTCTGGATTCTCCTTTGCGTAGGTTGCATAGTTCATGAAGGTCGTGCCGTTACCAGAATATTTCTGGTCGTTGTGACCAAAGTTCACGAAGACGTATGTTTTCTTTCCGGCAGCCTTTCTCTCAGTAAGAATTTCCTTTACATTTTCCCAGCGTCCCTTCTCGTAATAGAAAGACTTAGAGCTTCGTCCGCCGTTTGAATATGCATTGTTCACATAAACGCCGGTGTCAAAGTAGAACTGCAAGACCTGTCCCCAGCCGGTCTCGTCCCCCTCGGCAGGGCTGTAAGTGCGCATGATTGAGTCGCCGCACATGACAATCTGGATGTCAGCGTTCTCGTCGCTTTCGGCAGTAATGGTAGAAGTTTTTTCGCCGGTCACATCCACATAGACATCATCATCGTTATTCGACGGCTCCTCATCTACAGGATTCTCGACAGGATCGCTTTTAACCTGTCCAGTACCACCATTGTCATCTCCACCGTCTGAACATCCTGACACTCCCATTCCAAGGCAGGCTAGCAACATAGTGCCGGCTATCATAGAAAGTGCTTTTTTTACCTTTTTCATAGATACCTCCATTTTTTTTATGTGAAGCGTACGGAAAAAATCCTGACTTTTTCAGCGTCGCCTTCGAGAAGAAATATAATATTTCTTTTTATGATAAAGATGATGTGATTTTGCATTTTTCCGTTAATATTGGATTATTTTATATTTATTTTTT
>FLNY01001032.1_pt1 | contig 13016 bp, 8 predicted proteins | sample 1140381 | NCBI WGS metagenome assembly FLNY01 (sample SAMEA3878172, study PRJEB12797) | bioreactor metagenome | biome: Moose rumen | place: Sweden | collected 2011-10
TAAAGTAAGTCCCTACAGTCAACTGGATGGTGAGGCAAGTTATTTTTTTCACATCACTTAAGTGAAAAATGAAGAATGAAAAATGAAGAATTTATTTACTCAGGCGATGGAATTCGAAGTGCTTTCGTTGCGGATGTTTTTTCGAACACGAATTTCCGAATTTGTCAGATGAGCAGAACTCAGCACAGAATCGATTGATAATCGATTGTGCGATGAGGAGGTGCAGAACTCGGCTTATGCGAGCAGAGGAACGAAAGCGAAGCAGAAGACGCTAAGTTCAAAGGTGTACTAAACTTGTTTGAACTATGCCATGACAAAGAGGAAATCATGAAATAATCTAACGAATTTTTTCGAATAATCTTTTTTGGACATTGATCTGAACCATAACATAAATCCCAGGAAATCATGATTGACCAGATAATTGAATACAACAAGCAGTTTGTGGCTGAGAAAGCCTACGAGAAATACCTCACCGACAAATACCCTGACAAGAAGCTCGCCGTCCTCTCATGCATGGACACACGGCTTACGGAGCTCCTGCCGGCCGCCCTCGGACTGAAGAACGGAGACGCTAAAATCATCAAGAACGCGGGAGGACTCGTCATCTCCGCCTTCGACTCCGCCATGCGCAGCCTCATCGTGGCCATCTACGAGCTGGGAGTTGAGGAGATCATGGTCGTAGCACACAGCCACTGCGGCGCCTGCCACATGAGCTACGACCATTTCCACCATGAGATGATCAGCCGCGGCATCACCGACCACACCCTCGACACCATCCGCAAATGCGGTATCGACCTCAACCAATGGCTCGAAGGATTCAAGGACACGCCTGAGTCCGTCCGCAGGACCGTACAGACCATCAAGACCCACCCCCTCGTCCCAGCCGACATCACCGTCAGAGGATTCATCATCGACTCCGAGACCGGCCAGCTCGAGGAAATCAAATAATCCCCCCCCGTATTGGCAGGCAAGTGCTATACGGAGGGCTGAGATGTATCAGGATAACTCCATGTCATTCCTTAAACAGGTCGTCGGCAGTCACAGTTTTTTGTATAATCCCCCAATGGGCACTATGCGACAGTCCGTTTGGGGTCACTAATATGACGTTAATGCTTTTGCTGTTCTTGGTGGCATTTCCAAATCTGTCTATTTTGTGGATGATATCGTCATAGTCTTTTTGACTGAGGACGTAAGGCTTTGTGGAGAATTTCATTTCACAGACATTTACCATGTTGTCGGCACGGTCAATCAGCATGTCAATCTGAGCACCACGTTCTCCATCATCGGATTGTCCAATTCTCCACGAGCAGATTCGACTTGCAACTCCACTGATGCCCAGAGCCTGCTTGATTTGGGGTATATGCTGAAAGCAAACCCGCTCAAAGGCAAATCCGACCCATGACTTTCTTACTGACGATAAATAGTGACTGAGCCAAAACGCCTCATCATTCTCCTGATTATGTTGAAAGAATTTCAGATAGAAAATTGTGTAGTTGTCAATCAGTTGGTAAATGGTATCCTTTTTCGAATTGTAATGAGGAAATTTACGAATGAATCCGCAATGTTCAAGTTCCTCCAGTATCGTTGAGATCTTACCGTTGCTTTGCAGTTTGCATACCTTAAGTAGTTCGTTCCTCGACATGCCGGCCTGCGTTTTCGCAATCGCCTTGATGATGTTGATATATGTGTCAGGGTAACGGAAAAGGGAATGATATAATTCATTAAACTCATAATGAAGTTTTCCTGATTTTGCAAAAAACAAATTATCAATATTTTGAGCCATGCTTAGTCCTCTTTCCACAAACGACCAATAGAACGGAATCCCCCCCATAACCATGTATCCCTCCAGCACGTCGTATCTGCTTAAATGAATTCCTTTGCTTTTCATATAAGCCTCACATTCATGTAAGTTGAAAGGCTGAAGAAGAATCCTCTGTGTCACTCGGTTATGAAGACCTCCATGGTTCTTGAACAAGTTATTGATAATCCATGATGTAGCTGAGCCACAGACTATCAACAACACATCGTCTCTTCCAGACGCCCATCCATTCCAGAAAAACTCGAGCGCATTCACAAATTTGGAGCGTGGAGTGTCGAACCATGGCAATTCATCAATGAAAATCACTTTCTTCTCAGCAGATGACAGTTTCACCAACTCTTTGAGCATATCGAATGCCTCCAACCATGATTCGGGAGTTTTGTCAACTTTAAATCCAGCGTCTCTCAACGAAGACTTCCACCCAAACAACTGTTCTTTTAGCGATCCATTAGCCTGGCCAGACGCTGAGAAGGTGATTATTCCCTTAAACACGTTTCTAACAAGGAAAGTTTTCCCAACACGCCGTCTACCGTAAACCACCACAAACTGAGACTCTTCGGATTTGTACGCTTCCATGAGCTCGTTGATTTCTTTTTTTCTTCCTATGAGCATATTCAATAATTTTTATGCAAATATACAGAAAAAATCAATAACTAATAGCCAAATGTGCTAATTATTTCGTTTTTTTGATAAAAATAGTGTTATAATCAGCCAAATGTGGTGAATTTTATATGGATTTGGCAGATTATAATGTTATAATCAGCCAAATGTGGTGAATTTTATATGGATTTGGCAGATTATAGTGTTATAATCAGCCAAATATAGTGTTTTTATATAGATTTGGCAGATTATACATTATTTTATGCAAATATTATGCAAAACAGAACTTATCAAATTCCGGCTATCAAAAAAATAAAGTTTCTTAGCTGTAACTCGATTTTTTTGGGACTTACAGCCAAGAAACTATTCCTTGTAGAGACGCCCCGCCAGCGTCTTGCAACTTATTCCGTCCGCAAGAAAAACATCAAAAAGCCAAAAAGCTAGTGAACTGCTGGATGTCCTGCCGGTTGATGTCCAACTGCTCGGCCGCATGGAGATAGCGGAGGGCATGAGCCTTGTCACCCATGCCGTAATAGCCGAGGGCAAGCATATAGTTGCAGTGGATCTGGTTCTTCTTGTCGAGTGAGTCCTCCCAGATGAGGAGGTCGGGCAGCGACACAGCGAAATAGTCCATCACCTGCTTCTCGAACAGGTGCTGCTTCCCGTAGTTGATCAGCTTGTAGAAGCGCCCATGCGCCTCGCCTTCTCTTCCGAGCTTGAGCAACGCCATACCCTGGTAGAAGATCTTGTCGGGTTTTGCGTCGTTGTAGTACATGGCTGCAGCAGGCTCCTGAGGACCTTTCGTTGCCGTCTCCCAGCAACGGCGTGCCTCCTGCTCATCGCCCAGCGCCTCGTGAGCCACACCCAGATAGTAATAAAAGTCGTTCTCCTGCGCGCCAAAGAGCTTTCCTTCTCCGAGATGAGACGGATAGTCGAGACACTCACTCAGCAGCTTGACGGCACGCTTCACCAGGGTCTTGTCCTCCGGATGATCCAGACAACGCTTCGCCAGCGCCACACGGCAAATCTGATACTGCGTCGACACCTTTCCCTCTCCGCCTTCCCAAGGATGGAAGCGGTGGGCGTCAAGCTTCACCATCGCCTCCTCGTAGCGTCCCAGCTGGTTGAGCAGGGTGATTTCCTCCAGCACGAGGTCGTCGCGACGCTGTATCAGCTCCGGATAGAGCTGCAGGAACTGCAGACGCTGTTCATGCGGGCGCTGCATACGCTTGTGAAGCTGGTCCAGCTCCATCAGCATACGGGCATCGCTCTCGTCGAGGTCGAACGCCTTCTCCATATACTCCAAAGCCTCCTCCTGTCGGTCCTGCTTGTTGAAGCGAGCAAGAGCGAGGTTGCGCCACACCATGGGGAACTTAGGGTCTTTCTCAGCGGAGAGTTCCCAGTTCTGTACGGCGAGATCGTACTGACGGGCAGCATAGAAGAGGCAGCCGAGATAATAAGGCGCTTTCGCCCCTTCCGGATTCAGCTCCTTCGCCTTCTCCAGTGCCAGGATATCCTCCGGCCGGTTGGGGAAGCAATAGTCAGGACAGGCCTTCTCAGCCTCGTCATAACGTCCCAGGTAATAATATGTCATCGGGCTGACCGCCCCCTTGCTGATGGCGAAGCACCAAATGTCAGACGCCTCCTCCTTCAGTCCGGCAGCGGCATAATCCAGTGCCAGCTCGTCGTAGTTCTGGCTGCTGTTGCGCATCATCAGCGTCAGCTCAGCCAGCACCTTCTCCTCGCCCGTGAGGAGGTATTGCTCATAGCGGCAGCCGTAGTTGAAGCGGTCGAACTGCAGTGACTCCTCAATCAACGCCAGCGCCTCGTCTTTACGGCCGGTCTTGCGCAGCAGAGCCGCCTTCAGCGCCCGTGCCTTGTGGTTGTGCCAGTTGTTGTCAAGACAGCGGTCAATCTCGTCGAAGGCATCCTCATAGCGGCCCTGTGCCGTGCTGATCTTGGCGGCCTCGAAATAGCCGGTGTCTGCCCAGCCCTTGTTCCAGGTCGATTTCCAGAAACGCTCATAGGCCTCGTCGAGCTTGCCCTGGTATTTCAACGCCAGCCCCAAGTTGTAAATCGGCTCACCGTCATAAGGATTCGGATTGCGCTTCTGGCTCAGTCGGACGGCCTTGCGCAGGTACTCTTCGGCAAGAGCAAACCTCCCCTTGCGGATGTACCACAGCCCCATGGCATTCAGACAGCGGATATCGTCGGGGTCACGACGGAGTGCCTCTTCGTAGTAGTCGGTGGCAAGCCACGTGGCATGACGGTATTGCTCGAGATGCAGTCCGGTGAGGTAGAGCTGCTCGTTGGTCTTGATCTGATGAGGAAGGAGGGCCGCCTCTGCGCTGTCGGGAATCGGGCGAATCTCGTCCGGCTCGGCATGCCAAGCCAGCACGGTCCGCTCACCATAAGCGAATCGCTTGCGAAGCTCGAGCGTCAGACATCCGAACGGAGCACCTTCCACGTCGACACACTTGGTCAGCAGTTCCTCCGGTGTGATGGTCACCTCATCCTCATAATAGACCTGCCCGTCGTCGTTCCTCAGGATGACGTGGACCTGCTGGCTGGAGGTGGCGAACACCTTGAACCGGACTTTTCCGTCTTCCGCCGGGTCGATGTTCAGGATAAGGTCCTTCGACGCCTCTTTCACCACGCCCAGCTCACGGTAAGGCATGAAATACTGAGTGAACCGCTTCTCCTCATAAGGCATCAGCCACGTGAAGTCGGGCTGATTCTCCGTATATACACCCGCCATCAGCTCGATATAGGGCCGGAACCCCTGTCGGTCGATATGCCAGCGGTCGGCCTCCTCCGGAGTGGCCTCATCTGTGAGGTTTCGGTCCCATGCCTTTCCGAAGTCGCCGTTGCCCCATGTCCACTGCTTCTTTCCGGGAGAGTAATGGTGGCTTGCCACGTGCAGCATGCCCGCCTTCGTGTCGTTCTCGTAGCCCCCCTCGAAGTTGAATCGGGAATTCACTCCCATATATGAGGTGGGAACAGGTATGTTGCGGTAGTTGGAGATGTCCACACCCGCGGAATAGTCCATCTTGTAATAAGTTCCGGTGGCAATGGGGAAGGAGGAGACGGCCCGTTTCCCATGGTCGAAGACGGCGTTGATGTCAGGCGGGAACACGCTCTGGTAATAGTCGTTCACCTCCACAGCCGGATTAGCCCACCACAGGAACGTCTGCGGCACATCCGTGCGGTTGTAGACCACCCCCTTGATTTCCAAATAGGCGCAGCCAGGCCTTAGCGTGAATCCAGCCATCCCTTTCTGGTGGAACATCTTCTCCACCTCACTCACCCACACCGACACGCTTCCGTCTTCGTTCTCCTCGATGCAGGTGTCGACGGGCATGAATGTGGTCGGGCGGTGGTGCTGAGGCCAGTTGAATTCGATGCCGCCGCTGATCCAGGGACCCAGCAGACCCACCAGCGCGGGCTTCACAACGTGGTTGTAATAGACGAAATGACGCTCCTTCAGCTTGTCGTAGGCCATCTGAACGCGGCCGCCCAACTCCGGCAACACCATCACCTTGATATACTCGTTCTCCAGCCATACAGCCAGGTATTCCTTGTCAGTCTTCTTGTCGCTCATCGTCTCTATCACGGGGTATGGATACACCACTCCACTTGATCCTTGATAGACGCGTTTCTCTAGAAACATCGGGTTTTTCTCCGGTTTGCCGACCTCATAAGTCGGTATTGTCACGATTTCTCGCCAAGCTTTTACCATTTTAATTTAAAGTTTAGAGTTTAGAGTTTAGAGGGAAGTTTGTTATTTTGTTAGGGATGTCGAGGTTTCGAGGAATCGAAAAGTCGAGGAATCGAAACATCGAAGTTAAACGATCAGGGTCTATGTCAGTTCTTTTTCCAGTTCCTCGAGGCTTTTTCCTTTGGTCTCGGGACAGTTGCGGAAGAGGTAGATGAATGCACAGCAGCAGATGGCTGAGTAAATCCAGAAGGTGCCACTGCTGCCGAGCGCCGCGTTCATCGACGGGAAGGAGAATGTCAGCGTGCAGCATCCTACCCACAGGGCGAACGTGCAAGTGGCCATGGCGATTCCACGCACTCGGTGCGGGAAGATCTCCGCCAGCAGCGTCCATGTCACAGGACCCAGCGTCATCGCATAGACTGAGATGGCCGCAACCACCAGCGCCACCATCGCAAAGCCGGTCATGCCGAGGAAATAGCAGGTGCCCAGGGTCAGGTAAATCAGTCCAAGCCCACCGGCTCCAATCAGCATCAGCGTCCGTCGGCCCCACTTCTCTATCGTGTAGAGCGCCACGAAGGTGAACACCACGTTGGCAATTCCGGTGATGACGATATTGATGAACATACCATCGACATCAAAGCCTGCAGCCACGAAAATCTCCTGGGCATAATTGAAGATCACGTTCGTGCCACACCACTGTTGGAACACGGCTATCACCAAGCCCAGCAGCAGCACGCGCCCGTATTTCTTCTTGAACAGCTCGCGAAGGCCGGTCTTCTCTTTCTTCTCAGTCTTGGAAGATGCCTTCAGCTGCTGATAGACAGGACTCTCCGGAATAAAGAAACTCATCACCAGGAACAAGGCGGCGGGAAGGGTCTCGGCCCAGAACATCCAGCGCCAGCCCCACTCCACATTCCATGCCTGCGACTCAGCCATCGTCGTGTCGCGAGCCAACAGCATATTCACCACCTGAGCCGACAGGATGCCAAGCACGATTGTCATCTGGTTCAGGCTGACCATACGGCCGCGGATATCGGGAGGGCTCACCTCTGCGATATACATCGGTGCCAGGGCGGAAGCCACTCCGATGCCCACACCTCCGATGAAACGGGCGATATTGAACATCGTGAAGTCATTGAACAGCCCCGTCGCTATTGCAGACACGGTGAAAAGCACGGCAGACAGCATCAGCAACGGCTTGCGGCCGTAACGGTCGGCAGCACCGCCAGCCACCATCGCACCAACCAGACAGCCTATCAAGGCGGTCGTCATCGCAACACCCTGCATCAAAGGGGAGTCACTGATACCGAAATACAACTCATAGAACGGTTTCGCACCGCCGATCACCACCCAGTCGTAGCCGAAGAGCAGACCACCCATCGCCGACACGAGGCAGATAAAATAAATGAATCCTTTGCTATGCATATATTCGTCAGTTAGAGTTACTATTGATAATGAGTTGGAACCTATCCTCTAGAAAATCTAGAATATCTAGAGCATCCAGAAAGTCTAGAGCATCTAGCAATAAAAATTCCTTTTCTTTTGCAAATTTACAACCTTTTTCGACACCCTCATATAGAAATTTCCACTCAAAAACATGGATTTTTTTACCAATGGGTATCATGTAACAAAAAAAATGTATATATTTGCAGCAGAGACGACCCACGGGGCATCTTCATACCCCAAAAACTTATTGAAATCCAGCTGGCAGAAGTAACTATATTTTTCACATTTCACTATTCACTTTTACTTTTTACTTTTCACATAGCTCCTCCAATCATGATAAAACGCAAAGATGGCTTTCAAGGTGAGCGCTCCATCGTGCTCCCGCCTATGTATATAGAGATTGAGCGAAAGGACCCGCTGGTCCGAAGCCTCTACATCACTGACATCGGCTATTATCCTAAGGCCGAGCATCACCACCGAATACGCACTGAGGGAATCGAACAGTATGTTCTCATCTACTGCGTCGACGGAAGTGGCTTCTACCGCCTCAACGGAATGGAGTACAAGGTCCACGCCAACCAGTACTTCATTCTTCCGGCCGGTGTACCCCACGAGTACGGCGCAACGGAAGGAGACCAGTGGACCATCTACTGGGTACACTTCCAAGGCGACCACTCATCCATCTATGCCGACGGAGCGGACAAGCCGCAGGACGTCAAGGTCGCCATCAACTCCAACATCCACAACCGCAACAACATTTTCGAGGAAATACTTTCAACCCTGCACAACGGGGACGGAATCGAGAACCTTCGATTCGCGACCAGCCTTCTCCACTATTACCTGGCCTCACTCCGCTACCTGCGCCAGTACAGGAAGGTGTCACACCACGACCAGCCCAAGGACAGCACTGAAAACAAGGCTGATTCCATCAACGTGGTCGAGGCGGCCATCCACTTCATGAAGGAGAACATCGAGCGGAAAATCACACTAAAGGACATCCTGCAGTATGTCGGCTACTCTAACACACGTTTCTCTGCTCTCTTCAAACAGGAAACCGGGGTGAGTCCCCTTGCCTATTTCAACAACATGAAAATCAAGCTGGCATGCACCATGATGCGTGAGACCGACCTGCACATCAACCAAATCTGCTACAAGCTCGGCATCGAGGACGCGCTCTATTTCTCACGTATGTTCTCAAAGACGATGGGCATGTCGCCGTCGGAATACCGGAAGCAACTCCCTTCCTCTTAGGGGTATATGGGGGCTGCGTTGGCAACGCAGCGTACGAACAGCACTTTGCTGGATGGGGCGGAATCCACTCAACACCGGGAACGTAGGCGGGGCTGAAAGAGGTGGATGCCAGTCTGGAGCCCCATGGGGGCAAAGGAAACGGAGACACAATGGGCACCCGACACCGGGAGCGTGGGCGGGAAAATGTGGAATAGGCCTAAAAATGTCTTGGAATTTATTTTGAATACTCTGTTATTATATTAACGTCAACAACATTATACTCTTTGACGATTTGAGAGGTGAGGCAACTTATTATTATACGTTTACTTAGCACAAAAAAAGCGCTATAAGCCGTGGAAATCTGCATTTTTTACCACTTTTCCACGGGCTATACTACATTTTTCTAGAAATAGAATTTATAAGGAATAAAGGAGTTGAAGGATTGTTTTGTTGAGGTTGGCAGCAAAACAAGAAGACCGAAATCAAAAAGTGCTAAATATTAAGATATAATTCAACATCAAATTAGGTAATTTAACAAATTATGTTTATCTTTGCACATGAAAATAGATAAAAAACAGAATAGATGACGAAATACGATTGTCTGAACAGAATCAGAGTGGTATTGGCCGACAAGCAGATTACCAACCGATGGCTTGCCGAACAGATGGGTGTCACCGACATGACTGTCTCCCGCTGGAAAACCAACAAGATACAGCCCTCTATGGCACAATTCGTAGAAATTGCCCGCCTGCTTCAAGTTGATATCAAAGAATTGTTGGAGGTAGACTTCGATGCTGAGAAGAAAATTACATCGGGTATTGACACAATGGCTAAAGATCTTGCTGATGAAATGACCAATGTAAATATCCATACCAAAAAACTTCAAAGCAAGGCATCTATCACACGGGAATATGTCGACAACAATGCCGCAGTTCGTAAGATGCTCACAGAACGAGGCATTATATATGAAAGTCTGTTGCGCCCAGGAGATATCAAAAAATAGAATTCCATTTGACAAGCGAAGATATGAAGATGTTGATGAGCAAAAAAAACAATTATAATGGCAGGCAAATATAAAAAACAGCAACCTCAGCAATTGGATTTATTCCAGTTGCAAATGGAATACCCTAAGGAGATTATCCAGAATTCGAGTCAGGAGATTGACTTGGACAATTTGGATGTTTCTAAGAATGTTCTTATCTGCAATGTCAAGAAAGACAACACCCGTCATTTTCTTGATGGTACTGCAAAAATATACTATACCGGTAAAGAGTTCCCTTCGACCATTGCCCTTAACAAGCTATACTATTTCATTCCATACTTTGGCACGAAATGTGGACTAGGCTTTACGGGCTTTCGCGACTTGTACTTGATAAAGATTGCACGTGTGGGAACAAGAAAAGAGGGTGAGCCGGATAACGACCCTAAGGATTTGCGTCTCGTTTTTGAGTTACAGTTTGTAAAGCGTCTGTTCGAACAATATCATCCACACCGACTGAACATTTGGAACTCTTTTACAGATACCACTTTGGCCGCCCTTTCTGAGGCAGGCAAAAAGCAAACTGTAGCCCTCGAAGATACAATTGTTTTTAATGAGGGCGATGTGAGAATCCAGAAAGGGAAACTAACTCACATTGATTGTTTTGCCGGTCCTGGTGGAATATGCACAGGGTTGCATGCTGCTGGTATGCAGACATTGGTTGCTATCGAATATATCAAGAGTTGTTGTGAGACCTATACAGCTAATCACCCCGAAGTACACGTTATCCACTCAGACATTCGTGAAGTGATGGCAGAACAGATAGTTCCCTACATTCCAGCCAACGGTGTAGATTTAGTTACATCTGGTATGCCTTGTGAGACTTTTTCAACAGCAGGCAACACTTCTCGTTCATTCTATGATGACCGCCAATTCCTGTTCCGCGAAGGAATTCGTATAGCGCAAATAGCTAATGCGAAAATGATACTCTTTGAGAATGTGCCAGCCATTACCTCAAAGCGAGAGGCTAAGCAATCAGGAGATTTGATAGTTAACATCCTCAAAAGAGAACTCCGTGCAGCTGGGTATGGGAACTATATTGAGGTGGTTCTGGATTCCACTAAATATGGCGTACCACAGAAGCGGAATCGCTTCTTCATTCTCGCCTGCCGTTTTCCAGAATGGAAACTCGGGATACCAAAACCATTAGACAGTCCTATAGTAACGGTGAAAGAAGCGTTGGCAGGTCTTCCTAATGTAATAGCTAACAGCAATCAAGAAGGCAAAGAATATACAGACGAACATTCTGATTTTGAGCAATTGATGCGCAACGATGCTTTTTGGGGCAGAGAGATGATGTCTTCGAAAAGCATCATGAACCACATGCCTATGAAACACCGCGAATGTACGCTCAAACGCTTTGCTTTACTTAGACAGGGCGAAAGTTTGAAATCCCTGTTTGACCGATATCAGGGCGATGAACGTGAACGCTTGCAAGATGAACGCATCTTACCGAAGAAAATGTTTATTAAGCGCAACTATCGCCTGCTGCCCGATGAACCTTCCCCTACTGTAACAAGCCATTGTCTAGACGAATTTGTACATCCAGACTATGATCGAGCATTAACAGTCCGAGAATGTGCCAGATTACAGTCTTTTCCAGACTCGTATAACTTCGCAGGTGGTCCATATATCGTACCTCACATTGACCGTACTGTACAGGACAAGTATGAGCAAATCGGTGATGCAGTACCACCATTGCTGGCCTACGCATGGGGAAAGAAAATCATAGAACTTTTTGAAACAAATGATTAGTTATCATATATGGAAAATAAGTATTACGAATATTGTCTGAGAACCTATCAGAATGAATACACACGCTGCTTTCAAGAATTGAAAGCAGAGCATAAATCCCCTGTATCCAATAAACTTGCAGATGACTTTGACCGCGAGGCCCAAAAATCAGCCATACGCATTGCAATCACCAAAGCCTTGCGTCAATTTCCTGATGAACCAGTAGCAGAGTTGTGGAGTGCTATCTATCGTGCTCATTTATTCCGAAAATCGGGGATTTCAGATCTCGAAACCATCAATAAAGTCATTAGTGCCGACCAAAGTTGGAAAAAATCAAGCGGTCATGCTTTCGAAGAAATGGTCAAAGAATTAGCTTCTCTTGCACTTTATGGAACGGGTGTTGAAATTATATTGCAGCGCGACCTTAACACGTTGATTAAAGCTGGTGAACTGGCCAATGAGCCACGGGATATTAGTTGGCTGAAAGAGCAAATAAAGGCCAATATCTTTGACTTGTACGGCATCTTGACTATTGAAGGAAAGAAGTTCTGCCTTGGTTGCGTGCAAGCAAAAACGAGTATTCGTGACCGAGTGACTCGCGACAGGGAGCCATCCATCCATGCTATGCAATCGTTTTTCTGGAGTGTGGTCTTCGTGTTAGATGGTGATTTCCTGCGTCTTCCCAAATTTGTCAGTATGATTAATGGTAGCTCAGAAGAGTTCCGTGAAAATGGTTGGCACGGCATGTATGTGCTGTCGGCCAAAGAAACAAACCAACGTATTTACCCGCTGACAATGGACTTTGGCATTTTCAAGTCCCATGCTCTACAGGCTGCAGAGCAATGGCAAAAACGTCGTCAGTGGTTTGATAGCAGATGGATTGCTGTGACCTCATGATAAGAGACACTTTAACTTAGCATAAGTATTCCTCTATTATAATAATGACAATACAAGAAATAATAGTTCGGAAAGAAGACCAAACATTTGATTGCAAGAGCATTCAAATAGACCCGAAGGCTCTGGCTGTGCCCATCGTGGCGATGGCCAATGCCGATGGTGGCACGTTGGCCATTGGAATATCTGACAAGACCCGGAAGATAGAAGGGGTTGACCAATATACAGAGAGGCTGAACGATCTGCTGCGTGTGCCGTTTGATTTCTGCAATCCGTCTGTCCCTGTGACTTGCTCATACCTGCCTTGCACGGATAAGGATGGGAATGAGAACCGTATCTTGTTGATGGAGATTCCTGCCAGCTCTAACCTGCATACCAATCAGGCCGATGAAGCCTTTATGCGTGTTGGCGATAAGAGTCGGAAACTGACCTTTGATGAGCGTGTGCAGTTGATGTACGACAAAGGAGAGCGCTACTATGAAGATACTGCAGTGTATGGCGCAACCATCGATGACATAGACATGGATGCTGTGGCT
>FLNY01004026.1_pt1 | contig 13010 bp, 9 predicted proteins | sample 1140381 | NCBI WGS metagenome assembly FLNY01 (sample SAMEA3878172, study PRJEB12797) | bioreactor metagenome | biome: Moose rumen | place: Sweden | collected 2011-10
GATATCAGAACACCCGTCAAATGACGAATGACAAAAAGGACACTTTTGGTGTAAGGGGTTGATAGTTAGGAATTAGGAGTTACCCTCCGGATGGCATTTCAATAACCTCTAACCTATAACCTCTAACCTGTCATAAATTTCAAACAAAGAAATCTGTAGGTGACCTGATTTTTCCACTTTTTTCAATTTTTCCTGATAAAAGTGTTTCTGTTCAAATAAAAATCCATAAATTTGCCGCCGTATTCTGCGGAATACAGACATTTTTTACTCAATTTCTCCGACGAACTGCGACCTCAAACGAGAATTTACGAGTAAATATATATCCTGTTGAAGTACTGCGCTTATTGTGCAGACTTCATCCATAAGGATATATAGGCTGTCGCAGGCCTGTCGGAGAATATGGCTGGGTCTGCGCTTTTTTTGTGCCTATACAATTAGTTAGTTCAGTTCCCAGCCACATTCCATCAACACAATAGAGTGTGATGTAATCACAAAATATACATTTCTTAATTAACTAATTATTAATCATTTTATTAACTTAAAAACTATGAGAAAATTTACTTTTTTCTTTAAGTCGCTCCTCGTTGCAGCCGGACTGCTGTTGGGAAGTGCAAATGCGTGGGGTGGAGTAAAGTCTACTATTTATGAAAGAGGTCAGTCTACACTCTGGTCAACCTCCGACTATACGACCGAATCTTTAACGTCAGACAAATGGTATTCTAAAAGTACAGGTAACACTGGCGTATCAATTGCGACTGTGTCAGATGTTAACTATCTCCACATTTCTGCACGTGGTACAAGTACAACAGGAACAAGTACACTTACACTTTCAAGAACTGCAAACACTATTGTTACTATAGATGCAGTTATGAATACAGGAAGTTCTCAATTTCCTAACAACGATAACCGTATTACATTTAAATACGGAGCTTTCACTTTAAACTATTATACTCGAAATAGTAATGCAGAATATTATATAAATTCAACAAAGACAAGTTTGCCTACATTGGCAAACAATATAGATTTGACAATTCACTTGGTCGTTAATTCTGTTGATGGGAAAATCTCTGCCTTGAAGGTCACTCGTGGTGACACAAGTGAAGATATAGTTGATATTAAAGAAACAGATGAAAAAAGTTTCGATTCTGGAACGAATTACGATAAAGCGATTTTTGAAGCTTACAACAATGTTAGTTCAAATAATACATCTGCTAATATGAAAAGTTTTGTTGTTCAGCAGGAAACACAGGATGTTGCTACTGCTTCAGTAACTTTCAAATATGCAGATACAGAAGGTAATAGCCTTTCTGCTTACAAAGCTGACCAAGTAGCATCAGGTGTAGCAGTTGGTGCTGAAATATCTTCGTTGATTTCTGCATATACAACAACTTTCTACAATGGTACATCAAACAAGTATGTTTATGCAAATTCATATGTTGTAACAGGTGACTATACAACTGTGCAAGATGGAGGAAATACAGTAACACTGAAGTTTACGGACTATCCTGCTACTGCTTATACAGTTATGGCGCAAGAAGGTGGTAGCGACTTGACGAGTATAGCTTCTGGAACAGCATATCTTGATGGTAGCACAACAGCTTACTATAGCAAATATGTAAAGTATAATAATCAATGGTACGAAACATCATCTCCATATGGAGTAGCTGTTTCCGCTGCAACAACTAATGTTGCATATACTACATGTGAAACAAATGATATTTATGATGTCATAGAATGTGAAAACACATCATATAATAGTGCAGGTGATGGAACAGGAACTGGTTATTCGAAAGGAAAAACAGTGCTTCTTGCTAGTGGTAAAGCAATGCAAACAAACTCAAAGTTACCAGTTGGTATTTATGATTTCAGTGTTTTTAACTCTGTACGTAGATCCAATGTTGACCGACTTAAGTTGCAATATTCTATTAATGGATCGGACTGGACCGATTTGGCGACATTAACGTTCCCGTCAAATGATGGAACAACGCAGACAGCAGAAAAAGTTGTTCTTGCTGAAGATAGTTATGTTCGTTTCTTGGATGATGTAGGGCAGAATTCATGCCATTACTATGATTATATTCTTATAAAGAAATACGTTTCTGTAACAATCTCTGCAGCAGGTTGGGCAACATTCAGCAGCGACTATCCACTTGATTTCTCAAAGGCAACTACTGGCTTAGAGGCATATATGATTACTGGTCATGAAGGTAATGTTGTTACAAAGAGTCAAGTAACAGGAACTGTTCCTGCTGGTACTGGTTTGCTTTTGAAGGGTGATGAAGGAGACTATAATATCCCTGTCGTTGCAAGCAGCTCAACTGATGTTTCTGCAAACTTGATGAAAGCAGGTACTGGAGCATCAGTAAGTGCAGAGGAAGGCAAAACAAAGTATGTTCTTGGTGTCAATGACAATGGTACAGATGGCGATGAGTCTGATGACTTTGCAGAATTCCAGAAGATTGGCCTCACTGCTGCAACAGTTGATAAGGGTAAGGCTTATCTCGAGTTCAATGAGGAGATTTCACTTGTTAAGGCCTTTATGATCGATGGCACAGCAACTGGTGTTGAGGCTCCAGTTGCTGCTGAGGCTGCTGTAGTAGACGGCATTTACTACAACCTGAATGGTCAGCAGGTAACTAAAGACTACAAGGGTATTGTAATCGTTAATGGTAAGAAGTTCTTGAATAAGTAAAAGACCCTCTCCAGCTCCCCCTGTTTAGGGGGAGAGAAGGGAAAACTAATAACAAACTTTAGAAAAATCCCCGATCTCACAACTCCTCCCCTAAACAGGGGAGGTCGGGAGGGGTCCTAAATACTACAATGAAAAAACAATATATAGCTCCACTCACAGAAGTGGTAAAAATCAATGTGGAACAGTTGATTTGTAATTCACCTGCATTGAGTAGTAACGAGTATCAGGCTAGTGGTAAAATCCTTGAAAAGGAAGACACTGACTACGACGAAGATCTCTGGTAAATAATCGGTGAGGGGTGGGTCCTGTGCTTTCCCCTCGCTTCAAGATAAAAGCTGGCCTCGTGCCAGTGAATCAAGTTAAATTAAGTTAGTTTTCGCCTATGAATGTATCGCGAGATACAAGGTGAAATTAAGTAAAAGAATTGAAACTCCTGTGCAGCGATGCACGGGAGTTTTTTGATACTTTTTTTAGTTTTATTTGGTAGTTATTAATACACCTTGTACATTTGCAACGAGAAATAAATCATGAAATATGGAACACTGGGACAGGTTCACTTCAGTTAGTGTTTCAAACCTTTTCAACTCGCGAAGATAGGATAAATTTCTCAATCTATCATACTTTTCTTTGTCTTGCCCTAAAAAACGTTGTTTTTATTCAACGTTTTTTAGGGCAAGACAATCAAAAATGAGTGTAGGAAAGTTAACATTCGTTCACTAAAACAATCTTCTGCATCGCTTTATGCTGGAGCTGAAAGTTCGTAAATTTGCATTGTCAAAATCGAGAGAGATTTTTACTCGTACGCACACGAACAAAAATTCCTGTGCGTACGAGGCAATTTTTCTTTTTTTTGCTTGTGCAAATTTACGACATGAAAAGGGTGGCTTGCAATAGATTTTCGAATTCATTTCGGATTTTTTTCAAATGTTAAAATTGCCGTTTAGGCGCGTCGGTGCGTCGGCGCGTCATTTCGAAAATCAGAAAACGGCTACCCGCATCAAAAATCCTTATATTGAATTATTATATACTATATTATATAGTATATAATAATTTTAATAACTACTTTTAGCACTCCTACGGCATATGAAAAACCAAATGACGCGCCTAGCTATGTTTATGTTTTTGTGTTTCCTCTGTGTTTCCCCAGCCTTGAGAAATAATTGTCAAAAAAATACCTATGGAATTTTGTAGGGGTTTCTGAAATATCAACATGGTAGACATGGACAAGAAAGAACAAATCCTCCATTACCATCGCATTGATGGTTTGAGTCAGACTATGGAAGAGGAAAGATAGTTGACAGGTGATAGTTGACAAGTGATAATATCATGTCAGAGGACAATTCTCTGACATGATACATTTTTTTATACTATATTATGATGGAAGATGTTAGAAAGAAAGTTATAAGCAAAAATATGTGAATAAATATATGTAACTTTGCAGAAAAGAATTAGAATATGGCAAAAAGAAGAGAAATAAGAAATAGCACAGCAGAGTTCCTGATTTTCCAAATAGAGGGAAAGGAACAAGGCGTTGAAGTCTTTTATAAAGACAAGACAGTTTGGTGTACCCAGAAAGCGATGGGGATGCTGTTCGACTGCTCAACTGACAACATTGGACTGCATCTGAAGAACATCTTTGCGAGCGGAGAATTAGTGAAAAAATCAGTTACCGAGAAAATCTCGGCAACTGCTTCTGACGGCAAAAACTATATGACTCAGTTCTACAATCTTGATGCAGTTATCAGTGTAGGTTATCGCGTCAACTCTATTCGTGCCACGCAATTCCGCCAATGGGCTACTAGCGTATTGCGTGAGTATGCCATTCGTGGCTATGTGCTCGACAGAAAGCGTATGGAAAATGGCACATTTCTAGATGAGGACTATTTTGAGCATCTATTGGCGGAAATCAGGGAGATACGACTCTCTGAGCGCCGTTTCTACCAGAAACTGACTGACATCTATGCCACAGCTATAGATTACAATCGTGATGCTCCCACCACAAAGATGTTTTTTAAAATGATGCAGAATAAAATGCATTATGCGGTCCATGGACATACGGCTGCAGAACTGATTGTGGAGCGTGCAGATGCAGAACTGGAGCACATGGGACTCACCACCTGGGAGAATGCGCCAGATGGAAAGATTGTAAAGACGGACGTGTCGATTGCCAAGAATTATCTGAAAGAGATGGAGCTGGCAGACATGGGACAACTTGTGAATGGTGTTCTCGAGTTGGCAGAGCGTATGGCCAAGCGGCATATCCCGATGACAATGGAGGACTGGGCCAAGCAGATTGATACTATCCTTGCAGCAGGTGGTAATGAGGTGCTTCAGAGTCCTGGCAAGGTGACTGCAGAAGAGGCAAAGGAGCATGCTGAGACGGAATTTGAGAAGTACCGTATCATACAAGACCGCCTTTTCCAAAGCGACTTTGACAGATTCTTAGGCGAATTGCCTTTTATCGCCGAAACAGACACAAAATAATCATCGTAGAGTAAAAATGGAATAAATGGCAAAAATCAGTGGAGAAAAAATGGAATAAGTGTTTTTTATTCATTTAGGCGTTTAGGCGCGTCGGCGCGTCATTTGCTTTTTTTACAATTAAAAACATGTGATGATTATCTTGTTTTCTCCAAAAAATTGTTCTAAAAAAGACCAAATCCTGCGCCGATATGTAAATTTTGGGAAAATTCTTTGTGGGTTTAATTCTTCTTCGTACATTTGCCACAACTATGTGCATAGTCGTATGCATGCTAGTATTCAAGGCATGAGTCCCCATACTGGTACTCATCCGACAAAATAGACAAATGTGCTTATCACATAAATATTAATTTACTAACTAACTAATTTAACTTTATTTAATTATGAGAAAATTTACTTTTTTCTTTAAGTCGCTCCTCGTGGCATTCCTGCTACTGGGGGGGGCAAATTCTGCTTGGGGTAGATGTTGTTGAAACTTATCCGTTTGCAGCATGGTTGAAGGCTGCAGGTGGCGATCAAACAAGCTTCACTTTTTCATCAGCGGCATCAGCAATAGTTAACAGTTCAGATTGTTATACCTATACAAGCGCGTTGAATGGAAATTCTTTGGGAGGTAGATTTGCGGTATCAAACACACATAAAAAAAGTGGTCTTTTGGATCAGGTGTGGTTTAGATTGAAAAATAATTCAGAAACGGATGCTAATACTGGCTTGTTCGTTGGTGATAGTAGGTCTACTTACATTGCAATTCTAAATCTTATTCAAGGTGACAAGGTAACAATCACCTTTAACAATAACCCGGATGGTAATAAGTTTTATTCTTCAAACGCAACTTATGATAATTCAGGTTCACCTACAGCCATAGTCTCTGGAACAACAAAACCTGAATCTGGCAAGGAATACACTATGACAAGTGATGGATATTTGGGCTTTTATATGGTACAATATTCTGCTATAAGAACTGTAAGCATTACAAGAAATATTACTCCTTATACAACTCGTATGGCAACAGCGAAATCAAAAGGTACATCATTGTCTTCATCTGTCATGAGAACTTCAGTGAAGTCTGCCCTTACTTCTGCGCTTAGCTCTGAGTATGTAGATATGGCATCATCAAGCATAACTTCTTCTAATATTGACGCTTATATTACTGCTTTGGAAACTCTTGAAACTGCAGTTACAAACGCTCAGGCTTCTGCTGATAATTTCGCTATACTAAATAATCTGATTAATAATTCTAAGCCTGCTGGATATGTGGCTCCAACTAATGCAGAAACTGTTTACACTTCAGATGCTGATGTTGATCCTGTTGCTCTTGCATCTTCTGTTCGCGCTGCTGTTATAACTGCAGGTATTGTTAATAACAATACTGATATTTCTGCTGTAATTGCCAATAAAAGTTTTGAACTCGGTAGTTCTATTGGTTGGACAATTGCGCCATCTTCAGATGATAGCGGTATAAATGTTACAGATGGTGTTCTTACAATTTATCCAAATGGAAATACCGTTTCTCAAACTGTAGGCACACTGCCTATAGGTACATACAAATTATCGGCAAAAGCATGGTCAAATGGTGCTACTGTATATCTTATTGCAAATGAAAACCACAGTGAAGGAACAGTCATAAATGGAGAAAACCTTGATGTGGAATATACTTTTACACTTGCTGCTGAAGCAGAGGTAACCATCGGTATTAATTCAGGAGATCAATTTAATGATAATGCATTTGTAGCTGATGGTGGAAAATGGTGGTATCGTTGTGATAATTTTACATTGACTTATGTCGGCGAGGATCCAGTAGCTCAGGCAAAGGCTTCTCTTGAGGCAGAGATTGCAACTGCAAATACATTGAAAGATAGCTGGACACCAAAGGTTGGAACGGCTCCATTTAAGTATGATGCAACATACTACAATGCCTTAGGAACACAAATCACATCTGCAACAAGTGTATTAAATAGTGGAAGTGAGACAGTTTCTGACTATACTACAGCAGAATCTGATTTGGAAACAGCAGAGTCTAACATGGCATCAAGTACGCAGAATACTCCTGATCTAGATAAGTATTATCAGATTTTTGTAGCTAATAATGATGGTACTGCATCGGATTTTAATCTTTATATGTTGAAGGAAAAAACAAAGACACAAGTTACTGTTTCTGCTACTCCTTATCCTGTAAAGTTTACTAAGCCAGATAGCAGGTATCGTATAACAACTCCTTACGGAAGTGTTCTTTGTACAGATTATACTGCTGTGATTACTGCTTACACAAATGGTTGGGATGGTGCACAAGCTCGCTGTTCTGAAATGCAGTTTGTTCTTAATGATAATGGTTCAATAACTATCCAAGGTTATCGTTCTTCAGGCACTTGGTTCAATTACTCTGCAAGTGCAAGCGAAGGAGCTGGTGTAACTGCAAATTCAGGACTTACAGGTACTTGGGTTATTTCTGATCCTGTAGATGTTACAGAAACTCCTCTTTTTGTAAGTGCAGCAGCAAAGACCGGTACATTCATATCTGCATATGATAACTTAACTCCTGCTACGGTTAAAGCATATACAGTTGCTTATAAGTCAGGCGATGCTTTGCATCTTGAAGAAAATGAAAGCGGTGTATTGAGCGCTAATACTCCTTATATCCTTACAACGGAGGAATCTTCTAATGTAGCAGTTGCCTTCACGGGTATTGCAAATAATGATGAAGATACTTATAGTGCAAATGGTCTTGTAGGTCTTCTTACTGCAGGTACTGTTCCTTCTGGAAGCTATGTTTTGCAGAATCAATCAGGTGTTACATCATTCTATCAGCTAAGTGATGACCTTACTGGTACAGCAAATCGTTGTTATCTTGATTTGGAAAATGTTCCAACAGAACCAACTTCTGTAAAAGGTCTTTCTATCATTATAGTTGATGGCACAGCTACAGGTGTTGAGGCTCCAGTTGCTGCTGAAACTGTAGAAGACGGAATATATTACAACCTGAATGGTCAGCAGGTAACTAAGGACTACAAAGGTATCGTAATCGTGAATGGTAAGAAGTTCTTGAATAAGTAAAAGACCCTCTCCAGCTCCCCCTGTTTAGGGGGAGAGAAGGGAAAACTAATAACAAATTTTAGAAAAATCCCCGATCTCACAACTCCTCCCCTAAACAGGGGAGGTCGGGAGGGGTCCTATATACTACAATGAAAAAACAATATATGGCACCACTCACAGAAGTGGTAAAAATCAACGCTGAGCAGATGATCTGCGAATCAGTTAATTATAATACAACGAAACCGGCTAATGTGAGCACTCCACAAGAAGGTGGCGGTTACATGCTTGGCAAGGACGACGTTGACTACGACGAAGATCTCTGGTAAAAAATATTAATAATGATTCGATGGCTCCTGCACAGCGATGTGCAGGAGCTTTTTGATACTTTTTTTTTTAATTTTATTTGGTAGTTATTAATACACCTTGTACATTTGCAACGAGAAGGATTAAAAGAGTATGAGAACAAGAAAAGAATATATGGATATCATCCGATCTCATGCAGATGAATTGCAATCAAGATTTGGTATTACTTCCATGATGTTGTTTGGTTCTGTTGCCAGAAATGAACATCATGAAGGTAGTGATGTCGATTTATTTGTAACTATGCCTCCTAAGTTCATGAATCATATTGCAGCAGCTCAGTATCTCAAAGAATTATTGGGCAGCGATGTCGATTTGATACAGGAACACAATTATATGCGTTCTTTTTTCCGTAAACAGATAGAGAAAGATGGAATTATTATCATACCGACAACTGCAAATAGCTGAAGATTTGCTTGAACAGATTTATAAAGCCATTCTTGATATAAAGGAATGGAATAAGGATGTTGATAGTCCTGATGCGTGAAAAAAATGTTGCAAATCACAAAAATTTGACGTAAATATGGAATTTCCACGCGAGGCATATCTTCAACAAATTGTACAATCAGTATCGCGAGATACAAGGTGAAATTAAGTAAAAGAATTGAAACTCCCATGCAGTGATGCACGGGAGTTCTTTGCTTACAAACTAAAGTCAGTTTATTCTTTGTTTTTAGTGAAGGGTTTCGTACCTTCGCACGGCAAAAACTTCACAGATAATGAAACGGACAAGTATTTTCTTTGTTATGATGCTCTGGGTCTGTGCTGGGTAAGCGGGAGTTTGCCTCCTGACGTTTTTTTTCAGTGTAACCAATTAAGATAGTTGTCTGGGGTTATGACTATGGTTTCTTTGGGCTTGTAAGCCTCAAGAAACGATTTCGGGAAACGAGTGTTGGATTTCTTTGTGTTCCATTTCATTTCGAATGCAGTCAGAGCTCCATCTTTTTCTTCAATGAGGTCTATTTCTTGTTGTGAATTGGTGCGCCAGAAATAGATGTTGCAGTAGTTGTGCGTATAGTGATTGTATTTAATGCGTTCGGAAATGAAGAAATTCTCCCACAGTTGCCCCATGTCATTACGCATGTCAATTGGGGCGAATTGTTGAATAATTGCATTGCGTACTCCGTTGTCATAGAAGTATATCTTCTTGGCGCGTTTTAACTCATTTCTTAGGTTGCGACTAAGACCATGCAATCTGAAAATGATATAGCATTTCTCTAATAGTTCAATATATCGCTCTACGGTTTTTGAGTCGCTGCCAATGGTTTGTGCTAATTCGGAGTATGAAACCTCTGAACCTACTTGATATGCCAATGCGCGTAATAATTTGTCAAGCAAGTCGGGCTTGCGAAGTGAGTCTGTAGTAAGGATGTCTTTATAAAGATAGCTGTCGGTAAGTGTTGTCAGCAGTTCTCGCGCATCACCAGTGTGAGTGAGAATGTCTGGGTAGGAACCATAGATAAGTCTTTGCTCAAATAGTCTGTTCACATCCATGAGACCTTCGCTCTGTAATATCTCATTTGTAGAAATAGGGTACATGTGGTATTCAAATTTGCGGCCTGTCAGAGGTTCGTTAAGCCGATTGCGCAACTCGAATGCTGATGATCCCGTTGCAATAACCTGAATGTCTGTTATGTTGTCAACCATCAATTTTATGGTCAAACCAATATTGTCAACTTTTTGTGCTTCATCAATAACAATAAGTTTTTTCTTGCCTATCAATGTTTGAATGTCTCTGAGGTTGCGATTCGTTAGCAATGATACATTTTGCGGTTCGTCACAATTGATGAACAATGTGTCGTCAATATTCTGTTCTTGTATCAAGGTTTTTAATAATGTCGTTTTTCCAACTTGTCTTGCGCCAATCAGTATGATTGCCTTACCAGTAAAGCAATTCTTCTTTATTACCTGCAATAAATCTCTTTTATACATAACATCTTCGATTAATTATCTGCGCAAAAGTAATGGTAAAATACATAAAATACAAATTTTCTGGCATGTAATCCTGAAAATAAGCCGATTTTGCGGATTATAATCCTAAAAATCGCTTTTTTTGTATTTTGTCGGTTTATTTTTCCCTTTTCATTTTAATTGTCGTACCTTCGCGCAATAAATCGATAATAATGAAACGGACAAGTATTTTCCTGGCTATGATGCTCTGGGTCTGTGCTGCTATGGCGCAGATGATGGAACCTGTTAAGGTGAAAACTGAACTGAAACGAGGGGAGGGCAATGATGCTCAACTCGTGTTCCACATGAAGATTGACGAGGGATGGCATGTGTATGGCATGCAGAAGCTGGAGAACGGACCTACTCCGACAAGCATCAATGTGGAGGAGATTGAGGGTGCTGAACTTGTAGGCGAACTGGAGTATGAGGGCGACTTGCAGAAGAAATATGATGAGGTGTTCGAACTCGATGTGGAGTTTTTCGAAGGGGAGGTAACCTTCAAGCAGAAGGTGAAACTGACCTCCGAGGATTACCATATTGCGGGCTATCTGGAGTATGCTTCGTGCAACGACCAGAGTTGTATGCCTCCGACAAAAGAGGAGTTTGAGTATGGAAAGAAGACCCTCTCTAACTCCCCCTGTTTAGGGGAAGAACCCGGTGCGGACAGTAATCCCAAGTCCTCCCTAAACAGGGAGGATTTAGGTGGGTCTGGGTCTCTACTTATCCTTCTGCTATGGGGTTTTCTCGGTGGACTCATCGCTCTGACTACACCTTGTGTGTGGCCTATCATCCCGATGACTGTGTCGTTTTTCCTGAAAAGGGGAGGTGGCGTGAAGGATGCTGTCACTTACGGACTTTCTATCATTATTATATATGTAGGACTGGGACTGATTGTGACTGGTCTGTTCGGAGCTAATGCTCTGAATAGTCTTGCCACGAATGCTGTGTTCAATGTGTTTTTCGCTGTGCTCCTGCTCTTCTTCGGACTCAGTATGGCGGGACTGTTCGAAATCACCCTGCCTGCCAGCTGGACCACTTCGGTAGATAATAAGGCAAATGCCACTACGGGTTTCCTGTCTATCTTCCTGATGGCTTTCACACTGGCGCTGGTCAGTTTCTCGTGCACAGGACCAATCATCGGTTTCCTGCTCGTAGAACTCGCCACCGACGGAGGTAGTCTCTTCGCTCCGGCTGTAGGTATGCTCGGATTCTCTATCGGTTTGGCGTTGCCCTTCACGCTGTTTGCTATGTTCCCGAACTGGCTGAAGTCGATGCCAAAGAGCGGCAGCTGGATGGAAACCGTGAAACGAGTGCTCGGAGTAGTGGAAATCGCTTTTGCGCTGAAGTTCTTCAGCGTGGCTGACCTCGCATACGGCTGGGGACTGCTGAGCAGACGCCTTTTCTTCATCATCTGGATAGTGCTCTTTGCCGGACTCGGCATCTACCTGATTGTGGAGATGGTGAAGAAGAAAAACGGACGACCTGTGTTCTATATCCTGCATACAATCGTGACTGTGGCTTCGCTGTCGCTTGCCGCCTATATGGTGCCAGGACTGTGGGGCGCACCCTGTACGCTCGTAAGTGCTTTTGCTCCACCAAAGGAAAGAACTTGGCAGGAGATGGACAAGAATAACATCTTCATGGACTATTATATTGCCCGCAACTATGCTTACGACGATAATATGCCTATGCTGGTGGACTTCTCCGGCTATGGCTGTGTGAACTGTCGCAAGATGGAGGCTACGGTATTGGCAGATTCTGCCGTTACTGACATCATATACAAGAATTTCCTGTATGTGCAACTCTTCGTTGACGATCGCACAAAAGCCCAGGAAGGTTTCGAGGAAACTGTGGTGGTGAACGGAAAGAAGAAGACTCTGACTACTCTGGGCGAGATATGGAGCCATCTGCAGGCAGAGAAGTTCGGAGCCAACTCCCAACCATTCTATGTAATTGTGGATGCCAACGATCATATGCTCATAGAACCATACACCTACGATGAAGATGTGGATAAGTTCATCGCCTGGCTGAAGAGAGGACTGAAAGCTTTTGAGAAGAGGAGGATAAAGGAAGTTAAAGGGAAGTTATAGAGAAGTTAAAGGGACAATAGTAGAGGATGCTTGCCCAATTTGATGCAGTATCGTCCCCATAACTCCTCAGTAACTCCTTCATAACTCCCTGGTAACTCCCCAAAATTTAAATAATATTACTCAACTTTCGCAAGTTGAGCAGAAGGGAAGTTAAAGGGAAGTTAAATGGAAGTTAAATGGGAGTTAAAGGGACAATAGTAGAGGATGCTTGCCCAATTTGATGCAGTATCGTCCCCATAACTCCTCAGTAACTCCTTCATAACTCCCTGGTAACTCCCCAAAATTTAAATAATATTACTCAACTTTCGCAAGTTGAGCAGAAGGGAAGTTAAAGGGAAGTTAAATGGAAGTTAAATGGGAGTTAAAGGGACAATAGTAGAGGATGCTTGCCCAATTTGATGCAGTAT
>FLNY01001033.1_pt1 | contig 12996 bp, 6 predicted proteins | sample 1140381 | NCBI WGS metagenome assembly FLNY01 (sample SAMEA3878172, study PRJEB12797) | bioreactor metagenome | biome: Moose rumen | place: Sweden | collected 2011-10
CCTGTCACGTGTGCGGCTGAGGCCGCCAGTTTGAGTGTGGCGAAATCGCTGGAGTTTGTGTTGTAGAATCCCTCGTCCTTCCGCAGTCCGCTGATGTCGAGCGGTGTTTTTCCGTACCCTTCTATTTCCGGGATGTCAACAGCGGCGTAAGTGTCGAGAAGGTTCGACGGTGATCCGTGCGATTGGTTGCGCGTCAGCACTCCATGTTTATGAGCGAACTCGTTCCACGGTTTTACGAAGTTGTCGATATACATGTCGGCCATGGTCTCACGGTAGTCAGAGCGGACCTTCGCACCCCTGTCTGCTGAAAGCAGAAAGAGTTCTTGCAGGTGTTTTTGCAGTTGATAGCCCTTTCTTGCCTCAAACTCCTCGAAGAATTTAGGCGACCAGTCGGAATTGAAAATTTCGTATGAGTCGTTGAAGAACGTTGTCGGATAAGGATTTCCGTTCTTCTCGAAGGCTCTTTCAAACACCTTGATATAATTCTGCACGGCATCACGGTCGAGGTGGTCGAGCACGAATCCCTCGCCTCCTGGTGCGGCACGTTTCACCATTTGTGTTGTATGCCCGTTATATACAGCGATGATACGCCATTTCCCTTTTATATCTGGAGTCCATTCCAGCGTGTTGCCATTCATATATTCAGTCACGTCGAGCGTGTCAGCCCCGGTTATTCGCTGTGGGAATGCCATCACGCAGTTGAGCGAACTGCCGGATGTCGGTGAAAGTTCATAGGTGATACTTGGTGAAGTTTCTGAAATCGTGAAGTCCTTGTTGTAATATTCCAATTTTCCTGCCGCTTCTTTCAGCGAGACGGTAGGACCTCCGAAGGGCCAACCGGTGCCCATGTTCATATCAATTTGGATTCCTTTCTCAGCACCAACCTCCTCCACCTTTTTGAGAAGGTCCATCCATTGTGTTGAAAGATAGATCACGTTGGCAGGATCTGTTGTTTTGCGGTATTGCTGCTGAATGCCGTAGATGGGCGTGATTTCTAGCGTTCCGATGCCAGTCCGGGCATACTCATCCATCAGGTATTCAATGTTTTGCTCATCCACCGCCGACCCGAGCCACCACCAGCGCGCACCGGGCTTGGTCTGAATGCTTGTCTCCGGCCATTGTGGAAACTGTGCCAGCGTCGTTATTGTCAGAAAGAAGGCAGTAATTGCCATGCAGAGTGTTCTTGTTTTCATATCGTCAGTAGTTTTTTAGTTTTCGGTGTTAATTTTCGCAAAGTTAATAGTTTTTAACCGAATATGCAAGGAAGGGATTAAAAAACTGTATTCATCGAGATTATGGCGGATTTTAAATGACTGTTCAAAACGATTACGCAAAATGATGTGGGAAAGCGTCAAGTTCTGTTGATTTTCATAGATAGATTCTTAAAATTATTTCGCCACAAACAGGTGTTTTTGTCGTTTCGTGGCGAAATTATTTTAAAATTATTTCGCCATGAAACGAAAAAATTGTATCTTTGTGGCGAAATTATTTTTAAGAATCATTATTCATAATCTTATCAGCATCAATATGAAACAATTTATAATCGGCCGGAATAAAGAGCAGGAAGAACTGGAGAATATCTACAGTTCCAAGCAAGCTGAATTTGTTGTCGTTTACGGCAGACGGCGTGTAGGCAAGACATACCTGGTTAGAGAGCTGTTCGATGACCGCCTGACCTTCTACCACACCGCCCTTTCTCCTTTCGAAATGGAAAAGGAGAATGGAGGTTTGCTCATTCAGCAGCAGCTGTCGGTATTTGGAGAGTCTCTACGAACTTATGGAGACGATCACGGCATACCTCCTAAGGACTGGCTTCAAGCTTTTAGCTGGTTAAAGAGCCTCTTGAGCAGAAAATCCAGGAAGAAACGGCTTGTGGTCTTCCTTGACGAACTTCCGTGGATGGATACGCCACGATCCGGTTTTATGACGGCCTTTGAACATTTTTGGAACGGATGGGGGGCTGGTCAGCACAATCTGATGCTCATCGTCTGTGGCAGCGCATCCTCCTGGATTAACGACAAGCTCATCAACAACACAAGCGGTCTATACGGACGAACCACCAGAGAGATACACCTCTCCCCTTTCTCTCTGCCTGAGTGCAAGCAGTATTTTCATCTACATAACCACAAAATGAGCGATTACGACATACTTCAGTTCTATATGGTGATGGGCGGCATCCCATACTATATGTCTTATATGGAGAAAGGAAAAAGCCTGGCTCAGAACATTGATAATTTGTTTTTCAAGGAAAAAAGCAAGCTGCGTCTTGAATTCGAACGTCTGTTCAAGTCCTTATTTGTCGGTCCGCAAAAATATATTGACATCCTGCATTTACTCTCCACTCGAAGAATGGGCTACTCACGTACTGAGATTACCAAAGCACTGAAGTTAAATTCTGGGGGAGGCCTTACATCTCTGCTCCTGTCGCTCGAAGCCTGCGACTTCATCAAGCAATACATCCCCTTTGGTACAAGCCAACGGAATATTCACTATAAACTGACGGATTTATTCTGCCTTTTCTATTTTTATTTCATAGATGCACATAAAAATACATCCCCTACATTCTGGCAAGATAACCATCGCAGCGCCTCTCTGAACGCATGGCGAGGATTCTCCTTTGAGGAAGTTTGCTTTTCCCATCAGGAGAGTCTGAAAAAAGCCCTTGGAATCAGCGGTGTACACTGTGAAGTTTCTGTTTGGCGCAATAACGCCCCGGACGACCACACACAGATTGACATGGTTATCGACAGGGCTGACCACTCGGTAAACCTGTGTGAAATGAAATTTTACTCCGACGAGTTTGAGATAGACAAGAATTATAGCCGCGAACTCAACAGAAAAATTAATGTATTTATGCATCAAACAAAAACCAAGAAGACCCCACATCTGACCATCGTCACCACATACGGTGTGAAACAGAACGCATATAGTGGACAGGTGGACAATGTCATCACATTGGAAAGTCTTTTTAAAGACTGATTCTAAGGCACTTTAAAAGCAAATTTATAAAATATGAAACATTAGAGCTTTGAAAAAGAAATCCTAAAACTACATATTTCATATCAAAAATTATTTCGCCACAAACAGGTGTTTTTGTCGTTTCGTGGCGAAATTATTTTCAGGAATTCATTCCAAATTTTTTTGCACGCATAAATAAAAATCAAATATTTCTTGCAAATGTCAATAAAAATTATGAACTTTGCAAAAAGCTCTGAAAAAAGGGCAAAACGAAAACAGCATTGTATCATTCAAAAACAAGATAAAAGAAACAGAAAAAAAATACCAGACGGGATGATGCTTGCTTAGCAAGAGGAATCCCAAAGGGAACAAACAACTTTTTTATTAACCAGAAAGGGAGTTCCCATTCTATACTTACGGATTTGAGCTTTTAGCTCTTGCTCTCTCCATACGAATACCGCCAATATTCTAAGGGTACAATCTCATTCAGATTGACTCTCCAGCTGAGATCAAGTAGTGAAAAAGTTCACGTTGTTTGGCGTGGACTATTTGTTTACTTGTTAGCTGGATGGTCACTTGGCGGTAACCTGTGTGGAGGCAAGTTTCGAATGGTTTGCGCCTTTCATTAATCCACATTATCCACATGAAAAAATTATTTTCGTTGATGGTGACCGCCATGATTTCCACCATCACATTCGGTCAGGTGCAATCTGACATCCGCACAGCAACGCTCGTGCATGGTGACAAGACAAGTGTTTATTATGGTGCTTCTGCTCTATCACAGGCCTATGCTGATGCAGCAGACAAAGGGGATAAAATCATATTATCTCCTGGTGTTTTTTATGGTATCACCATAAAAAAAAGCATTTCTGTTTATGGAGTAGGTTTTGAAACGGATCCAATTTCCTCAGCCGAGCCTACAACTGCTAATTACATTTATATAAGTTATACAACAGAAACAGATGCATACGGAAACGAGATCGATTCATATCCAGAAGTCTATCTCGAAGGAATATGTATGCCATATATTTATAACGCAAATGAAGGCTTTAGAGTGGAAGCGAGTAAAAATTCAGGTGTCTTGAATAATTTGGTAATGAAAAAATGTAAGGTATGGGGGCAATTCCAAATTCTTAATTCGACCAATAATTGCTTATTTAACCAATGTGTAATTCGTGGAACAACAAATTTGAACCAAAAAATTACACTATCTGCCAACAATAATCAGTTGAGCTTTCAGAACTGCTGGATTTTGCAGTCACTTGGTGGTTCTTTAACTAGTACTATTACCTATAATCATTGCATTATAACCGATGTTTACGATAGTGGTTATGCACACTATACAAATTGTGTCATAAAAAAATCATTACCAAGCAATTGTACTGCATATAACAACATATTCACTACAAGCTCAATTGGAACTAACATTTCTGGAGAGGGCAATTATGTGAATATACCACTATCATCCATCTTTGCATCAGAAAACGAAGACGGCACCTACGAAGCAACTAAAGATTTTGCACTACGTTACCCCGATGTCCACGTCGGCACCGACGGCACAGAAATCGGAATCAATGGCGGTTTGTATCCATTTGACCGCATTCCTTCCACCCCAAGAATATTAGAGAGCAATATCGACTTAGAAACCACAAGTGACGGTAAACTGAACGTAAGCTTGAAAGTGCAGGCTCAGAGCAAATAAATCCTTAAAACTGCAATAATCATGAAAAGAAGTAAATATCTGCTACTTACCATTCTGATGATTGTAGGCATGGAGACAGCGAAAGCTCAGACAATGAAGACATGCGAATATTGGTTCGACTATGACTTCGAAGGACGGACTTCCGTCTCGATAAACGGAACAGACACCTTCAAAAAGAGCTTTGACCTGAGCAGTCTGCCCAGAGGCTTACATTCCATCGGACTTCGGTTTTGCGACAGCGAAAACCGCTGGTGCGCACCCTTTGTGAAACATTTCGTAATTCCCCAACTACCAGAACAGACATTCGACGACAACAAAATCGTGAAGATGGAATACTGGCTTGACTACGACTATGAGAACCGTAAAACATTGGAAGCAGACAACGGCAACGTGGCCATCACTTTGGACTTAGCATCTCTGCAACCGGGTGTTCATTCCATCGGCTATCAGGCAATTGACAGCCGCGGACTGTATCTTGCTCCGTTCGTGAAGCATTTCGTCATTCCGAATGTGCCTGACCAGCCCATCACCCATATCGCCAGCTATGCATACTGGTTCAACCACGGCCCACGCGTCCAGGTGGATGTTGACCCTCAGAACCCGTTGGTACTGGAGCACCTTGCCATCGAGGTGAAAGACGTGATTCCCAACCAAGTTACACCTGGCTATGAATTCGACGTAAGCCAGAAGATGGTAACAGTGAAGGATGACGTGTTCTTCGGGATTCAGGCATTCGACAACCTCGGGCATCCGTCATCAGGCGTGTTGTCGGAGACATTCCCTTACACCGTGGAATACCAGCCAGGATTCCTGCCTTTAACAATGGGCGACTCCATCCAGTTTGAAACGCCACACTACGGCTATATCCAAGGAATCGACCTCACCACCGAAACCGGTGACAGCATCCTCCTTTGCACAAGCACAGACTGCTCCATCGACTTCTACGATGCAGACGGAGCTTCGGTTGAAGCAGCGAAGATAACAGACAAAGCCACTGGCAAGGTCACCTACAAAGGAGTAAGCTCAGGCGGGAAAGTCTATGCCCTGCTCTACGACGGCGGAAAAAACTCCATTTCCATGACCGTGGCATATCAGAAACCACAAGAAAATGGTGATGTGAACGAGGACGACAATGTTGATATCAGTGACATCGTGGCCATCATCAACCAAATTGCAGGAACAGCCACCTACAAGAATGCCGATGTAAACAACGATAAAAAAGTAGATATCAGCGACATTGTGGCAGTCATCAACATCATCGCAAGCAAATAATCTAATTCTAAAACATTTACAGCGGGCATGAGGATTTCTCACGCCCGCTTTTTTATTATCTGGGCATACAGACAATTCGCCAAAACACATAAAAAAATTAAGTTTTGGCGAACGATAAGCAATACAATTCGCCAAAACACACTTTTTTTCGAGTTTTGGCGATATTATCAACAAAATTTATTATCTTTGTAGCAGAATTTTGGACATTCAATGAAATATCACATTGCAGTTTACAAGGAAAAAATAATTAAAATCGTAGCCCACATTATATTTGCAGTATCAATAAGATTGGTGAGCACGAAATTGGATAATATTTTGTATAATTTATAGAAAATACTAGAATATGGATAAAACATTTGTGGGAAGAGCATCAGAGCTAAAGCTCCTGCATGACATATATAATTCCGGACGTCCTGAGTTTATTGCAGTCTATGGTCGCCGCCGAGTTGGGAAGACCTATCTAATCCAGCAGTTCTTCAACAATGACTTTTCTTTTTCCGCAACTGGCGTCATAGATGGGCAAAGCGAGGAAGAACTTTTTTCCTTCACTGCCTCTCTGATAAAAGCCGGCTACAATGGTCCAAGTCCTTCCACATGGATGGAAGCATTTGAAATGCTGAAAGCAACTCTTGAATCGCAAGCAAAATCAGCACGTCAAATTATTTACATTGATGAATTACCCTGTTTTGACTATCCCAAGTCCGGATTTGTCCGTGCATTAGGCTATTTTTGGAACACATGGGCATCTCTCCGCAACAATGTCATCTTAATTGTATGCGGCTCATCAACCTCATGGATGATTGACAACATCATAGACAATCATGGCGGTCTTCACGACAGGATTACCCATTCCATCTATCTCAGCCAATTTTCACTTTCTGAAACAGAGGCATATCTTCAGGCTATTGGCATTCATTGGCCCAGGCTACTTGTTGCAGAAACATATATGATGTTAGGTGGAATTCCTTACTACCTAAGCCTTCTTCATAAAGGAGAAGGACTTGCCCAGAACATAGACCGGCTATATTTTAAATCAGGATCAGAGCTTAACGGAGAATATAAACGACTCTATTCTTCTCTTTTCCGTATGCCAGAAACCTATTTACGTATCGTTGAGCTGCTAAGCAAGCATAAGATTGGCATGACACGCAAAGAAATACTCGAAGGACTTCACCTGTCCTCAAGCGGAACACTTTCCCAACAACTTGACAATTTAGTCAAATGCGACATCATACGGCGGTATGTGACAAAAATGAATGGCCGTGTAAAAACAAAAGAGGCTTATTATCAGCTAAAAGATTTATTCACGCTTTTTCATCTTCATTTCAGCCAAAAGCTCACGACAGCAGACTATTGGCAGCAACATTTAAACTCGCCAGTAACAAACGTATGGCGTGGGCTTGCTTTTGAGCAAGTGTGCCTTTCCCATCCTGCACAAATTCGTCATGCACTGGGTCTGGACCGCATTGCCATAGAATATTACTCATGGAAAAGCCGTCAGGACACTAGTGCCCAGATTGATTTGATTATTGAGCGCGCCGATCGTCTTATCAACCTGTGCGAGATAAAATATTGCGACGAAGCATATATAATAAGGAAAGAAGAGGATATGAAGATGAGAAACAGGATTGCCGTTTTTCGTAGTGCCACGAAAACAAAATGTGGAATTTTACCCACATGGGTTACACCGTTTGGCTTGCATGACAATAAGTACACCACTGAAATTCAGTACCAAGTTACTTTAGAAGATCTATTTTATCCGTCACCGCTATGATTATAGCATCAACTATCTATAAAAAATAACGGATTAAAATATCTCACGCCCGCTTATTTATTATCTGAACAGACGAACAATTCGCCAAAACGCATAAAAAAAATTTGAGTTTTGGCGAAAGATAAGCAGTACAATTCGCCAAAACGCATAAAAAAATTGAGTTTTGGCGAAGTTACCATTGACATTCAAAATCTTCAACCATAATATTTTCATAACCAGAAAAAAAATCGTAAATTTGCGTTTGAATAACTGAACAAAGGGAATATACACCATTATCAGAGGCTATGTGAATACCTGCTAACTGTTTCGAATATTCCCACCCCCCAGCAACTAACTAAACAAAATAAAAATGAGACATTACTTCTTAAGAGCGGCACTCCTGCTAATGACCATCATGACGATGCCGATAACAGCCGACGCCGACACAACCGTGATTCAAGACGGAAAAGACGGATGGACTAAAATCACAGCCATTCCTGACGACCCGTCGCTTTATTTTTTCGCCTTCGCTGACAACAGCAACGACCTTATGCTCGAAATGCGCAAAGGCGACCACAACGGCAACAACGCACTCTACTACATGAGCAGCAAAGATCCGCTACAAAACCGATCGTTCCTCTGGACGCTCGAACCCAACAGCGGAGACTTCGCCGGAATGTACTCTATGCGCAACGCAGAATACACCGTGCTCATGGTTCAGACCGAGTGGAACGCCGGCTTCAACATCCGCACGAACGACCAACCGAATCCCTGCGACTGGACCGCACTCAACTTCCTGTACGACTCATCTAACGGCTACTGGACCATCGAAAACGGGAAATACCCGATGAGCAGCACCGCCGGCTACAAAGGATTTCTCGGACCTTGGGACAACACCATCAATGACGGCGCTGAACTCGCCGGAAACAAGCAGGACAGCAGCATCGGACAATTCCAGATCTATGCCATCAAGAAAACAGACGCCGAGAAAGAGTACAATAGTCTCGCCGCAACGGCCACCACGGAAGCACCCGCTGACCTTTCCCTATACATCAACAACCGGGAGTCAAACCTCAACGGGCTGGACGGATGGACTACATCCGGATTAGTGGGAAGAAACACAGGAAACTCCTACGACGGCAAGCCCGGCTTTTTTGAGCCATCGGACTGGAATGCAGCATCGTTCAACTGCACCATGAGCCAGACCGTCAGCGGAATACCCAACGGAAAATACCAACTGAAGGCCGCAGCGCAGGCCAGCGAAGGATGCACACTCACGCTCTCTGCAACGGTCGGAGAGAACACCACCTCTGCCACCCTTTCATCAAAAGGGGCAAGCGGTTCATCTCTGGGATTCCAAGGATGGGAATGGCTCGGCACAGAGACGTTCAACGTGACCGGTAACCAACTTACCATCAAAGTGGAGACCAGCGCCAACGCAGCACACAACTGGGGAAACGTCGACGGATTCCAACTGATGTATCTCGGACCAGTCACAGCAGATAACATGAACCCGGGAGACGACATTACGGACATATACATCAAGAACCCAAGCTTTGAGGACGACAACGGAATCGTCAATGTCAATAACGGTGGCACCATCACGGGGTGGACCATCTCACCAGCCAACGACACAGGCGTCTACTCACCGACCGACGGCAGCCACACCACCGTGGGATACACCGGAAACTACATCCTCAACCACTGGTGGACAGGAACACCGCTGACACAGAACATCGGCATTCTGCCGGCCGGAGTATACCAGCTCAGCGCAGATGTGGCTACGGGAAACGCTGCCAACTCCTTAGGCACACTGTATCTCAACGCCAACGACGCACGCAGCACAGGATTCGTATCCTCCGACAATCGGATCATGCGCGAGGAATGTCTCGTATTCCAAAGCGACGGAGCAAATGCCACCACCATCGGACTCAGAGGCGGAGAGGACGCGTCTGTCGACGCGAACGGAGCTGTCGTGAAAGGAGCATGGAGGGAAAGCGGATACTGGTGGTATAAAGCCGACAATTTCAGGCTTGTATATCTCGGAAACACAACAGAACAACTGGCCGACAGACTCGCCACTCTCGTCAGCTCCTGCCAGCCATTCGCCAACGTGGACGACATCACGGACTATACCGAGCACTACAACACCTATGCCACATACACAGCATCCAACAGCATGGCGGAGCTCTCCGAGGCCATCAACTACCTGACCAACGAGTACGACGACTACTGCTGGAACAACGCCAGCATAGACCACCCCGTCGACCTGACAGCCTCTGTCATCAAAGGAGCGGAATGCACGAGCAACGACGCATGGCCGGGAAGCGGTCGTACCACCGCCACGGGAACTTACTACGACGGAACCACCCGCACCTACTTCACGCAGAACCATGAGAACGGAGCGGCCAGAAGCCAGAATGTCACGGTCTACTACGAAGGAGCATACTTGCTGCGAACCATCGTAAGGCCTACCACAGACGCAGCATACGCGACCATATCGTTGGGCGACAAGTCCACAACCACCAAAGGAATCCCGGCCAGCGACAAAAACATCGGAAACGGATGGACATATAACGACATCTACTACTACCAGACCGACATCAACCAGGACAAGAACATCTCCATCAGCCTCTCGAACATCAACAACGGACGGGAGGCGGACTGTGGAGAGATGCACCTCTATTATATTGGACGAAAAGCGGACTTCATTGACGACGACACCCACTTCTTCGTTGGAAAGTTCGCATCGGCTCCCACCATTGAGCTCACCGACGAAGTGCCCGTGGCTGACATCACAGCTGCCGACATGACCGGCGCCAACGTCATCTTCACAAACCCCAACGGACTGGTGTTTGCGAAGGAAAACAGTCAGGTGGCGTCAACAGCCAAGAACATCATCGTAGGCGGCACATGCGCCAACCTCCAGCTTGAGGGTGGACACCCGTTCATCAACCCGCAGACGTTCACGGCCAACAACGCCAGTTACTCATTGACTGAGAACTACCTCGCAGGAAGACTCTTCGCCACACTCACTCTGCCGTTCAACGCCACGACGCTGGCTGGGCAGGCCTACGTGCTCGACACCGACATCAAACCGTCTGACGGCAACATCAACGGAACGGAAGTCACTGCCATCACGGCCGACAAGCCCGTGCTCGTCACCGCTGCCGGCAGCTACAACGGAACGGACGTAAGCGTATCCACCGCTTCAAGGAACACCACATGCACCAACGGCCAGCTCGTCGGTGTCTACAGCACGGCTGAAGCGCCGGCCAGGTCCTACGTGCTACAAAACCACACAAGCGGCGAGGGCGTACGCTTCTACATCGTAGGACCGGTCATACCGACTGTCGGACCCTTCCGGGCATACATCAAGCCGCAGGACAGCGGAGTCAAGTCCATCGGAGTGGAATTCGGCTTGTCAAGCGGTATCAGCGAAACACACGCTGGTCAAGAGATTCAACTGGAGGGCGCACAGGTCTTCAGCATCGGAGGCAACCGACTGAGCAGGCCGCAGAAAGGGATCAACATCGTGAGATACAGCAACGGAACTACCCGGAAAGTCATCATCAAATAAAGGAACAGACTATGAGCAAGAAAAAATATATTATCCCGGGAACAAAGGAGTATGCCTGCACGCTTCCCCTTCCAGCCTGCACGGTGACGGCATCCGCGGACAGCGGATCCATCGTGAAGGAAGATCCAGAGGAACTGACCAAAGAGCGTCCCATCCCATTAGACGACAACGGCGCTCCCACATCACCTGCAGAACCACATGGAGGAGATAGATGGGGCTCGCTTTGGTAAACCCAGCATAAACCCATCTCCCAACCTATGCACGCCTAAACACGCTAAAATATCTAGTATATCTAGAACATCTATAGCATCTAGTAAAAAAATCCCCCTCAAAAAAACAATCCATCAATCATTACAATCATGCATAAATTCAAACATATATTTTTCACCGCTTTGCTTTTGATTGCCGCCAGCTCATGCAGCAGCGACGACATACAAGAAAGCAACCCTGGCACATCAGATCAGACCGAGACTCAGGCTGAAGGATTCCGAGGACTGATAGCCGACGAGCTCGACATCCAAGAGACAGAGAACCTCGACGGGCAGACGTCTCCATCCACCCGCTCCACCCTTACCGACGGAAAGCTCAGTCAGTGGGCAACAACCGACAAAATCAGCATCAGCGACGGACTGCTTAACTACACCTACCAGCCGTCAGAAGTCAGCAGCGGGGCAAGCTGCACTTTCGAACCCAAAAGCGGAGGCAACGACTTCACCAGCAACGGAAACGGAGAAGACGCCACTTACTATGCCTTCTACCCGGCTGATGCCGTCATCAGCTGGAACGGATCCGTGCTCACCACGATGATTTACACTGAGCAGAAATATTCCGAAAACGTGGATAACAGCGGAGTGATGGGACCCTACATGATGGCTACCGCAACAACCACCGACGGAGGTAAGAACGCCATGTTCCGGTTCGGACATGTATGCTCCATCATCGACGTCGACCTATCGTCGTTCGACGGCGGAGAGGTGGAGTCCGTGGCACTCTACGCCAACTCGCAGGTCAGCATCGCAGGACGTTTGAAATTCGACGCCACGACTAAGACCGCAGATGTCATCACCAACGATGCCACGGATTACTCTTTCAGCACGCAGAGCGAGATGGTCAGAGTCAGCCAAGTCAACGAAACAAAGCCCGTAGTACGATTCTTCGTGCTTCCTGTCTCTCAGGAGAAGGGATTCACCATCACAGTGCGAACCAACGACGGCAATTACTACACCAAGTCGTCGACAACAGCCGTAGGAACAACGGATGCTGACGGTAACTACCTGGCCAGCATCACAGGAGTGTCGTCCGGAAACGTCTGCAAGCCATACTACAAGAAATACTCGTTCGGGACCAAGGCATCGGCACGAACGCAGAACTGGATGGCCATGATCCCGGGAAACGTGAAGTTCAATTTCCTCAGCATTCCGGGAACACACGACTCTCCAACTAAAGGATGCACAAGCTTTACATCTTATTCCGTATGCCAGGACTACACCATCGCTGAGCAGCTACAGAGAGGATGCCGCGCTTTTGACCTCAGGCCACACACCAGCAACAACAATAACGGAGACCCGGTCATTTACCACGGAATCACATCCACAAACACCACGCTCAGCCAGGTTCTCAACGACATCACATCGTTTCTCGACGCCAACCCGACGGAGACCGCATTCGTCCTGATTCATGAGGAGGAGGCAAGCAGCCACTCCACCACATGGGCCGACAGGGTTTGGAACG
>FLNY01003821.1_pt1 | contig 12994 bp, 8 predicted proteins | sample 1140381 | NCBI WGS metagenome assembly FLNY01 (sample SAMEA3878172, study PRJEB12797) | bioreactor metagenome | biome: Moose rumen | place: Sweden | collected 2011-10
TGTAGTTTGGGTGCACTATTGCGGGGGCAAAGGTACAACAAAACCACAACTGCTACAAGGTGTACTTCTTAGAGTGCTTACTTTTGTGTAAGCATCCGATAAACTACAGGTAGTAATACCTATATACTATAGCGACAGCAGCTACAATCAGTTTCGACTGTAGCTGCTGCCGCTTTTTAGTTGTACCTATTTCAAAGAATGCTTACTAAAGGGAAGAGAGGAACGTTGAGGTAAAAACGAAAAAAAACTCTAATCCGTAATCCGCAATCCCAATCTTTTATTACCTTTGCCCCAGAAACGAAATAAACATTCTGATATTATGGACACTTCAGCAACCGCTCCTCACGCACAACCGACTGTGTTCAGCCCTGCCCAGCTGTACCTGTTAGACGTCTTTGCTGGCATAAAGACTGACGCTGAGCTTGATGAGATCCGTCAGCTAATAACCGACTACTATGCCAAGAAACTTGATGAGCACTTGAACCATCTGTGGGACAAGGGTGTCCTCAATCAGGTACGCCTCGACGAAATCAATAAGATGGACCTTCACGCCTGGCTTAAGGATGAGAAACGTAAGGACTATATAGGCTCAAGGGTTTCGGGCAAAAGGCTTAAGCTAATTTGCAAAAAGGCTTAAGGGTTTCGGGCAAAAGGCTTAAGGGTTTTCTTTAGAACACGAATTATCATTATTATCCATAATTTGTCATTAATAGATTTAGCTCACACGGATCTCACTGATCTCACAGATTTGTTAGGCAAGCCATATTCGTGAAATTCGTAAAATTCGTTGCGTTGAAAAGAACTTATCTGTGTTATCTGAGTAATCCGTGTGAATTTTCTGGAGTTTATAAGGTCGAGGCCCGACCACGAGGGAGAGGGGCTCTATTATAGATTGTGAGTAGAGCGGAAAATAGCGGAAAAGTTTGGCTGTTCGGGCGAAAGGTGCTACTTTTGCGGCGAAGGAGATAAATACTATGCGCCGCTCTGACCGTCGTGCCTTGATGTTTATAATGGTAGCCGCCCTGGGTGTTTGGGGCGGCGTGCTATTGGAGCGATGGCTGGCGGGAAGGAACAGGCTGGCGAGTATTAGCGAGATAAGCAGCCGCTCCCCCGACCCCTCCCCTGAAGGGAAGGGGGGTGAAGTAAGTTCTGCAGCTGTCCAGTCTCCCCTTCCCGTTAAGGGAGGGGTCTGGGGAGAGGCTTTTTTCGACCCTAACACGGCGGACTCGGCGACGCTGGTACGTGCGGGGCTGGAGCCGTGGCAGGCACGTAATATATTAAAGTATCGCGCGCGTGGGGGACGCTACCGGAGGGTGGAGGACCTGAAGCGCGTGTATGGTATGACGCCGGAGCAGTATGAAGGCATGGCGGCATACGTGAAGATAGACAAACGCTTCCAGCCTTTCAGCGAGGCGGAGCGTGAGGCATACCGACGACAGTGGGAGGCGGAGCGCGCACAGCGTGCAGAACAGCGTGCCGAGCGCGAGAGGCTGTATGAGGAGCGTCGGCAGGAGCGCCAGGCGCGCGAGCAGGCTCGCAAGGACTCGCTGGCGCAACGCTATCCGCGGCAGGAGAAATTCGAGCGGCTGGTGCAGCTGGACCTGAACGCCGTGGACACGGCGACGCTGAAGGAGGTGCCGGGTATTGCGTCGTACCGCGCACGCCAGATAGTGCGCTACCGCGAGCGACTCGGCGGCTTCGTGAGCACGGCGCAGCTGGCGGAGATAGAGGGCTTCCCAGCCGACGAGTTGGAGGCGTGGTTCAAGGTGGAGCCGAGCGCGGTGCGGAGGATCGACATAAACAAGGCCTCGGTGCAGGAGATGGGGCGACACCCGTACATCGGCTTCGCACGGGCGCGGGCCATTGAGGCTTATCGACGCAACCAAGGACGCATAACATCGCTCGACGACCTGCAGCTCCTCGACGGCTTCTCGGCAGATGAGAGACGGAGGATGGAGGGGTACATATTAATGAAGAATGAAAAGTGAAAAGTGAAAAGTGAAAAGTGAAAAATGAAAAGTGAAAAATGAAAAGTGAAAAGTGAAAAGTGAAGTTTCGCTTTGCGAAAGGCACGGAGAAATTTTGACTCATTAAAAAGTATAATGAATAGAGTAATAACTATATTATTGCTGTTGATACCGCTGACGGGGTGGGCGCAGCAGAGCAACACAGCGAGTAAGACGGCAGCGGCACGGCCTAAGGTGGGCCTGGTGCTGGGCGGCGGCGGTGCCAAGGGCGCTGCCGAGGTGGGTGTGCTGAAGGTGATTGAGCGCGCCGGCATACCAATCGACTATATCGTGGGCACGAGCATCGGCTCTATCGTGGGCGGGCTGTATGCCACAGGCTACACGGCCCAGGAGATGGACTCTATCTTCCGCGCGCAGACGTGGCTCTCGCTGCTGACCGACCGCCGCGAGGAATACACCATCTACCCCTACAAGAACGACAACGGCGTGACGTACGTTTTCGGCTTCCCCGTACACGTCAGCGACAACGATAAGCAAGGCGCTGCGGGCGCCCTCTACGGGCACAAGATAGAGATGATGCTCGACTCGCTGATGGGCATGCGAGGCTTCAACGAGTTCGAGAGCCTGAAGATCCCGTTCCGCTGCGTGGCCTGCGACTTCGTCAACGTGCAGGAGGTGGTGCTCCACGATGGCTTCCCGGCCTTGGCCATGCGCGCCTCGATGGCCATACCGGGGGTGTTCAAGCCTGTGGTGTGGAAAGGCACGCAGCTGGTGGACGGCGGCATGGTGAACAACCTGCCTGTGGATGTCTGCAAGGCTATGGGCGCTGACATAGTGATAGCCATAGACCTGCAGCAGAAAGAGCCGCAGGAGCGCAAGAAGAACTTCGGCTTCGTGGAACGCATGGCCGACATGGTAGGCGTCGGCGACCTGGTGAAATGGGCCACGCGCCGCCCTGACATCTCGAAATATAAGAAGAACAGCAAGGCAGCGGACATATATATCCACCCCGTGCTGGCCGACTACGACGCGTCGAGTTTCCAGCACGAGAGCGTGGAGGTGATGCTGGAGCTGGGCGAGAATGAGGGTCGCCGCCACTGGCAGGAGCTGGTGGCGCTGAAGCGTAAGCTGACACCGGCTGGAGTGAAGATCGTGACGAAGGCGGTGGGGAAAAGTGAAAAGTGAAAAGTGAAAAATGAAAAATGAAAAGTGAAAAATGAAAAGTGAAAAATGGGATTCTCTTTGCGAAAGGCACAGAGGACACAATGAAGGGATGAAACAGAGAGAGGGGAAATTTTGACTTTTTAAAAAGTAAAATGAATAGAGTAATAACTATATTATTGCTGGCGCTGCCTCTGATGGGGCAGGCTCACCTACGGGTGACTGACCTGCGCGTAGAACACATGACGAATCCAGCTGTAGTCGACGCGGCACAGCCGCGCTTCTCATGGGTCAACGAGCCTAAGGACGAGCGGGTGCGCGACGAGCGGCAGACGGCCTACCGCATCGTGGTGGCTTCGTCGGAAGATGGTCTGCGACGCGGGCGCTACGACCTGTGGGACAGCGGGCGCGTAATGTCGGACCGCTCCGTGCTGGTTCCTTATGGCGGTCGACCGCTGGCTTCGGGGCAGGACTGCTACTGGCGCGTTCAGACGTGGAACGCCCAAGGGAAGCCCTCGAAATGGAGCGCGACTGGGCGCTGGGGCATGGGTTTGCTGAAGGCCTCCGACTGGAAGGCACAGTGGATCAGCTCGGCACAAAAAGAAGGCGCGCCACTCCTGCGCAAGAGTTTCACTCTGAAGCGACAGGTGCAACGCGCCAAGGCGTTCGTCACGGCAGGCGGCTTCTTCGAACTCTACATCAACGGCGAGCGCGTGGGGGAAGATTACTTGGTGCCCAACCTGACAAACTACTCCAACCGTAAGGACCTGGACAAAGGCTATATCGCCATAGACCCGCGCTTCACCGACTACCGAATCATGTACCTGGCCTACGACATCACTGAGCAGCTACGTAAAGGCAGAAATGCCGTGGGGCTGATGTTGGGGCGCGGCTACTACGACACCGAGAGCTGGCGCGTGCGTACCTTCGGCAAGGCCTGCGCGCTCTGTCAGATAGAGGTGACCTACGACGATGGCACACGCGAAGTGGTGGCCACGGACACCTCGTGGCTCACACGCCCGTCGGCCATCACGATGAACGGCGTCTACGAGGGTGAGACCTACGATGCACGACGGGAGACGCCCCGCTGGGCTGAAGCCGAATGTGACGAGGCAGGTTGGCAACACGCCGTGGCTGCCTCGGCACCCACGGGAAAACTGACGGCCCACACCGCACCTACCGACCGCATCACGGCTGTGCTGCAGCCCGTGAGCGTGGAGCGCACCGACACAGGTTTCGTCGTGAGTTTCGCGAAGGAAATCTCCGGATGGGTGAGGCTGAAAGAGATACTCGGAAGCGAAGGCCAGACGGTGAAGGTGCACTACCAGAGCGAGTCGCCCCTCGGCATAGAGGAATACACCTGCAAGGGGTCAGGCATGGAGACGTATGCGCCACGCTTCACGTGGTATGTGTTCTCGAGAGTGGCCGTTACTGGCCTCGATGAGCTGAGCGCCGCACAGATCCAGGCCGAGGCCGTGAATACTGACGTGCCGCCCAGCGCCGAGTTCCGCACGAGCAACCGCCTCATTAATGATATCTACGACGCCTGGGTGCGCTCGCAACTGGATAACATGCACGGAGGCATCGCCAGCGACTGCCCCCATCGCGAACGCCTGCCCTACACGGGCGACGGCCAGATAGCAGCAGCCATGGTGATGCTGAACTTCGACGCCGCAGCCTTCTATCAGAAATGGATTCGCGATATGCGCGATGCCCAAAACCCCGCCACGGGCTACGTACCCAACGGCGCACCATGGCAACCAACCTGCGGAGGCGGCGTGGCCTGGGGCGCAGCGCTGAACACGATGTCGTGGGAATACTACCTGCAGTATGGCGACAGACGGATGCTGGAACAAGCCTACCAGCCCATGCGCGCCCAGTTGCGCAATATGCAGACGTGGCTGACGCCAGACAGCACGATGTTTCAGCAGATGAAGAGCCCCGAGACCGGCGAGCTGACATTCTTCCTCAACCTCGGCGACTGGGTGCCGCCCTACGGCATGCCGGCCGACGAGATTGTTCATACGTTCTACCTCTGGCTCTGTGCGCGGAACCTGGCCTGCACGGCACAGGTGCTGGGCTACCGCGCCGGCTATGAAGAAGCCCACGCCGTGGAGCAGCGCACGTGGCGTGCCTTCCACCGCAAGTTCTACGACGAGGCCACTGGTAGCTACGGCGACTTCGGACCAAATATTATGGCCCTGTATATGGGAGTGCCAGAAGAAAGGAAGGCGGCCGTCGTAGCAGCCCTGCGACGAGAGATAATGGAGACACACGACGGCCATATCAACACGGGCTTCGTCACGACAAAGGTCTTCTTTGAGGTGCTGACCGACAATGGCCTGCACGACGTCGCCACAACGGCTATGCTGAAGACCGACTACCCCAGCTACGGCCACTGGCTGGCACAGGGCGCCACGGTGACCTGGGAACAATGGGACGGGCAGAACTCTCACAACCACCCGATGTTCGGAGGCGGACTGACTTGGTTTATGAGAAGGCTGGCGGGCATCAACGTGACGGAGGAGGGAGCTGGCTACCGGCACTTCGACGTGCACCCCTACCCCACTCCTGGCGTCGACAGCGTCTACTATAGTCTGCCCACACCTCAAGGACGCATCACTTCGCGTGTCGTCAGCCACGAAGGGCAGTTGGAGACGTTAGAGCTAAGAGTGCCTGTTGGAAGCACAGCCACTGTCTACATGCCCGACAGGACGTTGGAGGTGGCACAGGGAACGTATTTCTTTGAGGGAAGGCACGGCCTGCAGCCGTAGGAGAAAGAGCACGGCCGGCGGTAGTGGTTCTTCGCAGAGCGAAGCGAGCAGAGCTCGAGCGGAAAGAGAAAAAAAGAGAAAAAATGGGAAGGGAATAGTTCACCTTTGTTTGCGTTGCAGACGCGCTGCGGCGATGACGCTGGCCACAGGCGAGAGCAGATTGAAGAAACAATAAGGGAGATATGTCAAGGTGGCTACGCCCAGGACGGTGCTCTGCACCATACCGCAGGTGTTCCAAGGCACGAGAACGGAGGTGACGGTGGCGCCATCCTCACACGTGCGACTGAGTAGGCGCGACTCCAGACCGCGGTCGCGGTAGGTCTGCTGGAAGACGGAACTGGTGAGGATAATACTGAGGAACTGGTCGGCCAAAGCGATATTGCAGAAGATACCTGTCAGAGCCGTTGAAGCGACGAGCGACACGGTGTTACGCACAAAATGCAGCAACATGCTCATCAGGTCCTTGAGGACTCCTGTGGCGGTGACTACACCGCCGAAGACCTGTGCGCAGATGATAAGCCATACGGTGGGCATCATTCCTGCCATGCCGCCAGTATGCACGAGTTCGTCGAGCATCGGGGAACCCGTAGCGAGATGCGTGGGAGCGTAGATGACTTTCATCACACCCTCATAGGATGCCAACAAGGTGTCGTCGCTGCGTCCGGATATCTGCACCACCAACTCGGACTGACACATCACAGCGACCAAGGCGGCCATGAAAGCGGCCATGAACAGCACTACCATGGCTGGCCAGCGGCGGGCTATCATAATACCCGTAATGACTGGCACAAGGAGCAACCAGGGGGAAATGAGAAAAGTGTCGCGCAGTTCGTTCAGGAACGAGAGGTCGCCATTGCCGTCGACATGAATAAGCAGACCTGCGGCTAAGAAAGCAAGCAACGAGAGAGCGAAGGTGGGGATGGTGGTGCGCATCATATAGCGGATATGCGTGAAGAGGGGCGTGCCCGAGACGCTGGAAGCGAGCACAGTAGTGTCGGACAAAGGCGACAGTTTGTCGCCGAAATACGCTCCGGTGATGATGCTGCCTGCAATCCAACCGTCGTCGAAGCCCAAAGCACGGCCTATGCCCATAAGGGCCACACCGATAGTGGCTACCGTGGTCCACGAAGAACCTACCATCACACTGACCAAGGCACAGAAGAGGCTACTACTGACGAGAAACCACTCCGGACGCAGCACCTGCACGCCGTAGTAAATCATCGTGGGCACAATGCCTGAAATCATCCACGTGCCTCCGATGGCACCGATAAGCAGGAGGATAATGATGCTGGGCATGCAGCTGGCTATCTTGGCCGTCATCTCGCCCTCAAGGGCCTCCCAGTCGACGCGCTTCATGAGCCAGCCCACAAGGATACAGATGGCCGAGGCCAGGAGGAGCGATACCTGCGTGGCACCATCAAGTGCATTGGAACCAAAGACGGAGACGCAGATGGAAATCAGCGCTATAAGAGCGACGAAGGGGATAAGGGAAAGATACTTCATTGATGTGTCGTGTTTGTCGCTTGAATGTGTCGTCATAAGGGAGATTCTAAAATTCCCAGTTCATCAAAACAACAACTCCCCGCTGGCCACTGAATGGTCAGCGGGGAGTTTTTTATGCTGGGCGACGTCCGGACTCCTTTGTAATCAGGAGCAACGAAAGACGCCCGGAGTGTTTACTCCTTGCCAAGCAAGAGCTTCATCATCTCGACGGCAGCCTTAGCCACGCTGGTGCCGGGACCGAAGACGGCAGCTACGCCAGCCTTGTAGAGGAAGTCGTAGTCCTGGGCGGGGATGACACCGCCTGCGATGACCATGATGTCCTCGCGGCCGAGCTTCTTCAGCTCTTCGATGAGCTGCGGGATGAGGGTCTTGTGGCCTGCGGCGAGAGAGGAGGCGCCGACGATGTTGACGTCGTTCTCCACAGCCTCGCGGGCAGCCTCGGCGGGCGTCTGGAACAGCGGTCCCATATCTACGTCGAAGCCGCAGTCGGCATAGCCGGTAGCGACAACCTTTGCGCCGCGGTCGTGGCCGTCCTGACCCATCTTGGCAACCATGATACGAGGACGACGGCCCTCCTGCTTTGCGAACTCTTCGGTGAGGCGGCAGGCTTCCTCGAAGTCTGCATCGGCCTTGCTTTCTGAACTATACACGCCTGAAATGGTTCTGATGACTGCTTTGTAACGGCCCACGACAGCTTCGCAGGCGTCGGAAATCTCGCCGAGGGTGGCACGGTGGCCGGCAGCTGTGACGGCGAGGTCGAGGAGGTTGTGCTCCGAGCGCTTGCCATCGGCAAACTCCTGCACGCAGGCGGTGATAGCTTCAAGGTCCTTCTTGACCTGCTCGTTGTCGCGCTTGGCACGGAGTTCCTTCAAGGACTCTTCCTGCTGCAGACGCACGGCGGTGTTATCAATCTCGAGGATGTCGATGGGATCCTCGTGCTCGAGACGGTACTTGTTCACACCAACGATGGTCTGCACGCCGCTGTCGATGCGAGCCTGAGTGCGGGCGGCTGCCTCCTCGATACGCATCTTGGGCAGACCCGTCTCGATAGCCTTGGCCATACCGCCGAGCTTCTCGATTTCCTGGATGTGCTCCCAAGCCTTGAGGTACAGCTCCTGCGTCAGCTTCTCGACGTAGTAGGAACCAGCCCACGGGTCGATATGCTTGCAGACCTGCGTCTCGTTCTGGATGTAGATCTGGGTGTTACGGGCGATACGGGCACTGAAGTCCGTAGGCAGTGCGATGGCCTCGTCGAGGGCGTTGGTGTGGAGCGACTGGGTGTGACCCAGCACGGCAGCCATAGCCTCGATGCAGGTACGACCGACGTTGTTGAAAGGATCCTGCTCGGTGAGCGACCAACCTGATGTCTGCGAGTGCGTACGCAGGGCCATGGACTTGGGGTTCTTGGCGCCGAAGCTCTTGACGATCTTGGCCCAGAGCAGACGGCCGGCACGCATCTTGGCGATTTCCATGAAGTGGTTCACGCCGATGGCCCAGAAGAAGGAGAGGCGTGGTGCGAAAGCATCGACGTCGATACCGGCGTTGATACCAGCGCGGAGGTAGTCCATACCGTCGGCCAGCGTGTAAGCCAGCTCGATGTCGGCAGTGGCACCTGCTTCCTGCATGTGGTAGCCGGAGATGGAGATGCTGTTGAACTTAGGCATCTTCTGCGAGGTGTACTCGAAGATGTCAGCGATAATCTTCATGGAGAAGGCGGGCGGATAGATATAGGTGTTGCGCACCATGAACTCCTTGAGGATATCATTCTGGATTGTACCAGCCATCTCCTCGAGCTTAGCGCCCTGCTCCAGACCGGCGTTGATGTAGAAGGCGAGCACGGGAAGCACGCCGCCGTTCATGGTCATGGAGACAGACATCTTGTTCAAGGGGATGCCTGCGAAGAGCACCTTCATGTTCTCGAGCGAGCAGATGCTCACACCAGCCTTACCGACGTCACCTACGACACGGGCGTTGTCGGGGTCGTAGCCACGGTGTGTGGGCAGGTCGAAGGCCACGGAGAGGCCCTTCTGACCGCTGGCGAGGTTACGACGATAGAAGGCGTTGGACTCTTCGGCGGTGGAGAAGCCGGCATACTGACGGATGGTCCACGGGCGGAAGGGATACATCATGCTGTACGGGCCACGGAGGAAGGGCGGAATACCTGCAGCGAAGTCGAGGTGTTCCATGCCTTCGAGGTTTTCCTTCGTATAAACGGGCTGGATATCAATCTGCTCGGGAGTCTTCCAGTTGGCGGTAATGCCATTCTCCCGCTGCCATTGCTGGCCATTCTTCTGTTCGATGCCAGCAAAAATATCAATGTCTTTGAAATTCTTTTTCATTGCTTTTGGGTGTTTGGGAGGTTAGACATTAGATTCCGAGTTTCTGATTGAGTTCCTTCAGCGTCTTGAGCTGGTCGACACGCACGTGGATGAAGTTCTCGATACCGGCGGCCTTGAGGTCTTCGGAGCAGGCGGGAGCACCTGCGATGATGAAGATGGCTTTGGGATCGGCAGCCTTGAGGGCATTGAAGGCGGGGATGCCGTACTCGGCATACTCGTCGTCGCTGGAGCAGAGCACCACGATGTCGGCACCGGCCTTGACAGCAGCCTCAACACCTTCCTCCACAGTGGGGAAGCCGAGGTTGTCGATGACCTTGTAGCCGGCAGCAGCGAGGAAGTTGCAGCTGAACTGAGCGCGAGCCTGACGCATGGCCAGGTTGCCGATGGTGAGCATGAAGGCGATGGGCTGCTTGGCGGCCTTCTCGGTGGTGAGGCGCAGGGCCTCGAAGTCGCTGGCCAGGCGGCTGGTCTTCAGTGCGGGGAAAGCGGGTTCCTCGCAGGTCGGGTGTGTTGCTGTACTACAGCAACATACACAACCGTCCACGGGTTCCTTGCCTTCGCTCTTCTCGGTGAAGTTGGGGAACTGGTTGGTGCCGAGGAGGAATTCCTTGCGCTTGCCTACGTTGGCGTGGCGGGCGGCGTCGGTGCTGTTGATAGCCTCCTGGATCTTGCCAGCCTTGACGGCAGCAAGGAAACCGCCTTCTTCCTCAACGGCGAGGAAGAGCTTCCAAGCCTGCTGGGCGATGGCCACGGTCAGTTCCTCAACGAAGTAACTGCCTCCGCTGACATCGACGAGCTTGTCGAAGTGGCACTCCTCCTTCAGCAGCAGCTGCTGGTTGCGGGCGATGCGCTCAGCGAACTCGGTGGGCTGCTCGTAGGGAACGTCGAACGGAGTGACGACGATGCTGTCGACGTTAGCGATAGCAGCGGACATCGTCTCAGTCTGCGTGCGCAGCATGTTGACGTAGCTGTCGAAGAGGGTGAGGTTATAGGTACTGGTGGTAGCGCAGACGTTCATCTTGGCAGCCCCCCATGGCCCCCCGGCGGGGGGCGTTTGGCAGCCACCTGTCTTTACATCCCCCACCGGGGGATTACAGGGGGCTATATACTGCTTGACGATCTCAGCCCAGAGCATACGGGCGGCACGGAACTTGGCAATCTCCATGAAGTAGACGCCGCTGATGCCGAAGTTGAACTTGATGCGGCGGGCTGCTTCCTCAGCAGGTACGCCAGCCTCGACAAGTTCATCCAGATACTCGCCGCCCCATGCCAGAGCGTAGCCGAGTTCCTGATAGACGTAAGCACCGCTGTTGTTGAGCAGGTCGGCGTTGACGTTGATGCAACGGTACTGCGGCAACTTAGCGAGAGCTGCGATGAGGGCGGGAGCGAAAGCGAGAGCAGGGGTGGTGTCCTTGCCCTTCTTCAGCATCTTCGAGATGGGGTCGAAATTGATGCTGCCCTGGAGCTTTGCGAGGTCGTAGCCCTTCTCTGTGAAGTAAGCGGCGAGGGCTTCGGCCAGTTCTACGCAATGACGCTGACAGGTGCGGAAGTTCAGTTCCACGCAGTCGGCGCAGATGCCATCGAGCAGGGCGGCAAGGTATTCCTTGTTGCACTGGTCGGCGGGCACATGGAATCCGAGGCTGTTGACGCCCTTGTTCAGGATGTCCAGCGCCTTGGCGTTAGCGGTCTTGGCATCGACCTCTTCGATGTTCTGACGGACAAACCACTGGTTGTTGTCCTTTTTGTTACCTCTGACGTAAGGGAACTCACCGGGCAAGGCATTCACCGTTGCCAACTGATCGACATCCTCCTTACGATAGAAGGGTTGCATAGAGAAGCCTTCATTAGTTCTCCATACCATTTTCTTCTCGTAGTCAGCGCCCTTGAGGTCTACCTCAATCTTGTCGCGCCATTCCTGGCGGGTAGGGGCGGTGAAGTCCGCGAAGAGTCTTTCTTTACTATCTGCCATAGTAAGTTAAAAATTTAAAGTTTGAAGTTTAAGGTTTATTTAAGGTATAACGAGTCTTTAAAAGCGGTCAAAGTTAGCAAAGTTTGTCGTTGCGGCCAAATTTGGAAGCAAAAATCAGTGTAAAGATTATTATTATTGTTCGCACGTACGCGTTAAAGGGCTTTTTTGAGCATAAAGAGACAAAAAACAAAGGGTTGATTGTGGCGTTCAGCAAAAGATGACTATCTTTGCACTATGAATATGAAAAAAGATTTATTAGCAACGGCCATTCGGGCGGCACTTGAAGCCGGCCGCGATATTATGTCTATCTATGACGACCCGGCCGCCGACTTCGGCATCGAGCGCAAAGCCGATAATTCGCCCTTGACGCGAGCCGACAAGGCCGCACATGCACGTATCATGACGTTCCTCGGACCTACGGGAATACCTGTGCTGAGCGAGGAGGGCGCTCATCTGCCATATGAGGTCCGAAGGAGTTGGCGGCGCCTGTGGATCGTAGATCCTTTGGACGGCACCAAGGAATTCATCAAACGCAACGGCGAATTCACTGTAAACATAGCCCTCGTTGAAGATGGAGCGCCTGTCTTGGGCGTCATCTTCGTACCGGTAAAGAAGCAGCTATATTATGGAATAGTAGGCGAAGGGGCAGAGAAGGAAGAGGGCGGCATGGCGTTTGCCTTGCCGCTTGATTCGACCGCGAGAGCTTACACTGTGGTAGCCTCCCGTAGCCATTTAAGTCCGGAAACAGCCGATTTCATCGATAATCTGCGCCGCGAGCATCCTGACTTGGAACTGGTCAGCAGCGGGTCCAGTCTGAAGATCTGTTTGGTGGCAGAGGGCAAGGCCGACATCTATCCTCGCCATGCACCTACGATGGAGTGGGACACCGCAGCGGGCGATGCCATAGCACGAGCCGCGGGGCGCATCGTCGTGGATGCACTGACGGGCGAGCCGCTACGCTACAACAAGGAGGACCTGCATAATCCCTGGTTTATCGTCAGATAATCGAAATTTCAATAATGAATCCACTTTAAAAAGTCGGTCAGCCCGACCCCATTAATATATTACGTTAGTTTAACACAATATCGTTCTTTGACATTTTGTACTCTGGAGATTTTTTTGTACCTTTACACTTGTAATCAAAGCATTAGGCAATGTTCAAGAAAAGTAGTACAAACAAGCAGTTCGACCTGTTCAACTCGCCATCCGATTTGATGTGCGGGCGTGAAAGCCGCCGGTATGATGACCCATCAGCCTGGCACAACAAGTTCTACCGCGAGG
>FLNY01002116.1_pt1 | contig 12974 bp, 8 predicted proteins | sample 1140381 | NCBI WGS metagenome assembly FLNY01 (sample SAMEA3878172, study PRJEB12797) | bioreactor metagenome | biome: Moose rumen | place: Sweden | collected 2011-10
CATTATACCATTTCTCCTCCTCTTTAACAACAAAAGCCCACCTTTTTAGGTGGACTTTTTCGACACGCTGTGGAGAGGATAAAAATCCTCTCCTTTTCTTATGCATATGCATCTATTGTTAATCTTGTGCCTAATTTGAAACCGACCTTGAAGAAGCAAAATCTGTCGAATGTGTGGATTAAAAAAAGAGCCAAGAATAAATCTTGACTCTTTTACTATGCTACTCCTGCACTTTCACACCTATCCTTAAGATCGTGTGGCTTCAGTCACCTTAAAAATTTTTTGATTTTACATGCAGGTGTAACCGCCGTCAACGGCAAGATTCGTTCCCGTTACATAGCTTGATGCGTTTGAAGCAAAGAACAGAGTAGCCGAATCGAGCTCGCCCTCTTCGCCGTATCTTTCCATAGGAATCATAGTTCTTGCATTCTGCTGGAAGAAATCGGAATTAAGAGTTTCTCTTGTAAGGTCGGTGTAGAAGTAACCTGGGCAGATAGAGTTAACGGTGATACCGTATTTACCCCATTCAGCTGCGAGCGCTCTTGTGAGGTTAACAACGCCGCCCTTAGCTGCATGATACGGAGCAGAGCCTGCAATCTTGTTACCAACAAGACCGTACATTGAAGCGATGTTAATAATTCTTCCGTACTTTGCGGGAATCATGGCCTGCTTAGCAACGGCTCTTGCTACCTTGAAGGTGCCCTCAAGGTCGATTCTCATTTCGTTTTCAAACTGCTCGTCCGTGATATCCTCTGCGGGAGCAACAGCGCCTGTGCCCGCGTTATTAATAAGAATGTCGATTCTGCTGAAATGCTCAAGAGTCTTTGCAACAACATCGTCAACATTTGCTGTATCGGTAATGTCGCACCTAAGCGGAAGAGCGTCAACGCCGAATTCAGCCTTGATTTCTTCGCATACAGCCTCAAGCTTTTCCTGTCTGCGTGCAATAGCAACGATGTTGCAGCCCTGGTTTGCAAGCGCCTTTGCCATCTGTACGCCGAGTCCGCCTGAACAACCTGTTACAAGGGCAACCTGTCCCTTTAAATCAAAATAATTCTTCATATCAAAATCTCCTTTTTTAGTGCGGTGCACTTATTTGTTAATATAATAACAAAATTATAACAAACTTTGTATTCTCTGTCAATTAAAATATAACTTAACGAGGCGAATAAATGTATTTTTATTCAAAATATGTATATTTTCTTTAATGTGTAAAAAATATGTCAGAAAACCGTTGAGGATATTATCTTATAAACATATAATAGAATAAAAAAGCAAAGAGGGTGACACCTTTGGCAGAGAAGGAAAAAACATTTGTAGACTATTTAAAAACAACGGTATTTATACTGCTGGGAAATGCGCTTCTTGCGTTTCTTGTAGCGGCGTTTATAATTCCGCACGATATTATTATGGGCGGTACTACGGGTATAGCGATAGTGCTTTCTAAATTCGTACCCATTGAAACCGCGACTCTCGTACTTATTCAAAACGTAATACTTCTTATTATGGGGCTTATCGTGCTCGGTAAAAAGTTTTTCTTTACCACCGTCGCAAGCTCAATACTCTATCCCGTATTTCTCGGCCTTTTCCAGAGGATACCCGGTATCGACTCCTTTACCGACGATACTCTTTTAGCTTCGCTTTTCGGCGGAGTTCTTATGGGGCTCGCACTCGGCCTCGTTATGCGTGTAGGCTCATCCACGGGAGGTATGGACGTGCTTAACCTTATGATGCACAAGTGGTTCCACGTTCCCGTATCAATTCTTGTCTGGATTACGGATTTAATCGTTGTAGGCGGTCAGGCGCTCTTTTTAAAGCCTGAAAAGCTGCTTCACGGTATAGTCGTACTTGTGCTTGAAACCCTCGTGCTTGATCAGGTTATGATTTTCGGTAAGGCGCAGACTCAGCTCTATATTGTTTCCGATAAGTTTGAGGAAATCAGGGATAAGCTGCTTAACGAAATGAACGTCGGCGTTACTATGTCCCATATTGAAACGGGCTATCTTTCAAAGCAGCAAAAGGGCGTGCTTTGCGTTATCTCCTCACGTAAGCTTTACGATACCACTGAGCTTATCCATTCTATCGACCCGAACGCATTTATTACCATAACGAAGATAAAGGAGGTTCGCGGCAAGGGCTTTACCGAAAAGCGCGAACAGCTAACTAAAAATACTGAATAACAAAAATGAGGAACGGCGCGTTCCTCATTTTTTTATATGCTTTTTCAGTTTTACGGTAAGCAGCGAGGCAATAATGATTTTTACCGCGTCGAAGGGTATGAAGGGTATTACGCACAGGCTGAGCGTTTTTGAAAGCGATATTACATTTTCCTTTGAATATACCTTAATGAACCATACCGTGCCGAAGGCGTAGCATACCGCGATACCAAGCACCATTGATATTATCAGCGCCCACATCTTATCGGTTTTGTCCGATACGAGCCCGACTATTGCAGCGGTAAAAATAAAGCCGATAATATATCCGCCCGTCGCGCCAAGTATTACCCCGATACCGCCCTTAAAGCCCGAAAAAACGGGAACGCCGACTGCACCGAGCAGTATGTATATAAGCGTCGCAAGCGCTCCTCTTTTAAACCCGAAGAGTCCTGCAATAAGGCAGATTGCCATAGTCTGAAGCGTTACGGGAATTGCGCCGAGCTGTATTGAAATCCACGAGCATACCGCAATTACCGCGGCGGATAAGCCGATGTACGCGAGGTCAACGGTTTTAAAGCCTTTTCTTTCCATTATTATCACCGCAGAAATTGTATATCCGCAAAACAAAAATGTCAATCGTGTGATTGACATTTTTACTTATTTATTCAGATTTTTTCGAGCGCCTGCTCAATATCCGCTATAATATCCTCTGCGCTTTCTATACCGCAGGAGAAGCGGATGAGGTCAGGGCTTACGCCGCATTCCTCAAGCTGCCTGTCGGTAAGCTGACGGTGAGTCGTTGAAGCGGGGTGGAGGCAGCAGGTGCGCGCGTCGGCAACATGTGTTACGATTGCGGCAAGCCTTAAGCTGTCCATAAATTTAGTCGCCGCTTCACGTCCGCCCTTGATGCCGAAGGAAACTACGCCGCAGGTACCGTGGGGCATATATTTCTGCGCTAATTCGTACTGCTCATCCTCAGGAAGCATCGCGCATTTTACCCATGTGATTTTCGGGTGCTTTTGAAGATATTTAGCAACCGCAAGCGCGTTTTCGCAGTGGCGTGCCATACGTAAGTGGAGCGTTTCAAGCCCTACGTTGAGCAAAAATGCGTTTTGCGGAGCCTGAATTGAGCCGAGGTCGCGCATGAGCTGAGCCGTAGCCTTTGTGATATACGCGCCCTTGCCGAAGGTGTCCGTATACACTATCCCGTGGTAGCTCTCGTCGGGGGTCGTGAGCCCGGGGAACTTATCATTCTGAGTCCAGTCGAAATTACCCGAATCAACTATCGCGCCTCCGATGGTCGAAGCGTGCCCCTCCATATATTTCGTAGTGGAGTGCGTTACTATGTTGCAGCCGAACTCGAACGGTCTGCAGTTAATAGGAGTTGCAAAGGTGTTGTCTATGATGAGGGGGATACCGTTTGCGTGAGCAACTCTTGCGAAAACCTCTATGTCCATAATATCAAGGCTCGGGTTTGAGATTGTCTCGCCGAAGATTGCCTTGGTGTTCGGTCTGATTGCCGCCTGAATTTCCTCAGCGCTTGCAAGCGGGGAAACGAAGGTGAAGTCGATACCGAGCTTTTTCATCGTAACGTTAAAGAGGTTGAACGTGCCGCCGTAGATTGCAGAGGAACTTACTATATGGTCGCCAGCCTGCGCGATATTGAATATCGCGTAGAAGTTCGCCGCCTGTCCCGAAGCCGTGAGCATGCCCGCTACACCGCCCTCAAGCTTTGCGATTTTATTCGCCGCATAGTCGTTGGTCGGGTTTTGAAGCCTCGTGTAAAAATAGCCGTTTGCCTTTAAGTCAAATAAATCGCCCATAGCCTCTGAGGACTCATATTTAAAGGTCGTGCTCTGAACTATCGGGATAACCCTCGGCTCGCCGTTTTTGGGCTCGTACGCGCCCTGTACACAAATGGAATCAATTTTCATAGATGTTTACCTTTCTCTTTTTTAGTATCCGAAATTGCTTACTAAAGCATTATATTCCGCGTCGCTTATTGCGATAACGCTGCCGTGACGGGGAGAGCAGTTATTAATCGTGTAAGTATTGCTATCGAGTAATGCAAAGTTTTTATAATCGGTTGACTGACACATTATAAAATATCCGTCGCCGTAAGCGTCCGCGAGCATAACGAGCGTATCGGTACCTGTAATTCGGTGCGTGTTACAGCCCTCAAGACCTATATCCGTATTAATAAGCTTAGTCGGATTAGCGGCGTCGCTGTAGGGACCCGTAAGGTTATCACTCGTTACGTAGCAGATTGTGGCGTTATCCTCATCCTTATAATACAGATAGTAAGTGCCTGTCTTACTGTCATAAAAAATGTCGCCGTCAATTGCCGCTTTACCGTCCGCTGCTGGTTTATAAAGCAGCTGAGGATAGCTGTAATGACTCTGGTCGAGCAAATCGTCCGTGTAACAGTAATACATTACGGTAGCATTTTGTGTTATGCTCCATGAGGCAAGACCGAAGTATACGAGGTACTTTTGTTCATTACTATCCCAGAATACCTGCGGCGCCCAGCAGCGCTGAATATCGTCGGCGCCCGTAATCTCGCTCATATTAATAATTGTTTCATCGGTCCAGTTTACCAAATCGCTTGAACGCCAGATTACCATCGTGTTGCTGTTGCCCCACCAGATGTTCTCGGACGCGTCCATATCGGTTGCGATAAGATAGTAATAATTATCCTGTCCCTTGAATATATACGGGTCACGGCAGCAGAGCGTGCCCTTTGTCTGAGTGATAATCTCATTATTGCTGTTAAGCGGCGTGAAGTTATAGCCGTCGGTGGATACTGCAAAGCGTATACGCTGCTCGCTCTGTGCGTTGCCTGTAAAGTATGTAAACAGGTATGCACCCTCTGTACTCTGGGCATGCGTAGTTGCCGTTTTTAATACTACTGTGGTAATGCTCTTTGCAGGGATATAAACCACTCCTTCCGGGTCTCCGCTCTGATATTTTTCAAGGTCTTTTGTAGCGCTCGTTACATAGCTTTCAAAGCTCGTGTACTCGCTGTCAAAGTTTGTACATTCGTTAGTGTCGGAGTTGTTAATGTATACAACTACAACGCTGCCGTCGGGGTTGAGATATGCGGTTTCCTCAAGATAATTATTTTTGTCCGTTCCGCTGTTTTCGCCGGAGGTCCAGGTGTATGTCGTGTTCGTTACAAGGTCTGCTCCGAAGCTGTCTCCCGTCGTAACGGCTATGCGCTTTGCGCCCTCCTGAATAAATTTAGAGTAATTGCCGAGAGCCCAGAGACGCTTTGAGGTTTGAATGTTATCGTGGTTTGTGTCGTTAATATATATAAGGCTGTCGGGATAGATTCCTCTGCCGCATCCTGTCCACCAGTCCCATTCAGTCGCGTTTATAATGGTCATATCCTGATAGATTATGTCCGCGAGGGCAAGGCCGTAATCAATCGTCATACCGTTGGTGTTACCGCCCTCAGCCTGAATATGACCGAGTACGTTCGTCGAAGCGTCGGTATTCATCTGGCAGTATTCGGTCTGCTTGAATTTGAGGTTCTGCTCGCTGAAATACTGTCCCGTTGAGGCAAGGCTTGCCGCCGCCTCTCTGTCCGCAGTCGATGCCCAGTAGGAATGTGTTGAAATTGTGTCAACATAAGCGCGTATATTTGCGTTATAGTTGGCATATTCCGTACCGGTTGTGGTCGTTCCGCCGCAGCTACCGCTGCTGGTTACCTGTTTCTCGGTGGAAAAGCAGTTGTTCATAAAGCGCTCCCACCACCAGCTGTGGTTCATCTGGCCGCTTTCCCAGACCTCAAGCTCAACCTTGCCGTTGAGCTTTGAGCTGTTCTGTAAAGCGGGTACCATCGCATTATTATAAAAATCTCTTGCCGTGCCCTCGTCAAAGTGACAGCCCTCTTGATTGCAGGACTGCGTGCCGTCGCCGAGCATCCAGCCGCTCCATTCCCACTCAGGCTCGTTTATCGGAGAAACTGCAGTTACGTTATAGCCCTCGTCGATAAAGTGCTCTGCGCAGGTGGCAACATAGTTTGCGAAATTGCTGAACTGAGATGAATCAAGATTTTCGGTGCCTGTGTAAGTCGTAGTTGTGGTGCCGTCGCCGTTGTCCGTAATGTTTTGAGTAAGCGCTCCGTAGGTCTTACCACTCTTCGTCATAAAGTACGGCGCGGAGTTTGCAAAAAGCGTAACCTTAAGATTAGGGTTAAGGCTGTTTGCAATTGAAAGGCAGTTCATAGCGCCGGGATCGTTATCCCAATTATATGTTCCGTCGCTCTGCATAAAGCAGTGCGTTCTTGCGCCTGAAACATAAAGCGCCGTATCGTTTTGGTCTGCACTGCCTGCACCGAGGTTGTAACGGTATACGTTCAAGCCTATTCCGTCGGTGGGGGAGTAGAGGAGCTTAATAATATCCTCTGCGTTGTCCCACGTACCGACATCCTGGCTCCACCAGGCAGCCGAAGCGCCGAAGCCCTCGATTGTCTGATATGTTGTCGAGGTGTCAAGCGTTGTTTTTTTATCGGTTAAATCGGGGGTAGCAAGAAGGTCATTAAGGATTTTTAAATCCTTAGCGTTAATAACGCCGTCGCCACCGACTTTATTAATGTCGCATCTTCCGTCATAGTCTGGTTGATTGTATTTGGTTTCAGCAGCAGTAGTACTTAATGCGCTCTCAAACAGGTTTTGTACGTCTAAGGCACTTGCCTCAATATTCTCTTCGCCACAGCGTCTGCAGTCATATTTGAATACCATATTGCCTGTGCTCTTGTATTCGTAATCGTGACCGAGCGCGTCGGTAAAATTTGATTTAAGAGAGTCGACGTCACAGTAAGGACATCCGTATTCATCGTAGCCCTGCTCGGTGCAGGTAGGCGCAACGGTTTCGGTGGTATAGGTGTGATTCTCGTTACAGTAATACCACCAGTTGTACTGCTTGTTTGTTCTGTTTGAAACAACAAAATCATAAATCGTAGTATGTACCGAGTCGTTTCCGAAGAAGCGCGCATATACGCCCTCTCCGTTACCGAACGCGTCCTCGCCTATTGTAACGGTATTGCTGTAAATATGAGTATAGTTGAAGTTTGTGCCCCAGAACGCGTGGTCGTCAATCGCCGTACAGTTAGAGGGAATATTGAGCCAGTAGGTAGTACCCGAGCAGTTATTGAACGCCCAGGCGTAAATATGCAGGTTATCCGTGCCCTCTTCAAACGTAATCCTGTCAAGCGAGGTGCAGTTTGCAAACGCATAGTTCCAAATCTGAGTAAGAGGAGTCTTAAAGTCAGCGTATTTAAGCGCCGAACATTCCGCAAACGCACCCCAGCCTACCGCGTAAATATTTGTAAAATCAACCTCTTCAATCGTTGTTCTGCCCTGAAAAGCAGTTGTGGACACGGAGGTTTTTGCATCGGTCGTTGAAAAATCAACCGTGTTTACAGCGCCGATAAAATGCTGCCACGGCTGCGAGCCGTTCTCGTAGCCCGTCATATCGCCCGAGCCGGTGAAGTAAAGCCTTGCTTCGCCAAGCTCAAAATGCCACTCAAGCTGACTTGAGGAGTAGGTGTTGTCGGAGCAAACTCCGCTTCTGTCGCTCCAGCCCACAACGTTGTAGCTCGTGCTCTGAATACTTGTATTATCGGAAATAATTGCAGTAAGCGCGCTGCAGCCGTTTAAACAATCCGTACCGAGAGTGCTTATTCCCGTTCCGAGTCCCAATACCGCAAGCGAGGTGCAGCCCTTGAAAAATTCCTGCGGTACGGTCGCCGCGTAGGAATTTACATAGCCTATGTAAGCGCTCTGGAGCGCGGTACAGCCCTCAAATACGTTAGTCCATATCCGGGTGCAGCTGTCGGGGAGAATAGCGTGCTTAAGCGAGGTGCAGTTCATAAATGCGTGGTCGCCTATCGTGTCGATAGTACCCCAGTCAACCTCAACAAGATTTGTACAGTTAAGGAAGGCGCGGGAGCCAATGTTAGCTACTCCGCTCGGGATAACAACGCTTGTAATCTGCTCGCGGTAGTCGTACCATGGCGCAGGGCTGTTATCGTAATAGTCGCTCATACGGTCGCCGCTGCCGCTGATTGTCAGTGTTCCGCCGTCATCAAGGGTCCAGTTGAGGTTAGTACCGCAGGTACCCGAGGCAACGTCATCCGCCTGAGCCGTAATATGTATACCAAGGAAACAGGAGAGCATTATTGCCGCAGAGAGCAAAATAGATAATGTTCTTTTCATTTCGTATCTCCTTATCTGTTTTTGTCGTAGATTATCTTGAGCCCGTCAAGAAGAAGGTTATTGTCAATAATTAAGTCGTGCGAGCAGTTGGCGGCAATTACCTTGCCGAGACCGCCCGTCACGATTACGGTAGCCTTTTCGCCGATTTCGCTTTCGATTCTGTCAATAAATCCGTCAAGCATTGCGGCGGTGCCGATAACCGCGCCCGATTTCATACTGTCTATCGAGTTTGTTCCAATAGTTTTTTTCGGAGCGGAAATATCAATCTGCGGAAGCAGAGCGGTACCCGTTGAAAGCGCGTTGAGCGAGGTCTTAACTCCCGTAGTGATTATGCCGCCGAGGAAGTTGCCGTCACAATCAAGCACCGAAGCCGTTGTAGCAGTGCCGAGGTCAAATATTATAGCGGGGAGCGGATACTTTTCCTTTGCCGCAACTGCGCCGACAACAAGGTCTGCGCCGAGCTGGGCAGGGTCGTCAATTTTTATTGCAAGCCCCGTCTTTACCCCGGGACCTACGATTATCGGCGATACGCCCGTTACAAATTTTACTGCGCGTCTGAGTGCCGTATTCAGCGCAGGTACGACGCTGGAGATAATCGCGCCGTCAATGTCAAAAGCGTTGTGAAGATTCAAAAACGAATGTATCTTCATCGCGTATTCCTCGTCTGTCTGATTGATATTGGTAGACAGCCTTCCCGTTGTAACGAGCGCGTCCGCGTCGAAAACGCCGAGTACTATGTTCGTATTTCCTACGTCGATTGTCAAAATCATAATTACCAGCTCCGAAAAAAAGATAGTTATCCAAAATCATTATATCACACCGTTATAAATTTGTAAATTATTAGTTAAAATACATTTTTTCTTGTAAATTAGATACGATTGTACTATAATTGTTTTGATATAACCAAACGATAGTTTAGCGGGGAATAATATGGAAAAGGATAAAAATAAATTTCTTGGTTTTTTGGATGACCATAAAATATCTGCTTATATAAAGTACGCAATTGTCGCCATACTTGATGTGGCACTTGTTACGCTTTCTAATTTTGCAATGTGCTATTTTACGGAGCGCGGAAGACTTGTCAATACGGCTTATAGCTCGTTTCTGTATAGTTATGTGCACTTTTTTGCGTTTGCGGTAGTTGTAGTATTAGTTAATGCGCTTCTCGGACTTTACCGAAGCGTGTGGCGTTTTGCGGGTATTGATGAAACTATAAGAGGAATAGCTGCTGCGATTATTGAAACCTCATATCTCTTCTTCCTCGACAGAGTCTTCTTTGTATACGTGTACAAGCTCGGCTACAAGGGCGCGCTCGGTTACTACGCATACATAATGGGCTTCTTCTTTATTGCAATTAGTATTGTGGTACCCCGTATGAGCTTCAGAGGAATTAGAAGAATTGCGGCGTTTTCAACTCGAAGAAGCGGCAAAACCCCGAGAGTTATGATAGTCGGCGCTGGCTTTATGGGCAATTTTGTAATTGACGCGCTAAATGTTGACCGCTTTAAAAACGGCCAGCCGATTATTGCTATCGATGATAATCCGTCTAAAAAGGGCAATAAGATTAACGGTATTAAGGTTGTGGGCAATTGCAGCGAGATTCCCGAGCTTAAGGAAAAATACAAAATTGACCAGATAATCCTGTGTATACCTTCAGCATCTAAGGAAAGACAGAGGGAGATTATCGATATCGCGGTAAGCACGGGAGCTAAGGTTAAAATCAGCCCGTCCATAGAGGAAATGCTTGACGAGCACTCAAAGCGTAAGGTAAGGAACGTAGAAATTACAGACCTTCTCTCACGTCCCGAGGTTAAGCTTGACAGAAAGGTGTGCCGTTATCTTATCGGCAAGACCGTTCTCGTAACGGGTGGAGGCGGCTCAATCGGCTCCGAAATCTGTATGCAGGTCGCAAGGTACAATCCTAAAGCAATAGTCGTGTTTGATATTTATGAAAACTGTGCTTTTGAGCTTCTCAACGAGCTGAACGATAAATACGGCGACCAGCTTGACGTAGCTGTAAGGATAGGCTCAGTACGTGATATGGACAGGCTCAGGGAGGTATTTGACGAGTTCAGACCCGAGGTTGTATTCCACGCCGCCGCACATAAGCACGTTCCGCTTATGGAGGACAGCCCGTGCGAAGCGGTTAAGAATAATATTTTCGGTACATATAACGTAGCGCTTATCGCCGATGAATATAAGGTTGACAAAATGGTAATTCTGTCGACGGACAAGGCGGTTAACCCGACTAACGTTATGGGCTGTACGAAGCGAATTACCGAAATTATTGTTCAGCATATGAACGAGGTGAGCGAGCATACCGAATACGCTGCCGTGAGGTTCGGTAACGTGCTCGGTTCCCACGGCTCCGTTATTCCGGTATTCAAAAAGCAGATTGAGCAGGGCGGACCCGTTAAGGTTACGCATCCCGATATAACGCGTTACTTTATGACGATACCCGAGGCTGCACAGCTCGTATGTCAGGCGGGCGGTCTTGCCAAGGGCGGCGAGGTTTTCGTGCTTGATATGGGCGAGCCGGTAAAAATTATGGATTTAGCTAAGAATATAATTCGTCTTTCGGGCTATACGCTTGACGAAATCCCGATTGAGATTGTCGGGCTTAGACCGGGTGAAAAGCTCTACGAGGAGCTTGCAATGGAAAGCGAAATGGAAACCCGCAGCAGAACCGCAAACGAAAAAATCTTCGTAAATCAGCCTATGGATATAAACGCTGAAAAATTCAGTAATATGATGAACGACCTGTCCGAGATTGACGACTCGAACGTAAGGGAAATCCTTATGAAATACGTTCCTAACTACCATCCCGCAGAAAGATAATAAAAAATAAACGGCTTCACCTCAGGGTGAAGCCGTTTCGTTTTAGCTGAAGTCAAAATCGTTCATAGTAAGCTTTTTGGTCGTTCCTTTTTCAGCGTCTGTAATAATTTCGGGATACCATTTTCCCGCGAGGTAGTACGGGTTTTTCTCGTTGTTCTTATCGTACCATACCTGCGGGTAATGTATCGTTTCGTTCGGCGTTGCTGTGCTGCTCCTTTTAAAGCTGCTCTTTGTTTTTACGCATACAACGACGAATTTGAAATTCGGCATAAAGTCGCTCGGTACGCTGAGGGTTAATATTCTGTGCTCGTATAAAAGCTGGAAGCCCGTATCGTAAAGCCGTCTTGACTTGATTCTGTCCTCAAAGCCCTTAAAGCTTTTTTCGGTCATATTTCCAAAGGCACAGTAGGGGAATATATATTCGTCGTCGTCCTCAGCCTTCGTGTTGGTGTAAAATGCGGCTATGACCCTGTAATTCTCCTCCTCAAAGAGCGTGTTAAAGGTCACCTTCTGGCTCGCCTTTTTAAAGCCCTCGGGCGTTGAATATATCCTTTCGAGGTCGGCATAGCTCTTATCAAGCGCTATGGAGCGCACCTCCTGAGCTTCAAGCACGGTTGAGCCCTTTAAAAGCACTGCGTTTTCCTTTACGCCTGAGGAGTATACCGCCTTGTCCGTTTCGGTGTCCTCAATATACAGCCTTCCCGCATAGGATTGGTTCTTACCGTATTCGTCGCAGAAATCCTTTCTGATTCCCACGGGGAAGGTGATGTTGTATTTCTTTTCATATTTTCTGATATACGCGCCCTTCGCGTAGTTTACGAGCCTAATTCCGCCGAATATCAGCGCGAACGCAACTACTACCGCGCCGAGCGCAACCGCCGCCTTTTTGAGCGGTATTTTTTTTATCGCTTCAGTTACCTTATTAAGCGCTTTTTCAACAGGCTCGGGGAGCTTAAAGCTGAGCTTTACCTTTTCGCTGCTTTCGTTTTTTCGTTTTAAGCTTTCCTTAGTCTCATTGAGCTTTCCCTTAACCGCGCTTAAATCGAAGCTGCTTTTTTCAACCTTAGTCGGCTCAGGCGGTTTCTGCGCTTCGCTCATTCTCGGCTTGGGCGGCTCAAGCGGCTTTGCGTACTCGACGCGCTGCTTTTCATCATCCTTGCCGTTTTCGTCCTTTTCCTTCATTGAATATAAAATGTCCTCAAGCTCATAATCAAATTCCATAATATGACCTCTTTACTATTTTATTACTCTTTTTCTTGCGCCCATTACGGCTCTTTCAATCATCGGCGCTTCGTCAAGCGCTTCTTCCTCTTTTAATACGTCCTCAAGTTTTGCCCTCGTTTTAGGGTGCTTCGGGGTGAATACCGTACAGCAGTCCTCGTAGGGCTGAATGGAGGTTTCAAAGGTGTCAATCTGCCTTGATATGCTTATTATCTCGACCTTGTCCATTCCGATACAGGGACGGAATACGGGCATACTTACTGCCGCGTCCGTACAGCCGAGGGCGTATATTGTCTGGCTTGCAACCTGACCCACGCTTTCACCCGTGATAAGTGCCGAGCATCTCTGATGCTTTGCGAGTATCTCGCTTATCTTCATCATATACCGCCTCATAATCAGCGTAAAATAATCCTCGTTGCACTTTTCCTTTATCTGCTCCTGAATTTCGGTAAACGGAACTACATAGGTCGTGATAGGTCCGCTGTATTTCGCTACCCTGTGAAGCAGCTCCATTACCTTGTCCTCAGCGAGCTGCGAG
>FLNY01003188.1_pt1 | contig 12973 bp, 9 predicted proteins | sample 1140381 | NCBI WGS metagenome assembly FLNY01 (sample SAMEA3878172, study PRJEB12797) | bioreactor metagenome | biome: Moose rumen | place: Sweden | collected 2011-10
GGCAGGAGCGGCGACAGCGGCAGGAGCAGGAGCAGCGGGAGCGGGAGCAGCGGCGGCGTCGGTTTCTCCTGTTGCGTGTGTTGCGACTGTGTCGCAACAGAAACAGCAACAGAAACAGCAACAGAAGAGAGACCGGCGGCTGGATAACCGGGAGCACGGGCAGCTGTTTGAGCTGGGCTACAACGACCGGATCTTGCTGCGCGAGGGACAGCTGGAGCGCTGGCGCCACTATCTGAACGACAACCCGCGGCGCCTGCTGCTGAAGCGCGAACACCCAGACCTGTTCCGCGTGCAGTTCGGCCTGACGGTGGCAGGAATAACGATGGCAGCCATTGGCAACCGCTTCTTGCTGGACTGTCCGGAGAAGCTGCAGGTGAAATGCTCGCGAGGGCTGACAGCCGAACAGACAGGCGCACAGGCGCAGCACTGTCTGGCAGAGGCACGGCGCGACGTGGTGCTGGTGTCGCCGGCCATCTCAAAGGGCGAGAAGACCATCATGCGGGCTGCGCTCGACGCGCGGCTGCCGCTCATCTTCATTGAGGCCAACGGCTTCACGAGCTACACGAAGCCGGGCGGTCAGTTCTTCGATGCGTGTGCCGCCGGCCGGCTGCTCATTCTGGCGCCTTGGCCGCATCACAACCGTCAGCGCACCATCACCCGCGAGGAGTGCCTCGCACTGAATGAAATCGCCCGCCTGTTGTGCGAATGAACACGAAGAGAGAGAAGGGGCACCGCAGCAACAGAACAGCCGCGATGCCCCCTCTCTCTTTATTGTTATAAGAACCTGTTTTCTTACTTCACGAGGTTCTTCTTGCCGTCGATGATGTAGAGGCCGCGCTGCATCGTCGTGACGCGCTGGCCCTGCAGGTTGTAGATGGCGCCGCTCGTCTGGGCGTTCATCTTGGCCTGGGCGATGCCTGAGGTCTTGCCGTTGATGCTGTAGATGTAGCAGCTTGAGAGCTCGGGCGTCATCACATCGTTCTTGACGTAGCGCTGCAGCTTGCCCTCGACGACTACCTCGTCGCCCTCCTTGAGCAGCGAGATGGTCTCCTCGGTGAAGGCCTCGTTCCCGAAGCTCTTGGCCCGGAAGACGGTCAGCACGGGGCTGCCGCCCTTCTCGTCGGCCATGTCGAAGTTGACATTGCCATAGAGATTACCGTTGGCATTGCGCTGGAAGTCGGGTGCACCGACGACGAAGCCGGTGACGCGATACGTGTCGGTAGTGGTCTGGTTGTCCTCAAGGTCATCGTTGATGATGTCGAGTGCCTGCTCGACGCTGACCTCCTTGACCGTAGGCTCGGGGGTGTCGCCCTCGGCCTTGGTCACGCCGTTGAGCGAGTAGATGTAGGCCTTCTTGCTGGCCGTCTCGGGGGTGTTGCCCTGATAGTTGGTCAGCTTGCCGCAGATGATGACCTCGTCGCCGACAGCTATCTGCGTGTAGCCGTCGACCCACGCCTTGTTCTCCAGATAATAGACACTGTAGCACTGGAACTGTGCGCCCTCGGTCGTGCCGTCCTCAGAGATGAAGAACGTGGCGGTGCCATACTGAGCCGAGAAAGTGTACTTGATGGTCGATACCTTACCCTTGATGTAGTAGTCCTGCTCAGAGACGGCGCCGTTGGCCAGCTGGCTGGCCACGGTGTTGGCGTCAGCCGGCGTGTAGGGGCTGGCGAGCGTGCCGTTGCCTGTCAGGTTGTCGTTGCCAGGCTGCGGGTCAACGGGTTCGTCGCTGCCCTCGCCATTGATGGTGATCTTGCTGATTTGCGTGTTAGCCGAAATGCTAATCACCACTTCGCGGGCCTCGCCCGTCCATTTCACCACGGTCTTGGCCGAAGCGTCGAGGGTGCCAACCGAAGCACTGTTGTCAGCCCCCCACTTGGCGCTCGAGGCAGCTGTGGCCAGGGTGAACTCCACGGCCTTAATGTCCTCGGTGGCAGAGGCGATGGTCAGCGTGCCACTGTATAGACGCAGCTTGGGAGTCCTGTTCCACAGGCGGTTCGGTGTTTTCTGTCCTTCGACAGCTGCCGAGACAGTGACGTCGAAGGCACCCACGGTGGCCGTTCTGGGCTCGGTGATGTCACCGTCCTGCGAGTCGTTGCTCGATTCGCCGGGCAGTCCGAGCAAGGTCATGCCGTCAGTATCAAAATCGAATACGGTCTGGGCCGTCATTGTGCCGCACAGCATCATCAGCATGCTGAGCAGCGTAAAGCGTAATGATTTCATCATAAGCGTAATAAATTTGGTTAATGTTAATATTTTCGTTTCAAACTGCAAAATTACTCATTTATTTCGGTTCTGCAAAAAAATGAGTCGCCTTTTTTCTGATGACGGCGAGAATTTTATGGTCAGTATCATAGCGAACGGGGTAGTAAACATTGTCGTTTTATTTTACAATCAGAAATTCTGCAGCAAAGAAACGGCGCTTTTCGGGTCGAGAAGCGGCCCTTTTCGACTCAAAAAGGACCGTTTCTTTCATCGAAAAGCGGCACTTCATTTCTTGTGGTTTTGTAAACACCTGAAAAACAACGGCTTGCAGAAAATCTGCAATCCGTTCTGAATAATATTTACAAATCGGGGGGGCTTTTCACTTCATGATAACCTTCTTGCCGTCGATGATGTAGAGACCGATCTGGGGCTGAGCCACACGCTGTCCTCGGAAGTTGAAGACATTTCTCGGCTGCAAAGTTTCTCAAAAGTATTTAAACATGAATATTATTTTTACCTATTTTTTTGCGTTTTCAGCAATTTTCATTATCTTTGCAGTTTGAAACAGATTATAATAACATAAAAAACAAAATGGAATACAACTTCAGAGAGATTGAACGCAAATGGCAAAAGCGGTGGGTCGACAGCGGCATCTATCGCGTAGTGGAGGACGAGCGGAAGAAGAAATTCTACGTGCTCAACATGTTCCCCTATCCCTCGGGGGCTGGACTGCATGTTGGTCATCCCCTCGGCTACATTGCCAGCGACATCTATGCCAGATACAAACGGCTGCGAGGCTATAACGTGCTGAATCCCATGGGCTACGACGCCTACGGACTGCCGGCCGAGCAGTATGCCATCCAGACGGGTCAGCACCCCGCCATCACCACCGAGAAGAACATCAACCGCTATCGCGAACAGCTCGACAAAATCGGATTCTCGTTCGACTGGAGCCGCGAGGTGCGCACCTGCGACCCGGAATACTATAAGTGGACGCAGTGGGCCTTCCAGCGCATGTTCAAGAGCTACTTCTCACTCTCCTCGAAGAAGGCACAGCCGACCATCAAGCTCATCGAGCACTTCGAGCTGATGGGATCGGAGAACTGCGGCGCACTGGGCACTGAAGAACTCCACTTCACGGCGGCCGACTGGGCCTCCTATTCGGAGAAGAAGAAGCAAGAGGTGCTGATGAACTATCGCATCGCCTACCTGGCTGAGACGATGGTCAACTGGTGCCCGGCTCTGGGCACGGTGCTGGCCAACGACGAGGTAGTCAACGGTGTCTCCGAGCGCGGTGGCTATCCCGTTGAACAGAAAAAGATGCGCCAGTGGTGCCTGCGCGTCTCTGCCTATGCACAGCGCCTGCTCGACGGTCTCGACGACATCGACTGGAGCGACTCGCTGAAGGAGGCACAGCGCAACTGGATCGGCCGCTCGGAAGGCACGGAGATGGAGTTCAAAGTCTCCCGTCCAGTGGGCGGCGGCAGTGCCGCCGTCGACAGCTTCACCATCTTCACCACCCGCGCCGACACCATCTTCGGCGTTACCTTCATGGTGCTCGCCCCCGAATCTGAACTCGTGCAGCAACTGACCACCCCCGAACAGAAGGCTGCCGTCGACGAGTATCTGGCCTACGTGAAGAAGCGCACCGAGCGTGAACGTCAGATGGACCACTCCGTGACGGGCGTCTTCTCCGGCTCTTATGCCATCAATCCCTTCACCGGCGAAGAGATTCCCATCTGGATTGCCGAATACGTGCTGGCTGGTTATGGCACTGGCGCCATCATGGCCGTGCCGGCTCACGACTCGCGCGACTATGCCTTCGCCAAGCACTTCAACCTGGCCATCGTACCGCTCATCGAGGGTGCCGACGTCAGCGAGGAGAGCTTCGACGCCAAGGAGGGCATCGTCATGAACTCACCTGTGGCCGGCAAGGAGGCGCTCAACGACTTCTCTCTCAATGGCCTCACCGTGAAGGAAGCTATCGCCGCCACCAAGAAGTTTGTCACTGAGAACGGACTCGGCCGCGTCAAGGTGAACTACCGTCTGCGTGACGCCATCTTCTCGCGCCAGCGCTACTGGGGCGAGCCCTTCCCCGTCTACTATAAGGACGACATGCCCTACATGATTCCAAAAGAATGCCTGCCCTTGCAGCTGCCAGAGGTGAAAGAATATAAACCCACCGAGACCGGACAGCCGCCGCTCGGACATGCACAGCATTGGGCCTGGGATACGAAGACCGACACTGTGGTCGATTGTTCAGCAATCGACAATAAATCAGTGTTCCCCATCGAACTGAACACCATGCCTGGTTTTGCCGGCTCATCAGCCTACTACCTGCGCTACATGGATCCTCACAATGACCGGGCTCTCGTAGGCCGCGACGCCGATGAATACTGGCGCTCCGTCGACCTCTACGTCGGCGGCTCCGAGCATGCCACCGGCCACCTCATCTACTCGCGATTCTGGAATAAATTCCTCTATGATTCGGGCTATTCCTGCGAGGACGAGCCGTTCAAGAAGCTGGTCAACCAGGGCATGATCCAGGGCTGGTCGAGCTTCGTCTTCCGTCTGAAGAACACCAACCGCTACGTCAGCTACGACCTTCTGGACGTTCGCTACGACAACGAGGCCAAGAAGAACCGCTATTTCTATCAGGATGCTGAGGCCGACCCCATCTACACCGACATCAGCACGGTCGACGGCAAGGAACTCGACATTGAGAAGATCCGCCAGTGGATGGCGGATTTTGCCGATGCAGAATTCATCCTGAATGCCGACGGCAAGTATATTGTCTATCAGGCCATTGAGAAGATGTCGAAGTCGAAGTACAACGTGGTGAATCCTGACGATATCTGCGAGAAGTACGGTGCCGACACGCTGCGCCTCTACGAGATGTTCCTTGGCCCCATCGAGCAGTCGAAGCCCTGGGATGTCGCAGGCATCGACGGTTGCCACCGCTTCCTGAAGAGATTCTGGAACCTCTGTTCCGTCTGTTGCAATGGTATCGCAACAAACCAGACAGCAACCCCCGACGAACTGAAGTCGCTCCATAAGCTCATCAAGAAGGTGACACAGGACATTGAGCAGTTCTCCTACAACACCAGCATCTCTGCCTTCATGATTGCCACCAGTGAGCTTTCGGCCCTGAAGTGCAAGAACGCAGAGGTCTTCCGCACCATGGCCATCCTCATTGCCCCCTTCGCGCCACATATTGCCGAGGAGCTGTGGGAGCTGCTCGGCGGTGAAGGCTCGGTCTGCGATGCCCAGTGGCCGGAGTGGAACGAGGAGTATCTCGTCGAGAGCCAGGTGAAGCTCGGCGTGGCCTTCAACGGTAAGGCTCGCTTCGAGATGCAGTTCCCCGCCGACGCCGACAATCAGACCATTGAGCAGGCCGTCCGCGCTGACGAACGCACCGCCCGCTACACCGACGGCAAGCAGATTGTCAAGGTAATCATCGTGCCCAAGCGCATGGTGAATATCGTCTGCAAATAATCCGACACTAAGAAAACACAACTATGACCTTAAATCACAAACTGATCATGAAGGAGGTCCAGGATTATGTCTTGATAACCCTGGGGCTCATTCTATACGCTTTCGGCTTCACCGTATTCCTCATGCCTTATGAGATTGTCACGGGCGGTGTGGCTGGCATCTCGGCCATCGTGTTCTATGCCACGTCGTTCCCGCTGGAGTACACCTACTTCGGCATAAACGTACTGCTGGGCATCATTGCTTTGCGCATCCTCGGATGGAAGTTCCTCTCTAAGACCATCTACGCCTTCACCATGCTCTCGTTCTTGCTCGGTTTGTTCCAGCAACTCATGCCTGTCGACGAGAGCGGACACTTTGTCAAGATTCTCGGTGAGGGCCAGAACTTCATGTCACTGGTACTGGGCTGTACCATGACGGGCTCGGCGCTCGGCATCGTGTTCCTGAACAATGGCTCGACGGGCGGCACCGACATCATTGCCGCCTCGGTCAACAAGTATCGCGACCTATCGCTCGGCACCGTGCTGACTATCCTTGACCTCGTCATCATCGGCTCTTGTCTGCTCATACCGCAGTTCGGCGACATGCTGCAGCGGGCCCACATGGTGGTCTTCGGTCTCTGCACCATGGTCATTGAGAACTTCATGCTCGACTTCCTCATGAACCGCCAGCGCCAGTCGGTGCAGTTCATGATTTTCTCGAACAAATGGCAGGAGATAGCCAATGCCATCGGCACCAAACTGGAGCACGGCGTCACCATTCTCGACGGCCACGGCTGGTACACCGGTCAGAAACGCAAGGTGCTTTGTATCCTGGCCAAGAAGAACGAGAGCACTCTCATTTTCCGCCTTATCAAGTCGATAGACCCGCAGGCCTTCGTCTCGCAAAGCGCCGTCATCGGCGTCTTCGGTGAAGGCTTCGACACCATCAAAGTGAAAGCGCCTAAAGAAATTGAAACAAAAGATAACTCATGAGAATCGTCTTTGCCACCAACAACCTGCATAAGCTCGACGAAATCCGCCACATTCTGGGCGCTGACATCGAGGTGCTCTCGCTGAGCAACATCGGCTGCCACGAGGATATTCCCGAAACTGGGCAGACGCTTGAGGAGAATGCCTTGCAGAAAGCCCGCTACATCTATGAGAACTATCACGTCAGTTGTTTCGCCGACGACACAGGGCTGGAAGTCGATGCCCTGGACGGCCGTCCGGGCGTCTACAGCGCCCGCTATGCCGGCGGCTCCGGACATGATTCTGAGGCCAATATGACCAAATTATTAGGCGAATTAGCAGAAAATAACAATCGTAAGGCAAGATTTCGCACCATCATTGCGTTATTGATAAAGCAGGACGTGTGTCCATGCGGTTGTACCAGCATCAAGCAGGAGCATCTCTTCGAGGGCATCGTCGAGGGTGAAATCACTCGAGAGCGCAGCGGAGCCGAGGGCTTCGGCTACGATCCCATTTTCCGCCCCGACGGCTACGACAAGACTTTCGCCGAACTGGGCAACGACATCAAAAACCAAATCAGCCATCGCGCTCGTGCCACCCAGAAACTGGCTGAGTTTTTACTAAACAACACCACTAAAAGATGAAACGATTAGCAACACTCCTTTCGCTCATGGCCGTCGCTTGTCTGTCGGTCACAGCACAAGTCGGCACCTGGAAGGCCTTCATGTCTTATTATGAACCCCAGCAAATCGCCAAGGTTGGTGACAAGCTTTACGTAAGGGCTTCGAACGGATTGTATAACTATAACCTCAACGACCACAGCATCACCACTTACGACAAGGTGCGCCAGCTCAATGACTGCAAAGTTAACAATATCGCATGGAACCCACAGGTTGGCCGTCTCATCATCATTTATGATAACAGCAATATCGATCTGCTCGACACCAACGACAACGTGGTCAACATCAGTGCCCTGTATTCAAAGACCATGACACAGGACAAGACGGTCAACGCCATCTATATCTACAAGGAGTATGCCTATCTGGCTACTGCCTTCGGAGTGGTCAAGGTCAACATGCAGCGCGCGGAAATCAGCGAGTCGTACATCCTCAATGAAGACATCAGGGCTCTTGGCATCGACGGCGACAAGCTCTATATCCGCAATAACGACGGGAAATTCTTCGTGGGCAACCTCAACGATAACCTCATCGACCCCCACAACTGGTCGGAGTCAGCGGCCCCGAATAGCAGCATCTATACGCAGGATCAGACCGACTGGAACGAGAACATCGAGCTGGTGAGCACGCTGAATCCCGGCGGACCGAAGTACAACAACTTCGGATTCATGCTTCTGAAGAACAAGATGGTCTACACCGCTGGCAGTGGCTCAACCCAAGACAGACCCGGAACCATCCAGGTTTTGTCTGTGTCAGATGAAAACGACTGGTCGATTTTCCAAGAAGATGTCAAGGACAATTTCCCTGGCACGGAATCTTCAACCTGGAAGTTCGTCAACACCTTCTCCATCGACGTTGATCCTCTCGACAATAAGCACGTCTTTGCAGGAGGCCGCACAGGTCTTTACGAATATTACGACGGTGAGCTGCAGCATTACTACAACAAAGATAACAGTATTCTGAATTCTGCTACCACCAGTAACAAATATGTACTCGTTGAAAGCGTGATGTTCGACCAAGAAGGCAATCTGTGGCTGCTGCAAAGCCAGGTTAAGGACAACTCCCTCATTGAGATTACGAAGGACGGCGAATGGATTTCCCATCCGAAAGCAGAGCTGATGAACGACGGCATCAGTCTTGAAGCGCTTTCATCGCTCATTCAAGACAGCCGCGGACTTATCTGGTTTGTCAACAACCACTGGGCTCATCCATCATTCTTCTGCTACGACCCCAAGGCCGATCAGATCATCAACAGCTTCACCACCTTCAAGAATCAAGACGGACTGACCTATAGTGCATACAACCCCCGCAGCCTGACTGAAGACCTCGACCACAACATCTGGGTGAACACCCTGAAGGGTCCGTTCTGTCTTGAGAGCGACAATGTCTATACTACTGAAGACGCTTACCTCACTCAGGTCAAAGTGCCTCGCAACGACGGCACCAACTACGCCGACTACCTGCTGTCTGACGTCGATATTAGATGTATGGTCGTCGACGGAGGAGGCCGCAAATGGTTTGGTTCGAGCAAGAACGGTGTCTATCTGATTAGCGCTGACAACATGACGCAGATAGCCCACTTTACAACCACCAACAGTCCACTGCTGTCAGACCAGATAGAGTCAATGGCCATCAACAACGAAACCGGCGAAGTATTCTTCGGCACAGGCAATGGCCTCTGCTCTTACATGACCGACGCCACCACAGCCTCCATTGAGATGACAAAAGACAATGTCTTTGCCTATCCCAACCCCGTTGTGTCCGGCTATGACGGCCTGATAACGATTAACGGCCTGTCGATGGATGCTGATGTAAAGATCCTCTCCACCAGCGGACAGCTCGTGGCGCAAGGCCGTTCGAACGGCGGCACATTCACCTGGAACGGGCGCGACCGTTCGGGCAAGCGAGTTGCCAGCGGCGTCTACATGGTGGCAGCCGCAACCAGTGACGGCAAAAAAGGAACGGTATGCAAGATTGCCATCATCAGATAGACTCACAAAAAAAGGGCATACACCCTTTTATTTGGATTATCTTCTTCACTGCACCATTCGTCTTATGGGGTAAGTTGCTTATTCTTCCTACATTCGACGACTGGTGCACGCTTTCTTGCCCTAACTTCGATCCCGACTTTGCGCAGTATTTACGCCAATTCGGGATAAAAAAGTTGCCTAAAAAGTTGGTAATCCGAGATGTTTTTTGTACCTTTATAGGTGATTTTCAGTTACTTATAAAGTCAGACAAAAGAATATACTCATGATTACCGACGACAAAATTACAGAAATTTTCTGTGCTACGGATGAATTTAGTAAGAAAAATGGCCATTCAGGACGTCGAGAAAACCGGCCATCGCGTCGACAAAGTCTACGTCATCAACATCGAGGATGATGAGCGCAAATTCTCATTATTCTACACTCTGCCCGTTGACGCCTTCGGATGGGGCCGGGCCGTGTGGAAGGAGACCGGCTTCGAATGGCCTAAAATCATCATCGACACCCTCATAGAGCGCACCACCAGCCAGTCCACCCTCGACAGCATCGCCCATGAAGCCCTCAGCCATGGCCATGAATGCGTATGGTTAGTCAACAAGCGGCGGGTTGACGTCATTCAGCCTGAATAAAAAAGCAGACTTTCACCTAATATGAAGCCCTTGTCAAAACATGTCTTTTATCAGAACTCCATCTATCTGATCTTCATCTTCGGATTCTATTTGCAAAATCGCTTTGCAATTTCATGCTCGGATGACTGGCCATACAGCTTCATTTGCGAAAAAGATGGTGCTGGTTATCTGTCGGCAGCTGACGAAGGAGCAACTCCTCGACCCATCACTTCACTGAAAGATGCTATCATGTCACAATCGGCCGACTACTTCAAGTCCAACGGCCGTTTTATCACCCATACACTGGTGCAATATTTTTGTGGTACCATGAACATGGGACACTTTGTTCTCCTTAATACACTTGTGTTTGCCCTTTTTACGCTATGTCTTTTAAAACTCACCATTCTGAATCGTAAAATACTTCTACAGACGCTCACCGTCTTGTCAGCCATCTGGCTGCTCATCCCATTCAAGGGTTTCACGTTTATGGGCAACATTTCTCTCAGCATCAACTATCTTTGGGCAGCCGCGTTCAACCTGCTTTTCCTTATACTTTATCATCATACACTGAATCAAAGACCATCATCTGTTCCGATGATTTTCATAAGTTTGATGGCCTTCGTTATCGGTTCTCTTCAGGAAAGTTTTTCAATCTGTATTGCGGGATCTATTTGCCTGCGTGCTTTTATCCGCAGAAAAAATATTTCTTCACAACACGTCATCATCATCATAGCCTACATTGCCGGAACTCTTTCATGCATTCTGTCACCAGCCAATTTTCAACGTGCTGAGGAAATCGGAGGATTCGGCTTCCACGTCGGCTCTGTCTATGGTCTTCTGGCCTCACCCGTCGTGTGGTTGTTTGTCCTTTGCGTTTTCTTTCTCATCAAGAAAAGAATGCTTTCAGTAGAGTTCCGCCGACAACCCATCATTCTCACTTCAGTCATCATCAACCTGTTGTTTATACTTGTCATTGCCTATAACGGCCGCCATCAACTCATGGCCTTGAACATACTGATGTTCATCTTCGTTTTTAGAGTATATCTCACAAATGTCAGTCAGAAGTCCTTGCGGACAGTAGCACTCATGCTGACTGTCGTCAGCCTGGTTTCTTACTATCCTATTCTTAACGTCCGTCAGAACTACCACTCAGCATTTCTTCAACTCACTGAAAGAATGAAGGCGTCAACGGACGGCATCGTAGCAGCGCACGACTTTGAGACACTATCAGCCAACTATAAGAAGAACTTGATCCTCAACTATAATTATATCACCACCATCTCTTTTCTTGACTGGGAGCCCTATGAACGCATTTACTCGCTAAAACTCACCAAGGGTAAAAATCCTCATTTATTCATCACTGTCCTTCCTGATGAAAAGGAAAACATTGCTTTGGCTTGTACTGCCGAACATGAAGTTGTACCAAATCTCTATCTCATCAGTCGCGACGCCTTCAGCTATTTTGTCTATACGTCCCCCAAGCCTGTCCATAAGGACAGCGTGACGATAACGGCACTTGTGAAATCAAAGTATTTTTTTTTCCCAGCCAAGGAAGAAGAAAAACATCCTAACGACATCTATCAATACAAGTCAATGTTCTACTGCCTTTTTAACAACAACCCTGAAATGACGGTCACGTCACTTACCACGAAATCCGGACAATAGAAGCCACAATGGTCTGATGTGACTTAGCACCTTACCCATGAGAACCACCAGCGTGAACGAAACAGCGAAGACTACCAAATGGCTCAATCCACAAGGCAGCATCGGCAAAAAGCGTGAAAGCAAGGTGCTCACGATATTGATAAAGAATGTGTGCGAGCAGAAAATGAAGAACGTGAGTGGAGCCACCTGCCCGACCAACCATCGGGGCAGCAAGTTGTCGCAGAGGGAATAGATCAGAACCGTCCAGACAGGCGCTGACATACGAAAGGCATAATAGAACAAGGACGAGTCTTCAGCCTCCTGCAAACAGCTATAAGCAACTGCGATAAAACATAGAAAACAGACAATAACCGTCGGTTTCGAATAAGTCCACTTTCTTATTCTATCCAACAGTCCGATGATGCTCTCCTCATGCAAAGCGCAATAGCAACCAAAGGCCAGACAAGGCAACCAGTAGAACAAAGAAAAATAGGAAGCAAAACGGCATGCTACGAAACTAGCCAGAACGATGACCAACGTCGACCGCCATCCCCATAGGACAACCCACCCCAACAATGGTGCTAACAAGATAAAAACCATTAGTTCGCGCACAAACCATAGGGGCCCATTCATCACTTGAGGCACCCCGAAAAGACAGCTGCAAAGGGTCTCCAGTCCGCCGAGCAGCAACTGGCGCTCACTGGGTATAGGCAACAGATAGAGCTTGACATAATAATAAACTACAATCAGAGCGTTGAAAAGAACAAAAGGCAGCCACAGCGACTTTAACCTACGTTGAATCTTCTGCCGATAGCATTTCCACGAGAGTTCCCACCGCTGAAAATAGAGATAGGCCGAAATGGTAAAAAAGACGGGCACAGCAACCTGACACAACACATAGACACCACGCAGCCGTGGTTCGTCGAAAACCGTATGTAATAGGACAATTATGCCAGTCATTAATACATTGGCACTGAGGATTTTCTTTGAGATTACAGGTTGCACAGTCAACGTTTTTATTGCAAAATTAACTATTTTCCATATATCAGCCAAGCCTTTTTTAAAATATTTCGACGATTTACTTGCATAATCAAATAATAATCAGTATCCGTTTTGGAACTGCCAGATTCCTACAAGTCAAGCTCAAAGCGTCAAGAACTCGCGTTTACGCGCTTGTCCTTTACAAGAACGCCTTTCCTATATATAGGTTCCCGTCCCGCAGCCTCCACCCTTGGTTTGCTCTTGGGCGAGCTTCCCTTCGCTCGGGATAGTTCAAGCTGGGCTTGACTCTCCTCTCGCTTCAGTGAGCTTCGGCATTCTTGCGTCCCGATGGCAGCAAGCCGGCAAAGCCGGAGCGGTTCAGAAAACGATGCAAAGATACAAAATTTTTAGGAATTTATATCGCTTTA
>FLNY01004899.1_pt1 | contig 12897 bp, 3 predicted proteins | sample 1140381 | NCBI WGS metagenome assembly FLNY01 (sample SAMEA3878172, study PRJEB12797) | bioreactor metagenome | biome: Moose rumen | place: Sweden | collected 2011-10
TCTTAAATACTGTTAGAAAAAATTTCGGAATTAAAAAGTTCAAGTCGTTGGCAAAACGGGGGGGGGTATATATCCTTCTTGCGTTTCTCCTTTTGATTTTTTCTGCCTGTGGCGAGAATTCTGGTCTTGGAGCGAGTGTTGACACCGAGGCACCGGTTATCACAATTACTTATCCGCCTCTGGAGGCATATATCAGGGACGAATTCGTTCTTTCTGGAACTTGGACTGATGACAAGGGAATTTCTAAAATCGAAATTTCCGTCATTGACACTTTGACAAAGGAAACTCGCGCGATTTCAAAAACTGAAGCGACTTTTAGCAATGATAACACCTGGAGCGCAAATGTAAATTTTAAGACAGAGGACGGCACTTTTGAGCTTCCTGACGGAACTTATCAGGTTACGGCGACGGCGATTGACGGGGCAGGCCATAAAAACAGTAATTCCAGAACCTTTCATATTGACAATACACCGCCGGTTTTTATTATCGAAAAGCCGGGAGTTGTAAAATCAAGCGGCTATGCGGCAAGCAAATACGGATCAACTTTCACTGTAGAGGGCACAATTGCCGACGATCATACAATTTCCGAAATGGATTTAAGGGTTTTCAAATGTAATGATGACGGTTCAGTCGGTGAAGAAATTACCGGTGACGACGATGGCGAATTTTTTATTGAGGAAGACATTGCGACGGCTGGTGGCTCGGCTGTAACTTATGCGAATTACAATGACAGCGAAGGAACTCAAAAGGTTCGGTATTCAAAGCTTTACACGCAGGACACTGGCACTCAGAAATTTTATTGCGAGCTTTTTGTTTCGGATGACGCCCATTCTTACACTGACCCTTTAGAAACAAGCAATGAAACTGAAGGAAACAAAACTTCTAATGTTTATCTTTATGATGATGTTTACGAAAAATATTTAAGCCAGAAAAATGGCGGATTGGGATATAACGCAAACACTTTTAAAAGCATTCTTAACGGAACAATCGAAAACCCTGAAGTTCTGGAGGATTTAAATTCTCTTGTTAAAAATACGGCGGCCAGCGATCTTGAAAGCACGCTTCATTTTTCTTTGAATCCGAATGCAAATCCTTCTTACACCGTAAACGGCTATGATGTGAATTTAAGCGACAGCGAGGCTACTATAAGCCAGGCATCTGGCGGAGCTGCTGTTTCTATTTCTATTGCGGCGGGTCTTGATGAAACTGCGATTATGCCTTACGGACGGGAGCAGTCAGACGATAAAAAAGCCCTTCCAAGCGTAAAGGTCTGGATGAAATCTTATTCATCACAAAACGCTCTTGTAGAGAATGCCCTTACCGCTCTTTCAACCTTGCAGACTGAAGTGAAAAATATTGAGACAAGAGATGTTGAATCTGGTAGCTCTTCATTTAAAATTGATTCGCAAAAGTACGAAAACACGACAACTGATTCTGGATGGTTTTTGCTTTATGATTATGCGCAGGACTCTACGAATACAGAAGGCGGCTCAACAAAGAACGAAACTTTCTCCTTTACTCTTCCCTCTGGAAAAATCGCCTCAAATACATACTATCTCGTTGGCGTTACTGGCTGTGACATGGACTTGCTTTATTTTTCTCAGGAAACTACCTTCTGTTTTGAAGGAACATCAAACACAATGGCCGCAAACACAAAAGTCACATATCCAGAAAAAGGCTCTTACAACAATGAGGCTGGCTTAACCTTGACTGGTAGTGCTGTTGCGGACGGAGACCAGTATGTTCAGACCTTGCTCGTAAAATTCACTTGTGATGACATAACTCACTCAGAAAAAATAAAAGTCGAAAAAGATTCTGACGGAAAACTTTTCGTAGCAGGCGCGGAAGATGTCACGGCTGGTGAAGAAAATCCTGTTGAAATTACTTACGGCGAGGGTGCGTTAACCTTCTATCCGAATGATGTGACGGATGAAAACGGGGCTGTGCTTCATTCATCGGGGGATTTCCTTTTTGATGTTTCAAAAATAAAAATCCCTAAGTTTACGGCATTGAAAGCAAAGGTTTCTGACGGAAAAGCATACACTTATTACTGGAGCATAATTTCTGATACAGGTTCAAAATCAACCGTTGCTCATTCATTCTATGTAGACACAGTAAAGCCTGTTTACGATGATACAAATTCATCTGTGGGAGGGGTAAAAACAAGCGCTGCTGTCCTGTCTAACTGGTACAATTCAGATGCTGTAACATTGAAGGGGCTTCTTACAGAAGCGGGCTGTGGAATTGAAAGCGTAACATACTGGCTTGATAAGAGCGTTGATGAAGAAGAAAGCGGAACTACGACCGCCACAAAGCAGGATGACGGAACATATAAATTTTCAGCGACAATAGGAAACATAACTGAGCTTGGTCTTGACGATGAGGGAAATGCAAAAACTCATCAGCTCATACTCATCGCAACTGACAAGGCTGGTAATAAGTCCGGCAAACAGACATATTCTATTAAATCTGACATGACAAAACCGTCTTTTGAAGCAAAATACTACACAATGGGAACAATCGAAGGCGAGATTTCAGGAAGCATCCTTACGAACAAAAAGAATGATGTAGTCATTTACGGCCTTATTTCTGACGCGGCATCAGGCGTGGCTTCAATCGAAATCCCGGACGCAAGCGTTTTGTACACTACTGCTTCTCCCGACACGGGCTTTACTTCTGAATGGGCGAAAAATGCGGCTTATGAAAGCTATAGCGAAGAAAAATCAACAAAAATTACGGGCTTTAAGGCGACAATCCCTTACGGAAAAATAACAGGCGGGGAAGTAGCTGCAAAATATTCAGATATTGCTGGAAACAGCTCTCAAAGCCGGATGTTTGAATTCAATGTTGACACTACTATACCAGAGGTTGAGTATACAGAATTTGTTACTGCAGACTCTTCAAAAACCGGAACATACATAAACGGAAAAATCCAACTTTCTGGAACTGCAAACGACAACAATAAGCTCGACAGCGTAAAAGGATTCCAATACAAAATCGGAAGCGGTGAATGGGAGACTTTAAATGTCAGTAGGCTTAACTCTTCTACGGTTTACAGCTGGAAAACTGAAGAATTTGACACATCTGCCTTCTTTGCCGATTCAAAAACAGGTGAGGTTTCCGTTACATTCAGGGCGATAGTTCTTGATGCGGCAGGAAACACCAGCATTGACGGCTCTTCTGCTGACAGTGGATACAGCGTGATTGTTTCTCAGAACACTGACCGACCGAATATTATCGTTCAGGAGCTTGAAGAGGGAAGTGACATCATCATCTCAACGCAGAACATTATGGGAACTATTTCTGATGATGACGGAATCGCAAAACTTGAATATAAAGATACGAACGCAAATGAATGGCAGGAAATTACTGTTTCCAGCGGAACATGGAAAATCGAAGGCTTGGCCGCAGGAAGCCACGGAATTACCTTCAAGGTGACAGATAAGACCGGAAGTTCTTTCGAGACAGGAAAATCAACTGGAGGAGTTTTTGCAACGAACGCAGAGCCATACCTGGCCTTTGGTGATGGAGAAAAATCTGATATGGCTTCTTCTCTTTCATTCAAGGTTGATGTTAACGCTCCTGAAATCAATACAATGGCACTTGCTTCTTCTAGTACGACGAATTCACCGGCTGATTCTAGCTACAGCTCGGACGGAACTAAGAGCTATGGCTCTAGCGCAAAATATATGTGGATAAAGGTTACGGCTGAAGAAGATGTTGCCGTAAACACAAAAGCTGCCGACGATATTTCTCTTAAAATCGGAACAAACACTATTTCAATTACTGATTCAATAGTAAGTCGTGATTCATCAGACCTTTCTTCTCTTTCATACATCATCGGACCTATAGACACATCTGTGCTTTCGGGAGAAGGAACTCTTACCGTTTCGTTCGTCCTTAAAGATAAATCTGGAAGAAGCTCTGACGCCGCAACAAGCAATGTTTACTTTGACAAAGCCGCTCCGATAGTCACTATAACTTCACCGAGCGTAAGCGGGGATGGAGTTGAGACGATTGGAACTTCAAGTGATGCTGTAATCGGACAGACGACAATACGAGGACAGATTTCTGATGCTTCTAAAATCACTAAATTCTACTACATAATCCCGACTGCAGCTCAAAAATCTGCAATCGATGCTGCAATCGATAAAGATGATTACACATTCAACGATACTGGCTGGACGAATATGTCAGAAGTCGTTGACGAGGGCGGAGATGAAGTCAATGTTTATGAAAGCAAGACCTCAATGATTTGGCGAATTCCTATTGTAAGCTCAAGATTTGATCAAAATGATGGACTCAGCCTTGTTTACTATGCGACTGCAAATAAGGACGGAACGCTCACTTATGCAGAAACAATTGACGGCAGCACGAATGTCTATGTTCCTCTTTATTTCTATGCCGAAGACGAAACCGGAAAGGGTGAAATCTACAAGAACAGGATTCTTGTTGACCCAATAGCAGGAATTCCGGTCGTAGAAATTATTACTCCTGAGGCAGGCTCACTTACTAAAACGGGCGGAAACCTTAACTTCCAGGGAACTGCAAGCGATGACGAGGGAGACCTTGAAAAAGTAGTGATGACAAAGCTTGAAGTTTCGGCAGATGAAGTTACTGAAAGCACGGATTTAACGACAATTCATTGGTACACGCTCACAAAAGAAATCCTCAGCGAGACGGGAGTCGTCACGAAAGGCACTGTCGAGACCGACGGCACGGTTACGGCTGACGGAAAAGCAAGCTGGAAGGTTTCGCTCGTAACTTCAAAAATTTCAAAGGCTTCTGATGGAAATCTGGCTGCCTTAATCGGAACAAAAACCGAAGATGGCGAAGTTAGCGCAAAAGACATTACTATTGCCCGTGCGACATTCATTGCATACGACAAAAACGGAACGGCAAGCACATTCCTTGTTACGGAAGAAAATAATGTTGCGACATTGAAAAATGATGAGTCGAAGGCCCTTGTTTCAAAAATCTTTATCGACAAAAATGCTCCTCAGCTTACGAATGTTCAGCTCGTACAGTTTGAAAGCACACCGGCTTCTGCAACCGTCACTCCAAGCTTAAGCCGCTCTTACTCTGCCGGAATGTATATTTCTAAAAATACAGGAAACGGAAACTGGTATCTCAAGGGTACAGTCACAGATGATGCAAGTGTCGAGGGAATTACAATTACTTCTGATTCAAAGAAATACCGGGCTCTGGACGGAAGCGTCGCAAAGGGCAGCACAGCAACCGGCGGTATGATTGTCAATACAACGGGAACTGATGCGATCGGAGAAAAGACCTGTACATTCCTTATACCACTCGATACTGACACGACAACTGTTGAAAAAACACAGTTCTATGCGACAATCGAACTTGATGACGGACAGCACACAGATGTTACCCAGAACCTGAGTTTCTTTGTTGATAACACGGCTCCAGGTCTTTATCTTACATCAAGTGATACATCAAACACAGCAATTTCAAGTGATGACGTAAGCAAACTCCGTCTTAAGAGCGACGGTCTTGTGGTCGGAAGCGAAAATGTCGTTGAGAACTCAGACGGCTCTTACACATTCGGCGACTCGATTGCGGAAGACGGCTCTGGCTTGGCTTATGTGGCGGTATTCTTCACAAAAGAAAGCGACACCAAGTATTTCAGTTCTCTCGATGCTAGCAAGACTACAGAGGGCGTTACAATCGGAAGCGGAAAAACGCTCACTCTCAACGACGAAAATCTCCCAGTCCTCACTAAGACTGTCACTCGTGCAGACTCAACGAAAGTTTCATTCTCTGGACTTGGTTCTAACGCAAACATCACAGTAGGAACTCTCGTCAAAATCGGCGGAAGTTACCACTTGATTACGGCGATTGCTGACGATGTTGCGACACTCGAAGACGATGTTGACACTACATTCACATCTGCGGAATTCGTCTACGCACAGATTGTCAACCACCAAGTTACAGAAGGATTTGCTTCTGACTGGTCGGTTTCTAACGACGACTATGACGGATTCGTTGAGATGGTCAAACAGTCGGGAAGCAATTACAAGTGGACGGCAAGCATTCGCTCAGAGAACATTCCAGACGGACCTGCAACAATCCATATCGTAGCGTTCGACGAAGCGGGCAATGTCAACTCTGGCTATGTCGAAACAAGCGTTCAGAATAACCGTCCAAGAATCTCAAAAGTCTTCTTGGGAACAGACTTGAACGGCAACGGCAAGTTCGATTACTTCTCAGAGACTTCAACTGGTGCAGTGGCTTCAATCTACGATTACAATGCAACTGGCAACGGCACGGAATTCGGAGAGCTCAGCTTCTACTCGGCTCTTTCTTCTGACGGAAAGATTCAGGGAAGTGTAACGCTCAAATCAAGCAATTTCGTAGCAAAAGACGGCCTCCTGGTATTGCCAGAGATTATTGGCGGTAACACAACGGCAACTGACGACCTCAAATATCTCTATAAAGTTGCTGGTACTGAGGCTGCTGCTACAATCACTAAGGTTGGCGATACAGATACAAATGGTTCATCAACTCTAACAGATCTGTGGACAGAACTTGCAGCAGATGATGTAAAAATCAATACAACAGGTCTTTCGGCTCTTCCTCTTGCTAATAAGGCCGGAACTGCTCAGACTGTCACAGAACTCCTTGACGCAAATACAAAAGCCGACAAGTGGAACTACTACGAAACAACATCTGACTATGAAAAAGGAACGGCTCATGGCGGAACTGCAAGCGGAAAATTCAAGGGACTTGTCCTTAATAACGACGCACTTTCTCCTCATGAAAGCTGGACGGCTGAGCAAGAAACTGGCAGCGTGAAATACTTCGCGTTTACGATTTGGGATGCAACTACTGGCACAACTCAGGGTAAAGATTCCCTTTATGCTCTCCTCAAGATTCCAATGATTGTAAATGTTGACGATGATATTTCTCCAAAAGCCGAAATTCATCCGTTCTACTGGAATTCAAAATCTGACGGCTCATTCTACTATGATGATGAAGGAAACGCCGAAGGCCACATTGACATCCTGCCGTCGTCAAAAGAAGATGATACAAGCGAAAAACCAGGAGTTTCAGGAAAAGTATGGGTTAAAGTCACCGTAACTGACGAAACAAGGCTTTCTAGCGCAATCTTCACTGATCCTGCGGGAAATAATCACATTGTCGCAAAATACGAGGGTGGAGAATGGGTAGCTCAGGCACTTTCTTCTCCATTGAGCGAAATTGAATTCATCGACACTCCAGAGCCAAATCAGGCAGGCCACACGATGACTTACCGTGTCGCAATCGATATGACGAGCTACGGACTTGCAGAAGGAAAAACCGTCGATGCCTCTGCCAGCGACAAAAAATCTAATTCTTCTGTTTCAAGCACGACTCAGACGATAAAAAAGGCACTCACTTCTCACTACATTATGGACTTTGTGCCGTACATCAAGAGCATTTATCCTGCGACTGAAAGTTCTGCTGCCCGCTCTCGGCTCGGCCGCTTCCCTGTTCAGGCAGGAAAAGATATGGTTATCGAGGGAATGAACTTCGCGGCAGGCGCGACTTACAAAGTCACATTCTACAAGACAAAGGCTGGAGCGACAGACGGTGATGTTCAGGGAACGGCTGATTCAACAACTCTGTCAGGAACAGTCGAGACAGACGGACAGATTACTGTGACAGCTCCGGAATATTCGCGCTATGTTGAAGTCTCAATCACTCAGAACGGAGTTACTCTTTCAACAAAGAACAACACCAACGAAAACGGCGGCTACAACATCGAAGAAGGATATGTCTCAAGCGACAGCGATTTGGGCTTGTCTAGCGCAAACAGAGCCGGAAGCAACTTCTGGACAGACGACAGATATATCGCGGTCTGGAATGTAAGCAATGACTTTGTTGGCAGCACGACTCCGCAGAGCGGTGTAATCAAGAAAATTTCTAAGCTGAACAGTGGCTCTGGAACTACGACAGATACATTGGGCGGAGGTGTGTTTTACAAGCAGCCTGATTCAAATACTCAGGTTGACACTGTTACTGGGCAGAATGACCATTATTATGCGGCGCTTTCATCTTATGATTTGAAAGTCTATGGTTATCGAAGTACAAAGTCTTACTCAAACCACGGTGACAATGTAATCTACAATAGCTCTGAAGCGGCTTTTATGGCTCCTGCTGATGAACTTGATTATACAATCGTAAACGGCTTGCCGTATTATGTAATGCAGGACAACGCCCTTTGCGGTGATTCTGCGAACAGATGGGGCAGTGGATTGTTCCTTTCTCGTGAAGGCTATTGGTATGACAGAACATATTCTTCAGCATACATGTCAGATTTGCAGGAAGACCAAGAATATTACATTATTGAACGACTTGGTGCGAGCGGTTCAACTGCGGCTAGCCGAGATTCTAGTGGCGGATATGATGCCGTCCTTCATCAGTTCAAGAATCCTCGAATTGTAGGTTGGCATAAAAATGCTAATGAAGTCTATCGTTATGACACTGAATTAGCGAATGGTGGAACAGATTACATCTACATTTCTTATTATGATTCTTATGCGAAATGTTTGAAGTATGCGGCGTATAAAGTCGGTCGTGAATTTGATTCAAATACTCATATTCGAGGAATTGCAGGTAAGCATTGGGGAAGCCATAATCAGAACTCGGCAATTATTCCTTTGATGCACGGTGCGCCGCATAAGGCTTATGCTCAAAATAATGTTACGGAAACTACTAACATGACTACAGGAAATCATGTTGTTGCGGGTTATGACACGACAACGACAAATCCGACTACATTCAGCGAAAAGGCGGGTGAATGGAGCGACATAATGCTCGATACTTCAAGCGGAACTCCGATACCGGTCATAATTTATTACAATGAAACTAATAAGTGTTTGGAAATTGCCCGTGGAAAACAGAGCGTTCCTGTGACAGGTTGCATAAATGGTTCTGGTAGTGCTACAAACTCAACTGGTTGGACGAAAACTACTGGAATTACTCCAAGCCGCAAGATTGATTTTGGTCGCTATGTAAGTGCGGTGATGGATAAAAACTGGAATATTCATGCAGCCGCGCAGGATGTCGATAACGGAAAATTGTATTATTTGTACTTGACGAAGAACGGTGACACTTATGATACCCAAGTTTGTGTTCCTGTCGATTCCTCTGGCACATCTGGTATGTGGACTGATATTGAGCTTACAAGTGACGCTTCAAGCAATACAGAATGGTATGAATTTAAGCCTGTCATTTCACACCTTGATAAGGGCAAGCTGAACACAACGAAGGCTGCAAAAGTGGCTTATGTTGTTACCGAAACAAAAGACGGCACAACTTCCGCCTATTGGGAAAGCATGACAGACCCATCTCGTTATTCAGCAAATGACCAGAGAACTTCTGTAATGGCAGATGTTTATGAACAAGGCTCAACGACATACAAATCCCCCGTAGCCGTAGGCTTCAACTCCGACATGCTCGCATTGGACTTCTTGCGTGCTGAAGAGTAGCCGACAAAATTGCCGCACGGATGCGGCAGAAAGCCAAGCGTAAAAAAGTGCATTTGCATTTTCTTTGGTTTTGTGATAAATTAAAAAAAGAGGTGTAAATGGCTAGAACTACTCCGATGAATCTTGTCGAGCTTATGGTCATGCGTAGTGACATTCGCTCTGTGCTTGAATTTTTGGGCAAAAAAGGAAATTTTCAGTTTCAAAAGCATAAGAGCGATTCCTCTAAGATGAGTGATTCTAGCCGTGCGGGCGAAGCAAAAAATCCTGAGTATGACTTGTTCGTAAAATTGCAGGATGCCCGCTCCTTCCTTGCTGTCGATGATATTGATTCTGCTTTGCTTCAAAAATCTTCTTTCGCTTCTGAAGAGTCAAAAAAGCAGGCAGAAAAATTTTTAGCAGATGTCGATGACCTTAAAAAACGAGAGCTTGAAGCAAATGATGAGCTTAAACGCGCAAAAGAGTCAAAGGAAGAGGCCGAGTCTTTTAAAAATCTAAAGGTTCCTTTTTCAGAACTGGATCATCTTTCTTTCTTGTCTCTTAAAGTGGGAAAAATAGACTCGTCTGTTTTTGAAGAGCTTTCTTTTTCTGTCGGTAGCCGTGCGATTATCGTTCCTCTTGGGGATGACAAATCAAAAATCCTGGCGGCAAGTTCTAAAAAGGCTCGTTTCTCTCTTGATTCAGAACTTAAAAAATTCGGTTTTGTTCCTTTTGAAATTCCTGAGGATTTTAAAGGCGTTCCGGACGATGTTCTTGAGGGCTTGGAGTCAAAACTTTCGGAATGTCAGAAGAATCTTGAATACATCGAAGAAGAGCGAAAAAATATGGCGGCTTCTCATGCACTTATTTTGCAAAAGCTTCTTGCCGAATTCGCAATTTCTTCTCAAATCGTAGATGTTCAGAATAATCTTGAGTCAACAAGCCTTGTTTACAGAATTACGGGTTGGATTCCGGGCGCAGACTGCCACACGATGATGAAGGACTTGGACAAACTCACCGAAGGCAGAATCGCAATCAGGGTTTACAATCCTTTTGAAGTCCCGTCGGTCATAAATGGCACTGAGCAAGTTCCTGTCCGTTTAAAGCACGGAAAACTTGTGGGCGCTTTTGAGCGGATGATTTTTAGCTATGGCTCTCCTGTCTACGGCTCGATTGACCCGACGCCTTTCGTAGCCCTTTTCTTCACTCTTTTGTTTGGAATCATGTTCGGGGATGCAGGGCAGGGGCTTATCTTCCTCTTAATGGGAATTTTAATGGGACTGAAAGTCATAAAGGTCGGAGGCTGGAACAAATTCGCCCCAATTTTTATGGCGATTGGCTGCTCAAGTATGATTATGGGCATTTTAACAGGTGAATTTTTCGGAAACGAAGAAATCTTAAAACCCCTTTCCTATGCGATTACGGGGCTTTTTGGCGAAAGTCACGCCCCTATATTACACTTAATGCCCGACGGAAGCGAGCACTCAATCAAAACGATGTTTATGTTCTTCGGAGTCACTGTCGGAGTCGGATTCATCATCAATTCTGTAGGTCTTGTAATCAATATCATCAATAACCTTTTAATGCACAAGGTTTCCAAGGCTCTTTTCGGTAAAAACGGTCTTTCGGGTGCAATTTTCTTCTGGTATGTTGTCGTAATGGTAATCAGAATTGTAGTTTCAAAGCACGCAATTGACCTTGCAGACGGAGTTGTAATCGGAACGACCCTTTTTTTAACGATGTTCAGCGAGCCAATCCATCGTATTATCGAAAAAGAAAGGCCTGTTTTTGAAAATGGGCTTTTTGCCGCCGTTATCGAAGCAATAGTCGAACTTCTGGAAACTTTAATCAGCTATATGTCAAATTCTATCAGCTTTATTCGAGTCGGAGCGTTCGGTTTGGCTCATGCTGTTTTGGGTTTCATTATTGCGACCCTCGCGGAAATGGCAGGACCTGCCTATCTTGGGGTTATGCTTGTCGGAAACGCAATTGTAGTCGTTCTTGAGGGTATGATTGTTGCGATTCAAGTTATCCGATTACAGTATTATGAATTTTTCTCTAAATTTTTCAATGAAACGGGGCGGGAATTCAAGCCGTTCTCGTTTGAAATATAATAGTGAGGTTTTTTTATGAACAAAAAAATTATGGTTATTGCCGCAGTTTTAACAGGCTTTGCTCTTTTTGGTGCAATCGCTCAGGATGCCAGCCAGAATGCAGCTCCTCAGGGCATTGAAAACTCAGCTCCTGCTGCTCGCCCGGCTCAGCCACCAGCTCCACAGCACGAAGCCGCTCCTACAGAATCTAAAGATTCTTCTGCAATCAAATACATTGCGGCAGGTCTTGCCGTAGGTCTTGCTTGTATCGCAGGTGGTATGGCTGTAGGAAAAATTGGTGCCGCAGCTATGGGTGCAATGAGTGAAAATGCTGAGCTTTCAGGAAAAGCCCTCCCGTTCGTAGGTCTTGCCGAAGGTATTTGTCTCTGGGGCTTCCTCGTAGCACTTTTGATTATCATTTTGTAATATGCAATATTTCGTCATCGCAGAAAGGGAAATTATTCTCGGTTTTAAGCTTGTCGGCGTAGAGGGGAGCGTTGCCCTGAACCGAACTGAAGCTTTGGATGCTTTTCGCCGTGTTACGGGTCAGGGCGGAGCGGAAAGCGTTCCTGTTGATGAACGACCAAAAATCTTGATTCTGACCGAAGATGTTTCTAGTATGATTGAGGCTGAAGTCCTTCAATGGCAGAAAACTAGCAAATATCCGCTGATTGTAGAGATTCCAGGCATTCACGGTCACATGGAAGGCAAAAAATCCCTTACCGATGCAATCCGTGAAGCCGTTGGAATTTCTGTTTAAAATTCAAAACCACAACATTCCTTGCTTGATGCGATTTGTGGTTGGAGAATCTAATGGAAGAACTTAGATCTACAGAAATACTTGATAAAGAAATCGTCGCTGATGCACGAAAAAAAGCAGAAAAAATTCTTTCTCGTGCACAAGAAGAGTGCAAAAATATTCTCGGTTCGGTCGCAGCTCGTGTAAATGAAGCGAAAAATCAAAAAGAATCTTATTATTCAGAAAAACTTTCGCAGTACGAAAAATCCGTGAACGAGGCTTTTCCACTCGAAAAAGGTCGCTTCCTTGTTTCTTTCTACAGCGATGAGGTTTCTAAGGCGTTCAATGAGTATCTTGAAAATTTGGGCGAGGAAAAACGGCTTTCTCTTGTCGAAAAACGCCTTTCTAAGCTTCCAGCCGCCCTTTTAAATGGCAAGGTCAATGCGTTGGTTTTTGGATTCAACCTTGCCGGCGCAAAAAAAATGCTCGAAAAAAATATCAAAAATCTTTCTAAAATCGAAGAAGTTTCCTTTGAAAAATCTGGGGAAGAAAAAACTTTTGGGAACGCATTTCACGAAGGAATTATTCTTTCTTC
>FLNY01001991.1_pt1 | contig 12882 bp, 11 predicted proteins | sample 1140381 | NCBI WGS metagenome assembly FLNY01 (sample SAMEA3878172, study PRJEB12797) | bioreactor metagenome | biome: Moose rumen | place: Sweden | collected 2011-10
AAATTTACAAAATTCTTCTCAAGAAATCTAATTTTATTGTTGTTTTTTTCAAAATACCGAAAACATTTATTATCTTTGTAAACTGAATTATTATGTAACAAATCTAAAAACACTATAACAATGAGATTTCAAGTATCTAGTACAGCACTCTACTCACGTTTACAGAATCTAAGTAGAGTAATCGCTTCCAAACCAACATTGACGATTTTGGAATGCATCTTGTTTGAGTTGGAAGGCAATACACTGAAAATGACCGCATCCGACAGCGAGACTACGCTTGTTACCACCATGGAAGTTGAAGATTCCGACGGAAGCGGAAAATTTGCCATCAAGGCCGCAACGATTATCAATGGTCTGAAGGAATTCTATGAGCAACCAATCACTATTGAGGTGAGCGACGAGACTTTCGAAGTAAAGGTGACATACCAGAACGGTAAGAGCAGTTTCATTGGTCAGACCGCTGATGAATATCCACTTCCAGTTGGAATCGACGACAATGTCCAGGCAATCAACATAGGTATCGATATCCTTTCGTCCGGCTTGTCAAAAGCCTTGTTCGCTACTGCCGATGATGAACTCCGTCCTGTCATGAATGGTGTTTTCTTCGATCTCTCGGAAGACTATATTACATTTGTTGCCAGCGACGGCCACAAGCTTGTTCGCGACCGCAACAACACAGTGAAATCCAGTCAGCCTTCATCATTTATTCTTCCTAAGAAGCCAGCCAAGACATTGAAGGACATCTTAGCAAAGGAAACCGGCGACGCCGTAATCCGTTTTGATGACAAGAATGCCGAAATAAAGGTTGAGTCATATACATTGATATGCCGCCTTATAGTTGGTCGCTATCCAAATTATAACAGTGTTATTCCTACAGACAACCCTTATCACGTTACAATCGACAGGGAGTCGCTTATAGGAGCCCTCAAGAGAACGATGGTATTTGCTAGCACCAGCACTTCTCTCATCAAGTTGCATCTTGAGAACAATACTCTCACTGTTTCCACTCAGGACATCGACTATTCTTCTTCCGCAGAAGAACATATCATGTGTGATTACTCCGGCAATCCTATGAACATAGGATTCAAGGGCCCATTCCTTCTTGACATCATCAACAGCATGGATTCTCAGGACATCGTGCTTCAGTTGGCAGATCCTAGCCGTGCCGGCGTGATTGTCCCTTCAGAGCAAGAAGAGGGAGAAGACCTCTTGATGCTTCTGATGCCAATGATGCTTAATGACTAAAACCAAAACACAACCTTTGTTTTCAAAGGATGAAATCACGATTGGACAGGGTCACCGCTGGACGAGCGGAACAGCCTCTGTCCAATGTTGTATATAATGAGACACAATAAGTTAACGCAATTTACGTTAATTTTTTAAAATACATTTTAAAACCAAAATGAATCTAAATCTTTCAAAACCCATAGTGTTCTTCGACTTGGAGACAACCGGTCTTGACGTATGTCATGACTATATATTGGAACTGAGTTACATCAAGGTGTTTCCCGATGGTACGGAGGAGTCGGATACCTTACGTTTCAAGCCTGTAAACGCCTTGGGAGCTATTGTGCATATTCCTGAGAAGGCGTCGGAGATAAATGGAATATACGATTCAGACGTGTCGGAATGTCCGGTGTTTTCGGAAAAGGCGTTTGAGTTGTATGAGAACGTGTTTAAGGGATCCGATTTGGCTGGATACAATTCCAACAAGTTTGACGTGCCTATGCTTGTGGAGCAGATGCTTAAATCCGGCGTGAAAGTAGATTTGTCGGAAACACGTCTTGTAGATGTCCAGAACATATACCACAAACTGGAGAAGCGCACACTGGAAGCCGCATATCGCTTTTATTGTGACAAGGATTTGGAAAATGCCCATTCGGCAGATGCCGATACCCGTGCTACCTACGAGGTGTTGAAAGCCCAACTTGACCATTATCCTGCAGAGCTGGAGAATGACATAGCGAGTTTGTCGGAATTTTCTACCATGTCAAACTCGCTCGATTTTGCGGGAAGGGTCTCTGTCAATGAAGAAGGCAAGGAGATATTCACATTTGGAAAGCACAAGGGCAGGACTGTCGAGGAGATAGTGAAGACTGACCCCGGCTTCTTCGGGTGGGTGATGCGTGGAGATTTTCCCATTAACACAAAACAAGTGGTAAAACGCTTGGAAATGAAATACCGCAACAACAGTTGATGCAGATTTCATGTTTACTGCATACGATTGTTTGCCTATTTATTGTTTTTGCATACAGATTGAACATTCAACTCATAAACCAGTTAAGTCGTCAACTTAAATATGCTTAAAGGAAAGAAAATAGTACTTGGAATAACTGGCAGTATTGCTGCATATAAGTCGTGTATGATCATACGCAATCTTATTAAGGCAGGAGCTGAAGTACAGGTCGTGATTACTCCGGCAGGCAAGGAGTTCATAACTCCTATAACCTTATCGGCTTTGACCGGCAAGCCAGTTATAAGTGAGTTTTTTGCCCAGCGTGATGGTACATGGCATTCACATGTGGATTTGGGCCTGTGGGCAGATGCAATGCTCATTGCTCCCGCCACAGCTTCAACCATAGGCAAGATGGCGAATGGCGTGGCAGACAACATGCTGATAACAACGTATTTGTCGATGAAAGCCCCTGTGTTTGTGGCTCCAGCCATGGATCTTGACATGTATGCCCATCCTTCTACCCAGAAAAACCTGAAGGTTTTGCAGTCGTACGGCAATCATATCATCGAGCCCGGCACAGGTTTTCTTGCATCCCATCTCGAAGGAAAGGGAAGGATGGAAGAGCCGGATGTCATTGTCGCTGTCCTTGACCGTTTTTTCGAAAGCCAAAAGATTTCAGGTGATTTGTCGGGCAAGACTGTGATGATAACAGCCGGACCCACATACGAGAAAATCGACCCCGTGAGGTTCATAGGCAACTATTCCTCTGGCAAGATGGGAATAGCCTTGGCAGAAGAATGTGCTGGAAGGGGGGCGGAGGTGAAACTGATTTGTGGTCCTGTTTCAGTTGATTTGGAAAGCCTAAACGAGAGAATAAACGTGGTGAACGTGGAATCGGCCAACGACATGTTTGAAAAGTCGGTTGCCTTGTTCCCGGATTCAGATGCTGCCATCTTGTGTGCTGCCGTTGCCGACTTTACTCCTAAGGAACAAGCTGCGAGCAAGTTGAAGCGCAAGGGTGATGAGTTGGTAGTCGTGCTGAAACCCACCAAAGACATAGCCGCCCATTTGGGAAAGATGAAGAAAGCAGGTCAGAAACTGGTTGGGTTTGCCTTGGAAACCGATAACGAACAGACAAATGCCCAAGATAAACTGGAACGTAAGAACTTTGATTTCATCGTCCTTAATTCCTTGAGAGACAAAGGAGCGGGATTCCGGACTGACACCAATAAGATAACCATTTTCCGTCGCGACAAAACATCTAAGGAATATCCCCTGAAGAGCAAGGTGGAGGTCGCCAGAGACATTGTTGACGAACTGCTTTCATCATGACCATATTATTCCACAAACGAGATGACTATGACAAAATACATTCGAATAATGTTTGCGTTCATCGTTTTCATGGGCCTCACATCATTAGCCAGTTCTCAGGAATTGAACTGCAAGGTGACAGTCATACACAATCAGGTTCAGAGCACCAATACGAGTGTGTTTGAAACTCTTCAGACGTCCATTGCCGATTTCATGAATAACCGTTCGTGGACAGAATTGCAGTACAAGCAGGAAGAACGTATCGACTGTACGATGAACATCACGGTGAAACAATATAAGCAGGATGAGAACTCATTCCAGTGTGAACTCCTGTTTCAGCTGAACCGTCCGGTTTTCAATTCCACTTACAATACCATAGTATTCAGCAAGCGTGACAATAGTTTCAACTTCACTTATAAGGAATACGATCCTTTGGAGTTCAACTTGAACACTATGGACAACCAGTTGACCGCCATGTTGGCATATTACGCCTATTTGTTCATAGGGATGGACTTGGACACCTTCTCTCCTTTGGGAGGTACAGATGTGCTCAACCAAGCCATGCTAATAGTAAATAACGCTCAGTCGATGGGTGACGGAGGATGGAAGGCATTCGACGACCCTCGCAACCGTCATGGCATAATCAACGATTATCTGGAGTCGTCCATGGAACCGTTCCGTCGTCTGCAATACACATACCACCGCCTTGGTTTGGACGAGATGAGTAATAACTCCGACCGTGGTCGTACGTCCATAACCGAAGCCATAGAAATGCTACAGGAGGCTCATGGCAACAAACCATTGAGCGAACTTCCTTCCATATTCTCCGACTACAAACGCGACGAGATTGTAAATATCTATAAGGGACATGGCACCGAGAAAGAAAAGGGAACAGTCTATGATATCCTAAGCAATCTCAATGCCGCACAAAGTACACACTGGAATAACATCAAGAAGTGAAGTTGAGATAAGGAAATAGCCTGACAAATACATTAACGATTGAAATATTTATAAAACTGAAAGATTATGAAAATGTAATTGTCAGTCATTCCCTTTACCGAACATTCGCCTGAGCCATTTGATGTTGTCGATCCATTGGATTATGGGACCGATGATTGGGAGGGTTCTGGCACCGCCCCAACGAAGACGGTTCACTTCGTCGGGCAGCAAATGTGAAATGGCCGCGTTTACTTCACGTTCAGCCATACTCTTGACGTGTTCTTTTGCAGATGCCGCAGCCGATTCTTTTCGCATGGTGTCCTTTGCCTCTTCAATCGTTTCTCCAGTGCCCGTCAACGCCATTTTCTGATATTTCACGAATAGGGAATTGTATTCTTTATACATGGGGTCTTCAAGAAACAGGGTTGTAAACTCTGCTTGATCTTTGCATTGCCGTGCCATCTGCTCCAGACGTTCAAAATAATCATCTACGTCTTTCTGTGCCTCTGCCGTAAGCTTATACTGTTGCTCTAGTGCGTCACGATAGGGCTTTATCCATTCTTTTGTGTTCATGTGTCTTGGCTTTCAGTTAAGGTGTATTATTGATGTTGTCGGAAAATTCAAATACATCATTTCAAGAAATCCTCAAAATAACGGGTTATGAGATTGTGTAGGTGCACACGGTCGGTTCCCATCATGTTGTGTTCGTCGCCCGGATATGTGAAGAGGTCGGGATATGTGTCTGCGTCGATGCATGCCCGAAGGAAAGAGAGGGTGTGTTGTGGCACACAAACAGGGTCGTTTCCGCCATAAATAATCATCAGTCTGCCTTTCAGGTTTTTCGCTTTGTTGAGGCAACTGGTGGCCTTATAACCTTCGGGATTTGACTTAGGGGTTTCCATATAGCGCTCTCCATACATTACCTCATAGAATTTCCAGTCGATGACAGGTCCGCCCGCTACTCCCACCTTGAACACATCCGGATAGGTGGTCATAAGACTGGTGGTCATAAATCCGCCGAAACTCCATCCGTGGACACCTAGTCGACTGTCATCCACATAGGGCAGTGACTTGAGGAAATCCACACCCTTCAACTGGTCTTTCATTTCCACTTCACCCAGATGCTTGAATGTGGCTTGTTCGAAATCCAGTCCTCGGTGTTCACTACCTCGGTTGTCGAGACAGAACATGACATATCCTTGCTGCGCCATCCAGATGTCCCAGCCTCTTGCCCCCCAATGTCGGCTTGCGTCCACGTTGTGGGCATGAGGCCCACCATACACATATACGACTGCCGGATATCTCTTGTTTGGGTCGAAGTTGGTTGGAAGGATGATTCTGTAATACAAGTCGGTCATTCCGTCGTCGGCTTTCAGTGTTCCTACCTTTATCTCGGGCACCTTGAAATCGTCCCAAGGATCCATGGAGTCGGTGAAGGTGGTGCGTTTGCCATTTGACGTGTCCACCAAATCCTGCCTGAACGCTACCTTTCCTTCCGGGTTCGCCCATGCGTCCATAGAGTAGATTCCGGAATCGGAGAGGGTAGGGTTGTGCCATCCTGTTCCGGAGTCGAGCCGTATGGTTTTGCCTTTCATATCTACGGCATAGAGCGAGCAACCTATTGGCAGTGCTTCATTGCTAGTATAGACAATCGATTTGTTTTTCTTGTTGAAACCGAGCATTGCAATCACCTCATATTGTCCCGATGTGAGTTGCCGTTCTAAAGTGGCTTCAGTCCCTCTGAGCTTATAGAGATACAGGTGGTTATATCCGTCCCGACGTGTCTGGTAGATGAAACGCTGGTTGTCCCAAGGCAAGAATTCGATATGATGTAGCGGCTCGTAGTATTTGCTGTTGGAGTCTTCCATGAGTGTTCCTTCCAATTTCCCTGTAATGGCATTGTATGCGTCGAGTCTCGCGTGTTTTTGTGCGCGGTCGAGTTCGATGAGATACAGCGTGTTGCCGTCGGGGCTCCATGAAATGTTGGTAAAGTATCTGTCGGTTGGGTCGCCGGCATCGAGATAAACGGTTTTCTTCGTATGGGTGTCATAAATGCCTATTGTCACTTTGTGGCTGGCTTCTCCTGCCATGGGATAATGGTCGGGAGCCATTTGTGCGCATCGGCTTTCGTCACCTTTATATCCAAATAGTATGTCCACTTGTGGATATACGCTTACCATTGACTGATCCATACGGTAGAATGCCAGGCGCGTGCCTTTTTCATTCCAGAAGAGGCCCTTTTCGATGCCGAATTCATCACGATGTACCGATTGTCCATACACGATGTTTTTGCTGCCGTCGGTGGTCAGTTGGCTGGTGTTGCCATCGGAGGTTGTGACGAACAAGTTGTCGTTTTTCACGAAAGCTAGGTTTCTTGACGTGACGTTCCATTCATTGGCTTGAGTGTCGGCTTCGCGTTTTTGTGTCCATACCACTTTCTTCTCTTTCCAATCCACCAGCGCACATTTGGTGTTTGCTTCAAGCATTACAAGCGGCTTGTCGGGATAAGGGAATTTGGCATAATAGAAATGTGAAATCCTCATGTTTACATCTCTAAGAACAGAATTGATTTGCGACAATGTGAACAGACATTCCCCTTCTGCCAAATTCACGTTTTTGTTTACCAATCGACATTCCTGATTGTCGAGTTCCACGCATTCGTCGCCCCACCATTCAGTGTATTTCCTTTTAGGTACTGAACTTTGGTAGTATTTCGCCCCCCCTGGAATGAGGTCTTCGATTGTGAAGTATTTTTTATCTTTTGCTCTGATGTCAGCTCCGTTCTGTGCCATGGCAAATAAGGGAAATGCAATCATCATGATTGCGATGAAAATTTTGTGTTTTTTCATACGTTGACGATATTTTTCACAAAAATACGTATTTTTATTGACATTTTATTTAGGTGGTTTCAATTATTTTTTTTAGATTTGTGACAAATACCAAGAAAATGCATAATGGGTTTCTTTGTAAAGAAATCAACCGATAATAATTAATCTCTATCAAAACAATCTTTATTTTTTTGATTACTAAAACTAAAACGATTATGAAAAAGTATTTATCAGAACTTATTGGTACGTTTGTACTGACTTTTCTAGGTTGTGGTGCCGCTGTGAGTTTGAATTGTGGCAGTGACACTGCTTCCGTTGTTGGCACGGCATTGGCTTTCGGTCTTACCGTAATAGCCATGGCTTACACGATTGGTGGCATCTCTGGTTGTCATATCAATCCGGCAATCACTCTCGGAGTGTTGGTGAGTGGCAGGATGACGGTGAAGGATGCTCTCGGCTATTGGGTAGGCCAGTTCATAGGTGGCGTGCTTGCCGCCGCGTGCCTTTATCTCATTGTAGATGGCATGGCAGACCCTGTATTGGCTCAAGGCACTCATACTGGTGCAAATACTTGTGAAGGTTCGGTGACTCAAGGTCTCGTTGTGGAGATTGTTCTCACGTTCCTCTTTGTGCTGGTGGTTCTGGGTGCCACGTCGAAGACCAATGGTGCGACCAACAACTTTGCGGGCTTGGCAATCGGCTTGACCCTCATCCTTATCCACCTTGTTGGTATCCACTACACTGGAACTTCCGTAAACCCTGCCCGTTCTGTAGGTCCGGCTCTCTTCGAGGGTGGCAAGGCTCTTGAACAAGTGTGGGTGTTCATCGTAGGCCCATTGGTGGGAGCTCTTGTCGCTGCCGGATGTTGGAAGGTCATCAGCCTTGATAAGGAATAGAGTTTCGCTCAGGAAGATAATTAACCCAAATCTGCCATTAGACCGAAAAATACGGGTTATAAGTGCAACAAGTTCTTTTCATGCCATAACAACATTTCTATCGGCATCTTGCCAATGCCATCCTCTCGATGTGGCTCGCCACACCTTCGAGGCTGTCTAAAGACAATCTGTTCAAGATAAATGTTGTTCTGACACGAAATCTAATGGCCGATTTGTGATAAAGCCATGCGGATGGGAATTTCCGCATGGCTTTTATGTTGTCTAAAGAAATGTTTCTAACGATGCAATAATTGTTTGAACTAAGATCCGGGCACTGTGTGGCATTTCTCGTTCATTTTCAGTAGCCTTTTGTATTCTTTCTTCGTGATGCGCATGAAGCTGCCATGCTGCGGGCTTTTCACACCTTTTATGTTTCTCGGGTTTCGGAAGTTTCGCATGTTCTCGTCAGCTTCGCAAATGCGGTAGTTCTTGGGATTTGACGAATATTCGATATATGCTATTCGCCAAGTCTTGTCGCCTTTCAGTTGAAATGCAGAAACACCTTCGCATTTCTTGTTTCCCTCAAAATTGACATAGTCGTCTTCCACCGGTTCACTCCACGGTCCCGTGAGATGCTTGCTCATGGCGGTAAACAATCCGGGCTTTCCACCTTCTTTCTTGATCATCATGTGCCACATCTGGTCGGCAGCCACCCAATTTATGTCGGCGTCAATGGTTCCATACCCCCAGTCGAAAAGCAGTTTAGGCTGTGTGATTTGCTTGAAATCGTCGGTTGCGTGGCTATAGTACATCCGGTCGTAGGCTTCTTCACCACGGTTCCACATGGAATAATAAATCATGTAGCCGCCTTTCTTCCCGTTGGGCCATACGAATTCGTCATCCCAGATGATTTGTGGTGCCCACACGCGGTTGATGGTGGACCAGTCTTTATATACGCTTGGCGCATCAGGGTCGATGAATATGGAAGTGCCTCTTCGGAAGTCGAAAGTGGTGGATTCCCATTGTGTGAGGTCATCGCTCGTGAACAGGTCGATTCCATAGTTGTCCCAGGTCTCCATTTTGCCAAGCCGTTGTCTTCCATTGCCGGCATCCATGTCGGTAGTTACCATGAGGAATCCTTTTCCTTTCTTCCTTCTGCATATATAAGCGTCGCGGGTTCTTCCTTCTATCCTAGCGTGCTTGTGGTCGCTAAAGATGGAATCGCCATTCATTATGTCATGGAATTCATTTCCATCGGTGCTTACTGCGTAGGCTGTCCATGGCAGTCCTCCGTTCATGTGGCAGAACAGGTAATAATCGCCTTTTTGCTTGTTTCCTCTTTCTGCATAGTGCTTCTGTGCGTAAATGCCGATTGGTGTTGTACACAGGATGATCGTAAATATGAATTTTTTCATAAACATTTTTTTAAGATAAAGATTCCAGAGTTAGAAGCTTGAAAAAATAATGTTAAAAAATATTATTTTTTTTGTAATCTAAAAAAAGAATTTCTACTTTTGTTTCGGTTATACGATGTATAACCGCTCATAAGTAATAAATGGTGTCTAGAGCATGTTGTGAAACATATGACACAAGTGTTTAAATAAAAAGGTTTGTAACTCTTAATTTTTAGAAGGATTCGTCGGGAGACGAGTCCTTTTTTGCTATACTCCTGAGAAACTGCTGAATCCTCCGTCGATTGGGATGATGGTGCCAGTGACGAAACTGGCCTCGTCGGAACAGAGATATCTTACGATTCCGTTGAGCTCGCTTATGTCTCCGAATCGGCGCATCGGTGTTTTGGCAATCACCTTGTGGCTGCGTTCCGTGAGGCTACCGTCTTCATTGATGAGTGCGCTACGGTTCTGCTCCCCGATGAAAAATCCCGGTGCGATGGCGTTGACACGTATTTTCTCACTGTATTTGATAGCCATCTCTTGTGCCAGCCATTTGGTTAGTGCGTTCACGCCTTCCTTTGCAATGGCATATCCCATCACGCGTGATAATGAAGTGTAGGCAGCCATCGACGACACGTTGACGATGCTTCCACTCTTCTGCTCTGCCATGACTTTGCCGAACGTGAGGCATGGATATACCGTGCCGTATAGATTGAGGTCAACGACTTTGTGCAGGTCGTCCATTTTCATGTCGAACACGCTCTGGTCGTCCATGATCGTAGCACCCGGTACGTTCCCTCCGGCTGCGTTGACCAATATGTCCACTCTTCCAAGGGTATTGACAACACGTTCGCATGTCTGGTTGATTTGCCATTGGTCAAGCACGTTGCACACATAGCCGAACACTTCGCATTTGTTTTCTTCAGCCACTGGTTTCAGTCGTTCCAATGTTGCTGTCACTTTTTCATGGTGAGCTCCTATTATCACCACATCGGCTCCGGCTTGAAGCAAGCCTTCCGAAATATTGCTGCCGAGCACACCGCTTCCTCCGGTCACCACGGCTTTTTTTCCTGTAAGTTGTATCATGTTTGTATAGTTTGTCGTATATGTTTATCAATCAATAAGATAGCCACACGCAAAACTTTGACTTCAGAATCAATGATAATATAAATGATTTACTTATGAATCCCCCGAACGTGATTGTTAAGGGTTTTGGGCTTATTTCCTGAGGTGTCTGATTGTGGCCATCACTCCGTCCATCTGTGCAAGTCCCATCATGCGTCCGTGGAAAGAATAGCCTGCGTTGTAGCCTTTGTCTTCGTCGCCTAGCATTGTGCGTCCGTGGTCCACTCGCATTGGAAGGTTTGGATTCTGTTCTTCAAATATCCGGCACACCTCTATCAGGTTGGCACGTCCGTGGAGGTGGTCGGCTTCAATGAAGTCGCCGTTTGTCATCACTTCGGTGGAACGCAGGTGGACGAAATGGGTGCGTTTGGCGTATTTGCGTGCCAGAGCAGGCACATCGTTGTCCTTGCTTGCCGAAAGCGAGCCGCAACAGAACGTCAGTCCGTTGTGGTAGTCAGGCACGGTATTAAGGAACCACTCGATGTCGGCGTCGTTCTTCACTATTCGCGGCAGTCCCAGGAGGGGCATAGGAGGGTCGTCGGGATGTACACACATTCTCATGTCATATTCATTGCATACAGGCATGATCGCATCAAGGAAATATTTCATGTTTTCCCTCAGCCTGTCGGTTGTTATGTCTTTGTAGAGGTCAAGGAGTTGTCGGAACAATTCCACCGGGTTGTTGTCTTTCTCCGTGATGTTTCCGTTGACGAACCCTTGCGTCTTTACTATGATTGTATCCACAAGTTGCGCCTTGTCGTCTTCGGTCATGGTTTTGTCCATCTTTGCTGCTTCAGCCAGTTCTTCGTCGGAATAATCCTTTTCGGCGTCCTTTCGTTTGAGTATGAAACAGTCGAAATACACGAACTTTACTTTGTTGAAGAAGAGTGATGTGCTGCCGTCAGCCCACGGATGGTCAAGTTCCGTGCGTGCCCAGTCGAGCACTGGCATGAAATTGTAGCATATCGTGTGTATTCCGCATTGTCCCAGGTTTGAAAGGCTTACCTTATAGTTTTCAATCAGTTGGTCTCGGTCCGCTCCTCCATATTTAATGGATTCACTTACTGGAAGGCTTTCAACCACCGACCAACGCAGTCCATGACTTTCAATATAGTGCTTAAGGTCCATAATGGCCTCTACAGTCCATATTTCTCCGTTCGGCACGTCGTGCAATGCAGTCACAATTCCTTCAACGCCTATTTGCCGAAGCATCTTGAGAGTAATCTTGTCGTTCTTTCCGAACCACCTCCATGTTTTCTCCATGAATGATATTGTTTTGTGATTATAGTGAATACCACTTTATATTTGAGTTTTGTTCTTCTGTTTTATGGATGTTAAAATGGCAAATCGTCAAAATTATTGTCCTCGCATACTAAACGGTTGGGTTCTAACATTTCACTTCGTACAATGTCCTTTATCTTTGATCGATAGTTGGCATAGGTAGTTGAATTGTCTATCTCAATTCTGCGATTACGGCTTATATTCACATAAGTCTCTTCTTTTTCTATGCCTAGATAGCGTCGTCCTATGAGGTTGGCTGCAATTCCTGTGGTACTACTTCCAGCAAAAGGGTCAAGTACCCAAGTGTTTTTGTCTGTACTTGCAAGTATGATACGTGCCAACAAAGCTAATGGTTTTTGTGTGGGGTGCTTTCCACAAGATTTCTCCCACGGTGCAATGGCGGGTAAACGCCACACATCGGTCATCTGCTTATCATCGTTCAAATGTTTCATCAAATTGTAGTTGAAGTAGTGTGGGTGTTTTTTAGACTTACGAGCCCATATAACAAATTCTGTAGAGTAAGTGAAGTATCGACATGATATGTTTGGTGGTGGATTTGTTTTTACCCAAGTTACCACATTGAGTATTTTGAAGCCTAGTTCATTGAGGCAATTGGCGACAGAGAAGATATTGTGATATGTTCCGCTTATCCAAATGGAACCATTGTCCTTTAGTTTTTCGCGACATAGACTTATCCAGTGTTTGTTGAAGTCGTGGTTTTGTTCTAGTGTTCCGCCACGATCCCATTCACCTTTGTTGACAGAAACGATTTTTCCTGCTTGCACCGATATTCCATCGTTCGACAAAAAATATGGAGGATCGGCAAATATCATGTCAAAATGGAACTGAAACTGTGGAAGCAATTCAAAACAATCTCCATGAAGGAGAGTGAAAGCTCGGTCAGAAGAACGGTAGTAGGGATTTATCATAAATTGTGAATCAGTTTTATATTA
>FLNY01002117.1_pt1 | contig 12881 bp, 3 predicted proteins | sample 1140381 | NCBI WGS metagenome assembly FLNY01 (sample SAMEA3878172, study PRJEB12797) | bioreactor metagenome | biome: Moose rumen | place: Sweden | collected 2011-10
AAAGCGTTATGACAACAGTGTGTCGATGTCCCGTATTCTTGATATTAACGATAATACGACCAGCAATACCTTTGCCATCAACGGCGGTATTGACGGCACCAACGGCGAAAAGTATACCATTCTGAGCAAGTTCGAGGGCGCAGAAACAAGATTCAACCCGAACGACCTTGCAAACAACTTTGCTGCTGAAGAAAAGCAGGGTACCTGGTATACGCTGACCTACGTGTTTGACACGGACAACAGAATTTATTTCTACGTTGACGGCACGCTGAAGGGCTCGTTCTCCTTCGTTTACAGCACCACTGCTTCCCGTGTAGCGCTGCTGACAAGAACACTTGTCGGTGCGTCTGTTTACGGCCAGAGCACCTTGGATGCAAACTTCAAGGGCTATATTAAGAATCTGCGTTTCTTTGACGACCTTTACGATCTTGACTATGCAAAGGCATCTTATGAAGCAGTAATGAGCAAAGGCGTCGGCTTTGAAAGAATGAAGAACGCGTATGATAAGTATGTGTATATTCATGAGAAGGAAGACGCTGCTGCTTACGGCTCCACAGAGTTTACCACTGCACAGAAGCAGGCTGCCGCAAAAGACCTGATTATTGCCACCGCGAATATGGGCGGCTTCGGTTCATCTGAATCTGTTGCGGCTGCTGACGGTTCTTATACAAAGAGTGAACTTGTCTATGGCGATGAGATGAAGAATGTTTTGTACACATACGGTATCAGTGGCAACGCTGCATATACCGGCACTACAAAAGTAGGAAACTATATGTACTATGGTATGCAATATGGTCCCATTGTTTTCTTATATAACGGTGGAACACTGGCTTGTCCAATTAATATGTTTGCACACTATGAACGTTCTGGAGTGCTTACGGCAACAGTTAAGGTTCGTTACTGTTATCCGACTACTTCCAATTTCTCGTTAGTCAAGATTTGGCACGGTACCGGAACAGACGCTCAAACAGGTTATCAAAATAGCGATTCCAATAAGGCAGACTATGTAAGTAGCTATAGTGAATCAAATGTTTCTGCTGCATTAACAAAAAACAGTAATGACTACTGGACGAATACATTGTATTACACTGGTACGTTAGGAAATACGACGTTTTCCACAACGGCAAATGTTGCTTATACCGCTCATAGCTCCAACGGTAATGGTACCGGTACCAGCACTGCCACAAGCAGCATGACTACGCATATTGTTAACTACAAAGTCCTTGTTGACGCGGTTAAGGCGAAGATGAACGGTCTTGACGTAACGGGCTACAGAGAAGGCGGTTTAGGCACTCTCCTTACCCAGTTAGATACGGCAACAGCGCTTGACCCGATGGCTGAATTTGTAAGCAACAGCACTTCGCTGAATGTTGCTACAGCAGTTTCTACAACGGCTACCAATATTCAGAACGCTGTAAACGGCATTACTGCTACTGCCACTGCTGACAGTGCGGCGTATGCTTCTCTTCGTACCGTTATGGATATGAGCGGCACGCCTGCCGAGGGCACCTACAGAGCGCTTCGCGACGCTTATACCGGCGCTGCGAATACCTGGGGCTACGACGCTACCACTTATGCTGCTTTCAAGGAAGAATATGAGAGAGCAGTAGCTGCGTTTGACGACGTGCTTACCAACGGCTACACGGGAACTTACGACAGCAAGCCTGTTGGCTCCGACGGCACGAGCGGCACGATTGCTAACGACTTAAAGGCGGCTTTCCTTGCTCTTGAAGGCAGTGCTGCAACAGCGCCGACCGTTTCGGGTAACGCGCTTCTGAGCGCTACCGATACCGTCACCATTACGAACAACGAAGCGAACACCGACGACGGTAAGGTTTACTATACGGTAAGCTATGACACCGGCGCTTCCAAGAGCGGCGAGCTGACCCTTGCCAACGGCGCCAGCGATACGATTGCACCGTTCAGCTTTGCCGAGGCGGAAGGCGCTTCCACGGCGCTCGTTACCGCGCAAGTTATTGTTGACGGCAACAACTCGCCGGCCGGCTCGTTAAACGTTACGCTTTATAAATATCCCACCGGATCGCCGAACGTTCTCGGCAAGGACGAAACCATTACCCTTTACTCGCAGAACGGCGCTGACGCCGGTACGATCATGTACAGCTACGACGGCGAGAACTTTGACGCTTACAGCGTTCCGTTTGCACCGTTTGCAAGCAGCGGCGCGGCAACACGCACTATCTACGTTAAGGAAATCGGCACGGACGTTACCTCCTCTGTCGGTACGATTACGGTTGCGCGTGCGGCGTCCCTTGCGGCGTATGCAGACCCGACGCCCGAGCTCGGCGCGGATTACTACGAGGACACAAGCTCAATTAAGCTTGCAACCGACAATACGTACGATACAGGCTCTATACGTTATAAGGTTAAGAAGGCTTCCGATTCCGACTTCGGCAGCGAGCAGACCTATGACGAAAACAACGGCTTCGACGGCAGCACTTACGCCAATGAATCCTTCATTATCATCAAGGCTTACGGTGCGGGCAATGAGGATAACGCACAGATTACAACGCTGTATAACCAGGAGCTTTATAATCCGCTTGCTTATCAGGAGAGCTTTAACGACGTAACCGTTACCAACGGTTCAACGGCTGACGTTCTTCAAAGCGAAAGCGGCTATAATATGACCGCGGCGGCAAACACGATTAGCGTCGTTTCCGGCGCAGGTACGTATATGAGCGGCTCCACAAGCGAGTCTCACTCCTGGAGAAACAACGTTCTCAAGATTAACGCAAACAGCACGGCTCCCGGTCCTGTAGTTACGCTTACAAGAAACCCGCTCAACCAGGCGATTAACGCGGCAGCGGTACGCAGGAACGGCGTTACAATCTCCTTCTGGCGTCATATTGAAGACACCAGCGGCAACACCGTATCCCTTGCGGAAAACAGCGGGGACCCCACAGGCTACAACTGGCGTAACGCTATCGCGTTCCAAAAGGAAAATGATAATTCAACCTATTACATTATTGAGGTTAACGGCGTTAACTCCAGACGTGTTGACGGCACTAATTACCTTGACGTAGTTCCCGAAAATCAGGACAACACCGAGCATGAAATGGGCGCCGCTAACGGCGAATGGGAACACGTTGCCATTACGATTAACCCGAACAGCGGCATCAAGGTTTACCTGAACGGCGTTGAGCATGACTATAAGTATGCTACCGGAACGGGCTCTTTCTCCGACGGTAACGATGCTGCGGCGGCTGCTGAAATTCTTGCCTTCCTTAGTGACGGTACGACCCAGATGACGCTCGACAACGGCGTTCTCTATGAAGGCAACGATTACGATCTTTTCCTTGACGACATTCGTCTTTACACGAAGCCGCTCACTCAGGTTGAGATTAATAATATGTATGTTGACGAATATTCCGATACGGTAACGTCAACTACCTCCACCTCTCACGACCCGACCTCCGTTACGGTTTACACTTTGAATAGCGGTAAAAAGGTCGGCGTGGAATATATTGAGTATAATAATATTCCCGACAGCGAAATAGTTTCTATTGATTACTATTCCTTCGGTACCGGCATGACGATTTACCACGCTACCGACGAAACCCAGACGCATTGGGAGGTTCTCGGCGACAGCGAGGGACGCTGCGGCTATCAGAACCAAGACCTCTTCTACAAGGATGGCGCTCCTGCGGATTATACCGAGGCGCTTGCCGATGTGGTAACTACCGCAGGCTTCACCGCTGATGAGATTTCGCAGGGTGCAGGACATCTTGTATGGGCTCCGCACGTAATGTACAACCTTAATAGAGATTGCTGGGTTTACTACGCTTCCATGTCTTATTGGGGCGGTACACATTCCGCAACCTTCATGGCAACCTCCAACGATCCGATTAAAGGCTATACATATAACTCCATCGTTTATCAGTCCAATTCCCACACCCCTAATTCCATTGACTTCGCGTCCTTCTATAACGCAGATTATACAAAACTGTATTTCGTTATGGGTTCATGGAACTGGAACTGGAAGTTCGGCGAATCGGGCGATAACTGTATCTACGGTATGGAACTAAATATCGACGGCACGGCTAAATATCCCGAACTTGATTCTATGTACACAAACGGTCAGATGATTGCCTCCTGCTATCGTACCGCTTATGAAGGCGGCGGCGAATCCGACGGCGCAGGCGAGGGTGCATTCGTTCAGTATATCGACGGTTACTATTATCTGTTTGTATCCTACGGTACGAACGGCGGTTCTTACACAGAGCGTGTATTCAGAAGCACAGAGCCGCTCGGTACGTATGTTGGCTACAACGGCATTTCCTCCACTTCTACTGATACCGGTCACCATGGTAACCAGATTCTTGCTCCGTTCGATATCGCGCTTTATGACAACATTTTCCGTTCAACAGGTCACAACTCTATATATAAGGTTAAAAATCTTAAAGACGAATGGGTATATGTAAACGCCGTTCACGGCAGACCGTACGCTTCCGATTCTCACGAATGGAAGGCTGTTCCCGATAACGCACTCGCCAAGAGACAGAGCGGCGACGTAACGGGTAACGTAACCCTTAACAATATGATAGCCGTTAACGAGGACGGCTGGCTCGTAATGTTCCCGAACCAGTATAACGGTACGGACTCCTACTCCTCCAGGCTCACCGCAAAGCAGATTGAGGGTATTTATACGGCTTCTGATATGCGTATGCAGGTTGACTCCGACTGGGGTAATGAATATACCTATACTATGCTTGCCGACGAGGCTTATACCGACCGCGGTATCGCCTTCGGCGTTAAGGACGGTATTACTTTTACCTCCAAGTTCTATCTGAGCTATGATGATACTAAGAAGATTCAGTATATCACAATTTATACCGACGCTTCCGTAGACCCCGAAAACGCAACGGCAGACCAGATAAGATATAAGGGCGTTGTAGGTACTCATACAGGCAAGGATAAGTACGGAAACGATAAGCTCATTCCGATGCTGGCAATGCTTAACGAATACAGCGGAAACGAATATCCGCATACGCTGTACATCGGCGAGCACTCCTGGGCTTACAGAAGCGGCGACGTTCCCGACGCAGCGGACGTTGTATCCGACGTTGACGCGGTAGCGCTTGACGGCGTTATCTATACGCACGCTGACGACGCTACCGAAACACAGGTTGCGACGAACCACGGCTATGATACTGATGACGTCGCAAAGACCTCTTATGCACTCTACGGTCAGGAAATCTCCGATAACTTCAAGTACGGCACGGGTACTACAAACGGTGAAAGGTATACAACCCTGACGGTTGCCTATCCGTATAAGATAGACCTCAGCAACGCCTCTGCGATTTACTGCTACTCCGACGGCGAGCGCTGCAGAACCGGCGGTTACACCGGCTCTCTCATCACAGCCGTTCCGCTGAACAAGAACACCACTGTCGGCGGCTTTGATATCCTTGAAAGCGGCGGAAGATATACCGATACGAACCAGTATTGGTACGACAAGTCCACCGGCACGGCTTACACGCAGGCGCAGGTTGACGCGATGAGCTCTGCCGTATTGGAGGGTCTTAACCTTGTACGTTACTACGGCTTCAAGGGTTCCGTATCCGACTACTTTAGCTATAACGCAGCTGAAGGCAAGTACACCGAGGACGGCGTTGAGCTTATCATCTCCTACATTGATATTGAAACCAACGAGCAGAAGCAGGAATTCGAATTCTGCTATGTTATGCCTAACCCGGCATGGGCGCACACTATGGCGGCGACGCGAAATCTGAGCAATGATACCGGTAATGACCGTCGTTCCTCTGTCGGTAACTTCAACCGTTTTATCGACTCTTGGGGTACTGCGACACCTACCTATTCGCATATGCTGTATGACGCTGCAACAGGTGATACCACTAACGAGGGTTATGGTAACGGTGTATCCGGTTATCTGACCGACTTTGAAAGCATCTCGTCCTCTACCGACCTCTCTTCCTTTGCACTGGTAAGTACGCTGTTTAATAAGTATGACGACAGCGAGGGCGTACAGTCAGGTTCTTACTCCGTACAGGAGCATGATAACTCCGGTCCGAATGCTTATATCGCTAACCCCGACCTTGTAAACGTAAACTATTACGTTGACTATTCCGATAAGCAGCTCTATGATATCGACGGCGGCAGCGGTCTTATCACAACTGCTGCAAACGGCGTTCCTACTGGCTACACCTTCACGATGAAGACTTCAAGCTTCAAGTGGAAGACATATGATGATTCGTCCCTGTTCCACCTTTCCTCCTATGCAAGGAATACAACGAAACAGAAGAACAGCAACCAGGCATTAAGCGTTACCTATCATTCAGATTATGATGACGAGATTTCACCGACGCCGTTATCGAGTTCAACATACGTTGTTCCGACACATCTGCACGATATGACGTCGATTCTTCCGGAAAAATACGGCGATGGTGAATCAAACTTTAGAACCACCAGCACATATAAGATGCAGACCAATGCAGGACCGTTTGTTTCTCACGTAACTTGGAGTGGCGACAGAGTCTGGACAGCTGACGAAATGCTGTTCCATACGGACGAAAGAAGAAACTCCAACGCAAGCTATAAGGTGCAGTACAGAAACCGCTTCCTGTATTACTTCACGAAGCATCTTGATGCAAATGGCAATATCGTTGACGGTTCTTTAGCAGAGTGTACCAACTCCAACCCGGATAATAATTCTTACGGATGGTTAGAGGGTAGCACAAGCAATAGACCTTCATACTATGATTATTCCGGTCAGACTGCTTACAAGACAGGAAACAACGGTAAAGGCAATCATAATGATTGGCAGGGTACAGCTGTATTCTCAGGTAAGTATAGTGTTGTTCCAAATGAGTATCAGCAGATTTACGACGGCTATATTTATGATTCTAACGATAGTAAGTCCAAGAAGGCGTATGCCGCGACGATTGGAGACGTAAGCGGCTCCAACGCAACGCAGCTCGACGTATCCGCCGAATATATGGCGAACTATATCCTTGAACTCGGCGACTATCATAAGATTACCGACCTTGGTGTATCAGGCGGACGTTTCGTAGGTAACGAGACATGGCATTACTACAATATCGGCGTTCACACCTGCGATAAGGGCGCTATGCGTCAGTTCGCAGAGGAAGTTCTGAACCAGGATATCGACCTTGAGACGTATGCCGAAACCCGCGAAATCGTAACTACAGGTCCTATCGACTCCTCCAAGGTTTCCTACGCTTCCTATAAGGATTATATCCGTGCGGTTGCCAAGTGTATGTGGTTTGCGGAAGATCCGACGAACACCACAGCGGGCGATATCGCCGACGAGGAGCAGTATGCTAACGACTATGCTTGCGCAGAGAGCGACGATATGGAATACCGTACCGCTTATGACGCCGAAGGTCACGCTATCTATAACACCGATACAGCCGGCTCCAACATCTTCCAGGACGGTCAGACCACAACCGACCCGGTGCAGGCACAGCTGATTAAGGATGTTATTGAAGCCTACGCTAACCTTTACGACGTAACCAAGTACGCAGAGGTTGAAAGCGAATACAAGAAGACTAAGGAATTCCTTGAAGCAGCAGAGGAAGTTGAGGACGAAAATCCGGGTACTTATTCCGCTCAGTCACTTAACAACTACCGCAATGCGCTTAACGCTATCAAGGAACACGCGGTTAACTACTACATCTATTGGGACGAGGGTCCGAACAAGGATACAACTGCTGAAGAAGACGGTAAGTACCACGTTCTTGACGGCGAAGGCAATCCTGTGATTGACGCAGAAACCGGCAAAGAGGTTACTATCGACATCGTTGATACCAACCTCGATAACGAGGAATTCTGGCGTAAGTCAGCCCTTACCGGTGAGGAATACGAGGAGCTTAAGGACTTTATGAGAGAGCTTCGCGGCTCGCTCGCAGAGCCTGTTGACGAAACTCCTCTGACCGACCAGATTAATAACGCTGTTGTACCGACGCTCACGGACGGCGAAATCACGTTTGACCAAAACGGTGATTACGTATCCGAAGAAGCTGATAAGAGCAAGAAGGGTATGGACGAAGAGGGTATCTTCGACACCGAAGGCGCACAGGTTTACTCCTACAATTCCTGGAAGGAGCTTGATGATTGTCTGAACGTTACAACAGGCACCTATGCAGCATATACGGAAGATACTGACGATACCCGCGCTCAGATGCTCGAGGATCGTACAGCATCCGCAGAAGATCTTGCACTGGCTATCGGCGCTAACGACCTTATCGACGAAACCGCAGGCAGCAACAAGTATGCAACCCTCGGTGAACGTAATCTCAAGGAGCTCCTTAACACCATAGACGACGTTAAGTACGAAATCCTTCTTGACGCTTCCGATTCCGACAGCCCGTACCGTTCTCGTGACCAGCTGGCTGTTGATAAGAAGGCTGCTGAGCTTGCTCCGCTTGTAACAAGTCCTGTTGATTTAGTAGATAATTACAATTCATACAACAATGCGTATGCAATCGTAAGTGCTGTTGACCTCAACAAGTACATTGACCCAAGCTTGATTACAGCAGAGCTTGGTAAGAGAGCTCCTGAGGTTTACATTGCAGCTACCGACGCAATGGAACAGTACAATGCAAGAATGAGCGCTTATAACGCTGCTCATCCCGGTGAAACCCAGAGAATTCTGCTTACGGCAAACTCGGGCGTATACGGCGAACTTAAGGTTCTCGGCATCGGCGAAACCGACCCGTACACCGCGGCGCTTCTTACAGCTGTAAATACGCTTGACTCTGACCCTGAAACCTACGTCAAGAAGTTCAAGGCACAGCTTACCGTTTCCAAGCTTGACGCAGACGGTAACCAGGCATCAGGCTTCCCGCAGACGCTTTCTCAGGAGTGCTACTACGGCGAAACCTTCAGCTTCAATGTTCCGGGTCTTACAGAAACTACTACGACAGACGCGGAAACAGGCGAAACCACAACAACTCTTGACCAGGCTGTCAAGTATTCAATTTCACCTAAGGAAGGTCTTGCTGCAAACTTTGATACTGCAGAGGTTATAGGCTCTCAGAAGTGGACCTATAAGGGTACTACGATTTCCAGAATAGCCGACTCCAACGTAGAAATCGCTGCGGAAATTGTGGAGGATAGGTCCTCTACCAACGACCTTTGCATCAAGTTCTACAACATCTACGGCAGACTGGTGCAGACCTCTTATGTAGCGAATGCTCCGACGAATACAGAGGGCGACCCGGTTGTTTACAATGGCGAAACTGCACTGTACAGAGCAGAAGAGGTTCCGTTCTACTACTTCGATCACTATGAAGTGGAAGAGGTACTTACCGAAGCAGGCGGCGCATCACAGAGAATAGTGGGCTACAACTACAGAGCGAAGTACACAGCAGAAAAGTCTGTACAATTCACAAAGCCTGAAGGTGCAACACTTACCGGCGGCAGAGGCGACACTGCTTCACTTGATGACCTTATGACCCTCAGCACAGAGGCTTCCGACTTCTACGCATGGGCAGTTAAGGACGGCGACAATAAGTATGCAATCGCTTCCTACGATTCGTCCTACAGCTTCTATGCTGCTGACGATACCGACTTCGCAATGGTAACAAGGGTAACCGACGGCGATGAGTACACATATCAGGTTGACGGTACTGAACTTACAGCCGCAATGATGTCCGGCACAATCGGCGAGTTCGCTGACAATACCGGTACTCAGAACTATCCTTACGGCGCTGATAAGTATCTTAAGGAGAAGCTCGACCAGAAGGCTCCGTTCATTGCGGTAATCAGCTCGTCCGTATCCAAGGACGGCAACAACGTTCCGATTACTGACGTTGACGGCAAGTACATTGTTAAGTCCTACGCTATCGTAACAAGCGGTACAAGCGCTAAGATTAACAACGTAACCTTCACAACAGGCGTAACCGTAGGCGGCACAAGAAAGACCGCAACCGCAGCGGTGACCAACATCAACGAATACGGTCAGTTCACGGTAACGGTTAAGGTAAAGAACAGCGTTCCCGCTTCCTGCGACGGTCAGGCGGTACTGAACTACAAGTTCACCTATAACTATAACGATACGGATTACACAATCAACGCTAAGGATACAACTATCAGAGTTGTGTCGCAGCAGTAAAAGCTTTAGGAGGGTATGAGAAATGAAAAAAGTATATTTAGCTCCTGAAGCTGAAATCGAAAAATTTACAGTAGAAACAATCTTTACCGCGAGCAATCCAAGCGGCGGTATCGGCGACGGCGATAACCCCGGCGGTGAGATTGAATTCTAAAACAAATAAGGGGCTGACCTTTCGGTCAGCTCCTTTTCCTTTGCGCCCTTGCTTTCATTTTATCAGTCGGGATATCCGTTGGGGTTCTGGCTCTGCCAGCGCCAGGAGTCCTCGCACATTTCCTCAATGCCTCTTGCAGCCTTCCAGCCGAGCTCCCTTGAAGCCTTTGCGGGATCGCTGTAACAAATTGCGATATCGCCTGCGCGGCGGGGCTTGATTTCATAGGGAATGGTAACTCCGCTTGCCTTTTCAAACGCCTTAACGACGTCAAGCACGCTGTAGCCGACTCCCGTGCCGAGATTGTAGATAAAGAGCCCCGTATCGTTTCTTATCTTCTCTACCGCCTTAACGTGACCGAGCGCGAGGTCAACCACATGGATATAGTCGCGTATGCCCGTTCCGTCGGCAGTTGCGTAGTCGTTTCCGAATACGCCGAGCTTTTCACGCTTGCCGATAGCTACCTGGGTAATATACGGCATAAGATTGTTCGGAATACCGTTCGGGTCCTCGCCCATCGTGCCGCTCTTGTGAGCGCCTATCGGGTTGAAGTAACGAAGAAGGCAGATGCTCCACGTATTATCGCTTGCGTATAAATCCTTCATTATGCACTCAATCATATACTTAGTCCTGCCGTACGGGTTTGTTACTCCGCCAACCTCCATATCCTCGGTGAGAGGAGAGATATTATTCATTCCGTAAACCGTAGCAGAGGAGGAAAATACAATCTTTTTGCAGCCGTTCCTCCTCATTACGTCAAGTAAAACGAGCGTGCCGTTTACGTTGTTGTCGAAATATTCAAGCGGCTTTTCTACGCTCTCGCCGACTGCCTTAAGCCCTGCAAAATGAATAACGCTGTCAATGCTTTCCTTATTGAAAACCGCCTGTAAGCCCTTTTCGTCGCGGATGTCAACCTCATAGAAGGGGAAGTCCCTTCCTACAAGCGCCTTAATCCTGTCGTATGAGGATTTTTTGCAGTTATAAAGATTGTCGATTACTACTACTTCATAACCCGCGTTCATAAGCTCTACGCAGGTGTGTGAGCCGATGTAGCCGAGCCCGCCCGTTACTAAAATTGCCATAAAAGCTTCCTTTCACCTTAAACCTTAAATCTTAAACCTAAAACCTTAATAAGCCTTACCCCAGTAGAGCATATGCTTAGCCGGTTTGCCGCAGCAAACGCATTTATCGCTGAGGTTTTCCTGCTCAAACGGGATACAGCGCGAGCCGACGCCCGTGAGCTCCTTAACTCTGTCCTCGCACTCCTCGCTTCCGCACCACATAGCCTTTACGAAGCCGTCGCCGTTTTCCTCGAGCGCCTTGGTGATGTCCTCGAGCGTGAGAGCCTTATAGGTTCTGCGCTCCCTGTTTTCAAGAGCGCTCTGATATATACCGTCGCGGACTTCGTTAAGCTTCTCGAGGATAACCTCCTCGATATTGTCAAGGGATACGAAGGTCTTTTCTCTGTTGTGGCGCGTTACGATAACGCACTGATTATTCTCTATATCCTTAGGACCTATCTCAACTCTTACAGGAACGCCCTTCATTTCGTACTCCGCGAACTTCCAGCCGGGCGACTGGTCGGAGTCGTCAATCTTTGCGCGGCATACCTTCTTAAGCCTCTCGCAAAGCTCGTTTGCCTTGTCGAGTACGCCCTCCTTGTGCATCGCAATCGGAATTACCATTGCCTGAATAGGAGCAACGGCAGGGGGGAGAACGAGTCCGTTGTCGTCGCCGTGGGTCATAATGATTGCGCCTATGAGACGTGTGGTCATACCCCACGAGGTCTGGTGAGGGTAGGTGAGCTGATTATCCTTATTCGAAAACTGAATTTCGAACGCCCTTGCAAAGCCGTCGCCAAAGTAATGGCTCGTGCCCGCCTGGAGCGCCTTGCCGTCGTGCATAAGCGCCTCAATACAGTACGTGCGCTCCGCGCCCGCGAACTTGTCGCTCTCGGTTTTCTGTCCCTGCACTACGGGAATTGCGAGGTGCTTCTGACAGAATTCGGTATAAATATTTAACATTCTTTCGGTTTCTTCGATTGCTTCCTCGGCGGTAGCGTGGAGGGTATGTCCCTCCTGCCATAAAAATTCGCGCGAGCGGAGGAAGGGACGGGTCGTCTTTTCCCAGCGAACTACGCTTACCCACTGGTTATAAAGCTTGGGTAAATCCCTGTGGGAGTGAACGACGTTCTTGAAGTGCTCGCAGAAAAGCGTTTCCGAGGTGGGACGAATGCAGAGGCGCTCCTCAAGCTTTTCGCTTCCGCCGTAGGTTACCCACGCACATTCGGGCGCAAAGCCCTCAACGTGGTCCTTTTCCTTCTGGAGCAGAGATTCGGGAATGAACATCGGCATACATACGTTTTCGTGCCCCGTTTCCTTGAACATGGAATCAAGGATACGCTGTATATTCTCCCATATTGCATAGCCGTAAGGTCTTATTACCATACAGCCCTTTACGCTTGTGTATTCAATGAGCTCCGCTTTTTTGCATACGTCGGTATACCACTTAGCGAAATCCTCATCCATTGACGTAATCGCGTCAACCATTTTCTTTTGCTGAGCCATGATGTCTCTCCTCATAATTTATTGCATAATATTATAATATATTTTTGGTAGT
>FLNY01001778.1_pt1 | contig 12880 bp, 9 predicted proteins | sample 1140381 | NCBI WGS metagenome assembly FLNY01 (sample SAMEA3878172, study PRJEB12797) | bioreactor metagenome | biome: Moose rumen | place: Sweden | collected 2011-10
TTGCTTCAATAGAAGCTGCTGATTCAATCGAGGCTGTGCAAGATGCAATCGATGATGCGCAGGCAGCTCTTGATGCAGCTATGGAGCTTGTAGATACTACATCTGAGGGGGGCAGATACAGACAGTAGTTCTGAGATTGATGTATACTTGGATGAGGCATCAGAAGCAATCGTTAGCATCGGAGAGACAGTAAGTGTCCTTGAGGAAAAAGTAGAGGCAGCAGATGCAGCTGTTAAAGCCTATGAAGCGGCTACAAGTGAGGATGTTGTAGAAGTAGTAGAAGGTGATGTAGTAGCATCAGAGAGCATGGCCGAGGTAGCCGAGGAGGCAGCAGCCACAAGCGAGGGTGCATCAGTAGAGGTGGCTGAAGACAGTGTAGAGAAGGTGACTGAGGCTGTAGTTACTGCAGAGGCTGCAAAAGAGCAGGCTGAGGAAAAGGTAGAGACAGCAAAGAAAGCATATGAAGAGGCTGAGGCTGCACTTGAGGAGGCCCAGGCTGAGCTTGATAGGATTATGGCTGAGTACGGTCTTGATGATGAGGACGCAGATTATTCAGGTGATGTTAAGACTGCACTTGAGGCAGCAAAGAAAGCATATGATAAGGCTGAGGCAGCACTTAAGGAAGCCCAGGATGAGTTAAAAGATGCTGAGGATGAAGCTACTAGCGCTAAAACTGCACTTGATAATGCAGAAAAAGATCTTGCAACTGCTACTAAGATATATAATGGTTCTAAAGATGTTGACTATATGATTAGCAATGTATCAATCATCGCTAAGTATGCAATCAAAAGTGCATATGGTGCAGATACCAGCAAACTGTTAAATGATTTTGTTGCACTTAATTATACAAAAGAAAACCCATCACCGGTTGCGCCTGAGTATATTACTTTTGGATATGATGATAAGAATCAGACCCTTCTTGCTATAGACAAAAGAACTGGTGCTACATTCTGGTCATGGAGCATTTCAGATCTTAAGGATCATTTAGACCACCATGCTTCAGCATTTTATGATTTCTTTAGAAATTATTGCAATGATAACTATGATACCAGCACATTTGGCCTTAACTGGGGGACATATTATACAATAACAAAGGCTTACAGTGAAGCCAAGAAAGAAGCAAAAGCAAAACAAGACGGAGCTACTGACAAATATGATAACGCAAAATCAGCTTCTGAGTCAGCAGCCAAGAAAGTAGACGAACTTAACGAGAAACTTGATATAGCACAGGCTAAGTTTGATGCTGTTCAGAAAGCATATGCTAAAGTACAGGCTATAGTTGAAAAGATTAATGCCATCACAATCTCAGCTTCAGTAGATGAAGCTGTACTTGAAAAGCTTCAGGGAGATTTGGATACAGTTACTGAAAATTATAACAAGGCAGTAGAAGCTGCCAAGGTGGCTCAGGCAAACCTTGAGATAGCTCAGGCTAATGCAGCAAGCGCTGCTTCGACTACCAACTCAAGCAGCTCATCTTCATCTAGCTCAAGCAGTTCTTCTGGTAGTTCTTCATCAAGCTCTTACTATGCAGTGGGTACTGTAGCAGATACACTTACAGCAGGTATGGTGGCAGCTGATGATATCACAGAGGCTACTGATACTATTGTTGCCGGAGTAGGAAATGCGCGTAGAACTACAAGAACTGCATCTACTGCAGTCACAATTGCTGATGAAGAGACTCCACTTGCAGCTGATGAGATTACAGAGGATGAGGATGTTATTGAACAGACCTCTGAGGTAGAGGAGATTACAGATGAAGTAGTCGCTACTACAGGAAAGAATCTTATTAAGACATTTGGATGGCTTTTCGCACTTATCATTGCTGCGCTTACAGCGATAGGTGTATACACAAAAAAGAAAGCTATTAGATAACAGTTTTTCATACTTTCTATTAAGATAACCGACGGGACCATATTGGTTCCGTCGGTTTTTTGCTTTTCTTGCCACAATATCTAGTTTTTTGCCATAGGATATAGTTTCTTGCCACAATATCTAGTTTCTTGCCACTTCACAGATTTAACACAAATTTTCTGATAACTTAATTATATCAAAGTTATTGCAGGTAACTTTTTGGGATGGATTAGTTGGTTTAGCGAGGAAGAGTTGTATGAAAAGAAGGCATTTATTCAATAAAATTATCTCACTAAGTATAGTAGCAACCCTTTATCTGACTATGTCAGCCGGCGCTTTTGCCGAAGCAGATGGTGAGACCATAGTGGAAAATGAGCCTGTAGCTGAGGCCTGTGTAGAGGAGTCTGTGGCAGAGGTGGCATCAGAGGCTGTCGAGGAAGTGTCGTCTGATGATGCATTAGATACTACATACATCCCGGAGGAGTCGGTGGCTACAAGTGGAGTTATAGCTGTAGTGGATGAGGAATTGGCAGATGCAATCGCAGGTGAGATTTCAGATGATGAAATGACATCAGATGCTCTCTCGGAGGAAGTCATAGAAGATGAGGATGATGGCGACGCAGAGGACGAAGACCTCGAAGAAGAGGACTTAGAAGAATGTGAGCATGAACTTACATATACCTCTAACAAAGACGGCAGCCACACAGTATCCTGCGACAAATGTGACATGGACAGCTACACAGAGACTTGTGATTATGACGACGATGGGATTTGCAACAAGTGTGGCTACAAGAGACTTCCCGACCCGGTGCTTGTGTACGAGGATGAAGAGGTAGTTGTTACAGTATCCGGTGCGATTCCTGAAAATGCAGACCTTAAAGTCACACCCATTAAGAAAGATAAGGATGAGACAAAACAAGCTTATGAAGCTGTTGATACAAGACTAAAGGAAAAAATTGATATTGATGAGGCTAATGCATATGGATTTTTAGCTTACGATATAAGTTTTAAGGATATTGAAACTTCAGAAGAGGTTGAGCCAACCGGTGATGTCAATGTCAAAATGGAGTACAAAGCAGCTATAATGCCTGACAACGCTGATGAGATAAACAGTTGTGGCGAAGTAGAGATTTCATTGGTGCACTTCAATGAACAAACCGATACAGTTGAAAATCTGTCAGATCTTAGCAGGGCGGATTGTCAGATAGATAATAATAATGCATTGACAAAGGCCGAGTTTTCGAGTGATAGTTTTTCGACTTATGTAGTTACATGGGTGGCCACAAGCTCAGCTTCGGTGAAGCTAAACTTTAAGCTATATGATAATTCAGATACATCACAGGAACTGACAGGAAAAAATACTACATACGATCTGAGCTCATCTGATACTGCAGAGATTACAGCAGAAGAATTGCTGACAGATCAGGTAGATTATTACTCATTTGTCAAAGCTACTTACAATAATAAAGAGATAAATAAGTTTAGCTTATCAAATTATACATTGGGCAGTGGAAGGACGACATATTATTATAAAGTAACAATCACATACTCAGATACCACTCAGACTACCTTGGATTCGAAAAACTATAGCAATAAACTAAGCATTGACATCAATGCATACTACAAACAAAACAGTAACTTATCTGTTGCAAAAAAGGCAACCGGCATATACAAGGACGATACTGAAACAGAGTACGAATTTTCCATTACAGATGCAAGCGGCAATCCTGTAGCAAATGAAGGTTTTGTAGTAGGTGAAGAAACAAAGGCTACAGATGAAAACGGTAAGTTCACTTTAAAGACAAAAGAAAGAGCTGACTTTGATGCCCTGGCAGATGGACAGTATAAAATCACAGAAGTGGGGGTTATCGGAGAAGCTAAGCTTACAGATTTTTATACTTATATAGTCGTAGGCCAAGAGATTAAGGAAAGATATGAATGGGATACTGAAGAGGTAAGGGCTATTACAGTGGATGTATCCTCAAGCTCCAAGCCACAGGTGGTATTCAAAAATTATTATACTACCTCAGCAGTGACAAGCTCAGTTATAGCCGATACTTCCAAGTTTATTCAGTACAACGGGCCTGAAAAGGAAGATTACAAACTGAATGTGAAATTTAATGGCCCTGAGGAGATAGTTACACACTCTATTTTCTGGGAGGAAGAGATAGAGGAAGAGGTAGATGCCAAGGTAAATATTATCCTTCTCATCGATAAGTCAATCTCTATGAATCAGAAAACGAGATTGACAAATGCTAACGATGCCATTAAACAGATGGTTTCCATTTTTAAAGAAAAGCAAAATGTGGATGCCAAATGGGCAGTGGTTGATTTCAACAAGGAGGCGACTGTCAAGTCAAATGGCTGGGTAGATACCGATGATGTGACCTCGGCTATTAATACTTCATTATCAGAGGGAACCAATTATCAGGCGGCATTCATCAAGGCAAACGAGCTGATAGACAGCTTGGATGAAGATAGAAAAGATGCCACTACGATGGTAGTTTTCATGACAGATGGAAGCCCTACGGCTTATATTACTGACTCGGGCAGCATATACAATAATTCTAATCACCATATTTTAGAGACTACTTACAGCAAATCTATTGAAGCAGCCGGTGAATTAAAATGTGATAAGTTTTATGCGGTAGGAGTTGACTTAGAGAATACATACTCAATCTACAATGATATGGATAAAGCTGTGACGTATACCAAGGGCAGTAAGGAAATACTAAAAGAAATTAAAGAAGCAGTAACTGGTGAGGAGAATCCGGATGTGTACACTGTAGACTCCAAAGATCTCGAGAAGATATTTGCTGATATTGCAGGTCAGATTATTACACATATATCAGGGGAAAATGAGACAAGGACTACAAAGTATTATGCATCAAACGTGACCTTTACCGATAAGCTAAGCGAGTACGTGGATATAGAGCCTAACAGCACATTTTATATAAGCGTACAGGAGGGCACCACGGACCTGCAAAGCCTTGGAAAAGGTAAATGGGAAGGATTTGACGGTGTGATAGGCGCAGACGGCAGAATGGAAACTGCAGCGCAGTATGAGATATATGAGGGGGATACGACCTACACACTTACAGCAAATTATGATGCAGATACCAAGACATTTTCGCTGGTATTTCCTGATGGATATGTATTGGATGACGGATATTCATACAGCATTTCCTTTAACGTAATACCAAGCGATATGGCATACGAAAAATACCTGAATGATGGATACAATGCTATAGGAGATGAAGCTACTGACAATTTGTCACCTAACAATCTTTATCCAAACACTTCTGTCGGGCAAGAAGGGTTCTTCTCAAACGACGCCACTTATTCAAAGGTAGAGTATAGCTACAAGGGAGAAGTAAAGGAAGTAGCATTCCCAAGACCTGTTATTCAGGTACATTTCTTCAACCAATGGGAAATATACAAGGTCGCAGGCGAAGGAGATAATCAAATAGGTTTGGCTGATGCAAAGTTCAAATTGGAGGATACTGAATCAGACAGCGGTATTTCTTATACGGGACAGAGCGTTGGCACAGATGGAAAGCAGGGACTTGTGACCTGGCAGACTACAGATTCCATTACGACAGGCAAGACTTATAAACTTACAGAGACAGAAGCTCCATACGGGTACATGCGAGATGGAAGCTACTGGATGATGACTTTATCATCAGACAATGTTCCAACAGTCGAGGTATTCGATTCGGATGGTGTTTCGCAGGGTACATATCAGGTTGAACCAACCAGAAGTGGAAACGTATATACCTACAAGTTGTATTACAAAGATTTAACCAGCTACAATTTGCCTGATACAGGAGGATGTGGTACAGAGACTACAAAAGCTGCAGGTGTTGTTATGATAATGATGGCAGCCTATATGCTATTTACAAGCAAGAAGAGACAAGGTAATAAATAACAAACAATTTTAGGAGGAGGTAACGCAATGAAAAAGGTAAAAAAGATTTTGGCGCTTGTGATTATGTGCGCAATGATGATCGGCATGACGATCACAGTATCCGCAGCAGATTACAGTGCTACCATTACTATTGAAGGGATTGACAGCGATGTGGCCGTCACCTACAAGCAGATAGTGGAGCCTGACATCACATCTACCACAGGATGGAAGGCAAGCGACGATGCAGTTGAGGAAGCTCTTGCTACACTTGAGACCGAATCGATTACAGATCCTATTGAGGCGTACGTGGCAGCATCTGAAGAGGCCAGGATGGAGGCTTTAGCTGACATCGCTACATCTGAAACCGGCGCAGCTACTATTACTGTTACATCAGCAGGTCTTTATCTTATCAATGTAACTGATAATACAGGAAAGTACCTGTACAAGCCTATGGTTGCATCTGTAGGTTTTGGTTATACAGAAGGTGTCCCTACCAGTATTGAAAATACTACCGTAGTAGCAAAGAAGGGTGCAGCACAGGTAGAAAAGACTGCTGACATGGAATTTGTAGAGATAGGCGATACAGTAGAGTACACCATCACTACACAGATTCCTTATATCCCGGTAGGCACTACTGAGACAGCACTTTTTACTATTACAGATACACTTACAGGTGGTGAGTATGTATTAAATGATGATGGCAAGCTGGTTGTATCTTACAGTGGCACTGCTTCAGGTGAATTAGCTGTAGATGTTACTACGAATTCTGACAATCAGACTTTTACCGTAGATTTATCAGCCCTTACAGCAGACAACACATATGCTAATACAGCAATCACACTTACATATTCTGCAAAGGTGACTGACACAGTTATTGATAATGAGGCTGTACCTACATATTGTGGACACGTAGGAGAAGAATTTATATACACAGCTGTTACAGGTGAGATTGAAGTTACTAAGACAGGTGATGGAGGAGTTGCTCTTTCCGGCGCTACATTTGCTATAGTAAAAGATAGTAAATATGCAACACTTGACAGTTCTAATAAATTGACAGGTTGGGTAGATAATATTTCAGATGCAACACTTATCACTACTGATGCTGAGGGTAAGGCTTCAGCTTATGGATTTGATAGAGACCTTGATACTTACAAGGTAGTAGAGTATTCAGCACCTGAAGGATACAAAGTAGATACTACAGAAGTCGCTGCAGTATGGCAGACAGATAAGGATATAACCGTAGCTCAAAAAGCCACAGCACAAGTTACAGATACAAAGCTTATAGAACTTCCATTTACAGGTGGTTCCGGAACAGCAGTATTTACAGTGTTTGGTATGCTTCTTATGTGTGCAGCAGCTACACTTTATTTAGTAAATAAAAAGAAGACTAATAAGTAAAAGTCAAAGTGACTTGGAAGGGAGTCGCCGGTGAGTAGAGAGATGTTTGGAAAAAAAGTATTCATGAGCCTGACATTGGCAGGAGTATTGACACTTGGCAGCATAGGCGCCTTATGTTCACGGGCTGCTGAAAGAATAGATACATCTAAGTCAGTGACGATAGTGGCTCAGGTGGATAATAACGACAATTCAATATTTGCCACGGAGTATACAGGCAAGCTTGATATATCGCTTTATAAGCTGGCGGCTTATGATGAGACGGGAGAGGCTACTCTTAGGGATGAGTACAAAGACAAAGGTATTGACCTATCGGTTCTGTCAGACTCTCCTACAGTGGCCAAGGTCGAAGAAAAAATAGTTAATCCGGCGCTTACTGCGATAGAAAATAAAGATGCAGATGCCACTATCGAGCTTGATAGAGAAAATGCTACATCGGCACGGGTGACTTTAGAAGGTGGAGCAGGAATATACCTGTATGTACCAGAGGCTACTACAGATGACCGATATAGCTATACATTTACTCCATATGTGATATCAGCTCCGGGAAGTGAGTATCTGGCTACAGGAAGTGGTTCAGACACCTGGCAGTACACGGTATCCTTTAATATCAAATCAGCTGCTGAGGATAGGACCGGAAATCTGGTTATAGAAAAGAAACTGGATGAGTATAATACATCACTTGGTAAAGCAAGCTTCGTATATAAGGTAAAAGCTATCTTAGATAATGAGACAGTACTTGATAACGTATATACGATAGATTTTGACTCAGCCGGTACCAAGAGTCGTACTATATCGGGTATACCTGCTACAGCTACCGTGACAGTAGAGGAAGTATATACCGGAGCAGGATATGATGTGGTAGGAGCGGACAATGTATCAGTTACCATAGTGGCGGATGATACCGTTACAGCTTCTTTTATCAACAAATCCAATGGTAAACTTATATACAGCGGTATCGCAGCGGAAAACAATTTCGTGGACAAGGACGGCACTATCTATTGGATAGACAGTGCAGGAAACGAGATTCAGCAGACTTCAGGAGGTCAGTAAATGGTTATGAAAAAAAGGCTTATAACACTTGCAGCGGCAGCTGCCATAATCATTTGTGGCATAGCGGTTAAGCCGGCAATGGCGTTTTTTACCGACACTGCTACAGCCGAAGGCAAGCTGGAGCTCAAGCTAAAAGATGGCGAGCTTGGTGATATCGAAGAGACAGTATCAGATATGGTCAAACATATCGTGATTACAAATACCGGAGATGGTGATGTAATCGTAAGAGTAAAGGCGATATATCCCGATAGTTGCACGGTGACTGTACAGGATTCTGCAGACTGGTCTGAAAGTAATGGATACTATGTGTTTAACGGCATACTTTCGGCAGGGGATAAGACTTCAGAGCTGGCACTTAAGATATCAAATTCCACTACGGCAGATTTTAATGTGGTCATCCTGCAGGAAGCGACGAGAGTGACCTATGATGAGGCTGGCAATCCTATAGCTGATTGGGATAGTGCAGTTGTGAGTCAGAGCAATTATGAGATGAAAGGGGGACAATGATGAAAAAGAATTTGAAAAGCCCTCTTATCATATTAGCACTGGGTGTGGTTATAGTAGCAGCCAGCAGCGCAGGAGCAGCCAGGGCGGCTCTTGGAGACAGCACAGCCAGAGAGCGGGTCAATTTTAGTACGGCAGAGCTGTCGGTGGATATTTTGGAAAACGATGTTTCATTAAAATCATCGGGAGAGCTTAATTTTTCGGCAGTAGATGAGGACATAAAAGTCGGTAAGCTCTATGATGAGAATGTAACAATCGTAAATAACTCCAATGAAGAGACAGGCTACAGCGAGTACGTGAGAGTGATAGTACGAAAAAGCTGGTACAAGGATGGCAAGAAGGATACTAGCTTAGATCCTGTGCTGATAGTAATCAATGTGGATGACGGGTGGATAGAAAATAAAGACGAGTCCACAAGCGAGCAGACAGTATACTACAGGACTTCGCCTCTTGCATGTGGGGAATCAGTAGATTTTATCAATAGCATCAAAATTGATAACGTAGTAAATACTATAGTGGCGGATACAGCTGCAGACGGAGTGTCAATCTCAGGTAACATAGCAAACGAATATATATATGACGGCCAGGAGGCGTACATACAGCTTCAGGCGGATGTGGTACAGACTCACAATGCTGAGGACGCGATATATGCGGCATGGGGTGTGAAAGCTACATGTTCTAAGGCAGATGATGGAGATATTCTTTCGATAAACGGCAAAGCATTACAGTGACAGGAAGGAGCAGGATATGACAAATAAAAAGCTTAATACAGTTCTTGCTCTGGCAGTTGCAGTGGTAGGCTTGGCGGTATTTTCCACAGATGTAAGTGCGAAAGAGCATACGACAGGCTGGACAGTCACATATGATGGGAAAAAGCTTACCTCAGGTTATGATGTGTCAAAAGATACTATCACAGGGGTTATGCCCGGTGATACCATCACCTACAACGTATCCTATGCTAACAATGGAAGCAAGGCGGCTGATTTTTACATCAGTACAGACATAATAGATTCCCTGGAGGATAAGAGCGTAGACGGAGGTAACAGCAGTGCGGCAGGCGGTGCATATTCATACGAACTTATGTATACTGCAGCAGGCAAGACTACTACCATATACAATAGTGATATCGTAGGCGGTGACAGTGCTACATTAGAAGGACTCAAGCAGATCAAGGCAAGCCTTCCTACGGGTGAAGGCACCTATATTAGCCTGGGAACACTGCAGCCAGGTAAAGATGGTACAGTCACTATGGTGATTACGCTTGATGGCAACTCACAGGACAGCTCTTACATGGCCACACTTGCTACACTTGATTTTTACTTTGGAGTGGAAGAGGTTTCAGCTACATCATCTTCTACCGGCGGTTCTTCGGGAACCACTACAGTAGTCTATACCATACCTGGAGGCACACAGGTGGTGGCTATCGAAGATCCTACAGTTCCACTTGACGGCGGACCTGTCACAGGCGATTCTATCCTGCCGCTTGTGATATGCACAGCGGGTTTGCTCTTAGGTTTGTTGCTTATCTTATGGTATATGCTCACAGTTAAAAAGCAGAGGAAGGAGGCTTGCTAATATGAAAAAACGCAGATTATTAAACAGCCTTATTCTTACTTTTGCTGTAGTTATTGCTGGTGTTTTTGCTTTTTCAAATAGAGCAGATGCAGCAGAGAGTTATTCTTATACAGTTAAGATAATACTTGGTGGAACAGGTCAGGAAAATGCTTCATTTTCAAGTGATTTGAGTGGAGCGCTCACAGTAGGATCAGATGCTGCTACAGTATTTGTTTCCGGGGATAATACTACTATCATTATCGAGGGACTACAGTATGATGATGAGATTTCCTTCGATACAAAATCAGGCGTGGATGCCGACTTGCCATATTATGTAAAGGGCATGCGCCGAAGCGGTTCAAATGCACTTGCCCCGGAATCTTTTAAGGTGACTAAGGATGATTCCTTTGTAATTGCTTATGGCGTAATGAGTGAGGAATTGATTCCTTACAACGTATATTATAAGGATGATGCAGGCAACACACTACTTGCAAGCAAAACTTATTACGGTGTGGCCGGGGATGATTTTTATATCCCATATCAATACATATCAGGATATACACCAAACACTATGAATATCCATGTGAACAGCCTAAAAGCTGGTGAGGAGTATACATTCGTATATACGAAGGGAACTTCTGCTTCTTCATCATCTTCATCTGGAGGCGGTACAGTCTACAAGACAGTGACAGGAGATACAGAGTATACTTATCAGCTGATTCCGAGAGTGTCAGATACTCAGCCGGTGACAAACAACCGAGTAAATGCTGACGGCAATGCAGCAACAGATGACACTGCTGGACAGGGCAATGGAGATACAGACACTACTACAATTGATGATACCGAGATGCCTCTTGGCGCTACTGAGGAAGTGATCGAGATAGAAGATGAAGATACTGCCAAGGGCGGTGGTAGCAAAGCCGACAACTACATCAGATATCTTATAGTTATAGCTTTTATCGGTATGATAATTGTTATTATCAGCGTAGGTTCTACGCTGAAAAATGAATATGACAGAAGTCATAAGAATTAATTTGGTAACACTTCTCCTTTTAAATAATTGTTTGGATAGAAGGGATGGCTAAGTACATACTTGGTCGTCTCTTTTATTATGTGTGGTATCGTAAATGCCCAAATATTCTTTTAGATAAATGACGCTTTTGTTATGTTAGGTATGGTAGAATAAATATTATGAAAAAGACATTTAAAATTATAGGATATTTATTAATATTAATTGTTATTTTGACGGCACTTCCTATAGCGCTTCCCAAGGTGCTTGGTATGCAGGTCTACGAAGTTATATCGGGTTCTATGGAGCCTTCCATACCGGTGGGGTCACTTGTATACGTAAAAGAGGCAGACTTTGACGAGCTTAGTGTGACAGATGTGGTGGCCTTCGAGGTGGGAGCCAGTGTAGTTACTCACAGAATCGTAGATATAGATGTTGATGATAAGCTTTTTACTACGAGAGGTGATGCCAATAGCACTGATGATTTTATGCCGGTTGCCTACACTAATATACTGGGCAGGGTGGTTTTTCACATTCCATTATTAGGCTATGTGGCAGGCTGGCTGTCTGAGACTTTGGGTAAGGTCATCGCTATAATTGTGCTGTTGATAGGAGTGATACTGTCCTCAGTAGGAGAGGAGAAAAAGAATGCTTCTACGCCGTCAAGGCAAGGCATCAATCCTAAAGTGATTTTAGGAATCGGAATAGTTATTATTGCAGGTTCACTTGGTGGATTTTTGTATATTTATATGGGGTATGCCAAATCAAATGCTCTGTACAGTGATCTGCAAAGTGAGTATGTAAAAGTATCGGATGAGAGTACTCAGTGGTATGATTTGATAGATGTGGACATCAGGGCACTTCAGGAGATTAATCCTGATGTGATAGGCTGGCTTTATGTGGAGGACACAGATATCAGTTATCCCATATTGTATTCCGGGGATGATGATACGTATTTACGGACTACTATAGATGGGGAGTATGCTACTGCAGGAAGTATATTTTTAGAGGGATACAACCTTCCGGATTTTTCCGACAGTCACAATATCATCTACGGTCACAACATGCGTAATCTATCTATGTTTGGCAGCCTCAGATACTATAAAAATGACGGATACTACGACTCCCACAAATACTTTCAGATAATCACTTCTGAGGGCAAGTACAGATATGAGATATTTTCATACTTTGATACAGAACCCGGCAGTTGGGTGTACACAGTGCCATACTACGACAACGAGGAATTTGGTGCATATATTGCGCAGTTGATAGCCCATTCCTATATCAGCTCAGATATTGCCTCTGACGTGACCTCCTCCGACAAGATTGTCACCCTGTCCACCTGCTCATCCTCAGGCTATCGCTTCACACTCCACGCGGCGCTCATTTCGACCAGCGGCGTAGAGTGATGTGTCAGTAGCTGGAGTTAGTAGCAAGCCACTTTACATAGTCTAGGCGAGCGCGAGGAGGTGCTGAATGTCCAGTGGACATTCGCTTAGCACCGACCGAAGTGGAACGGAGACAGGCGCCATGCCGAGCTTAGGAGGTACCGCTTTAGCGGTAGGTTGCCTAAGCGAAAGTATGGAAGGTGCCCTCCGGGAAAGGAG
>FLNY01000779.1_pt1 | contig 12870 bp, 8 predicted proteins | sample 1140381 | NCBI WGS metagenome assembly FLNY01 (sample SAMEA3878172, study PRJEB12797) | bioreactor metagenome | biome: Moose rumen | place: Sweden | collected 2011-10
AATTGGTGACGCAATACCCTCCGGAGTAGTGCGCGGGCAAAACGTGACCAATCTCTTTGCCGGAATGAGCGCGGGATTTGCCGATTCAACGGATTTCCTCCGCTTCCCCGTCCCCTTTGCATGCGTGTCCACGGAGCTCGTGAGCGGCCGCGCGAAGGTGTGGCACAGCGGCAGCATAGTGACTGCCCTTCGTTCCACCATGTCCATTCCCGCGCTGTTCACGCCGGTGAAGAAGGACGGAATGGTGCTTGCGGACGGCGGCATGCGAAACAACTATCCCTCCGTCCTCGCAAAGCAGATGGGGGCCGATCTCGTGATTGGCGTAGATCTTTCCGAGGAAGCGAAGGATTTTGACGACGTCAACAATCTCGTTGACGTAGTGACGCAAATGGTGCTCATGATGAGCCGCGACGCCTACCGCAGGGGCCTCGAAGCAGCCGACATCAACATAAAGCCGGATCTTCCCGTGCCCCAGTACGGCATGCTCAGCTTCTCGGGCCCGGCGATAGACTCAATCATCCGGCGCGGATACAGGGCATCGGCAGGCCGGATGGCGGAGATAGACGCCATCGTGCAGAAGACCGGCAAGGCGTCATACAGGACCGGAGGCCGCCACGCGACGGACGTGGGAACAACGCCAGTGAGGATAAAGGACGTTGAATTTGAAGGGATATCGGCCGAGGAGGCAAGGCTTCTTCGCCGCAAGGTAAAGCTGCCGGGGGACATGAAGGTGGACAGGGACAAGCTTGAAGAGCAGGTCGCAACGCTTTACGGCACCGGCGCCTTCAATACCGTTGAATATTCACTCCTTGGCACAGGTGAGCCATACACCCTTCTCCTGAAAGGCGACAAGGGATACCCCAACCGCTTCGGTCTGGGCGTCAGGTACGACTCCGAGGAGCTCGTGTCGGCCATCATCAACCTGGGGCTGGGGACAAGGCGCATAAGCGGCCATTCGCTTGACATGACGGCAAAGATAGGCCTCAACTCATACGGGGCGCTGGAGTACAAGTACAGGCCGGCGGCGGGGCTGGTGCTGGGAGTAAAGTCCTACCTCCACATGACAGACCGCAGCAAGCTCATGCACGAGGACATGGACATAACAATCCACATGCTCCAGAGCAGCCAGGAGTTTTCCATATCCGGCTTCGGCACTGGAAAATTCGACCTCCAGATGGGCGTGAGGCACGATTTCTTCCGCATAAGGGATCTTCTTTACTACTCGCCTGAAAGCCCTAACAGCTCGTTCCTTTCGGCCTTCTTCCGCGCGGGCTACGACGGCCTTGACAGCGGTTATTTCCCTAAAAAGGGCTGGAAGGCCGATGCGCAATACGCCGCCTGGCTGCCCCTCGGCAAGGAGGACAACTCGCCCATACATGTAGTGAACGGCAATTTCTGTGCAGCGCTCACCTCAGGGCGCGTCACCTTCACCCCGTCCGCGTGGCTGCGCTTTGTTCTCTCCGGCAGCGATGAGCCTGTGCCGCTGAGCAACATGGTGGGCGGCATGATTGGGGGCCGGTATCTTGAGCAGCAGGTGCCCTTCGCCGGCATTTCCAATGCAATACTTACCCCTTCGCTCCTTGGCGTCGCGGGCCTGTCGGTGAGCTGGGAGCCCTTCGACAGACATTTTATCTCCGTCATGGGCAATGTGGGCGATTCCGCCTTCAGCTTCGAGGATATGGCTAAAAAGGATACGATGTTTGCAGGCGCGGCGCTCCAGTATGCATACTACTTCCCCTTCGGCCCGATAAAGGCCGATGTGCACTGGAGCACGATAAACCGGAAATTCGGAGTATATCTATCCGTGGGATACGACTTTTAATTTGAAAGGCGCGTGCTTCACAGCAGGCGCCTTTCTTTCTAACCTTAAACTTAACCTATTAAAAAACTATTCGTGATTATTGGCTGCAAATTCCGTGCCCAAAATCTCGTTGTTCATTGATTCATTGGGTTTTACGCTCTTTATAATAACCGGATCGAGGGGCCTGTCCCTGTTGTCCTTTTTCACGGCGGCAATCTTGTCTATGACATGGAGACCGGCTACGGTTTCACCGAAGACCGTGTATTCCCCGTCAAGATGGCGGCAGTGATCAGGGTCCTGGACAAGGTAGAACTGGGAGCCGGAAGACTCTTTGTACGGGTTTGCTATATCCCCTTGCCGGGCGGCGGCAAGAGCTCCTTTCACGTGAGTGTGGAGGGGATTCCCTTCGGCATCCCTCATCTCTGCGGGAATGGTGTAGGACGGGCCGCCCTCGCCCCACTGGGCAATGAGGGAGGTGTCGCGGGTGAACGGGTCTCCGCCCTGGATTACGAAGCCGTTTATGACGCGGTGGAAAAGCAGGCCGTCATAGTATCCGGACAGGGCCAGCTTCTCAAAATTGTCCCGGTGCAGCGGCGTGTCCTTGAAAAGGCGCACGCGGATGGTTCCGTAATTGGTAACAATGTCAAACACAGGTTCTTCCGGCAGCGCCATGGAGGCTTTCACGGCAACTATGCTGTCCTCTGGGCTCACCTCCACGGGCCCTGCAGTGCGGGGACGGCCCTTGCAGGAGGCAATCAGCAGAAGGACGGCGCATAAAGCGTAAACAATCTTTTTCATTCCTTACATTTTTTCACACAAAAATAATTAATTTTGTAACAATATGGCTAATCCTCTCAAACAATTGGCGGGAGAAACCGCCATCTATGGCTTCAGTTCCATCCTTGCAAGGGTATTGAATTTCCTCTTCGTGCCCATTTACACGCGCATGCTCACGCAGGCGCAGTACGGAGTAGTGACGGAGTTCATGGCATATATAGCCATCCTCCAGGTGGTGCTGGTGCTGGGGCTGGAGACAGGCTGCTTCCGCTTTGCAAACAAGGAGGGGGAAGACCCGCACAAGGTGTATTCCGGTGCGCTCATCACGGTATTCGGCCTCAACCTGGCGTTCCTCGCGGTTATGGCAGCGTTCTCGGAGCCCATATCGGCCGCCCTGGGATATGAAGGATACCGCGCGCTCATAATCTACGTTGCATCAATCCTTTTCTGCGACAGCATCACTGCCATTCTCTTTGCAAAACTGAGGCAGGAGCACAAGGCCGTGAAGTTCGCCGTCCTCAAGACCATAAAAATACTCACGGAGACGGGCGCCAACCTGTTCCTTTTCTTCGTTTATCCCGCAAAGCCGGACTTCACGTATCCCATAATTGCAATCTTCATAAGCTGCGTGGTGTGCCTGGTGCTGTTCATACCGGACATATTCAAGCTAAGGCTCACATGGGACGGAAAACTGGTGAAGAGGATGCTCCTTTACTCAATCCCGCTCATGGTTGCGGCGCTTCCAGGTGTTGCCAACGACTTCCTTGACAGAATCCTGTTCCGCTATTTTGACACATCATCGGAGTCATGGCGCGCCTCCCTGGGCGTTTATCAGGCGGCCGTAAAGCTTGCCGTCATTATGAACCTCTTCATCCAGATGTTCCGCTATGCGGCCGAGCCTTTCTTCTTCCAGAGGGCCCGCGACAAGGGCTCCAAAGAGCTCTACGCCGCGGTGATGAACTATTTCACGGCGTTCTGCGGACTGGTATTCCTTGGAGTGGTGGGCTACATCGACGTCATTTCCCTCCTTCTTGGCCGGGATTTCCGCGTGGGCGTGGGCATCGTGCCCGTCATGCTCCTGAGCTACATGCTCCTCGGCATGCTATTCAACGTGTCCATGTGGTACAAGCTTTCCGGAAAGACCAACATGGCGATATGGATAACCCTCGCCGGCCTTCTTGTGACGGCGGTCGTGAACGTGGTGTTCATGCCGCGCTTCTCCTACTGGGCATCGGCCTTCGGCCATCTTGCAAGCTACCTTACAATGTTTATATTCTGCGCGGCGCTGGGGGCGAAGTACTATCCCATCCCGTACAAATGGAAGAAGATACTTGGCATCTTCGGCCTCATGGGCGCAGCGTATGCGCTCATCTCTCTCGTGGGCGGCACCTTCCCGTCCGTTTACCCCGGCCTGGGCCTTTCCACCTGGGCGGGAATGGGCGTCAATACGGTAATAATAGGCCTTTACTGCGCCGCCGCATGGCTGCTTCTGCATTCCGACAAACCACAAAACATATAACAAATGAAAAAAGCACTTATAATCCTTTCAGTGCTGGCGGCAGTAGCCTGTGCAAAGCCCCAGCCGCAGGAATTCCACGTTATCCCCATGCCGGAGAGCGTCACATTGCTTGACGGCGTTTTTCCCGTCGCGGGAGCCGATATCGAGTGCGCCGAAGAGTTCGACGCCCTCAGCGCAAAGGCCGTCGCCCGTTTTGCCGACGCCCTTGCCGCCGCAACGGGCGTGAAACCTTCGGGAAAAGGCCTTATCACCTTTGAGAAAGACGATGAAATGGCCCCGGAGGAGTACAGCATTACCATTGACCCGGACGGAGTGGCAGTGTTCGCCGCCGGCCTCAACGGAGTCATCTACGCCTGCGAAACCCTCAAGCAGATGCTTCCTGCAGCCATTTACGGCGGAAAACCCGCTAAGGCAGACTGGGTTCTCCCCTGCTGCAACATAGTGGACAGGCCGCGCTTCGGCTACCGCGGAATGCACCTTGACGCCTGTCGCCACTTCTGGACTATAGATGAGACCAAGAAGTATCTGGACGTCATGGCTGCCTACAAGCTTAACCGCTTCCACTGGCACCTTACCGAAGACCAGGGCTGGAGGGCCGAGATAAAGGCCTATCCCCGCCTCACGGAGGTTGGCGCCTGGCGCAACGGCACCATGATTGGCAAGGACTGGAGCTCCAACGACGGCATCCGCTACGGCGGCTTCTACACGCAGGAGGAGATGAAGGAAGTGGTGGAATATGCCGCCGAGCGCGGTATAACGGTGATTCCTGAGGTCGATCTTCCCGGCCACATGGTGGCTGCGCTGGCCTCATACCCGGAGCTTGGCTGCACCGGCGGTCCCTATGAGGTGTGGACAAAATGGGGCGTTTCCAGCCAGATTCTCTGCGCCGGCAACGAGAAGGTGTACACCTTCCTCGAGGGCGTTCTGTCCGAGATTATGGACATCTTCCCCTCCGAGTACATCCACATCGGCGGCGACGAGTGCTTCAACGAGGATGAAGGCATTCCGTGGGACCACTGCCCCAAATGCGCAGCAAAAATGCGTGAGCTGCGTATAAAGAAAGGCCCCGAGGCAAAGCACCAGTTGCAGACTTACGTCATGAACCGCGTGCAGAAGTTCCTCACAGAGCACGGAAGGATGGTGATAGGCTGGGATGAGATTCTTCAGGGAGACCTTGCCGAAGGCACCACCATCATGTCCTGGAGGGGCGTGGACGGCGGAATAGCCGCTGCAGAACGTGGCCATGACGCCGTAATGACGCCCAACAGCTTCCTCTATTTTGACTACTACCAGAGCAAGGACCAGGACAATGAGCCCCTTGCGATTGGCGGCTACCTGCCCTTGGAGAAGGTGTACTCATATGAGCCCTTCGACGGCATCAAGAGCGGCGCCGAAAATCATATAATCGGCGTCCAGGCCAACCTCTGGACAGAATACATTGCAACGCCGGAGCATCTTGAATACATGCTCCTGCCCCGCATGTGCGCACTCTCGGAGGTGCAGTGGTGCAAGGCTGGCTCCAAGGACTGGGACCGCTTCAGCGCTTCGCTTGGCCATACGTTCGAGATTCTCGACGCGATGGGCATGAACTACCGTCAGTAGAGCAAAAGACCCAGCACCGCTCCCGCGAGGATCACATAGATGGGATTCACCTTGCCCCAGTATGACGCCGCGAAGGCGCCGGCAAGAAGCACCCAGCTCTTCCAGTCGGGAAAATTCTCACTCACCACCTGCACCGCGGGCACGCCTCCGGTCCAGGTGGTTTTGAGTATGAGGATGACGGCCGCTGCGCCGATAAGACCAACAACTGTAGGCCGGAGCCATCCCATTGTACCTTCGTAAAGCTTGCTTGTGCGGAACTTAGTGTAGAACTTCACGATGACCAGCATTATGGCAAAGGATGGCAGCATGAGGGAAAGCGTGGCCACTACCGACCCCAAAACGCCCACCCAGTGCAGCCCGGTGGCGTTATACAGCACCGTATATCCCACATAGGTTGCCGAGTTGATGCCTATCGGCCCCGGAGTCATCTGCGATATCGCCACTATGTCCGTAAATGAGCTTTCCGTTATCCATGCGTGCTGCACAACCACCTGGTTCTGTATGAGTGACAGCATGGCATACCCTCCGCCGATGGTGAAGGCGCCTATGACGAAAAACGTCCACGCAAGCTGCAGTATGAGATACAGCGTTGTCATTCTGAGCGAAGCGAAGAATCTTTTTTCATCCGGCAGTACGTTGCGGCAAAGCCTGTCACTATGACGCAAAGAAGAATGTAAATGGGCGAAACGCCCAGGAACGCCACCAGAATGAGGGCCGATATCGCAAGGAGCCACTTCCACCAGGTAGTGCAAGACTTTTTGGCCATGTTTACCATGGGCACGGCGATGAGGGCCACCACCACCGGACGGATGCCTTTGAAGGCCCGCTCCACCCACGGATTGTCCCTGAAGGCAGAGAAGAACATGGCTATTGCAAGGATGATGAGGAAGGACGGCATGATGCTGCCCAGGGTGGCGGCGATAGAGCCCTTTATGCCCCTCAGCCTGTGGCCGGCGAAGATGGAAATGTTCACCGCCATCACTCCCGGCGCGCTCTGCGACAGGGCAACGATGTCCGGCAGTTCATCGTCCGATATCCAGCCCTTGCGGGACATTTCGGCCTGGATGAGCGGTATCATGGCATAGCCTCCGCCGATGGTGAAAGCGCCAATCTTGGCGAAGACCTTGAATATTTGCCACAGCGTTGCCTTTTGCTTTTCCATATCGCTGCAAAGATACGGAAAAATTCATCTTCTTACCACACCATGTTCCATGCGGCATTCTGCGCACGACGGTTGTGGGCTGCGTTCATCTTGCCGAAGTTCCATTTTACGCCGAAGAGGATGTATCGGCCCATAATGAGCCGATAGCTGTCTTCCACGTAATTGTCCGTAACCGTATGCGTGAGATTGCGTGTCTGGTTGAGGATGTCGTGAACTTTGACACTCAGGTTGAAGGCGCCCACGTTCTTGGAAATTTCGGCATTCCACTGCCATTCGGGCTGTCCGTAACCCGCAGCGTAGCCTTTGTAGAACACGTATGACAGGTCCGAATTGAACTCAAACTCGTGCCTCGTGGTGTAGGAGCCCCTTCCGCCGAATCTCGTATCCAACGTGTTCATATTGGCACCGGGGTCCAGCGAGTAGCGTGAAATGCGGCCGGAAGTACTGGCGGCAACGCTGAAGGAGTAGTGGTCCTGATTGTATTTTACTCTCACGCCTCCCGTGGGAGCAAATAGCCGGGTGTTGCTCTGGGCAAAGCCGCTCTGCCCGCCGTAGAAGCGGTCTCCGGAAGCATTTCCCCAGAAATCGTCCATAAAACTTGAGTAATCGAATGTATCCTTGTCCAGTCCGGCGAGGGCTGTCCTTGCCTGATAGCTTACGGACGAGCTGAACGCTGCGGATCCGTAGAGGGAAAGCGACCATAGCTTCTTGCCGTCAAGCGGAGTTGTATAGTTTGCATACAAATTACCCGTAAAGCCTGGTCTCCGGGAATTGACAGGGACGGAGTACATGATGCCGTCCTTGTCGTACCAGCTTGCACTCACAATGGGAGCCGTATTCATGTTGACGTAGAAATACGCCATCAAATTGGAGAAGCGCTTCACATTATTACGTGACCAGTCTGCACTCACATATATCTGCGATGACGGCTTCAAATATACATTGCCAACGCTCAGTCGCGAAGGGTTCGTAATATTGAGAACCGGCAGCATCCTGGAGTTGGACGGACGGTTGGTTTGACCTGAGGCCGACATGGAGAAGCGGTTAATGTCTTTGCTCAGAACAAGGCGGATGGTTGGTACCACATACCAGTTCCATTCGTCTTTTCCGCTTATGGCCTCTATTCCGTAACTTTTCGAGTAAGTCTCGTTCAAAGAACCCGTTACTTTGCCGCCGAGGGTAATATAGCTCTGCCCTCCGAATTTATACTGGACGGTGAGGTCGTAGCGCTGCTCGGCATAATCCGTGCGGCTTTCGGAAGAATAGTAGTCGTTTCTTCCGGCCCCGTCAAATGCGTCGCGCACACTTTCCTGGCTGCCTGCAAGATAATAGGCCGATGTACTCAGAGTCCATTTTTCTCCGAAAGGCTCGGTATAGCGCAGCGAGCCGCTTACGTATTTGGAGTTGCCGTCAGAGACGTAGCTCATGCTGCGGGTATCTTGGCTGGAAGAAGTTGTGAGCACAGACATTTCCTCGCTCTCGCCATCGTTCACCCCATACCCGAAATCTGCGTCAACGCGTAAGGAACGCTGCTTTTTGCCCCAAAGCTCGCGGAAGGTGAAATCGTTGTCAAAATCCAGGCGTTTACTGGAACTGACTCCTTGAGTTGTATTTTTCGAACTGTTTATAAAAGCGCCTTCCCTCGATATTTCCGACTCCCCGCTGCTCCTTGAATCGGATTTGCTGTAGCTGAAGGCAGGGCGCACGTGAAACCAGAACTTGCCTTTCTCCTTCTGGAACTCCATGTTGGCCCTGGACGATTGGGCGTATTGCTTTCCGATGTTCTGCGTGGAGGAATAAAGGTCTCCGTCATCCTGGAAGGTGGTTCTGTCGGCCTTTGTCCCGGAATCCGTATCCGAATACTTGTAGTTTACGCCTGCTGTCGTCTCTACATCCTTGATCCGGGAAGTATTGGCATTGACGCCAAACTGTGCTGCCGTAGAGAGTCCCTGGTTCATGTTGGTGCTTTCTCCGTTATCCTCGAACCTGACGATCACGACATTCGAATCGTTGGTGTTCTGGGCGTTGGCAATCACCGTTACCTGGTCTTTCTCGCTATAGGCCGATACTAGCGCGTTCCCGCTCCACAGGAGGCCCCGGTCATCCCGGAGGGGGTTGTCCTCATCTTCCTTTGCGAGCGTTGTGCCGCCCTTGATGCCCACATTTCCGAACCAGCCCTGCTCGTACTCTTTCTTGAGCGCGACGTCCAGCACCTTCTCCCTGTTGCCGTCCTGAATGCCGGAAGCGCGGGTTTCTTCGGATTCCCGGTCTATAACGCGGATCTTGTCCACCACTGCCGCTGGCAGATTGTTGAGGGCTGTGCTCTGGTCGCCAAAGAAGAAGGTTCGGCCCCCCACTGTGAGCTTGTCAATCTCCTGGCCGTTGAACTTTACCTTTCCGTCATCCGTGATTTCCATTCCCGGCATGCGTTGGAGCAGATCCTTCAGCATGGCATTGGCACCCACCCGGAACGAAGATGCGTTGAATTCCACCGTATCCTGCTTCACCACGATGGGATTGCCGATATCAGATATCGTGGCCGCCTGCAGGAACTGCTCGTCCACCTGCAATTTGATGGTACCCATATCCTCTCTCCTCTCCCTGAAATACTTCTCCTTTGTGAAAGGTTTGTATCCCATCATTTCCACGTGGAAAACATAGCTGCCGTATGGTACTTCCTCCAACTTGGCTTCACCCTTCGCGTCCGTGAGCGTGAAATTCGTGATTGTGGTGTCCTTGGATGGTATTACATACACGGATGCGAATGATATCGGCTCATTTGTGAGTGAATCGAGCACTGTTGTCTTGATTTCACTCATGCGGCTCGTCATGATATTGTCATTTATAATAATGACCTGCGCCCTGGAGGTGAAGGCCGTTATCAGCAGCAAGACGCTCAATAGGACTAATTTTTCGTATAGACGCATGCGTATAAATGTTTTATCTCATCTTGAATACAATGGGAATAGAAAGGCCCTGCTCCACAGGATCTCCATTGAGGGTAGCGGGCTCCCAATCCGGAGACTGTTCGATGATGGAGGTGACCATGGCGTCCAACGCTTCGCAGATGCTCTTTGTGACCTTGATGTCACAGACCTTGCCATCGGTGCCGATGACGAACGAGACCTTCATCTCGCCTTCGTGGGCGCATCCCTTAGGTCGGCGAATCCGGGCATTCAGCCAGCGGGAAAAAGCCATCCTGTCTTCACCTTGAAATGTGGGCATAGTGCTTGGCTCTGCCGGGACGAAGCGAACGACTTCGTCTTCGTCCTTGTCCCAATAACTAATGATAACGATTTCGTCTAGCTCCTGCGGAAGTTTCATGTAGATATGAACGACATCGGCTGCAGCATTTTCCCCATTATTTTCTATTATTTCATCACCCTCCATTGCATAAATGGATGCAATCCTACTCTGGTCAATCTTCCTGAATTCGTCTCTCGTAATCTCTTTCTCTTGACCGTATGCCGGGTGAAGAATATATATTGGTTTATTTGCCGGAGGTTGAAATACTATATGGAGGGCATCCTGCACTTCACGATATGCATCTTCCGGAGCGTTTTCATCGGCTTCAACGTGAACTGAAATGAGCCCTTTGGGGACATCCAGAGAACGTATATGTTCCTCCAGCTCTTTCGCTATCCCTTCGCGGCGAATCATACGGCCATCAAGAGTGATGGAGCCACCTTTATCTATTTTCAACACAATCAGTCCCTTTCGCTGATTCTCTACTCCTGTAGGGATATACACAGTCCTTGCCTGCAGGCCGATGCCCAGGCATACGAGCGGAAGTAGCCAGAGCACCTTCCATCCTCTGGAGAGCGGCGATTTAGCCTTTGACATCATGGAGATACGGCTTTTAAGGATACTGTGATTAAAGCTGTTGGCAACTGAGTAGCCGCTCTTGCTGACAGCTTTTCTTATAAGCAGATACTGGTATTCCTTGAGGTTGGCCCCGCTCCGGAGCACGGCATCATCGGCCTCAAATTCGTGCAATTCCTGAAGGTCGGCCCGGAGCATCCAGATGGCAGGATTGAACCACTGGAAGGCAGACATAATGTCTACAAGCAAAAGATCCACGGAATGCCTATAGCCGATGTGCGCTTTCTCGTGGGCGAGGATGGGAGTATGGTTGCCTTCCCAGTCTTTCCGGGAAAGGACAATGTATCGCATCCAACTGAACGGGTCTGTGTCGCGGTCGGTCACGATAATCTTGCAACCGTCTTCCTCCAGCACCTGCTCCCCCTGGCGGATAATTTTTACAATGGACAGAATAGACACAAGTACGCGCACAAGCACGAATGCCACACCGGCCCAGAAAAGGGCGATGAGTGCTATTTGCCACCAAGGTGTTCCGGGGGCAACTGCTGCTCCGGAGATCGGCATGGTTGCCGGAAATGCCTCTTCTCCCATTACCATCGGCATATCATACCCGTCTGGCGACATTTCCATCGGCTTATGAATAGTGATAACACAGAGCGGCAGCATGAAACTGAGTACAGCAGTTCCCACCAGGACAATCCGGTTGAACCTGTGGAAAGTCTCTTTCTTCAGAAGGAAACGGTAGAACAGGTAGAAGACAAGCAGCGCCACAGCCACTTTGCCATCATAGATAAGAAAGTCCATCATTATTCCTGCCCTTTTTCAACCATGTCAATCAGTTCCTTGAGCTCTTCAACGGTAATCTTCTCTTCCTTCACCAGTGCAGAAACGGCATTGATGTAAGAATTGTCGAAGTACTTGTCAATAAGGCCGATGAGTGAGCCCTTATTGTACTCCTCGCGCGTCACCTTTGCGAAATACTGGTACGTGGGGCCATAAGACTTATGATCTATGAATCCTTCCTCCTGGAGAGTGCGCACCTGGGTGCTCAAGGTGCTGAAATGCGGTTTGGGATCCGGGTAGAATTCCCGTAACTCCCTCACAAACAGCGGTCCCTTCTCCCAGAAGTAGTTCATTATAACTTCCTCTTTCCTTGTCAGTCGTTTCATAAGCGTAGCTAATTTTTCTGCAAATATAGCGATTTTTTTTAGTTACGCAATTATTTTTGATAAATTTTATAGGAGATGGATTAGCGGCGCTGCGCTTGCGCCCTTCGGCAGAATCTATACATAAAGAGTTATTGGGATACTTTTAGGGCATTATATAGAAAAACCGCCCCATAAACCCATCTAGATAAAGACTTGAGTATAAACAATTTATAAGCCGGGCAAGTTTTTCGTTTTTCGCGGCTCTTAGCTTTCACGACAAACACCTCAAAAACAGAGAGTTACTTGCGTGGATTTATGGTCAGATGCAAGGATTTAATAAAGTATTTTTCTTTTAGACATTCTTTTTTTGCATTACATTTGAGCGTGAAAGAAAAGCTCTTGTGCAAACATGAAAAAAATCTCCGGATCGTTTATTTCCTTATCTCTTATACTCTTCGCCAATATCTCACACGCACAGCAAATGACCATGTCGGAGGCTATTGCCGTGGCAAAAAGAGGCTCGGTTAAGGCGCTTGAAGCAAGGCAGGCTTTCATTTCTACATACTGGGCCTTCAGGGCATATCAGGCCAGCCGTCTTCCGTCACTGTTCCTTTACGGCAATTTGGGAAACTTCAACAGGTCTCTCTCGCTGCTTCAAAGCCCGGATGACGGCAGCATGCGGTATGTGAGTTCATACAACATGCAAAACGGGATAGGTCTCCAGGCCCGGCAGAACATAACCCTCACCGGAGGTACGCTCTATGTGTATACAGACCTCAACCGTATAGACCAGTTCGGTGAGAACGCACGCGTGACATGGTACAGCCAGCCGGTGACCATATCCTACCAGCAGCCACTGTTCGCCTATAACCAGTTCAAATGGGACAAACTCATTGAGCCCAGGGAATATGAAAAAGGCCGCAGGCAATATGTGGAGTCAATGGAAAAACTCTCTTATGATGTAGTGACGGCCTGGTTTGGCCTGCTTAAAGCCAGGCAGGATGAACAGATGTCCCATGTCAATTTTGAAAACACTTCC
>FLNY01000212.1_pt1 | contig 12858 bp, 13 predicted proteins | sample 1140381 | NCBI WGS metagenome assembly FLNY01 (sample SAMEA3878172, study PRJEB12797) | bioreactor metagenome | biome: Moose rumen | place: Sweden | collected 2011-10
TTTTAAGTCAAAATCATCAATGGCTAGATTTATCGGTCCTAAGACCAAAATCGCTCGTAAGTTCGGTGAACCTATCTTTGGTCCTGACAAACGTTTCGAGCACCGTAACTTCCCTCCCGGTCAACACGGACAAAACCGTCATGGCAAACTTAGTGAATACGGTCAGCAGCTTAAAGAAAAGCAAAAGGCTAAGTATACCTATGGTTTGCTCGAACGTCAATTCCGTATTGTCTACGCTGACGCAAAGCGTAGCAAGGGTGTAACTGGTGAAGTCCTCTTGAGTCTTCTCGAGTCTCGTCTTGACAATGTCGTCTATCGTCTTGGAATTGCTCCAACACGTGCTGCAGCTCGTCAGCTTGTCGGTCACAAGCACATCGTTGTCGATGGTCAGGTTGTCAACATTCCTTCTTACCGTCTCAAACCCGGTCAAGTTGTTGGTGTACGCGAGCGTAGCAAGTCTCTCGAAGTAATCACAGACTCTCTCGCTTCTCATTCCGCTTCCAAGTACGGATGGCTTCAATGGGATGCTAACACCCTCTCTGGCACGTTCCTCAACTTGCCTGCTCGTGCTGACATCCCTGAAAATATCAAGGAGCAGTTGATTGTAGATTTGTACTCTAAATAAAATTATTCTTATGGCAATTTTAGCTTTCCAAAAACCAGAAAAAGTCATAATGCTCGAGAGCGACAACAAATTCGGTCGTTTCGAATTTCGCCCTCTCGAACCGGGTTATGGCATTACCATTGGAAATGCCTTAAGAAGAATTTTGATAAACTCACTTGAAGGTTTCGCCATAACGTCCATCAAAATTGATGGCGTCCAACATGAGTTCGCTACCATCCCCGGAGTCATTGACGACGTGCAGCAGATTATTCTTAATCTCAAGCAAGTCCGTTTCCGTCAACTCACTCCTGGCACCGACCTCGAACAGGTTACAGTACACATCTCGGGTCAGTCACAAATCAAGGCTGGCGATTTCAATAAGTTCTCGCATGCTTTTGAAGTCCTTAATCCCGACCTCGTAATCTGCAACCTCAATACCGATGTCAATTTCAACATGGTTCTGACCATAAGCAAAGGACGCGGTTATGTTCGTGCTGATGAGCAAGTGCTCGACACCACCGATGTTAACGTTCTCGCTATTGACTCTATCTATACTCCAATTGTCAACGTTAAGTGTGCTGTCGACAACTTCCGTGTTGCAGACCGTACTGACTATGAGAAGTTGACGATAGAGATAACGACTGATGGCTCTATTCAGCCAAAAGATGCCCTCAAAGAAGCTGCCAAAATACTCATCTATCACTTTATGCTTTTCTCCGACGAGAAGATCACCGTTGATGAAAGCGAAAAGTCTGTTGGTGATGAATTTGACGAAGAAGTTCTTCGCATGCGCCAGCTCCTTCGCACCCGTTTGTCCGAAATGGATCTTTCGGTTCGTGCACTCAACTGCCTCAAGGCAGCCGATGTCGAAACCCTCGCTGAATTGGTTACCTATAGCCGAAACGACCTCTTGAAGTTCCGCAATTTCGGTAAGAAGTCTCTCACCGAACTCGACGACCTTCTTGCTAACCTTGGTCTTACTTTTGGCATGGACGTAGCCAAGTATAAACTCGATAAAGATTAATCTCGATGAGACATAATAAGAAAATCAACCACCTTGGTAGGACAAGTTCGCACCGCAAAGCAATGCTTGCCAATATGGCTTGTTCGCTTATTATCCACAAAAGGATAAAAACAACACTCGCCAAGGCTAAGGCTCTTCGCACATACATTGAGCCTCTCATAACCAAGACCAAAGGTCTGCAGACTGTAGACGACAAGCGCACTGCTCAACGTACGGTATTCAGCTACCTTCAGAATAATTCTGCCGTTAAGGAACTCTTTACCGAAATAGGTGAAAAAGTTGCTTCACGTCCTGGTGGCTACACTCGTATACTCAAACTCGGTTCTCGTCTTGGCGATGCTGCCGACGTTTGCTACATCGAACTCGTCGACTACAACGCAAACATGCTCGGCGAAGTCAAGAAGGAAGGCGAAAAGAAACGCACTCGTCGTAGCCGTTCTAAGAAAGCTGAGGCTGCTGAAGTTGCTCCCGCAGCAGAATAGTTCTTTGCTTAATAAGTTGATTTGCACGTTCGCAATTCAAGATATAAGGGTAGTGGTTTTTAACCGCTACCCTTTATTTTTTGCCTTTTTTTAGCTTACTTTGTTTCTATGTTTCGCTACGGTTTGCAACAGATATTTTGCACCATTATTTTCGCTCTATTGCTCGTGTCGTGTAGTAAGAACGAGCCATCTGATCTACCCATCGTTTCCGTTGGTAATGAGGTCCTTACGCGTTCTGCATTGCTTTCAGTCATACCATACGCAGCTTCTGCCGAAGATAGCTCGGTTTATGCTGACGATTTTGTACGCTCGTGGGTTCGTCGCCAAGTAATGCTACGTAGGGCTGAAAAAAATCTTTCTTCCGAAATAGAAAGCATCGATAAGGCTGTAGAAGAGTATCGTGCATCTCTTCTTATCGAAACCTACCAAATGCGAATGGTCGACCAAAAGTTTAATCCCAAAATCTCGCGAGGTGAAATAGAAAACTATTACTCCGAGATGAAGGAAAATTTTATTCTTCGGGATCACATTGTTAAGGGTGTGTATGCCGTCATACCCACCGAAGCTTCAGACTTACCATCTTTTGTCAAATTGCTTTCGTCTTTTAAAGACGAAAGTTCTATCAATATTGAGCAGTATCTCTACAAATACTCTTCGAACTACAAACTTTTTACAGATAATTGGCAGCAACTCAGTTCTATTCGAAAATTTTTCCCTGCTAACTCAATCTCCGACGATCTTCGTGTACTACGTAGCAATAAGTTAATAGACGTAACTTACGAGGGTAATCGATACCTCCTCAAAATAACAGACATACAACAATCAGGCACTATTGCTCCGCTCGAAGCAGTCAGTCAAGATATATATAACGTCCTTCTCGGTAAGAAAAAATTAGAGTTTCTTTCATCGCTCTCCGATGGGCTTTACGACGAAGCCGTACGCGAAGGTAGCATAATATACTATGAACAGTCCAATTAGATTCATTAGCACACTTATACTCTCTTTTTCGTCATTAGCCACACTTGCACAAGTAAAACTTGTAGATGAAGTTGTGGCAACCGTTGGTGACGACGCTATTCTAAATTCCGATATTGAATATCAATACGGACAGGCAATGATTGAAGGTGTCAACTTCAATGGCGACCTTAAGTGCCATATTTTTGAGCAATTACTCGTGCAAAAACTTATGCTAAACCAAGCACTTATAGATAGTGTCGAGGTGAAAAATAGTGAAGTAGCCAGTCAGGTCGATGCTCGTATTAACTACTTTATGCAACAAGTCGGTGGGCAGGATAAACTTGAAGAGTACTTTGGCAAACCTATCACACAAATTAAACGCGACCAGACAGATGCTGTGCGCACTCAGATGATAACGCAGCGCATGCAGTCGCAAATAACCAAGGATGTAAAGGTAACGCCAGCCGACATTAGACGACACTTTGCTTCGATGAGTGAAGATAGCTTGCCACTCATACCGACTCAATATGAAATTCAGCAAATAGTCGTATATCCTGAAATAGAACAAGCCGAAATAGACAGGGTTAAAGCACGTCTGCGTGAATTCCAAAAGCAAGTGGCTGATGGACGCGATTTTGCAACACTTGCCGTACTATACTCTGAAGATCCTGGCTCTGCCACACGCGGTGGCGACCTCGGCTGGTATTCCAAAGCTGGTTTCGTCCCAGAGTTCTCGGCCGTCGCATTTAATTTGCAAGAAAAGGGTAAGGTGTCTAAAATCGTTGAGACAGAGTTCGGTTTTCATATAATACAACTTATCGAACGTCGTGGCGACCGAATCAACTGTCGACACATACTCTTGAAACCCAAAGTATCGGCCGATAGCCGAAAAAAAGCCTCGCAGTTCCTTGATACGCTTTCTGTCCTCATAAAAGAAAAGAAAATATCTTTTGAGGAGGCGGCTGCTCGCTATTCTATGGATAAGGACACGCGCTCTAATGGTGGTCTCATGATTAATCCTGAAGATGGCACGGTGAAGTTCCAGCTTAGCCAAATACCTGCAGACATAGCCAAGTCTCTTCAAAACCTAAAAGAAGGAGAATATTCTAAACCCTTTGCAATGATGGACGAGCGCAAAGGCAAAGAAACATTCCGCATTGTGCGCTTGCGCAAACGTCATGAGCCCCACAGAGCCAACCTACACGACGACTACGATATGCTCAAGAACGTCATTGAAGAGCGTAAGCGCAAAGAAACACTCGATGAGTGGATTATGCGTAAGCAACGTGAGTTATACGTCAATATTACGCCTGCTTGGCAGGGCTGTGATTTCCAATACAAAGGTTGGGGCAAATGACCTTCAATAGGTTATTACTGACTTTTATTTCGTTACTATTGCTGACCACAAGTGTTGTCGGACAGCAACAAACATTGCGCGTCAAAATTGAGCGTGCCGACTTTTTGCGCCACGATGATAAGATTGGCAAAAACACTCAGTCGCTAAATGGATCTGTAATGTTGTCGCATCATAACACGGTTCTTCATTGCGACTCTGCTTATATGTACAATGACTCGAACGTTGTTATTGCATACGGCAACATCCACGTCATTCAGAACGACTCTGTTCATCTCTATGGCGATAAGATGACCTATCTTGGCAATATCGGTCTTGTCAAGGTTCGCGAAAATGTCAGGGCTAACAAAGCAGACACGTGGCTCTACACAGAGTATCTTGACTACGACCGCGAAAAGGACGAAGCCTATTTTTATAATGGTGGTAGAGTAGTAAATCATGCCAACGTGCTAACTTCGAGGCGTGGCATATACTACCCCATGACCAATGACGTGTTCTTTAAAGACAGTGTAGTCGGCACGTCGCCCAATCATCGTTTGCTGACCGATACGGCTTCTTTTAATACTCAGACTGAGATTGTCAATATTCTCGGACCTACAACGATATTCTATAACGACTCGACCATTATCAACAGTGATAGGGGGTGGTACGACACCAAAAAAGATGTTGCCAAACTGCTCGAAAACAACGAGATTTATTCGCTAAAAAATAGGTCGACACTCCGGGGGCATACTCTTTTGTATGAGCGAACCATTGGTCTTGGTACTGCATGGACCAATATGGTGCTGACAGATTCTGTCGATAATGCAATATTGCTCGGCGACTATGGTTTCTACAACACGCAAACCAGTGAAGCTATGGCTACTGAGCGTGCCGAAATTCGTCATGTCTATTCGCAAGACACCGTGTTTATGCACGCCGATACATTTCGGATTGTGCCTCTTGCCGACACTGCACGACTTGTCAAAGCGTATAATCAAGTAAAGCTATACCGTATTGACATACAGGCACGTTGTGATTCCCTCGTTTTCGACACTCGCGACTCTGTTGCTACGCTCTACGACTTCCCTGTTGTATGGTCGGAAGCAAATCAGATGACGGCCAACACCATTAAGATGTACACGCGCAATCAAGCTGTGTATAAAACGGAGCTCATTGAAGCTGCTTTTGTCGTCTCGCTCGAACCCGACTCTGTCGGCTACGACCAAGTGAAAGGAAAACTTATTACGGGGCACATACGAAATAACGAACTTTATCGAATCGATGTCGATGGCAACGGACAGACAATCTATTATCCCAAAGATGGTCCTGAACTGATAGGTATTAATCGTGCCGAAAGTAGCAATATGACCCTTTGGCTAAAAGATAAGCGTGTCGACCGGATAACCATGCGAGTGTCGCCTTCGGGGAAAATGAATCCTCCTCTACTTGTCGGTGAAAACGATCGTAAGTTGTTGGGATTTAAGTGGTTAGAAGATTTTAGACCGAAGAGCAAGACTGATATTTTCTTGCCTCTCGACATCCCCGACGAATTTATCGACCAACAAGAAGTCTACGAAGGTTATTCTTTTGATACTGAGGAATAAAGCGTAGTAAAGAAAAATTAACTATAAATATTTTTCTTGTTGTATATTTTATATATTTGCGCTCGATTGTAAAATATAGTTGATTATGTATTGGACATTAGAGCTTGCATCTAAACTTGAAGATGCTCCGTGGCCAGCCACCAAAGACGAGTTGATAGACTATGCCTCTCGCTCTGGTGCACCTCTTGAAGTCATTGAAAACCTATCTGAGATAGAGGACGATGGTGAGGTGTACGAAAGTATCGAAGATATTTGGCCAGACTATCCGAGCAATGAAGATTTCTTCTTCAACGAAGAGGAATATTAAGTTTCTGTAGTCCCAAAGGCTACAAGAGAACTCAGAAATAACAAAAGCGTTTCGACTTGCCTATCGAAACGCTTTTTTATTTTATTATTCTTGCCCGTCCAAGTATCTTGTTATCTGGTATCGGACCAAATGTGCGACTATCGTATGCCACGTCTCTGTCATCGCAAATGGCAAAGTAATAATTGTGTTTAAACGTGATTTTCTCGCCAATTTTCGGCTCACTACTCTCATTGTCTCTTATCAGCTTGCCATAAATGATCATTCTCTTTTTGTCTAAAATCATCGTTTGCCCCTTGCGAGGCAAAATCATTGGTCCCCAGTGGTAATAATTATACCCCAATCCTACTTCTTGTGGATATGTTCGTAGGTCTGTCTCGTTTTTCTGTGGATATGTATATGTCCAATATTTCCAGTTAGCTTCTCGTTGGTTGACACGTAGGCGTAACGTGTCCGAAAGTGGTTCTTTGTGGGTGATGTGTTTATGTTCTTCGTGCATTTGACGTAGGGTGGAGTAGGGGACGTGTGGCAATGTTATGTATGTTGCCACGGCACTCCTATCGGTACGAACAGATGTCCTCGCATCGCAAATATTAACGGTGTCGCCAGGCATGTAGGCTATGCGAAGCAACAAATCTCCATTCTCTGGAGTCTTGACGAGGGCAGTCCGTCCACGTGCTACTTCGCCTCTCCACATTAGACCCGACTTTGTGACTACGCAAAATTTTTTGCCACGTGTAGGATCTACGTAGTTGCCAACAGACACTACGTAGTGTAGCAAGACCCAAACAAGGGCTGCCGACAATAGTGTAGCGACAGCCCATGTGATTATTGTGTGTGCGCGCGGACTGAGTTGCAAGTCTTAGTCTCTATCGAAGTCAGTCTTGAAAAACCTGTTCCACCTAATGCTACTTAGTAGGCTCTTGTCGGGGTCGAGACTTAGCCATACGAACAATGGTTTGCCAATGACGTGGTCTTCGGGTACAAAGCCCCAGTAGCGAGAGTCTGCCGATTTGTGTCGGTTGTCGCCCATCATAAAGTAGTAGTCCATGGCAAATGTGTAGCTATCAGCTTCTTGTCCGTCTACATATACTTTGTCGTTTTTGACGTCGAGCGAGTGTCCCTCATAGGCTGTGATGGCTCTCTCGTATAGTAGAGCATTACGAGTGTCAAGTTTTATTGTCGCCCCTTTCTTCGGAATCCAAATAGGTCCATAATTGTCTCGGCTCCATGGATAATCTGGGCTATACGGATAGACGCTTCCGCCAAGACTGTCTGCTGGGTTCTCGTCGATAGTTATGCTCTTGATAGATTGCATTTGTGCCACTTGTGCTGCTTTTTCGCGGGTGAGAGGCAGTAGGTAATTGGGTGCAGTGCCACACGCGCGACTGTCATCGTTCGATATGCCAAGGCTCTCAAAAAATCGGTCGTTAAGTGCAACGCCAGTGGTCGTTATCCAATAGTTATGCTGTACGTCTTTTTTGTCTTTGTGTAGCATGCCGTTAATCAGCACTTCGTTATGCCGTACTTCGAGACTGTCGCCCGGCATACCTATGCAACGTTTGACGTAGCAATCGCGCTTATCGACAGGTCGCCACACTATTTTGCTCAGTGGAGACGAGGGCTGCATGACACGACGTCGACCAATTGACGAAATGTAGTGGTTGCGTTCCCACGCCGTCTGCATATTGCGTATCTTCTCTGCGTCTTCGCGTTGCAAGCTATTAAGACCCATGTTTAGAATTATGCTATAATAGTCTGGGTTGGGCATTTCTACGCACACCGTGTCGCCAGCAGGGAAGTTGAAGACCACAATGTCGTCACGCCTAATGCTGTCGATGCCTGCCAATCGTTTATATGGCCACATTGGCCACTCAAGATACGATTTTGTTGTGTTTGACCATGGCATTGTGTTTTGCACCATCGGCATGAATATGGGTGTGTTGGGCATTCGCGGACCATACTTGACTTTGCTAACAAAAAGATGGTCGCCTACCAAGAGCGATTTCTCGAGCGACGAAGTTGGTATTTTGTAGTTCTGGAACAGAAACAAATTAATAAAATAGACTGCCACTATTGCAAACACAATGGCATCTATCCATTCAACTATTACCGAAGGGCGTTTGCCGTCTTTGGTGCGTTTCCAAAAGTCCCAAGGTATGTAGCGCGTCGACGTGGAGTCGGCCACTATCGGCAGCAAGAAAAGAAGCCATGCGTTACCCGTCCACACCACTATGCCCAAGAATATCAGAACATAGACAACTGTTTTTATCCAGTCCCATGTGGTCATGGAGGCTATTCGCTCTCTGAAAGTTTTTGTTTTCGCCATTGGTGCAAAGGTGTGTTTAGAATCCTAACATGTCTTTCATGCCCAACAAACCACGGTGTCCATTTGTATATTCGGCTGCAAGAACTACGCCCAGAGCAAAACCACGTCGGCTGTTTGCGCTGTGCTTAATCTCTATGTAGTCGGCTTCGCTGTCGTAGCGTACAGTGTGTATGCCCGGCACTTCACCTTCGCGATAGGCTGTTATCTGCACCTTACCTTCGGCACTCTCGGGAGCAAGTGTCCAGCCGTTTATGCGGTCCATATTTTCTGCAATGCCTTGTGCTATGCTAATGGCTGTGCCACTTGGCGCATCGAGTTTGTGGATATGGTGTGTTTCAGTCATGCTGACACTGTAGGCATCGAATTTGTTCATTAAGCGAGCCAGCTGTCGATTCACCTCGAAGAATATGTTCACGCCGAGGCTAAAGTTCGAAGAATAGAAAAATGTTTTGCCGTCATTCTGACACATTTTTTCAATTTCGGGCATGCGGTCGAGCCAGCCAGTTGTTCCGCTAACCACTTTTTTGTTGCGTTTAAAGCATTCCATGTAGTTGGCGTAGGCTGCGCCAGGTGCTGTGAACTCAATCACCACATCGGCTTCGGCAAAACCTTTACTGTCGAACGAACCTGGAAGACCTATAAAGGTGTCTATTTTTTCTGTTATCTCGTGATTTCGGCTGATGGCAATTTCTTCTATTGTTTTGCCCATTTTGCCGTATCCTATTAGGGCTATTTTCATTTGCTTTTCGTTTTCTTAATTTATGTGCAAAAGTACTAATAATCAGTATGCTACGCAAATGGGGCTATGTCGCCAAAGGTCTTCTGTCCAAGCACATAGTAGTGCCAAATAATGCTTTTCTTTGATATTCCACTGGGTAGTTTGCGAAGACGACCAGTCTTTAGTTCCTTCCTTTTGCTAAGTAGCGTACCAAGAGACGCGTACATGCTTAGGTGCGCTTTGACTATTGCACCGAAAAAGGGCACCTTGCCTTGCATAAGAAAGCGTAGGGCTGCCACACCATCAAGCAACATTCTAACTATCAAGACAATCCACCATGAGCGCAAAGGATAGTTCTTTATAATCATGCTTAGGTTGTTGCGAAAGTTAAGATACGTCTTGCGTGGGTTCTCGGAGTTTAGTGTTGCGCCACCTAAGTGGAATATGTGCGATTTGCCACACGCAATCACCCTATGCCCGCGACTGCACATTCGCCAGCAAAGGTCTATTTCTTCCATGTGAGCAAAGAAGTCTTCGTCGAGTCCACCAAGTTCTTCGTATACTTTTCGGCGTACCATAATGGCAGCTCCGCTTACCCACAAGGCATTGGCATCGGTATCATATTGTCCGTTGTCGGCTTCGAGGGTGTCCATTATTCTGCCTCGGCAAAATGGGTATCCCAATGCGTCAAGATAGCCACCTGCTGCACCTGCATATTCAAACATACTGTGTTGTTTGTCATCGCGTATTTTGGGCGCACAAGCTGCCACATCGTTATGTTCGTCCATAAGGCTGACGAGTGGTTGCAACCAGCCGTCTGTAGTTTCTACATCGGAGTTTAAGAGGACGACATAATCGTGGTCTACGTTGGCTATGGCTCTGTTATACCCTCCAGCAAAACCATAATTCTTGTCGAGCAAAATGGTCTTGACATTTGCAAATTCGGTTTTGAGAACGTCTCGACTATTGTCGGTTGAGGCGTTGTCGGCTACGATAACCTCGGCGTTAGGACACGTCGCAGTGGTTTCGACTACTTTCGGTAAATAGTGTCTTAGCAGTTCGCTACCATTCCAATTAAGTATGATGACGGCAGTTCTACTCATTGTGCTTTGCTGCCCAAGTTTGTCATTATAACGTTCATAAAATCGGTGCAAAGCGTATGGTTTGTGGCTGCAATCTCACGTCCAAAGATGTAGTCATTTTTGCCACTAAAGTCGTACACGTGTCCGCCAGCTTCGCTAACCAATAGGCTACCGGCAGCCACGTCGTATGGTTTTAGGTCATATTCGAAGAATGCATCGTAGCGTCCGCATGCCACGTAGGCAAGGTCTGTTGCCGCTGAGCCAAGACGCCGTATGCCAGCCGTGTCGCGCATGATGTCGGTGAGTGTGTGCATGTAGTCGTCCATACGACTAAAGTTGCTATATGGAAATCCTGTGGCTATGAGCGACGTCTGATAAGCTGTTAGCGACACGTTTATTCGTTTCCCATTGAGATAGGCGCCGCCGCCAAGCCATGCCGCAAAAAGTTCGTCGTGTCCCATTTCGTATACCACGCCAACGACAATTTTGTCGTTCTCGGCAAGAGCTATGCTTATGGCGTATGGTGGGTGCGAGTGGATAAAGTTTGTGGTGCCGTCTATTGGGTCGACAATCCAGTTATATTGCTTGGCCGTTTGGCTTCGAGTCCCTTCTTCGGTAATGTAGCCAGCTTGTGGCAAGATCTCTTCAAGTTCGGCTACAATTAGGCGTTCCGAAAGCTTGTCCATTTGGGTTACGTAGTCGTGAGCTCCTTTGGCTTCGATGTGTAGATTTTCGGTCTGTCGAAGTGAGTGTATGTGCTTGCCCACGCGTCTGGCAAGGTCCGAAACTTGTCGGCATATTGCTTTGTAGTCAACACTATTGTCCATGTCTTGTGTTTTTTAAGAATGACAAAATTAGTTGCTTGTGGTAAAAAATAAGAGTGTACCAACAAAAAAGTCGGTACACTCCACTCTCTAATCTTTAAACTTTAGATGCTTACCAAGCAAACATAGGACGCGACTGCATCATTTCGTTTACTTCGCCACGAACCTTTGCTATCGTTGCGTTGTCGTCGGGCTTTGCAAGTATGCGGTCAATCATGTCGACAATTACGTCCATATCGCTTTCTTTCAAGCCACGTGTCGTAATGGCTGGAGTGCCAAGACGCAAGCCGCTTGTCTGGAACGCTGAGCGTGTGTCGAAAGGAACAAGATTCATATTAACGGTTATGTCGGCGGCTACGAGTGCATTTTCTGCCATGCGACCAGTCAGTTCGGGATACTTAGGACGAAGGTCGACAAGCATAGAGTGGTTGTCCGTTCCACCCGAAACAATGTGGAAACCTCTGCTGATGAGTCCTTCGGCCAGTCGGGCAGCATTTGCTTTTACTTGCTGCTGGTAGGTCTTGAATTCTGGTTGCAAAGCTTCTGCAAAAGCAACAGCTTTGGCTGCGATTACATGTTCGAGCGGACCACCTTGCTGCCCAGGGAATACGGCAGAGTTGATGAGTGAACCCATTGTGCGAATTTCGCCTTTCTTTGTCTTCTTGCCCCAAGGATTGGCAAAGTCTTTGCCGAGCAATATGATGCCACCACGTGGTCCGCGGAGCGTCTTATGCGTTGTCGACGTTACAATGTCGGCATATTTTACGGGGTTGTTGAGCAAGCCTGCAGCGATGAGTCCAGCGGGGTGTGCCATGTCGATCATGAGCAGTGCGCCAACTTCGTCGGCAATCTGACGCATGCGTGCGTAGTCCCATTCGCGGCTATATGCAGAGCCACCGCCAATGATGAGCTTCGGATGTTCACGCTTTGCAATCTGCTCCATTTCGTCGTAGTCTACTCGTCCTGTTTCTTGGTTGAGGTGGTAAGCTACTGGGCGATATAGCAGACCCGAAGTGTTGACGCCCGAGCCGTGCGATAGGTGACCACCATGTGCAAGGTCAAGACCCATGAATGTGTCACCCGGGTTGAGGACAGCAAGAAGGACTGCTGCGTTGGCTTGTGCGCCAGAGTGGGGTTGCACGTTGGCAAATTCTGCCCCGTACAACTTCTTTACGCGTTCTATGGCGAGGGTCTCCACTTCGTCTACGACTTCGCAACCGCCGTAATGACGTTTGCCAGGATAGCCTTCGGCATATTTGTTAGTAAGACACGAGCCCATTGCTTGCATTACTTCGTCGCTGACAAAGTTCTCGGAAGCTATCATTTCGATGCCTCTTTGCTGACGTGCGTGTTCTTTGTCTATGAGGGCGAATATTTCGTTGTCTCTCATTGGGTGGTTTTGTTAGCTAAATACTTATGTGTTAATTATTTGGAGTGCTAAATTAGCAATCTATTTTCGTAATACAAAAACGTCGTGTTTCTTAGCAAATGATAAGAAACACGACTTGCGAAGTGTGGGCGCTGAGGGATTCGAACCCCCGACCCTCTGCTTGTAAGGCAGACGCTCTGAACCAGCTGAGCTAAGCGCCCTTGC
>FLNY01004900.1_pt1 | contig 12845 bp, 9 predicted proteins | sample 1140381 | NCBI WGS metagenome assembly FLNY01 (sample SAMEA3878172, study PRJEB12797) | bioreactor metagenome | biome: Moose rumen | place: Sweden | collected 2011-10
TTTTTAAGGAGTTTTTATGGCAAAGGACAATGCAAAAAAAGAAAAACGCTCCAGCCTTTCGCGAACCTTGGTTGTGCTTACTGGCTTGGCGATTTTTTTTACAAATGTTGTTCAGGTTATCGTGGTAACGATGAACGCCCAGTCGGCGATTCTAAAAGAAGACATGGACATGTACAGGAACATGATCGACGGTTATGCCGATTCCATTCGGAACGATGTCAACGGCTATTTCAAGGGATTGAACGGCTACATCCACTCTGTGATTATGGAGTCGGGAGATTTGGATGCCATCTTTGACTGGCTTGAAGACGCGGACGATGATATGCGCGATGAGTTCAGTTATGTAATGGTCACCGGCCCTGACGGAAAAGCCCGCACCGATCTTGGAGGCTCGACCGACATTAATGAGCGTGATTATTTCCATGCGATTATGAATCAGGGCAAAGACAAATATGTTGACAATCCCGTTTATGGAAAAACGACAGGAAAGGCGGTCATTCATTTTTCCCGCCCTTTAAAAACCGAGGAAGGTCAGAAATTCGCCATGATTACGGGCGTTCTGGAACTTGATGTCCTCACAAAGGTTGTTTCTGAGATTAAAATCGGAGAAAAGGGCTATGCGTACTTGCTTGCAAGCGACGGAACGGTCATGGCTCACCCTGTGGCGGATTTCGTCATGCAGAAAAACTTCATCACGGGTATCACGGGCGGAAAGGAAGGCAAGAACGGCGACATGATTGAGGTGGCCGAGGCTATGACCCGAGGCGAAACGGGAGAGGCGTGGATTAACGCAAACGGCCGCAGCGGCAAGGATTTAATCGTTTACACCCCTATCGAAGGCACACCGTGGTCTCTGGCCCTTTCTATCCCGGACAATCAGATTTACGATCTTGTTTACAATGTCCGAAATCAGCTTATGCTGGGAGGAATTCTCTCAGTTCTCATACTTATTGGTTTAGGCGCGCTGGCACTTGTCCGCTCACTCAAACCGCTTTCTGTGGTTGAAGGCGCAATTACGGAAATCGCTTCAGGCGACGCAGACCTCACAAAGCGAATCGAAATCAACTCTAACAACGAAATTGGCTATGTGGTCAAAGGCTTCAACGCGTTCGCCTCAAAATTGCAGAATATCATCGGCGATGTAAAAGGCTCGAAAGACGAGCTTATGGTCGCGGGCGAGAACCTTTCCGGGGCAACGCAAGACACATCTTCTTCAATCACAGAGATTATCGCGAACATTGATTCAATGAAGCATCAGATTGACGGTCAGAACCAGTCGGTGAACCAGACGGCGGGCGCGGTGAACGAGATTGCCTCAAACATCGAGAGCCTTGAGCGCATGATTGAAAGCCAGTCTTCGGGCGTCACACAGGCAAGCGCGGCAGTTGAGCAGATGATTGGAAATATCTCTTCGGTGAATGTTTCAATGGAAAAAATGTCACATTCTTTCAACGAGCTTCGCTCGAATTCTCAGGCGGGTATCACAAAGCAGAAGGCTGTCAATGACCGAATCACCGAAATCGAAGCGCAGTCACAGATGCTGCAGGAAGCAAACGTGGCAATCGCTTCTATCGCAAGCCAAACGAACTTGCTCGCTATGAACGCGGCAATCGAAGCGGCTCACGCGGGCGAGGCTGGAAAGGGCTTTGCGGTCGTTGCGGACGAAATCCGAAAGCTCTCAGAAACTTCTTCGGCTCAGTCAAAGACAATCGGCGATCAGCTGTCGAACATAAAGGACTCAATCAGTCAGGTTGTTTCCGCTTCCGGCGAGTCTGCAATCGCATTCGAGGCTGTTTCCAAAAAACTCGAAGAAACCGATGCCCTTGTCATGCAGATTAAGGCGGCAATGGAAGAGCAGAATGAAGGAAGCCAGCAGATTACCGAGGCTTTGCACAATATGAACGACAGTACTGTTGAAGTCCGCAATGCTTCCGCAGAAATGTCAGAGGGCAACAAATTGATTTTGAAGGAAGTGCAGATGCTCCAAAATGCGGCCATGGCGATGAGTCAGAGCATGGAGGAAATGGCAATCGGTGCGCGCAAAATCAACGAGACTGGTGCGGCTTTGAGCGAAGTTTCTACCCAAATCAACGATTCAATCGGAAAGATTGGCGAGCAGGTTGACAAGTTCAAGGTTTAATTAGTGGAAAATTGAAAAGTGAGCAGGTGGAAGTCTCCCCCTCGCTCCTAAGTGACCGGCCCCCCGTGATTCAATAGCTTCACGGGGATTTTTTTTGTCTTTTAATCCACTTTGTTGACATATATTACTATTTTCTACTAAACTCTCCCTATGATTAAGAATATAGATATTTTTGAAAAAGACCCGATTCCGCGTGCGGTCTTAAAGCTTGCGCTTCCGACAGTTTTGAGCATGATTGTCGCCGTTTTTTACAATATGGTGGACACTTTTTTCGTCGGAATGACAAATGACCCAAATCAAGTGGCGGCGGTAAGCGTTGCGACTCCGGTATTTTTGTTTTTTATGGCTGCCGGAAATATTTTTGGTATGGGTGGTTCTTCGTTTTTGAGCCGCGCCCTTGGTGAAAAGCAATACGACAAGGCAAAAAAAATCAGTTCATTCTGTTTGTACGCCGGCATTTTGACCGGAGTTATCGGAGCTGTTTTGATGTTCGTTTTTATGTCGAACATTCTTCATGCGGTCGGAACAAGCGAAAACACCTTTGGCTTTGCAAAAGCCTATCTTTCCTGGATTGCGTGGGGAGGTCCTGCAATCGTAATCTCAACTGCCTTCGGAAATCTCGTTCGTGGCGAAGGTGCTGCCCAAAGTGCAATGAAGGGCATGATGATTGGAACTGTCGCGAACATCATTCTTGACCCGATTTTTATTCTCGACTCTTTCTGGGGTCTTCCTTGTCTCGGTCTTGGAGTCGCTGGGGCTGCAATCGCTACGGATTTGGGGAACCTTGTTTCAATCGCAATTTTCTTCGGTCATATTTTAAAGCCGTCTTCAATCCTTACTTTAAGCCCGAAATATTTTGCAGTCAGAAACGGAATCTTAAAGGGCGTTCTTTTAATCGGTCTTCCGGCTTCGATTACGAACATTTTAATGAGCCTAAGCAATATTTTGATGAACAAATATCTCGTCACTTACGGAGATGTTGCCGTAGCTGGGATGGGAATTGCGATGAAAGCAAATATGCTCGTGGTTTTCATTCAGATGGGAATTGCGGCGGGCGTCCAGCCTTTAATCGGCTACAACTATGGGGCGGCGAACTATAAGAGGATGAAGGGCACAATGAAATTCTCAATGATTTGCGACATCACGATGGGAATCTTGCTTGGAATTTTGTACTTTATCTTTACGAAAGAGATTGTCAGCGTGTTCATTCGGGACGAAGCTGTCATCAATATGAGCGTAAAAATGCTCCGCGCCCTTATGTTCTCAAGCCCTGTTCTGGGCCTTCTCTTTATTTTGAACTTTTCTTTTCAGGCTATGGGAAAAGCGAAGGAATCCCTTGCAATCGCTGTCAGCCGCCAGGGTTTTGTTTTCGTTCCGTGTACGATTATTCTGAACCGATTGATTGGCCTCGAAGGCTTGATTTTGTCTCAGCCAATCGCAGATATTGTTTCAATCCTTATGGCGACGATTATGTTCCTGTTTATGAACAGAACTTTCCGCCAAATTGAAGGAAAAGCATAGTTTACAGATTTTTGTTTCTTTTTTATCCCTGATTTGTTATTATATTTATATGAAAGCCAAATATCTTTTTATCGTATCACTTGTTTCAATTTTTGCAGCTTGCTCTTCTACTCCAAAGGAAATTCCCGAAGAGCTTACTGCACAAGAACTTATTCAAAAAGGCCAGTCAGAATTTGAGGACGGTCATTATAAAGACGCCCTTCGCTATTATAACGCTGTTACAGAACGATATGCCGACACTCCTGCAGTCTATGCCGAAGCAACCTACGAAATCGGACATCTTTTTATGAAGCAGAAAAAATACGACCAGGCAGAAAAGGTTCTTCAGGAGCTCGTGGATTTGTATGCGCAAGCCCAGCCGGGAACAATGCCAGGAGCCTACCAAAAGCTAGCCCAGCTTGAACTGGACAAAATCAAAAACAAATAACAAGAATTCAGGCTACTTACTCGCTGTATTCTGCAAAAGCATAGGCATTGTGAAAATGGATGCTTTCTTCTGTTTCGGCTTCAACGGTAAACCATTTGAATTCCATTTTTTTTAAGCCAAGATAAACCTCACGGACGGCATCTTCGACAAAACGGGGATTGTCGTATGCGTGTTCGGTGACGAATTTTTCGTCCTGCCTCTTTAAAACTGAGTAAAGCGGGGTTGAGGCACAGCCTTCTATCATCGAAATTACATCTTCAATCCAGAAAAATTTTGAATAAAGAACCTTGACCTTTACAAAGCCCCGCTGGTTGTGTGCCCCGTACTCAGAAATTGCCTTTGAGCAAGGACAGAGAGTCGCAATCGGCACCTTAATTGAGATGAAAAAGCGGGCGTTGCGGGCGGCGTCTGAGCCCGCAGAGGGGGCAGGCGGAAATTGGCAGTGATTGAGCTTGTCGAAATCACGGCCAATTGTAGCCGAGGGGGAGACTTCCCCCTTTAGAGCTTCTGATTCGCCTTCATAGGAACAAGTGTACTCCATTAAACCTTTCGAGCCTGTTACCGGAGCCTTTTTTTCGATAAAATACGGAAAAGTGATTCGCCCGAATGCCCGTTCAGCGTCAAGTTTTGTACGGATTTCTTCGAGCATTTCAAGAAAATTGTTCATCGAGATATCGGTGTGATATTTATGAAAAACCTCGATAAAGCGGCTCATGTGAGTGCCTTTAAAATTGTGCGGAAGGTTCACGAAAAGGTTTACGGTTGCCTGGGTGCTTTGGGTCTTATGATTTTTGTCAAGCACAGTCACAGGATAGCGGACATTTTTTACGCCGACCTTTTGAAGAGGAACGGCGCGCGTGTCTTGGGTTGATTGAATGTCTATCATATTTTTCTCTGAATGAGGATTTTTACGATTTTCGGTTTTTAAGGCTCTTCAAGACGAAGGTGTTTTCCCTCTCCCTCTCTTCCAGGACGCTCTCGATGTAAGTTTTCGTCTCCCGGTTCTGGGGGATAATCATCTTGTCAAGAGCGTTTACCCGCCGCTGCGTCTTTTTGACCTCGGTGGCAAGCCGCCAGGCAATCGTCCTGATTGAGGCCATCTCCGTAAGAAGAGAAAGCAGTTTGAAAAACTCCGTCATTACTTTATCGGAATCAGCGTAGGTTCCCATAAATGAATAAAAAAGCTGCTGCTTGGGAAGCTGGACTTCCACCGAATTGAAGGACATACCCCCCGCCACCACGGATTTTTCTTTTATGTCGTAGTCATAATGCACGGATTTTGAGATTCGCTCAGTCTGGTCGCCGCCTACGGTCATAAGCATATTTTTAAGGGCAGGATAGGCGCTGGAAACAGCCTTGTCCAGCTCACGCTCCAAAAGCTTGACCTTCTCCACCATGCGCATAAGCTCCATAACGAGAATTTCCCGCTTCTGCTCCAAGAGGTCATAGCCGTCCTCAGCCACGGAAAGCTGTTCTTTTATAGAGAGAAGATTAGATTTAGTAGGTGCAATGTTTAATTTCATAATTAGTAATTAATAATTCATAATGCATAATTATTAAAGCGGGGCAAGGGAGCGATAGCGACCGATGTCCAGTTGCAATTATGCATTGTGCATTTTACATTATACATTATCCTTAGGGTAATATTTCTCAATCAATTCCGGTTTGATTCGGTAGAGCTCGTTCTTTGGCAGGATTGTCAAAAGCTTCCAGCCAAGATTCAGAGTGTCCTCGATTGAGCGGTCTTCGTGCTCGCCCTGAGTGAAGAACTGACTTTCAAGAGCCTCGCCGAATTTCAAGTACATTCGGTCAACCTCGCCCAGCTCTTCCTCACCGATGATTGCCGCAAGATTTCGGATAGACTTTACTTTTGAGTAGGCCGCAAAAAGCTGGCTTGAAACGGCAGCATGGTCGTCGCGGGTCATTCCCTCGCCGATACCGTCTTTCATCAAGCGGGAAAGGGACGGCAAGCCTGAAACCGGCGGATAAACGCCTTTCTGGCTAAGTTCCCTGTCAAGAACAATCTGCCCCTCGGTGATGTAGCCCGTAAGGTCAGGAATCGGATGGGAAATATCGTCGTTTGGCATAGTGAGAATCGGAATCTGGGTGATAGAGCCAGTGCTTCCCTTGATTTTTCCCGCACGCTCGTAAAGCTCGGCAAGGTCAGAATAAAGGTAGCCAGGGTAGCCTTTTCGGCCAGGAACCTCACCACGGGTGGTGGAAATTTCCCGCAGAGCCTCACAATAGTTGGTCATATCGGTCATCACAACCAGAACATGCATATTCTTTTCGTAGGCAAGATATTCCGCCGCCGTAAGAGCACAGCGGGGCGTGATGATTCGCTCGATAGAAGGAGCGTCCGCCAGAGACTGGAACATGACGACCTTTGAGAGAACGCCCGACTCCTCAAAAGAATGAATGAAGAACTGAGCCTGATCGTATTTGATACCCATACCCGCAAAAACCATAACAAAGTTCTCGTCTGAATTGCGAATTTTTGCCTGTCGGATAATCTGAGCCGCAAGGCGGTTGTGGGGAAGACCGTTTCCGCTGAAAATCGGAAGCTTCTGACCACGAATCAGAGTGTTCATGCCGTCAATCGAAGAAATTCCCGTCTGGATAAAGTCCCTTGGATAAACCCTGGCATAGGGATTAATCGGCATTCCGTTTACATCAACCTTTTTACTTGAGACAATGGGCGGTAGACCGTCAATCGGCTCTCCCAGACCGTTAAAGATTCGCCCAAGAAGGCCTTCTCCAACACGAAGCTCCATCGGCTCCTCAAGAAATTCGACGCTGGTGTCATGCAAGTCCAAGCCCGTGGTAGAGCCGAAAACCTGTACGATTGCCGTCGTGTCATTCAAATCGATGACACGGCCAGTCTTTTTTTCGCCATTTCTGTCTCGTACCGCGACAATTTCATTATAAAAAATATTCTCGCTGCGTTTTACGACAATAATCGGTCCGTCAACGCTGGAAACGCCTTTATATTCAATGCCTTTCATATCTATGCTCCACTCAGTTATGCAAGCAACGGAAAAATCACAGATTTTTCCGAGACTCGCTCAAAACTTTCCTCGAAAGTTTTGCCGGCTACGCCGTCGCTCCCTATATATTCAATTCCCTTCATATAAATAATTTATCAGAAAATTCGTCAAATTGCAATTAAAGCGAAGTCGGACTTTGGGAGAAAAAAGGACAGGATTTTGGGCTTGGTTCAATTTATCGTTCCGCTGGCGATGAATTCCAAGTGTAACCAAAGCGCTAGTCAGTTTTTTTTCTTTTAAAACAAAAAGGACAAACAAATGAAAAGATTTTCTCTCTTACTTTTGGCAATCGGAGGATTTGCCCTCGTCTTTGCCGGCTGCACCTCAACTAACTTTACCCTAGAGGAGTTCTCTCCCAGTGCTGTAATTTCAATCATCGGAAACACACAGGTTCCGTGGGTTGATCATGATGAAGAGGTAACGACACCAACAGGCGAGCCGGAAGCAGAAAGCACGCTCACAAGCCTTGCAAGTCAGTTCACAGACAGCAAAAACCCGGAGCTTATGACAGCCATTGACCGCCTGGACTATGTTTATGACAGTTTAGCGCAAAATCTTCCTGAACTTACGGGAATCGAAGTTCTTTCAAAAGATGATGTCATAAAATCAGAAACTTATGAGGATTTACGCTCCAGCTATTTCAATATGCTCTCTGCCACAAAAAAAGCGACAGGCTACAAAGATTTGACTACAATCGGCGGAAAAACAGCACGAGTTTTTTTTAATTCCATTGGCGCAAAGTCAGGAATTATCGTTTCCTGTACATTCCAAAAAGACATTGCAAAGGGAAGCCGTTCAAATGGAATGATAAAAGGAATCGCGACATTAAAAATCAAGCTTCTAAACGAAAAAGGAAAGGAAGTCCTAAATAAAATTTATGCTTCAGATACAGAGGCAATCAAAATAGTATCGGGAGACTACAACAAAGATGAGCTGGTAACCCTTCTTAACGATGCAATTGACGCTGCAATCCGCCAGTTCTGCATAGACATCTCAAAAGATTCTGTTGAGTCTGCGACACCACTTCAAAACGAAGAAAGCAAAGAAGACGAAGCTTCTCAAGAAGTAAAGGGAACCGCAATAAAATTGCCTGTAAAAGCGGCTGAGAGTTACTAATGGCCGGCTTACAACTTTTTGCTGTCTTTTAAAATCGCAATCACGGCATTTTCATTTTCGGCACTCAAAAGTGCGCTTCTGATTTCTTCGTGCATAAGCGCCCCCGTGAATGCAGACATAGCACGCATAAGAGGCGCAGAGCCTTCGCTGGGGGACACAAGCATTACAAAAATTCGGGATTTTTCGCCGTCAAGGGAATCAAAGTCAACTCCCTGGCGACTAATTCCGATTGCGACAGAAATATCTTTTACGCCGTCAGTTTTCGTATGTGGAATTGCAATTCCCTTTTCAAGGCCGGTGCTCATCGATTTTTCCCGTTCTCTTAGCGCGCTAAGAACCTTTTCTCGGTTTTCGACATTTCCTGACTGAATCAGAAGACCTAGCATTTCCTGCAATATTTCGTCCTTAGTATTGCCTTTTAGGTTGCAGGAAATACAGGCAGGATTTAAGTAGCGCTTTACGGAATTCGTAACTCTGTTTTCCGGGCAGGCAAATCCGTACTGGAGGCTGGTCGTGTTTTTAAGCGCGGAAAGCGACTGCATTGACTTATTTAAGCGAATCATAATTTCATAAAGCTCGCCTTTTACAAAGCCCATATCTTCTTCGGCCGTTTCGATTACAAGATTCGTGCCTTCTTCACGGAGGGAAATTGCGGTGTCACCTCGGCGAGCCGTACAGATTCCGTCTGTGATATTCATCATCTGAACATAAAAGCCTTCCGAGCGCAAATCCCTGTGCAAAATATCCATAACAAGATGGGTAAGCTCCTGATTTTTAAAATCCCATTCAAAAATCTGGCTCTCTGCGTTGGAAATTTCTTTTTTAGTTCCGCGGCCTTTCAGCGAGAGCGAAAGATTTAAAACTGGCGGGGCAACGAGCGTGGTAACGAGAGTCATCAAAATCACGACTCCGAACAAATCCTGATTTACAATTGGAAGTCCTTGTGCATCCTTGGCTGTAAGACCAATTCCTGCGATAATCAATGCGACTTCTCCACGAGGAATCATTCCAGAGCCAATTCTAAAGCCACCCTTTAAGTTAAAGCCCAAAGCAAGAGCCGGAAGGCCGCAACCCAGCAGTTTTGAAAGAACAGCTGCCAAAGTGTAGATTCCGCCACAAACTAAAACCTTCTGGGAAAACAATTTTGTAACATCAACGCTCATACCAGTGACAGCAAAGAAAATCGGAACGAAAAATTTGTAAAGCGAGTGAATTTTTTCCTGAATAACGGGCACAATGTCAGTTCCTGAAAGAGCAAGACCTGTCGTGTATGCTCCAATAATCATTGCGATGCTCTGTTTTTCAAAAAATCCTGCGAGAAGAAAAGCGACACCCAAGGCTGCGATTGAAAAATCCGTAGCACCGCCAAAAAAACGAACGAAGCGCGCAATCTTTTTTGAAAGAAGAATGAAAAGTACCGTCGCCAAAAGCCAAATTCCGAACGCCTTTAATGCGATTAAGCCGATTGCGCCACCCGAAAGGCTTTCCCCACTTCCAAGAGCCGAAACAATTCCCATTACGATTGCGAGCAAAACAATTCCCAAAACATCATCGAAAACTGCCGCCGCCAAAATCGTAACTCCCTCAGGAGAATCCATCTCCTTTTTATCTGAAAGAATTCGAGCCGTAATTCCCACCGAAGTCGCCGTAGACATAATCCCCAAGAAAAGGCATTTTACATCAAAAAGAGACGAGCACTCTATTCCGAGGACAGGGAGAATAAAATAAGCGCAGCCTGAGCCAAAAAAGAAAGAGACGACAACTCCGCCAAGGCCGATAATTCCGCCAGAAACGGAATATTTAATGAAAAGAGAAAGGTCAGTTTCCAGACCCGAAGCAAAAAGCAAAATGATTGAAGCAATCTGAGCGAAAGCGTAAAGCTCTGGCGAAACCGAGCCTGCAAGAGATTCTGTTATGCCAAAAAGACCATTCGGAAAGCCAGGAAAAGAAAGCCCTCCCAAAGCAAAAGGGCCGATTATGATTCCAGAAATTAACTCCCCGAGAACTGAAGGAATTCCGACTTTAGCAGCCAATCTTCCAAAAATGCGGGCCGCAAAAATAATGGCTGCAAGCTGAAAAACAAGATTAGTAATGATTTCTGTGATAGACATAGTTGCATATCTTATCAAATTTTAGAAAATAGTGCAATTTCTTTGAAATGCATACATAAAAAATCACGCAGATTGTTTTCACTTACTGCTTTTATTGATATAATCTGAAGACAAATATCCGGTCAATGGCGATAAGACATTTATGAAATCATTACAAAAAGTTGCTTTTACATTTTCACTTCTCCTTTTGAACTTTTCGCTTTCTTTTGCCAGAACTGTCACCGTCCCAGTTCACGGGCTTTGCGTTCAGACAAAGGAGCCTGTTCCGCTTGAAATTGAATGGAACGAAAACTGGTTTTTGGAAGGAAATCCCACCGTTTACAATCACAATATCGCCCGAATTGCCGCCCTTTTTTCAGAGCTTTCCTATGTTTCTGTCGAAAAAAATCCAGCTTCTAATCCGCTCATCGATACATACAGGCTTTTGGGTTTTGACGAGAAAAATATTGAATGGAATTACATCCTTGATTATGCCGCTCCAATTTCGGGGAATAATCAGGCAGCCTACAGTTTCGCTTCAAAAGACATAAAATCACAGGACGGCACTAAAAAGCTTATCTTCGTTATTTTGCGGGGAACACCTTTGAATGCGAATGAATGGCTTTCCAACATCAATGTGAGCGACACGACGCACAAGGACACTCTGATTCACGAGGGATTTTTTAACACTGCACAAAATCTTCACAAATCTCTGATTTACTATCTTTTAAAAAATAAAATTTCTCCGGACGAAGCAGTTTTTATGATTACGGGGCATAGCCGGGGCGCAGCGCTTGCAAATCTTCTTGGCGTTATGCTCGAAAATGAAGGATTCATCACCGGAGAGAGACTTTTCGTTTATACCTTTGCTTCTCCGAATGTAAGTCAGGAAGAAAAAACTCGCGACGAAAGATACAATTTTATCTGGAATATCGTGAATGCAGAAGACATAGTTCCTTCCGTTCCACCAGACTGCAACAACTGGAAATGGAAAAAATTCGGCCAGACAAAAGTCCTGGTGAATTTCTGGAACTCAAATCCTGAAACCTACACGGAAGATTACATTCCGCGCATCAACAAAAGCTTTTCTCGCCTTATGTTAAGGGAATATTCGCCTTTTAAAACAGGACCTTTTTTGCAGATTCAGATTGGCAGAATTATGACAAGTCTTTATAAAACTGTCGAAAATTATTATGAAAATGCCCTAAGCCTTAGAAAACTTGCCGAAAAAATCTTTCTTGAGACTTTTCCGGACGATGAAAAAAATGAAGATGAAGACAATAAAAAATCTGTAGAATCAATTTTTCCGAAAATAGTTCAAAGGTCACTGAATAAAAATACGGAAGGTGGTGTCGAAGGCTTGGTAAATTCCTTCGTTGATATGCACGCCTGCGAAACTTATCTTTCAATTCTTCTGAATCTTAACGAGAACGAAGCTTTTTCAGAAATAGGAAGCACTCAAATCTTAATAAAAGGCAGCTACGACCTTGCGATTTATGATGATGACGGAAAAATGCTCGCCCAGGTGCTTGACGGTTCACTGAAGGTCTACTCTATTACGCCACCAGCAGTCGCTTTTCCACTTTTGTCAAAAATTGCCTTTGGTTTTCCAGAAAATCAAAATCTGAATGTCGTTTTGCTAAAAAACAGCATTTTACCGACAGTCATTCCCTATGAAATCGAACATTATGATGCGCAAGGAAAACTTTTGGGCAAATCTTTTAAGCATAATCTCTTCCCCCAAGGAAGAAGCTCCTACACCTTCAAGGCAGGAGAAGCCAGCTTTGCAATCGAAAAACTTGAAACGACCCGGCTCAATCAGCGCGAAACCAAACCGCTCGCAAAAAAATACGGCCTGCGAGAAGAATTAAAATTCAGGATTCAACCAGAGCTGAGCTTTACAGGTGAACGAGATTTTTACTTTGGATTTAGAAACGGCTCTCAGTTTATTTTTTTGAACGCCTTGCTATCTGTTCCGCTAAAAAAGGAGCCGGACGAGCTGGGACTTTCAGTTGGCGTCGGTCATCAGCACTCGCTTTATGGAAGGATTTTGCTTGACGCAGAGATTTTCAATAAAATTGTCTGGCAGAAGGAAGAAAGCAAAAAAATCAAGGATGTTCCGATGGCACGACTGACTCTCTCCTACAAGCCTCGCCGCAGACTTCACTTTTTTGCAGGCTGTCTTTTTGAATTTGAGCTTTCAGAAGAATTCAGCGTTAACCCAAGCTTAAATTTTGGCGTGAGATTTTAGAAGAAATTCAAAAATCAAAATTATTTACTCAAAATCAGTAATTTTGATATACTAGCCCTAATTTCGACTTTTTGAATTTGCCAAACATTAAATTGAACACTTGCATGGAAGCACGTCTGTTGCACATGTTCAGCAGCAATGGAATAAAAAATACCTCCTTGTATTTTTTATTCCTCGACAAGAATTTTACTGTGTAAAATTCTTGCGAAATAACTGTAATTCGCCTCCTTGCGAAAAAGCCGCTTGCTTCCAT
>FLNY01003822.1_pt1 | contig 12822 bp, 11 predicted proteins | sample 1140381 | NCBI WGS metagenome assembly FLNY01 (sample SAMEA3878172, study PRJEB12797) | bioreactor metagenome | biome: Moose rumen | place: Sweden | collected 2011-10
CTGCCACACAAGTGGAAGTTGCAGCACAGCAAAGACTGACTGCGCACTACATATGATAATAATGTGACAGCGGCAGTGGTACTACCATTGCCGCTGTCACTTTTGGTGGGGGTGTACTTCTTCGAGTGCTTACAAAGCATATAAAGCATAGCTTAAAAGCAATCTTAGGTCTAATGACCGATTTGGGTTAAAGCCCCTTGTGTAGGGGCTCCTTTTACACTGGTTCTACTTTTAGCAGGCGGCGCGAGCCATCGGATAGCGTAGTGGCGATGAAGTGCGCCTCGCCCCCCTCACGCAGGTGCAGCTGGCGGCGCAGGGCCGCAACGCCGAGGGGGAAGCCGCGTGTGCTGAGCTCGGCAGTGGTGGCCCCAGAGAGCAAGCGGCGCAGGTCGGCCTTGGCGAAGGAGCAATGGTCGAGTAGTCGCCACGTGCGGCCCGGGAAGCGGGGCAGCAGCGCGTCGGAGGTGTAGAGATGAGTGTCTGGTGCCAGCTTCTTCAGCCCCGGAAAAAGCTGGCCGAGGATGCGGAAAGGAGCGGCCTTCATCGTCGTGGCTGAAGGTTCGTAGATGTAAGTCTGCAGGCTGTCAGCCAGCAAGAGGGGGGCCTTTGCTTCTTCGGCATAGGTGAAGCGCAGTGCATGGTTGCCGTCGGCGCAGTATATAGGAATATCAGGAACCGAGGCCGCAGAGGGGGATGTCTGCTGCCGGGTGCTCTGGCCGGACATCACGAACAGCAATTCTTTACATTCGCCTTCGGTGCCTTCGACGTGCACCTCTACAATGTTCTCGAGGACCCGCAGGGCAGCCTTGATGTCGAGCATGGGCGACAGCTTGATGATGGCGTAGCGGGAATGGCTGCGCAGCAGATGCTGCAGCGAGCAGATGTCGGGCGTGCAATCCTCGATAAGCACCGTCTTGCGCCCTCTGGTGTCGCGTCGTGCCGGGTCAATCATTATAAGGGTTGCTTGCCAGTCTTCAGCGAGGAAGTCTTCGGCCTGGCCCTCGCGGACTTGGGCGTCGTGCAAGCCAAGGAGCGGCAGGTTATGCCGAGCTAAGCGGCAGAGCTCGTGGTCGCGTTCGACGTAGATGGAGCTGCCGAACAGCGGTGCTATGGCCGTGAAGTCCACGCCTAAGCCGGCCGTGAGGTCTACGAATAGATTGTCCTCTGTCTGCTCCTGCAATGTGGTGGCCTCTTGCTCTGGCGAGCAGGAGGGCGTGCTGCAGAGCCGTGCGGCGAGGTCGCGCTTGTAGACGGCCGTCGCTTCGCTTGAACATTGTTCAAGGCTGAGGCGCCGGGGATACCACAGGTCATCGGTAGCGGCCCAGCGCGGCAGCTTGCGGGCGGCCAACTGGCGCCCTTCAATCTGCTGCAAGGCCCAGCGCAGGTCGACGCCGTCTGGCGGGCGCCGCAGTGCCAGCTGCCGTACGTCGGCGCGGGCGTTGTCGCGGACGAACTGTTCGGTGGCGGTCATGGGATTGGTTTCATGGTTCGCCGGGCTTCGGCCCGGCTGATAAGGTTGAAGTGCCACCATTCGGTACGCAACACCGTGAAGCCCGCGGCGTGCATCACTTCGCGCAGCAACTCGCGATTGCTGTGGGCCTCGGCCGTGATGATGCGGCTGCGCACGAGGTCGCTTTCGGCATCCGTATGAGCCGCTGGCCCGAGGTGGTCGACACGTGTGCCCATAGGTATGGTGTCGCCTGTAGCAGCGCGACAGAGCGTGATATCAACAGCCATGCCGTAGTTGTGAAGTCCTCCTCCGTTGCGCGGGTTGCTGACGTAGTTCTGCTGTTTCGTTCCTTTGACTACGTTCCACATCTGTTGCTGAATGTGCATCGGGCGTGCGGCATCGTAGACCTTCAGGCTGAGCTCGGGATGTTTCTTTTTCAACAGAGCCTGCGCTTTCGCCAACGCTTTTGCAGCCCGCGGATGCAGGTACGCTTCGCGGAGGTCCTTGTAAAGAAGGCGTCCGGTGAAGTTGTCCTCGCGCGCGTACATTAAACTAACGTGTATGTCGGGCGCAACGCTTGTCACATCAACATAGCCGGCCCGCGCCATAGCCTTTGCTGTGGCACTAACGACACGCTCCTCCTGACCCATGCAAAAGTCTGCATGTGCCAAGAGGAGCGCAACTACAATGATTAGCGGAGAATGAAAAGTAAGGACTGAAGAATCTTTCATGAACTTTCCCTAATCCCTAATCTCTAATCCTTAATCCTTTAACAGTTCTTCAACCTTCTTGGCGAGTTCCTCGCCGCGGAGGTCGCGGGCAACAATCTTTCCATCCTTGACGAGGACGGTGGCAGGAATGGCACGCACACCATAGGCGGCAGCGCCCTCACACTCCCAGCCCTTGAGGTCGGATATCTGGGGCCACGTCATGCCGAGGTCCTTTATGGCCTGCTTCCAGGCATCCTCTTTGCTGTCGAGGCTGACGCCGATTATTTCGAAACCCTGCGGGTGGAACTTCTCGTAGGCAGCCTTGACGTTGGGCATCTCTGCGCGGCAGGGACCGCACCAGCTGGCCCAGAAGTCGATGAGCAGGACTTTAGCCTGGGCTGCTACCTCAGCGACGGTTAGCTGCTTGCCATCGGGCGTGGCAGCTGTAATGTCCTTGAGGGGCTTGCCTACAGCGGTCTGAGCTTTCACGTCATAGACCTCGCGCAGTTCTTTCAGCTGCTCGTTGTCGAGCTCTGCCGGCACCTGTGTTAGCAGCGTGGCGACTTCCTCGTCGGGAAGCATGGAGGCATACTGCTGCAGGTAGGTCGTTCCAGCCACATTTGAGATATTAGCCTTAATGAAGTCTTTGTAGAGGTTGATGAACTCATCTTGCAGCTGTTCCAGCAGTTTCTTGGCTTCGGCTTGTTGTTCCTCTGTAGCTGTCTGGTCAATCATGACCTTATAAATCTCATCGCCTCGTTGGTTGATAGCCAGTTCGGCTTCTCCGAGTTTTGTCAGAGCCTCGTTAGCCGGTGTGCCAAAGACCTTGGCAGCCGTGTTAGCGGCCGTGTCGAGTTCAACGGTGATGTTGGCGTTCTCGAGAGCAATGTGTGTGGCTATGCGCGTGTCGGGCAGAACGTTGGACGTCCACACGATGAGGCGCATGGCGGCCGTGTCCTGAACGCCAGTGAACTCGAAGCGGCCGTCCTTGACGACAGTCGTGGCGAGTGTCTCGAAGTCAAACGTGTTCAGCGTTACGGTGTCGCCGTCGACAGCGCCTGTGGCTGTGCCGGTAATCTTGTAGCCGTTGTCGGTGCAGGCAGCGAAGCTTAACGCTGCAGCAGCAAGTAGTAAAGAAAAAAGTTTTTTCATAATTCAGGATGTTTGTTGTTTGTGCTATTTTAATTATTCAATTATTCAATTATTCAATGTTTCAATCAAAAGAAGGGCCTTATCTTCAGCCGCTTCCATCAGTTCGCGCTCGCCAGGGCCTTTGTCGTTGAGGCCGCAGAGGTGCAGTATGCCGTGGATGATGACGCGGTGGAGTTCGCGTTCGTATGGCTGTGATAGCCCTTCGGCGTTCGTTCGCACGGTGTCGAGGCTTATGACGAGGTCTCCGGCGACGTGATGAGTAGAGCCGCTGTCGAATGTGATGATGTCGGTGTAGTAGTCGTGGCCAAGGAACTGGCGGTTGACGCGCAGGATTTCTTCGTCATCGACAAAGACGTAGGCCACGTCGCCCGTGGTGTGCCCATAACTTGCTGCCACGGCCGTTACCCATCGGCGGATGAGTTCCTGGTCGATGGCGGGCATCTCAACGTTTATGGTCTGAAAGGATATCATGATTTTTACGATTCTTGGCACATCTTCAGCCCCCTTCCTGGAAGGAAGCCCGTTTCCTCATGCCCTCTGCCGTTTGGGCTTTCCCTGCCATTTTGGAGGAGTTGGCGGTGGACTCGTTCTTTAATTTCTGCACAACTTACAGTCCTCGCAGTTGCGGAACCGCTTCTCTACGAGGGCCGCAAGCCGCAGCCGCAGCGCCTCCAGGGGCAGTGCGTCCAGGACTTCGCTGGCGAAGGCCTGCTTGAGGAGCATCCGGGCGTCGGCATCGCTGATGCCTCGCTGGTTCATGTAGAAGAGTGCGTCGGCATTAATCTGTCCCACCGTGCTGCCGTGGCTGCACTGTACGTCGTCGGCATAGATCTCGAGCATCGGCTGTGTCCACATACGTGCCTCGTCGGTGCATACGAGATTGGCATTTCGTTCGATGGAATCGGTCTTTTCTGCACCTTCGCGCACGAGCACTCGCCCTGCGAAGGCTCCCGTGGACTGCTGGTCGACTACATATTTATATAGTTCGCGGCTTGTGCACGAAGGCGTCTGATGGTCGATGAGCGTATTGTTGTCGACGTGCTGTCGTCCGCTGGTGATAGCGCTGCCGAGGAGCGTAGCTGAGGCTCCCTCGCCAGCGAGCGCTATGTCAGTCTGGTTGCGGCTGAGACCTCCGGCAAGGGTGAACAGCGCGTGTGTGAGCCTGCCCCCGGCTCCCACGTGTGCGAAGAAGTGATGGAAGCGGTGGCAGCGGTCGCTGGAATCCTCTATGTCGTAGAACTCCACCTCGGCGCCGTCGCCCACAAAGACTTCCGTGACCTGTGTCGTGAGGAAGTCCTGGTTGCCGTCGGCTTTGTCGGTCTGAATGACCTGCACCTTTGCTCCTGCTTCGGCTACGATGAGCAGGCGCCGGTTGTGCATGAGCGGTGCGGTTGAGCGTAAGGTGTTGGTGAGCTGTACGGGATGTTCCTTGCATGTCGAGGCCGGCAGGTAGATGACGGTGATGTCCTGCGCGAGCATGGTGTTCAGCGCAACGATGCCATCGGTGCCGACGTCGGCGAGGCTGCCGTAGAGGCGTGCTACGTCCTGTGGTAGGTCGTCGACGGCCGGCGTGCCGGAGATCTTCACCCCATAGTTGGTCTCGAAGGCTTGTGCTACGTCGGTGTATTTGTATCGTTCGATGCGTTTTGAGGGGAACCCGAGGCGGCAGAACGCAGCCAGGGCATCGTCGCGGAGCCTGTTCAGCGTCTGTGGCGCGCCGTCGTCGATGCGTCGGCGCTCTTGCTTGAAGAGGTCTATGTACTGCTTAGTGGCGTCCATCATTCAAGCGTTTTGTGGCAAGTACTTGTCGAAGCCGTGTCCCTCTATCTCCAAGGCCAGCTCAGGCCCTCCGCTCTTGACGATGCGGCCGTCGATGAGCACGTGGACGAAGTCGGGCTTAAGGTAGTCGAGCAGTCGCTGGTAGTGGGTGATGACGATGGCTGAGGTCTCGGGCGTGCGCAGGCGGTTGAAGCCTTCGGCTACGATGCGCAAGGCGTCGACGTCGAGGCCGGAGTCTGTCTCGTCGAGTATGGCGAGTCGCGGCTCCAGCATTGCCATCTGGAATATTTCGTTGCGCTTCTTCTCGCCGCCGCTGAAGCCCTCGTTGACGCTGCGCGAGGTGAGCTTGGCGTCCAGCTCAACAATCTTTCGCCGCTCGCGCATGAGCTTGAGGAAGTCGGCAGCCGTGAGGGGGTCCTTGCCCTCGTATTTGCGCTTGGCATTGAGGGCGGCCTGCATAAACTTGGTCATTGCCACCCCCGGAATCTCCACGGGCTGTTGGAACGACAGGAAGAGTCCTTCGTGCGCCCGCTCGTCGGGCGAGAGCTGCAGGAGGTCTTTGCCGCGGAAGGTGATGCTGCCCTCTGTCACCTCGTAAGCCGGGTGGCCGGCAAGGACGTATGAGAGCGTCGATTTGCCCGCTCCGTTCAGGCCCATGAGCGCGTGCACCTCGCCTTCGCCCACTGTGAGGTCTATGCCCTTGAGAATTTCTTTACCGCCGATGGTGGCGTGCAGGTTTCGTATCTCTAACATAATGTATGCGTGTGTCAAATGTGGCTGCAAAGTTACTAACTCTTTTAAGAATTGCCAAACAAACGTTGCAAAAGTGCTTTTAAATCATAAAAGTTTGTTTCGCGGCACATTTTTTTACTCCTTTCCCTTCGCTACGTCAGCGGAAATAACTAATTTTGTGGCGCTTTAAAAGCGGTATATTCAGTTTAACCCTAAAAATATAAAAGAAATGGCAAAATTTGATGCTTCTGTTTTAGAGAAGTATGGCATCAAGGGTAGCACCGTGATTGCCTACAACCCTTCCTACGAGTTCCTCTATGAGGAGGAGACAAAGGCTGGCCTCGAGGGCTTCGAGGTTGGTAAGGAGACCGAACTCGGTGCCGTCAACGTGATGACAGGTATCTTCACTGGCCGCTCGCCTAAGGACAAGTACATCGTCGACGATGCTCAGAGCCACGACAAAGTGTGGTGGACCACCGAGGCTTACAAGAACGACAACCACCCCATGAGCGAAGAGGTCTGGGCACAGGTCAAGGACATCGCCACCAAGGAACTTTCCGGCAAGAAGCTCTATGTCGTTGATGCTTTCTGCGGCGCCAACGAAGCTACTCACCTCGCCGTCCGCTTCATCCTCGAAGTAGCATGGCAGGCTCACTTCATCAAGAACATGTTCATCCAGCCCACCGAGGCCGAGCTTGAGAGCTTCGAGCCCAACTTCGTAATCTACAACGCCTCAAAGGCTAAGGTTGAGAACTACAAGGAGCTCGGCCTCAACAGCGAGACTTGCGTAGCCTTCAACACCACCAGCCGCGAGCAGGTCATCATCAACACATGGTACGGCGGCGAGATGAAGAAGGGCATGTTCTCCATGCAGAACTACTACCTGCCCCTCCAGGGCATCGCTTCGATGCACTGCTCGGCCAACACCGACATGGAAGGCAAGAACACCGCTATCTTCTTCGGCCTCTCAGGTACAGGTAAGACCACCCTCAGCACCGACCCGAAGCGCCTGCTTATCGGCGACGACGAGCACGGATGGGACGACGAGGGCGTGTTCAACCTCGAAGGCGGCTGCTACGCTAAGGTCATCAACCTCTCGAAGGAGAACGAGCCCGACATCTACGGCGCCATCAAGCGCGACGCCCTCCTCGAGAACGTCACCGTGGCCGAGGACGGCAAGATCGACTTCGCCGACAAGAGCGTGACCGAGAACACCCGCGTAAGCTATCCTATCGAGCACATCGAGAAGATCGTGAAGAAGGTCAACGGCAAGAGCGCAGGTCCCGAGGCTAAGAACGTCATCTTCCTCAGCGCCGACGCTTTCGGCGTGCTGCCTCCCGTCAGCATCCTTACCCCCGAGCAGACGAAGTACTACTTCCTCAGCGGCTTCACCGCTAAGCTCGCCGGCACAGAGCGTGGCATCACCGAGCCCACGCCTACCTTCAGCGCTTGCTTCGGCCAGGCATTCCTGGAGCTGCATCCCACGAAGTATGCTGAGGAGCTCGTCAAGAAGATGGAGAAGAGCGGCGCCAAGGCTTATCTGGTCAACACTGGCTGGAACGGCACTGGCAAGCGCATCAGCATCCCCGACACACGCGGCATCATCGATGCTATCCTCAACGGCAGCATCCTGAACGCTCCCACCAAGAAGATTCCTTACTTCGACTTCGAGATTCCTACTCAGCTCGACGGCGTAGCATGGGGCATCCTCGACCCGCGCGACACCTATCAGGATCGCAGCAAGTGGGACGAGAAGGCTAAGGACCTCGCCGCACGCTTCATCAAGAACTTCAAGAAGTACGAAGGCAACGAGGCAGGCAAGGCTCTCGTCGCTGCCGGTCCGAAACTCTAACACGTTGACACGCTAACAAATAAACAGATAATCCCGCCGTCAGCCACACTCAGGCTGGCGGCGGGATTTGTCGTTTAGTATGATATGGTTAATGGATGCGCAAAAAAAGGCTTAGGCCTACCCCCGACCCCTCCCTCAAGAGGGCGGGGAGAAAGGCTTAAGGGTTTCGGCGGAAAGGCTTAAGGGTTTTGCCGGAAAGGCTTAAGGGTTTTTGCGGAAAGGCTTCTTCAGACTCGCTTCGCTCGAAGAATCGTCGCAAGCGCCGAGCGAAGGGTTTCGGATTTCGCATGTCATGTATAGTAGGCCTACGGCCTCCGCTCGGTTTGAAGTGTCAAGCGTCCCTTTGGGCCGAGCACCGTTCCCTTCGCTCACTCCACGCCCTGCCTAAATTCCTTCGCCCCCCTGGCGCTTTCTTCTCCGTTCAATAGGTCAACTCCTATAATATTGCCATTTGATTAAGAACTCCGGCCTGATGATTACCGACGCTACGACGAACCGACTCGCGTAATTGACTCCCTTCGTGCCCTTAAGGGCTCGTGTGACCCTTCGTGGCGAGTATAAGGCATGGGTTTCTGGCGCTGAAAGGATTGTGAAAAGGCCAAAAAAGCTGTTCGAGAGTTATTTTTCCGCTTTTTCTTTGGCGGATTAAATAAAAGAGTCTACCTTTGTCGTCGATAAAGATGAAAAGTGAAGGGTTCTGCGAGCAAAGCGGAGCTCTTTTCCTTTTGTCTGTCTGTCATTTACCACAGCGAGGCGCGCTCCCACCCTCAGAGACCCTAATATCAGAAGAATAACCCATGCGGCACCATCCGCCGCGGTTCAGATAAGAATATAAACTAAAACAAAAATAAATGGCTTACATGACCCAAAAGGGCTACGACAAACTCGTAGCCGAGCTTCAGCAGTTGGAATCTGTTGAACGCCCGAAGGCTTCGGCCGCTATCGCAGAGGCTCGCGACAAAGGCGACCTCAGCGAGAATGCCGAGTACGAAGCTGCTAAGGAGGCGCAGAGCCTCTTGGAGATGAAGATCACGCAGTTGAAGATGACCATTGCCGACGCTAAAATCATCGACACAAGCAAGCTCAATGCCGACACCGTGCAGATCCTCACGCGCGTAGAACTTAAGAATGTGAAGAACGGCGCCAAGATGGCCTACACCATCGTCAGCGAGACCGAGGCCAACCTGCGCGAAGGCAAGATCAGCGTGAAGACGCCTATTGCCCAAGGTCTGCTCGGCAAGAAGGTAGGCGACGTAGCAGAAATCCAAGTGCCCCAGGGACTTATTCATCTCGAAATCCTCGGCATCAGCTACGAAGAGTAGGGGCACGGCTTCGCCGTAGTTTAAAGTTTAAAGTTTAATGTTTAAAGTTTAAAGACTAATGAGTATCTTCAGTAAGATAGCAGCCGGCGAGATTCCCAGCTACTGCTGCGCCGCCGACGAGGAGTTCTATGCATTCCTCGACATCAACCCAATGGCGAAAGGCCACACCCTCGTCATTCCCCGCCGCGAAGTCGACTATATCTTCGACCTCGAGGACGACGAACTGGCACGCCTCCACGTCTTTGCTGCCCGCGTGGCCCGCGCCATAAAGAAGGTAATCCCATGCGTCAAGGTCGGCGAAGCCGTGCTCGGCCTCGAGGTGCCGCACGCCCACATACACCTCATCCCCATGCAGAGCGAGCGCGACATGCTCTTCTCCAACCCCAAGCTGCATCTGCCGGCAGAGGAGATGCAAGCCATCGCCTACGCCATCCGCGCCAATTTCCAAGACTAAACAGTCCTCTGCACATACAAAGCAAGAAAGCGACTGTTTTATAGTAGTAGTTTTTATGTTGTTTCCTGTTCGCAAAGGTATCTTCTTTTTGTAGCTTGACAAAATTATTCCGGATTTTTTATTCTTCTGGAATGTCGGTTAAGTCTATGAAGTTGGGGCCGATTGTCAAGGTCGCACCTTTCTTCAGGGTGAAATCATTCTTGATGGTTTATACACTCTCGGGGGGAAATCGGGTCGATTTATTGTCTCAGCCAAATTAGCCGCTGGTATTTAATGTTATTTAACGCATCCTTCATCTTATAACTATTTTCTCTTGCAAGGTTCTGTCGCCTATTGTAACGTTTACAATATAAATGCCGGCATCAAGCCCTTGTGTGTTTACGATGCATTTATGTTCCCCTTTTACTTCTCGCTGTAGAACACTCTTGCCGTTTGTTGTATTGTAAAGCTCAATCTGCCACGACATTTCATTAAATGAATATCCTGCCACACTGTCACTCACAAGCCTTAGTTCATAGCTGTTTTCGCTTATTTGACTTATGTTCAATGAATACGAGTTGGCTATGGGGGAGGCCATCGGGTAGAACGTCATCGTGACAGTCGGGTCGCAGTCTTGCCCCCAAACCGTGATGATAAGCGGATCCGTAGAGTATGACATCGGAACGAGTGAGAACTTAATAGTTTCGAGACCAATTGTTTGGAATTGATTGTAAGGTCCTGATGTCGTAATATTCTTATTCCTGAAAAAGCCTGACGTCAAAGTGACCTGCCCCATAGGATATACGTAGGTTGCATTACAATTGGTCAGAGGGGTCTCAGGAATAGCAGGATAGCTCACACCGTTATATGAGAATGCCGGCTCTTTATATGTGCATACGAAGCCTGTGTTTCCTTCCAAGCGTTTCGTCTTAGACACCAGAGTATCGCCGTGGTGTATAACATTAGCTGTTAGGTTTAAGACGAAGAACGAGCTACTAAATGTGGCATTTGTTTTTCTTGTGATGGTACATTGATTGGCCGATGGTGTATTGTTCTGAACTGTAAAGTTGGATGCTTCTGTTCCTGAGAGAGACCAGGTTACGGTGGCATTTGTAGGAATGTTGTCGATTGTATATACTTCTTGAGTGCACAGCATAGTAGGACCCGTAATACTAATCTTCATGGCTCCGATGACAGCCGCCTTCGCATCAACCAGACCATATCCTGTTTCATTATTCCGGCCAGACACGTATGTGTACGCTGGTAGTTTCCTTGCTGTTGATGTCAAGATACTCCGCACTTCACTTTCTGTGAGGTCTGGATTGATGGATAACATCAGTGCCGCCACGCCTGCGACCTGAGGACAGGCTGCTGAGGTGCCGGAAAAGTAGGTGATATAATCACCGCTTCCATAACCTGCCGTTCCACTTATATCTGTTGTCGTGATATTACCATCAGGTATGGTGTCACCTGAAAAAGCCACTAAATCTAAGTTCGCTCCACGTTGGCTATAGCAACAAACAGTGCCGTTACAGGTAATGCCTCCTACAGCAATTACGCCATCAAGCGAGGCCGGATAAGCAACACTAGGCGTTGTTGGATAATCATTGCCAGATCCTGCGACTATAACAGATCCCTTACCGTTACGCCCATATGTGCGGGCCTTCGTTATGGCTTGCGTAACACGGTTACTTGGATTCCCAATTTTAAATGAGCAGTTTAAAACATCAGCTCTTGGATATGCCCATTCTATTGCGTCAGCAACTTCATTGCTACTGCCGGTACCCGAAAAATCCGCACTCGCCGTATATGGGAAAATATTCACGGGTATAATCGTTACGCCACTGGCAACTCCTTTGATGCCAATAGAGTTGTCTGTCGCCCCAATGATGCCAGCACAAGCTGTGCCATGAGCTTTATTATTATCGTTGATGGCATTAATTGGCTCCCCATGTAGTGAAGGATATCCCACTGTATATCCGCTATCCGAAACATGAGTAAGGTCAGGATGTCCACGTTCTACTCCACTGTCAATGACGGCAACACTTATATTGGGATTTCCAGTAATATACTGCCAAGCGGGAACAACATTTATGTCCATACTAGGTACACCGTTAAATGATCCGTCATTCTGTAAATAGTACTGAAGAGAGAAATATGTATTGGAGGTTTTTATGTCGGAAATCATGTCAGGCTCACACCAATTAACGCCTGACAATTCATTCAATTTGGCAGAAAGACGTAGTACATCATCAGAGGAATCTAACTCACTGCTCAATAAATAGGTATCTTCATCTATTGTTTTTTTCAGTTTAAGAAGGTCTTTATGTGTTTCAATTATATCATCAATGTTAATGCCTTCACGCAGGGATATAATGATGTCTTGTAAAACAACAACGATTGAGTTGTGTTTATCTTTGTATATCTTTGAAACATAGCCTTTAAAACTCGGATATTTAGCTATAGATTGTTTTGAAATAAAGAATCGATTCTCAGAGATCTTTTCAAAATGTTCGTCATTCCCCAAAGTTCTGGAGTAGGCATTTGAAACTACGTCTAAACTATCTTCGGTTTGAATGAAAACACCTCTGCTTTCATCGGCCCATAACTCTATGAAGTCTGTTCCGTACCAATAGCCAGTTTGTGCGATGGAGTTGATGCAAACAAAAGAAAATAAATAAAATAGATGTATTCGCATAATGATATCTTATATAAAAATGAACCTTAAAGAACAAAGATGTCATTGGCCATTAATTCTATTAATATATATTATCTCCACCTTGTAACGACGTTCCATTTCCGGAATAATGACTCCATCATATTTAACCAGAGAGACATTGGTAAATGTTATTGTGTCACCTTCATTGAGACGTTCGCCATTGTAATTCTTAGTACGGAATTCGAATAATTTGCCTGGAGATAAAGCATTTGCATATTCGTCCGAACCAGAAATGGAAAGGACTTTCCCGACGTGCCACGCGGAGTCACCATAGTGATGTGTAAGAACGGCTTCATAAATAGCATCTTCTTCATCAGAACAAGAAGACAGGAGGAATGATGTCACCGAAAAAATGGCAATCAAAAGGATGAAAACTGAAAGAATCTTTTTCATGAAGATTATGTTTTAGTTGATGTCGTAAATGTAATGACAATTTTGTTTCGATGTTCAAATAATAGGTTAAATAGTCCAAAATTATCAAAAACGCCCATCCCATCGACTCCATTGAATCGATGAAATGGGCGTTTTTTGAGTTTAAAGGGTAATTTCTCCCTCGAAGGTCTGGCTGCCGCGGAGGACCTGGATGGTGTAGGTGCCGGAGAGGGTGGTGGGCAGTTCCATGTCGCCCTCTATATATACAAATGTAGAGAACACGACTTCGCCATCCTCGCCT
>FLNY01003189.1_pt1 | contig 12805 bp, 12 predicted proteins | sample 1140381 | NCBI WGS metagenome assembly FLNY01 (sample SAMEA3878172, study PRJEB12797) | bioreactor metagenome | biome: Moose rumen | place: Sweden | collected 2011-10
ATGGAAGAAAGGAAATTCAAGAACAGAAGGGAGCAGATGGAGGACTATGCCAGAAGAATGGGATGGGGACCGCTCACAGAAGAGGACAAGATTGCTCTCGACGACATCGTAAGAATGGTGACTAACCTTGACTCACGGCCACGTTATGCAGCGGTATCTCATTGACACGCACATCTACATCTGGTATGCCAAGGAACGCAAGAATCTCTCACGAGACGTATTGGCCATTTTGGATGACTATGACAACCAGATTTGTCTGAGCAGTGAATCGCTTAGGGAGTTTGTGTTGCTGTGGAACAGTAAGCCGCACATCCGACGATGGTGGAAATCGCCAGTCGAAATGATACGCTCGGTGGAGGAAGGTGCTCGTTTCCAAATCCTCTACCTCCACAAGGAGCATTACGAGCGTTATGCCCGCCTCGAAATCAACGAGGCGCAGAAGCATTACGACCCAAGCGACCACTTCATCATCTCACATGCCCTTTGCAACGGCATACCCCTCATCAGCGACGACGAGAAGTTCCCGTTCTACCGTGAACAGGGGTTGGAGCTGATAGAGAACTGAGAATCCTCCTCCGAAAAGAATATATCCGCCGCCGAGACATCCGAGAGATGTTCCGGCGGCTTCCGTTCTGTCGCAGCATGAAGCAGAATTATCAGAACAACAAGAACAAACAACAACAAAACAATGAAAAGAAGAATACTAAGAACAATGGTTGCGCTGGCGGCGATGGTCGGCGGCGCACAGGCCGTGAGCCATACGGCGGAGGATGCCGCCTTCACGGTGACAGTGACAGCCGACAGCTCCACTTTTAGGCATCTGCCATACAGAAACGACACGAAATATTTGGCGGTTTGATGAAAAAGACTTAACTTTGCGGTCTATAACGATCATTCGTTTAACTATCAACAATAGACTTATGCAACTTCGTAGATTATTCATTACCGCTATGGTCGGCATGGGCGTGCTCTCAATCAACGCACGGCCCGTCATGCCGCCCCTGTTTACTGACAACATGGTCTTTCAGCAACAGACCCATGCCCCCATTTGGGGACAGGCCAAACCAGGCAAGAAGGTCACGATCTCGACGTCGTGGAACAATTCGACGGTCATCACCACGGCCGACGCCCAGGGCCAGTGGCGCACCGAGGTGATAACGCCGGAGGCCGGTGGCCCCTATACAATCACCATCAGCGACGGCCAGAAGCTCGTGCTCGGGAATGTCATGGTGGGTGAGGTGTGGCTCTGCTCGGGCCAGTCGAACATGGAGATGCCCATCGAGGGCTGGGGCCATGTGAAGAACTATGAGCAGGAGGAAGAGGAGGCCAACCAGTACACGAACATCCGACTGCTGCAGGTGCACAAGAACACGGCGCCCCATCCGCAGCGCGACATGGAGACCAACCTCGGTGGCGGCTGGCAGGTGTGCTCGGCTGAGAGCGTCAAGGAGTTCTCGGCCACGGGCTACTTCTTCGGCCGCGAAATCCTCAAGAATCGCAACGTGCCCGTCGGACTTATCGACGCCTCCTGGGGCGGCACGTTCATTGAGCCCTGGACCAGCGCCGGCGCCCTCCGCCTGCATCCTGACATGCAGGAGGACGTTGAGGCAATCACCCAGCTGCCGGCCGACAAGGCTGAGCGACAGGCCTACTACGACCGGCTCATGGCAGAATGGAAGGCCAACGAGAAATCGGTCGTGGGCGGCTATGTCGACGGTAAGGCCGCCTTTGCCCAACAGAACTTCGCCGCATGGCCCACGATGACCGTGCCCGTGGAGTGGGAGCGTTCCGCTCTGCCCAATTTCGACGGCATCGTGTGGATGATCCGCGAGGTCGACTTGCCCGCCAAGTGGGCCGGCAAACCCCTGACGCTGTCGTTAGGCCGCATCGACGACATCGACTTCTCCTTCTGGAACGGTGAGGAGGTCGGCCAGAGTCTTAACTTCGGTCTCACCCGTCTCTACACCGTGCCGGGCAGTCTTGTCAAGGCCGGGCGCAACGTGCTGGCTGTCAGTGTCATCGACACTGGTGGCGGGGGCGGCATCTACAGCGATGCGGCGGAGCTCTACGTGGCCAATCCCGCGGGCGAGCGCCTCACGCTGACCGGCCCCTGGTACTACAAGGCCTCGAAACCTCTCAACGAGCTGACCAGTCTGCCCGTCAGCGACGACAGCTCGCCCAACCGCGTCAGCGTGCTCTACAATGCCATGATCAATCCGCTCGTGGGCTTCGCCATCCGTGGTGCCATCTGGTATCAGGGCTGCAACAACGAGCATAAGGGCTATCAATACCGCGAGCTGCTGCCGCTGATGATCCGCGACTGGCGCACACAGTGGGGCTACGACTTCCCCTTCTACATCGTCCAGCTGGCCAACTACAAGCAGCTGCAGACCGAGCCTGGCGACGACGAGTGGGCCGAGGTGCGCGAGGCGCAGGCCATGGCCGCCCAGCACGTGGAGAAGTCGGGCCTGGCCTGTCTGATTGACATTGGCGAGGCTGGCGACATCCATCCTAAGAACAAGCAGGAGGTGGGGCGCCGACTGGGCCTCATCGCCCGTGCCAACACCTACGGCGAGCAGGGACTGGAGTTCTCGGGCCCTGTCTATCACCGCTATCAGATTGAGGGCGACAAGATCCGCATCTTCTTCCATCATGCCGACGGCCTCCGCACGGCCGACGGCGGAGCACTCAAGGGCTTTGCCATCGCCGGCAGCGACCACCGCTGGCACTGGGCCGACGCCCGCATTGACGGCCGCACGGTCGTCGTCACCTGTCCTGACGTCAAGTCTCCTGTCGCCGTCCGCTATGCCTGGCACGTCAATCCCATCTGCAACCTGCAGAATGCGGCCCTGCTGCCTGCCGTGCCCTTCCGCACCGACGACTGGCCCGGACTCTCCATCAACAACCACCGTGCCAACTGATTTCCCCCTACTGTCGACACTCATGCGAAAGACATTCCAACTGCTCGTCATCCTTCTCGGCCTGAGCCAACAGCTGCGGGCTGAGGACTGGATGGCACGCCTGCCTGACAATGTCTATGTGGCCACGCTCTCCATACCCGGCGCCCACGATGCCTGCACGGGCTGCGGCTGGGCCTCGGGCATGGAGAGCCTCGGCGACCTCTTTGCCCGCACGCAGGACATCGACCTCGCTGCGGAGTGGAGCATCGGCATACGGGCCTTCGACCTGCGGCCCTGTGTCTATGAGTCGCACATGAACATCAACCACGGCATCATGCCGACGCAGATGCACTTCGAGGATGCCCTCGCCCTGCTGCGCGATTCGCTGCACGAGCATCCCTCGGAGTTCGTCGTCATCCATCTGCTCCACGAGACCGACGGCGACCAAGTGGAGAATGCCTACAACAGTCGTCTGCTCGAACTGCTCGGGCGCGACGACCTGAAAGACCTGTTCGTCGACTTCAAGACCAACCTCATCGTGGGCGACCTGCGCGGCCGCATCCTCCTGCTCAGTCGCGACAACTATGCGACGTCGCCCGTGGGCGGCTTCTTCCTCAACTGGACCGGCGAGGCCAATTGGAGCCGACAGACGCAGGGCCGTATCCGGGGGCGCTCCACCAACGGCCGCCTCTACATGCAGGACTTTGCCGACACCCACAACGCCGGCGGCCTCGACACGAAGGTCAGTTCCATCTGCCAGCTGCTCGACTTCAGCACCACTCATGAGGTGAAGCAGACGTCGACCATCACGTGGGTGTTCAACTTCGCCTCCGCCTATTCCCTCACGCAGAATCTGTTCGGCAACGAGGTCTCGCTCAGCGACGGCTATCGCGACAATGCCGCCCACACGCATGCTGCTATCCTCGACTATCTGGCCACCCACGACCCCGGCCCGACGGGTATCGTCATGATGGACTTCGTCGGTGTCGACGAATCCGCCGGCTATGCCGTCCGCGGTCAGGAGCTGGTCGACGCCATCATCCAGAACAATTTCCGATACATCACCGCTGCCGGCATTGGTGCCCCTCAACAGACGGTCGACGCCCTTGGTCAAGTCTACGACCTGCTGGGCCGTCGCCAGTCGCCGTCGAGTCGCTGCGGCCTGACCATCGTGCCCGACGGGCAGGGTCACGCCGTGAAGACATTGCGGCCAGCACAATAAGCGGACTGAGCGCAATAAGAATCATCCACCAAGCAAAACAGAACGGGAAGTCTTGCCAATCGTCGACATGACTTCCCGTTTTGTTTAAAAAATTCGGACAAACGGTGGGGCACAGATTGAAGAATCGGTGCTTCTCGGGGCAAAAAGCGCCGCTTCTTGCATCGAGAAGCGCCCTTCTTTTTCTGCGTTTTGTAATATTGTTGATAATCAGATAGTTGTGAAAACGGTTAAATATATTCAGAATTATCTTTACATTTCACATCTCCTTTACCCCCATGCCATGAACCGACAGAAATCAATAAAACTGACTTTTGAAAAAAAAAATTTGGCATTCGTCGTGCGTAATTCGTAAATAATCGCTATCTTTGCAGTCCGATTTCCCCAAAATATAACGTTATATTATCTGTATACAAGAAAAAAAGTAGGTATGGCTGAAGCTAAGAAGATTAAGACAGCGCTGATTTCTGTATTCCACAAAGATGGACTCGACGAACTGCTCAGTAAGCTCCATGAGGAGGGCGTCAGCTTCCTGTCGACAGGAGGCACGCAGAAGTTTATTGAAGAACAGGGCTATCCCTGTCAGAAGGTTGAAGACGTGACGACCTATCCCTCCATCCTGGGCGGTCGTGTGAAGACGCTCCACCCCAAAGTGTTCGGAGGCATTCTGGCCCGCCGTGACAACGAGGGCGACCGCGAGCAGATGCAACAGTATGACATTCCCGAGATCGACCTCGTCATCGTCGACCTCTATCCCTTTGAACAGACCGTCGCCAGCGGTGCCACAGAGCAGGACATCATCGAGAAGATTGACATCGGCGGCATCTCGCTCATCCGTGCCGCAGCCAAGAACTTCAGCGACGTGGTCATCGTCCCCTCGAAGGCCGAATATCCCGTCCTGCTCGACATCCTGAAGCAGCAGGGCGCACTGACCACCCGCGAGCAGCGCCGCCAGCTGGCCGAGCTCGCCTTCGGCGTCAGCTCACACTACGACAAGGCGATAAACCGTTGGTTTGAGATAATAGATAAGAGATAATAGATAAGAGATATGGCTGCTAACAGCGTGTTGAGGCTTAAGAGTGAAGCTTTTTCCCAACGCATTGTGAAGTGCTATAAGTATTTGCAGAAAGAGAAGGGCGAACATGTAATGTCCAAACAAGTCTTGAGAAGCGGCACGAGTATCGGAGCAAATGTAACGGAAGGTATCTACGCTCAGAGTCGAAACGACTTCGTTAGTAAGTTGAGTATCTCATTGAAAGAGGCCCAGGAGACAAAATTACTGGCTAAAATTGTTGTACAGCACCGACTATTTGAACGAACCGGAATTTGCTTCCATACATTCAGACAATGAGGAACTTATAAAAATGTTAATGGCTACGCTAAAGACGATAAAGAATAAGGACAAAGATAAGGAATAAATATCTCTTATCTCCTATCTCTTATCTTTTATCTAAAAAAAGTTTTATGAAATAAAAGTTTTTTCAAATATGGGTTTTTTCAGTTTCCGACAAGAGCTGGCCATGGACCTTGGCACAGCGAATACAATTATTATCAGCGACGACAAGATTGTCGTTGACGAGCCTTCGGTGGTGGCACTCGACCGTCGCACCGACAAGATGATTGCCGTAGGCGAAAAGGCAAAGATGATGCACGAGAAGGCTCACGACAACATCCGCACAATCCGCCCGCTGCGCGACGGCGTCATAGCCGACTTCTCTGCCTGTGAGCAGATGATGCGCGGACTCATCAAGATGGTACACACCGGCCATCATCTTTTCTCACCGTCGCTCCGCATGGTCATCGGTGTGCCCAGCGGTTCTACCGAGGTGGAGCTGCGCGCCGTGCGCGACTCGGCTGAACATGCCGACGGTCGCGACGTCTATCTGATTTTCGAGCCTATGGCAGCAGCCATCGGCATCGGCCTCGATGTGGAGGCCCCCGAGGGCAACATGATTGTCGACATCGGCGGCGGCACCACTGAGATTGCCGTGATTTCGCTGGGCGGCATCGTGTCGAACAACTCCATCAAAGTGGCCGGCGACGACCTGACGGCTGACATTCAGGAGTATATGTTCCGCCAGCACAACGTGAAGGTGTCAGAGCGCATGGCCGAGCGCATCAAGATCAACGTCGGCTCCACGCTGACCGATCTGGGCGATGAGGCCCCCGAGGACTATGTTGTCCACGGGCCGAACCGCATCACTGCCCTGCCTATGGAGGTGCCCGTGTGCTATCAGGAGATTGCCCACTGTCTTGACAAGACCGTCACGCGCATTGAGACCGCCGTGCTCTCGGCACTCGAGAATACGCCGCCTGAGCTCTATGCCGACATTGTGAAGAACGGTATCTACCTCACGGGAGGTGGTGCCCTGCTGCGCGGTCTGGCCAAGCGACTGACTGACAAGATCAACATCCGCTTCATCGTGGCTGACGACCCGCTCCACTGTGTGGCCAAGGGTGCCGGCATTGCCCTTAAGAACATCGACCGCTTCACGTTCCTCAAGCGATAAAGCGTGCAGGCCCTGCTGGCTTTCTTCACTCGCTATTTCCACTGGGTGGTCTTCCTCGTGCTGGAAGCGGTCAGTGGAGTGATGCTGTTTCGCTACAACAGCTATCAGGGCAGTGTGTGGCTCAGCTCGGCCAATGCCGTCTCCGGCCGCGTCTACGAGTGGTCGGCCGTGGTCAGCCAGTTTTTCTCGCTCACTCGCGTCAACGAGGAACTCACTGAGCGCAACATTTTCCTTGAACAGAAAGTGAAACGACTCGAGGCGCTACAGGCTGACACCATCCTGCAGCCTGACACGCTCGCTATTGAAGGGGGCAGGGGCGAGGCAACGTTCATCCCGGCCAAGGTTATTGCCAACACCATCGACCGGCGGGACAATCTGATGACCATCAACCGCGGCGAGGCTGACGGTGTGGCGCCTAACATGGGCGTGATCTGCGGCGGCGGTCTCGTGGGCGTGGTTTATATGGCCAGTCGCCATTATGCCATCGTGATGCCTGTGCTCAATAGCCAGTCGCGCATCAGCTGCAGCATCCGCGGACGCGACTACTTCGGCTATTTGCGCTGGGATGGCGGCGATCCTCTCTACGCCTATGTCGAGGACATCCCCCGCCACGCCAAGTTCCGCAAGGGTGAGTGGATTGAGACAAGCGGATTCTCATACATCTTCCCTGCAGGCATCAGTGTGGGCCGTATCGTGGGCATATACAACTCGGCCGACGGCCTGTCCTATCGGCTGAAGGTGCATCTCTCAACCGATTTTGCCTGCCTGCGTGATGTCAGCGTCATCAACGACCCCGGCGTCGCCGAGCGCATGCAGTTGAACCAGGCCGCTGTCGACTCGCTCAGCAAGCGTTAGAAGAAGGAGTCCCGGAATCCAGGAATAACGAGAAAAAAGAAGGAACAATGGAAACCATCCGACGATTATTTGTCTTTGTAGGCCTGCTGTTGGTGCAGGTGCTGGTGCTCAATCGTATCCAGCTCTTCCATTGTGCCACCCCATTGCTTTACGTCTACTTCGCCATCATCTTTCCCTTGGGCTACCCCCGCTGGGCAGCACTGCTGTGGGGATTCTTCATGGGGCTGGCGGTTGACATGTTCTTCAATACGCCCGGCGTGGCAGCGGCCTCGATGACGCTCGTCGCCCTGTTGCAACCCTATTTGCTGCCGCTGTTCCTGCCCCGCGATGCTGAGGAGCAGATGCCCACTTCAGCCGCTTCGCTCGGATGGGGTAAGTTCCTGACGCTTGCATCAATCCTGGTGCTCATTTATTGTCTGGCGTTCTTCTCCCTCGAGGCTTTCACCTTCTTCAACTGGCTCCACTGGCTGGAGTGCATCGGGGGCAGCGCCTTGTTCACACTGGTGCTCATCGCCACGCTGGAAACGCTGAGGCGTTGATACCTTTTCCCTAATTCCTTTAATCAGACAGAAGAATGCTGGAGAACCGACGTTTTGTTATAGGGGGTGTGGCCGTTTTCATTGTGGTCACCTATATCATCCGGCTCTTCACACTTCAGCTCATGAGCGACGACTACAAGAAGAATGCCGACTCGAATGCTTTCCTCAAGAAGGTCGACTTCCCTTCACGCGGCGTCATCACCGACCGCCAAGGTCGGTTGCTGGTCTACAATCAGCCCAGCTACGACATTATGGTGGTGGTCAATGAGGCACGTGACCATATCGACACGCTCGAGTTCTGTCAGACGTTGGGCATTACCCGCGAGGAGTTCGACGAGCGGATGACTGCCATCCGCCAGTTACCGGGCTATTCGCGCTTCACTCAGCAACTGTTCATGTCGCAGCTCAGCGATCAGGACTTCAGCGTCTTTCAGGAGAAGATGTTCCGTTTCCCCGGCTTCTATGTCCAGCGGCGCAGCGTCCGCCAGTATGAATATCCTAACGCGGCGCACATCCTTGGCGACGTTGCCGAGGTGTCGAAGGGCGACATCGTAAACGACGACTATTATCAGCCTGGCGACTATATCGGCAAACAGGGCGTCGAGCGTTCCTATGAACGACAGCTGCGTGGCGAGAAGGGCGTGCAGATTCTGCTGCGCGACGCTCTCGGTCGCATCAAAGGCAGCTATCAGGACGGGGCCCTTGACCAGAAACCTGTGCCCGGCAAGAACCTGACGCTCGCCATCGACCTCGACCTCCAGCAGTTGGCCGAACGGTTGCTCGAGGGCAAGATTGGCTCCATCGTGGCCATAGAGCCCAAGACGGGTGAGGTGCTCTGCATGGCCTCGTCGCCCAGCTACGACCCGCGCGACATGGTCGGCCGCAAACGCTCGAAGACCCACCGCGAGCTGAGCCTCGACCCGTGGAAACCGCTCTACAACCGCTCCATCATGGGCACCTATCCTCCCGGTTCCACATTCAAGACCACCCAGGCATTGACCTTCCTCTCAGAAGGCGTCATCACCCCGCAAACGGCCTATCCCTGCCATCGCGGCTTCGTGGTCCGCGGTCTTCGTGTGGGCTGTCATGGTCATGGCTCGCCGCTGCCGCTCGTGCCAGCCCTGTCGACGTCGTGCAACGGCTTCTTCTGCTGGGGACTTTATTACATGATGGGCAACCGACAGAAATATCCCTCGGTGCAGGTGGCCATGAACACGTGGCGCGACTATATGGTCTCAATGGGCTTCGGCTATCAGTTGGGTGTCGACCTGCCGGGCGAGAATCGCGGACTGATTCCCAATGCCGAGTTCTACGACAAGCATCATAAGACGACTAACTGGAACGGCTTGAGCATCGTGTCTATCTCCATCGGTCAGGGCGAGGTGACGGCCACACCCCTCCAGATTGCCAATCTGGGAGCCACGATTGCCAACCGCGGCTATTATATGACACCGCACGTGGTGAAGCACATCGAAGGCGAGCAGCTTGATTCGCTCTATACCACGCCTCACCGTACCATGGCCACGCAGGAGGCCTACAACTATGTCGTCGCCGGCATGCGCTCTGCAGCCCTCGGCGGCACTTGTAAGGCGCTGGCTCACTATGATTTCCAGCCCTGCGGAAAGACGGGCACGGCTCAGAACAAGGGTCACGACCACTCGGTCTTCATGGGCTTTGCTCCGATGGATAATCCTCAGATAGCCGTTGCCGTCTATGTTGAGAACGGCGGTTGGGGGGCCACGTATGGGGTGCCTATTGGTGGTCTGATCATGGAGCGCTTCATCAAGGGTGAACTCTCGGCTGCCAGCGAGGCCCGTGCCACGGGTATTCAGAATAAACGCATCAGCTATGGGAAAGATAATAGATAATAGATAATAGATAATAGATATACTGTGGGTAGGAATGAGGATAATGTGAATAAGAGCGTGTTGGGCTCTATTGACTGGTGGACCATCTTGATCTATCTGGCGCTTATCACGTTCGGATGGTTCAGCGTCTGCGGTGCGAGCTATAACTTCGGCGACACGGAAATTTTCTCGCTCGACTCGCGTTCCGGCATGCAGATCGTCTGGATCGGTACGTCGCTCGTGCTCGGTCTCGTCTTGCTGCTGCTCGACGACCGCGTCTACGAGCTCTTTGCCTACATCATCTTCGGATTCATGCTCTTGCTGCTCTTTGCCACCATATTTAATCCGCACAGCATCAAGGGCTCCCGCTCCTGGCTCGTGCTCGGCCCGCTGCGCCTGCAGCCCGCCGAGTTTGCCAAGTTCGCCACCGCCCTCGCCTTGGCGAAGTTCATGGGGCGCCACGACTACAACATCCATCGCTGGCCCGACTTCCTCTATACGCTGGCCTTCATCCTGACCCCCATGCTGTTCATCGTGCTCCAGCAGGAGACAGGCTCAGCCCTCGTCTATCTCAGTTTTTTCCTGATGCTATACCGCGAGGGCATGACGGGCTCCGTGCTGTTCACGGGCGTGGCGATGGTCATCTATTTCGTCGTTGGCATCCGCTTCGAGGCGACGCCACTCTTTGCGACGCCCACGTCAGTGGGCAAGTTTGTCGTGCTCCTGCTCATCCAGATTTTTTCCTCCACGATGATCGGCGTCTTCTGTCGCGAATGGGGCAAGGCCTTCTGGTGCCTGGGGCTCTCGGTCGGCATCACGCTCGTCGCGCTGCTGTTCTCTGTCTACGTCATTCCCTTTGACATCGTCTGGGTGCAATATGGGCTCACAGCGCTGCTCGTCGGCTTCCTCCTGTGGCAGACGTTCAAGGGGCGCATGCGCAACTACCTCTGGATAGCAGCCTTCGCCGTCGGCTCCGTTGCGTTCTTCAGTGCGGCCGACTATGCCCTCAACAATGTCCTGCAGCCTCACCAGCGCACCCGCATCAACGTCCTGCTGGGCCTCGACGACGACATCAAGCATGCCGGCTACAACGTCCATCAGAGTCAGATTGCCATCGGCTCTGGCGGTCTTGAGGGCAAAGGCTTCCTCAACGGTACCCAGACAAAACTGAAGTACGTGCCCGAGCAGGACACTGACTTCATCTTCTGCACCGTCGGCGAGGAGGAGGGCTTCGTCGGTGCAGCCGGTGTCCTTCTGCTGTTCCTGACCCTCATCCTGCGCCTTATCCATCTGGCGGAGCGTCAGCCCTCGACCTTCGGCCGCGTCTACGGCTATTGCGTCCTCTCGATTTTCCTGTTCCATGTCTTCATCAACGTCGGCATGGTGCTCGGCCTGACTCCCGTCATCGGCATACCCCTCCCGTTCTTCTCTTACGGCGGTTCATCCCTCTGGGGCTTCACCTTCCTTCTGTTCATCTTCCTCCGCATCGACGCCGGTCGCCACCGCGAGCGCGACTGACCCGACCAACTTGTTCTAACACCTATGGCAGACACCATCAAATACGGTATTTACCCCAATCCGCTGCCCGACGCAGAGGGCAACACCACCTTTCAGGTGCGCCATGAGCCTGACGGCACCATGGACACTGAGTCCTTCCTGGCCCATCTGAAGTATCACCAGACGTTTAATCCCACCATCATGCGGGCAGCCCTCATCACGCTCGTCGACGAAATCGTAGAGCAACTGCGCGACAACCGCCGCTTCCGCATCGACGGTCTCGGCACCTTCCAGATGAAGGTGGGGTTCAAGGCGAAGACTGACGACGAGGGGAACAACTCCGTGCGCCCCGTCTTCACCGATCCCGAGGCCATCACCGCCCGCGACGTTGAGGTCAGCGGCATCTCGTTCACGCCCGACCGCTCGCTCATCGACGCCCTCCGCAAGGGCACCGCAGCCACCAAAGCGTCGCCCTCGGGCGTCGTCGGCCGCAGCGTCAGGTACACCCGCGAGGACATTGAAACGTTCCTCGACGACTATCTTGCAGGGCACGACTTCATCACGCGTCGCCAGTTCCGCATCCTGCTTGGCCTCTCCGATTATGCCTGTCGCAAGTGGCTCAACATCCTGACCACCGCCGCCCAACCCAAATACCAGGCCTGCCTCGAAGGCACCACCATCGTCTATCGCCGCAGCAATCAGGACTGAGCCTATCCTGTGGCACATAAATCCCTCTGTCGGCCAGCTTCATTCAACGAAATCCGTAATTTTGTCATCTTGTGACTTCTGTCGCGAGCTCACGTGACTATAGTCGCGAGCTCACGCGACTTTAGTCGCAATATCCCGCGACTTTAACCGCGTGCTTAAAAAGTTCCGAGTGCCGGGATGATGAACAACGCCATCGTCGACTACTTCAAGACGCAGCCCGTCCTGAAGGTATGGCTCTTCGGCTCGTTCGCCCGTGGTGAGCAGAGGCCGTGGAGCGATGTCGACATTCTTGTACGGTACGACCGTCGGCAACCCATCGGCCTGATGAAGGCCAAGGGCTACGCCGTCCAGGACATTGCCGAGATTACAGGGCTGACGACAGAGGAATCGAGGCCCTATAATAAGTATAGAAACAACGAGAGCGGGAAAGGCGACGGGTAGGCGACGGAACGTCGGGAATACCGGAGGCCGAGGATGTCGGCGCGGGTTCTTCGACAAGAGAAGCTGCAAGCCGATTACCCGCCCTTTGTTTTTGCAATTTTTCTGCAAAAGAGAAATGAATCTCGGAATTTCTTTGTACCTTTGCAACCACAGAACAATAAAGAAGAAAGAATATGGAACAAGTGAGGACACCGTTGAATGCTGCTCAGATGGAATTTCTACAGCTTCTGGGGCGCATCAAGACCGAGGAGGAACTAAGCGAACTCCGAAAGGTAGTGTGCGACTACTA
>FLNY01000780.1_pt1 | contig 12788 bp, 13 predicted proteins | sample 1140381 | NCBI WGS metagenome assembly FLNY01 (sample SAMEA3878172, study PRJEB12797) | bioreactor metagenome | biome: Moose rumen | place: Sweden | collected 2011-10
TACGATCCGCATATTTTGGACTATGAAAGGGAAACAGGCCAAGATAGGATGAGCATCCATGACGGTTTCTTGAAGTCTCTTCGTTATGTGACCGACCGATATGTATTGGATAACATGGATGCTGCGTATTACTACAATAACATGTTTATTGGATTTACTGACCAACTAATTGATTATTTCGGCCCTTCAGAAGCTTATTATATTCCCAATTATCGTTATCAAGGTATTCTGAAGAAACCGGCTCTCTCCATTGCTGATGGGACGGGTGTTTTACTGTCCCAGTGGCAGATGCTGAACTTCTACGGAAGCATTGCGAACAACGGCGTTAACCCTAGGCGCAATCATGGTATGAAGAAGCGTATCGTCTCGGAAAAGACTGCCAAGACCATCCAAACCCTTTTACGGGATAATGTATTGGAGGGGACCGGCGTTTTGGTGAAGGATTGTGTGATTCCTGTGGCTGGAAAGACCGGAAATGGAGTAGTGGAGAAAGGCCGGATTCCGGGCTATGGTTTACTGGAAGAGAAAGGCGCAATAAGGTCATCTACATTTGTCGGCTATTTCCCAGCCGATGCCCCCAAGTACACGATGTGTGTGACCTACTACTACAAAGACGTTTTCAGCTACACACTATCGTCTCTTACTTTTAAGGAAATCGTCAACAGGCTAAACCAGGAGGGTTTACTATGAGTTCCAACACACAATTGAGTAATGCATCCATCCTGATTTACGGGGCATCTCTGTTTTTTATAGTCGCGAATGCCATCATGTGGCGTTTTGTTCCCTATGAGAAGATGCCTGTGATTCCCGGTTTCAACTATCTGCCGGGGATTGCCTGGGCACTGTTCTTCTTCTGTCCGGGAGTGCTGTTGCGCTCTTTATGGCCGAAGGTAAAGTGGTGGATTCAGCTACCGGTGCTGCTCATAGGCGTGTTCTTCTTGTGCCGCTATATTTCTTTCCAGGGATGGAGTACTTCGGCTGTCCCAAATATGTATGCGGCGTTGTTCTGCTTTGGCTTTGTTGCGCCGTTGGAAAGCATAGAGAACGCGAAAAATGACAAAGGTTGGTTTACTATCATCCTCCTGGCGGCCTTGGTTTTCTGCGACGTGGCCATTTCAGTTGTCAACGGGCGTTTACAGTGGTGGGGGGAAGCTATCCGTCCGGAATTTGCCGATATGTGGCAGTTCATGCTTTGGCTTACATCCGTGACAGAACCGCTGCTGAAAATTGTTGTTGTGTACCTTGTGGCCATGTTTGCGTTTAGCAAGGCTGGGCAGTGGCTTGGGCGACAGAGATGGCTGAAATGGTTCACAGTAGCAGCGGCCATCTGGGTGTACTTACCCAATCTTGTGAATATGAATAGCCGTTATGACATCTGGTACTTCACTTTCCGATTTATTGTTCAGCCAGTGAATATCCTTTTGTTTGTAGCGTTGTACAGGAGGCTCACTGTAAAGAATGAAAATGGCGGAAAACTGTCTTGGAAAGAATGCTTTAAACTGTAGGTTATGAGAAAGTTATTTGCGTTGAGTCTATGCAGAATGGGAAAGTGCAGTGTACTGGTACGAGAAATAGAATATTGGCAATGAAATACGGATTCGTTATATTGTACCTAATTCTGGCATCTCTTTTCACCGGGAGTGCTCAGGTAGTAGCTGATTACAACGATAGTTGGAACAGTCCTACCATCGGTCATGCCAGTTTCGACTTCGGGTATGTTTATTTCGGAATGGTTCCTCCACGACATCGGGAACCGGGGATTGATATCCATTCCCTTCCGCCTATCCCAGGCTTGAAATATCGCACCTACTCCCACTACTGCCAGAGGGACACTTGTGATGCGACACGGGTTGTACTTGCAGTAAAGTGCCCCGAGGATTCCGCACTCCTGCAGTGGGCATCAGACAGAGTTGCCGGGTACGTGGGACAAAGCATTACGCATGATGCAGTCCGGAAGGCGCAAGCTGGATCAGCTGCTGATATCTGCAATCATTACATCAGGCATATCAGGGAGAAGTTTGACCAGTTTCAATGCAACGGAGATGACGATCACGATGTGCCGAACGAGCAGTTCGGATACCTACTGACGGACTGCTGGAAGACGGAACGGTACTGCACCTTTTATCAATCTACCTGGTACGACTGTATGAGTTGTGGGGATAACACTACTGAGTCATACTATTCGGTAGATGTCAAGACCGGACGTGTTGCTACCATTACGGATCTTGTACAGGAGAAAGCCATCCCTCGTCTGGCCAATCTGATGATGAAATACCTGAAAAACTTCAAGGGCGAGATTTGGGAAAATCCGGACTTTGAATGGGTGCCGACTGAGCCGCTGGAATTGCTTAAGGCGATGAATGGTTGTGCCCTTATCCGTGAAGGGCTTATCATCTACTATCATCCCTATGAGATTGCTGCGGGTGCTGATGGGCAGTTCAATGCCGTGATTCCGTATAACAGATTAAAGAGCATTCTGAAATGAAGAAGTTTTATATTATACTGGCTATTCTCTCCATGGTATGTTGCGGGTGCAAGCAAAGAATACCTAAGAAACTCAGCGATACTCCGGGTTGGATGGCGGCTCCAGACTCAATCCCTGTTCTGATTCAAGATGAAGAGCAGAACATGGAGGAGGACGAATTATCTTATGTCAATGTGGCTCACCAGTGGAAAGACCTTGATGACTCTGTTACCGTCGGCCCCGTATTTTATTTGGAGGCATTAACCGAACCCGTATGTCAAACTGTTGTTATTGAAGGTGAGGAATGTCTTCAATACAAATGGATGGCAATGGATCTCGAAACGCGGGAGCATGTCAGTTATGGAGTCACAGATAAATTGCCTCAATATGGTCCAGCTTTGTTCCAAAGTTATAAGGATTCTGAACGATACTGGTTCGGTAGAAGAAGTCGAGAATGGGGCATTCGTCAGATGGAATTCTGTAAAGATATCTATCAGCTAAAGTCGCTTGATGAGTACGATAGGCTCAGTAAAGAATTTAATATTTAACCACTTATGAGATTCATCGCAAGTTTTAAAGATGGAGTTATTGCATCCGTAGAGGGTGTAAACACCTGTTTTACTTATAGTGGTCTTATCGAGGGACGGCTTTCTGGTGCCACGCGTCATTACATGCGTAAGATAGAGGAAAGAATAGCACTCATTGAGGCGGGAAGGCTCAAAGGAATTTTCTGTTTTGAGCCGGAGTTGATGGACGAAAAGGAATACTATGGCGACGTTGAACTGCCTTTCAAGACAGAAAAATGTCTTAAGGACAATAAAGTATCGGCCAAATTAACCATATCAGAACATTGTGGCCAGAGTTCGATAACACTTGAATGGTACTCTTCCACAAAGGAGCTTGGCGAGAAACCATTGACTGAAATCGTACAGGAGCATGTAGGGAGGTTGACCTATAATGGGAACATTAGTTTGTACTGCAAGTTCAACGACTGGGAGGGCCTCGCATAAATGAAGAATTCCCGAGACTCTTCCACGAGATTCTCGATGCAGTGAGGGAAGAGACGGCTTACGGTAAATTTGGATTGTAGAATAATGGAAGGACTTGAGAGATTTCTTGACGGGCAGCGCTTCGGTTATGATACCGCATTGGCTGAAATGGTGAAGGGAAGGAAGATGAACCATTGGATTTGGTACATCTTTCCCCAGATAAAGGGACTGGGGCATAGTCCCAATGCCCAGTTCTATGGCATCCGGGATTTGGATGAGGCAAGGGAATACCTTGCCCATCCAGTCCTTGGACAGCGGCTGCGGGAGATTACGAATGCCGTATTGACGCATAAGGGCGAAGACATCTATGAGATTATGGGCAGCAGCATTGATGCACTCAAGTTCAGATCCTCGATGACGCTCTTCGACCTGGTCTCTCCGGACAACATTTTTGCCGAAGCACTGGATGCTTTTTACTCTGGGCAGCGGGACCCTCGCACTATAGAGTTGGTGAAATAATCCTCCTCGGGAAAGTGTAAAATCTGATGTTTCCGGTAGTCATTTTCTTCTTTCGGTAGTTGCGTAACTCGCGCAAAAAGTGTATATTTGTACAACCTGTGATAGGGAGCAATACACTGCGGATTTTTGATCCTGCTTGACGGTGTTTTTGATGGCCATTTCAAGTGGTGGCGGAATTCTACGGAAATCTATGGAATTTTATAGCCCCCAAAAGTTACCGCAAGAGTTACCGCAAGCCGTAAAAACCGAAAGTTTAAGCCTCGGAATTTAGAGAATTCCTCAAGCGAATGTTGGCCGAATATTGATTCATATTCAATTAGTTGCAGAAGATGGCCAATAAGTTGGCACAAGGTATGGTAAGTGCTACTATACATCTTGTGGAATGAGGAAGAATATTGATTTAACAATCAAATAGTTATGTTTATAGCGAGGCCCGGTCGGGTCTCGTTTTTTTGCCGCTCTGACACTCTGGACTGCTACTAACGATCCAGCGGCGGGACCGTCGGGCGCGTATCCGGAGTCTGGGGCATTGCGAATCATGCCGGTGACGTTTCCAACGGTCATCTTGCGATATATTCTTTGACGGTGGGTGTTCACGGTATTCACGCTGAGGAACAAGCAATCGGCTATCTGTGTGGCCGGGAGGAGAGAGTGTGGTAACTGAAAATTTGTTGCTATCTTTGTAAAAACACAGGACATGTTATGAAAACAAGAATCATCTATCTGTTAATAACGGCATTATGCCTCGCGGGGTGCGGGAGCGGGCAGGGAAAGGAAGTCAAAGAAGTCAAGCCCCTTCAAGTGGAGGGAACAAAGCTCATTGCGGGCGGGGAGCCCGTAACGCTCCGCGGGGTGAGCTATGGCTGGCACAACATCTGGCCGAGATTCTATAATCAGGAGTCCGTGAGTCACCTGGTGAGCGACTGGGACGTTCCCATCGTCCGTGCTGCCATAGGTGCAGACGACCATGCGAAGGCCGATAATCCCGGCATCCACGGCGGCTACTCCTCAGACCCGGAATTTGCCCTGGAGTGCCTGTACAAGGTGGTGGACGGCGCAATAGAAAACGGAGCCTATGCCATTGTGGACTGGCATTCCCATAAGCTGCACCTGCAGGAAGCAAAGTCATTCTTCGCCGCAGTCGCAACACGCTATGCAGACTGCCCAAATGTCATCTACGAACTCTACAACGAGCCCGTGGACGATTCCTGGGCAAGCCTTAAGGATTATGCCGAACAGCTTATCCCCCTCATAGACGATATCTCCAACATGCATCCGCTCATTCTCATGGGCAGCCCGCACTGGGACCAGGACATCAACCTTCCTGCCGAAGATCCCGTCACCTGCTATGACAATCTCATGTACACAGTGCATTTCTATGCAGGAACGCACAAGGGGTGGCTCCGGGACCGCTGTGATGCCGCTCTTGCCGCCGGTATCCCCATTTTCATATCGGAATGCGCCGCATGCGAAGCCTCCGGCGACGGTCCCATGGACCTGGACTCCTGGAACGAGTGGAACGAATGGGCCGCCGCCCGTGGCATCTCGCTCATCACCTGGAGCATTTCCGACAAGGACGAGACCTGCTCCATGTTCACGAAACAAGCTTCTGCGGAAGGCCCCTGGGAGGCCGATGTAATAAAGCCTTGGGGTAAAATTGTCAAGGACTGGCTTTAAAAACAATGATTGACGAGCGCACAAGAAAGCTTCTCATCCGCAACGCGGAGAAATACGAAAATGCCGATTTCCTCCCCGGCGACCCTTCCTGGTTCATGCATCAGGTGGAAGGACGGGAAAACCGGGAAGCCATGGCGTTCCTCGCCTCTGGGCTCAGCTATGGCAGCAGGGCGCAGTTCATGGGCAAAATCGGCCTTCTGATGGAGTGGAGCGAGGGAAATGTGGCCGATTGGATAAAAGACGGCGCCTTTGAGCACAATCTTCCGGAGGGCGGCAAGGACTGCTTCTACCGCCTCTACACCGTAGCGCACATGCACGAATTCATAGCCACCTATCGCAAAATGCTACTTGAATACGGCACAATGGGCAACTACGTGGAGGCCAATGCTAAAGACAGCCTCGGCGCAGTTGACGCCATCTGCCGGTACTTTTCCGCCAACGGAAGCAGCCCGGTGGTACCGAAGGACACGGCATCGGCCTGCAAGCGCGTGTGCATGTTCCTCCGCTGGATGGTAAGGAGCGGCTCGCCCGTAGATCTTGGCCTGTGGGCCCATTTCATTGACCGCAGAACGCTGATAATGCCGCTCGACACGCACGTCTTGCAGCAATCGGCCTCCCTTGGGCTCATAAGCGGGAAATGCACGTCGATGGCGACGGCGCTAAGGCTCACGCAGGCCATGGCCGAAGTCTTCCCCGACGACCCGCTGAAGGGAGATTTCGCCCTCTTCGGCTACGGGGTTAACAACAAATGATTTGTCCCATGATGAATCTGAGAATTACCTTCCAAAAAGAGTCGCCGGCAACCCTCTGCGCCATGTAGATATCTAAATGGCGTTGTGCGTTTTAACCCTTTTTGCCAAGTGCGGGGTGGTGAAGTCGTTCACCATTCACAGCACTACCCGCTGGTAGGCCAGGCGCTCGTCTCCTGACGCAAGATAAATGATACCGCAGTAGGTGAAACCGCTTTTGAGGATATTGTGCTGCATTATTTTGTTGTCTCTGTGAGTGTCTATACGGATATTGCCGTCCTCACGCAGCGCAAAATCCATGATAGCCCTGAACACGCCGTGAGAATCCGGCCTGCTTCCTATCCTGTGAATTACATGGTACGGCTTTTCGTCGTCCAGCCATGCGCCGTCGTAAATTTTGTCGTAAGTAGGCTCCGGCGACGGGATAAAGGCGAAATAGGCCACTACGGCGTCGTCGTCCGTGATTACATATCCGCAGGCAGCCGCAATGTCGGCAAGGATAATCTCTTCCGAGGGATAACCGTCTTTCCACTGGTACATGTTGCCGGATGCACGCATGATGCCCCTCGCCGCATCCAGTACGGCCATGATGTCCCGGAGGTCTTCCACTGCAGCGAGTCTTACTGTCATTCCGGGGATAAAGATACGAATTCTTTTTTGTACCTTTGTGCTACATTATGGTATCAATGCTTTTATCCCTCATTGCGGGACTCATGCTTGTCCCTGCACAAGACACCCTTCAGGCCGTTACGGTTGTGGCCGACAGAGGCGTGGTGGTGTCCAGAACGGACACGGTTTCAATCAATTCAACACTTGACGCAGCATCTGCCCTGATGCAGGTTCCGGGCCTGTACGTTGGCGACTACGGCTATGCTTCCGGCCTCAAGAGCGTGAGCCTCCGCGGCTTCGGGAGCGCACACACGGCAATTTACGTTGACGGGGTGCGGGTTGGCAACGTTGAGAGCGGCCAGAGCGACCTGGGCATGCTGGGGATCGAGAACTTCGGCACGGCGGTGGTTGACTATGCACAGAACAGCATATCGTTCAACACGGCAAAGCCCGTGTTTGCGGGACGCCCGGTAGCGGGACGACTGCGGCTCGGGGCAGGCTCCTTCGGCACGTGGCTGCCTTACGGGAGGGTTGACTTCCGCGTGAGCGACGCCGTTTCCATGTCGGCAAACATTGCCGGCAACATGAGCCGGGGCGAAAGGGACAACAGCGACATAAAGCAGGTTCGCGGCGGGGCCGATGCATGGGGCGTCATTTCAGGAGGCGAATGGCACGCAAAACTGTACGCGAACGGTGCGGAAAGAGGCACGCCGGGCTCACTCAGCTGGCCGTCCACAGACAGGCAGAGCGATCGCAACTATCTGGCACAGGGCACATTTCGAAAGCAGATAACGGAAGACTACGAGATTCGCGTAAGCGCGAAGGGCTCATACGACGGCCTCTCTTACAAGAGCGAATGGGGCGACAGCGACTACAGGCAGACGGAACTGCAGCTCAATACAGCCCAGAAATGGCGTCTGCAGCCCTGGTGGACGGTTTCATTTGCTGCAGACCTCGCGTGGGACGGCCTCAAGGGGAACGTGTATAATGAGTCGCGCACAGGGGCCGTGTTCGCTGCGGCGACGGCAATCCGCCTGCCACGATTGAAGGCCGATCTCGCCCTCGAGTATGACGGAACCTTCGAAAAGAGCGGCGGGCGCTGGAACAGCCTTTCACCGTCGGCAGACTTAAGGTTTACGCTTGTTCAGGGCATTGATCTGGTCGCATTCGGCCGGAGGGCATACCGCGTCCCCACCTTCAACGAACTCTACTACCCGGGATACGGCAACCCGGATCTTAAGCCGGAAGACGCATGGCTCTCGGACCTTGGGCTTGATTTCTGCCGCGTCTATGGTTCCTGGACTGTGAAAGCGCGTGCTGACGGCTTTTACAACTATCTCACGAACAAGATAATATCGGCCCCTTCAGAAGACCCTATGGTGTGGCTGCCATACAACGTGGGCAAGGTGGAGGCCCTTGGCGCAGACATTCTTGCGGGTCTGGACTGGGCATCCGGAGACTGGAATGCCGGATTTTGCGCCCGTTACGGCTTCCAGAAGGCGCTGGACAAAACGCCCGACAGCTATACCCTGGGCGAGCAGATTCCATACGTCGCCCGCCACACGCTGGTTCTTTCGGCCGATGCTTCCTGGAAGGGCTGGGCGCTTGGCGCAGTGTTCAACCTCCGGAGCGGCAGGCGCGACGGCACCGGCGAAATGCCGTCGTGGAACACGCTGGATGTGACTGCCGGGAAGGAATTCAATCTTGGCGGCGGCATGGTCCTTGGCCTCAATGCCATCGCACGCAACCTCACAGGATGCTCCTACGAGATTATCCGCGACTATCCCATGCCCGGAAGAAATTTCCTGTGTGCAGTGCAGCTACGGTGGTAGGAATAAAATATTATTATTAAATTTGCTCACGAAACAGGTTCGTGTATGCTTATCATCCTTAAACTTCTTGGCTCCATTGCCCTTCTCATATACGGCATGAAAGTCATGAGCGAAGCCCTGCAGAAAATGGCAGGTCCGCAGCTTCGTCACCTTCTTGGCACCATGACAAAAAACCGTTTTTCCGGCGTTGCTACGGGCGCGCTGGTGACGGTGGCGGTCCAGTCGTCGGCTGCAACTACCGTCATGACGGTTTCATTCGTCAATGCGGCGCTGCTCACGCTCGCCCAGGCCATTTCGGTCATCATGGGTGCAAACATAGGCACCACGATGAGCGCCTGGATAATGTCGGCAGGTTTTTCATTCAATATGGCAAACGTGGTCTGGCCCACGTTCCTCATTGCCATAATACTCATCCAGACGGGCAAGCACAGGTATCTGGGAGACTTCCTCTTCGGCCTGAGCTTCCTGCTGTTCGCACTGGGGATGCTAAAGGCAACGGGCGTGGAGATGGACCTGGCGTCCAAGCCTGCGGTAGTCAATTTCTTCGCCGCGTTCAAGACCAACTACGGCACCATCCTGCTGTTCCTCCTCATAGGCACCATACTTACAGCCCTTGTGCAAAGTTCGGCGGCCCTCATGGCAATAACCATGGTACTGTGCTCCACCGGCGCTATCACCATTTTCCAGGGCATCGCGCTTGTGATGGGTGAAAATATAGGCACCACGGTTACGGCAAACCTGGCGGCTATGAGCGCAAACACGCAGGCGCGGCGCACGGCTCTGGCGCACCTCCTGTTCAATGTCTTCGGCGTCGTGTGGGTGCTCATCCTGTTCTTCCCATTCGTGAGGATGGTGTGCGGCGTAGTGGGCCTCGACCCCGAAGCTCCCCAGCAGGATCCCACCAAGCTTTCGTTCGCGCTCGCAACCTTCCACACCTTCTTCAACGTCATAAACACCGCCGTGCTCATCTGGTTCATCCCCCAGATTGAAAAGATTGTGTGCAACATCATCAAGCCCAGAAAGGCCGAGGAAGAGGACGAGTTCCGCCTGCAGTTCATACGCGGCGGCCTCATGAAGACTCCGGAGCTTTCCGTCTTCCAGGCCCAGAAGGAGATTGTGGTCTTCGGCGAGAAGATGGAAAAGATGTTCTCCATCCTCAAGGAACTCTTCTATACCGATGATGACGATTCCTTCGGCAAGATTTTCGAGCGCGTAGAGAAATACGAGGACATGTCGGACAAGATGGAAAACGAAATTGCCCGCTACCTTTCTGACGTTGGAGACGCCCATCTCTCAGATGAGACCAAGGAGAAGATACGCGCCATGCTACGCCAGATTGGAGAGCTGGAATCCATCGGCGACAGCTTCTTCAATATTGCCCGTTTCCTTCGCCGTGGCCGGGAGAAGAAGGTTGTCTTCACGGAAGAACAGTTCGACGGCGGCAAGCAGATGTATTCCCTTGTGGAAGAGGCCCTCAAGCAGATGAATATTGTCCTTTCCAGCAGGAAGGAAGATGTGAACATTGAGGATTCCATTGCCATTGAGCGCCGGATAAACCAGTGCCGTGACACCTGGCGTGCCCGCAATGTAGAGAACGTGGACAATCACGTGTACGGATACTCCAACGGCACCGTGTTCATGGACCTTATCAATGAAAGCGAACGGTGCGGCGACTACGTAATGAATGTTGTAGAAGCTCGCCTTGGCGTAAAACACAAGAGCGTGTAACGCGCCATAGAGCGTGCTATTTAGTACACGGATTGCCGCCGTTTGGAACATTTTTTGATTATTAGAGAGTAGCAACAATAATTCTTTTTATGATGAAAAAGTTGTTATTCGTGGCAGCAGCAGCCTGCCTGGCCTTGTTCTCTTCATGTGAGAAACAAGACATAGAACACACCGGAGATCTTACCGGAGACCTTTACGGCGTATGGGCCTTGGATTCCAAAACCACTGTAACCAAAGACTCCGACGGCAAAGAGATTCGGGACGAAGTGGATTACTCCAGTTTCCATTTCTATCTTTCGCTGAGCGAGCCTCGCTTGGCCATGGCAAAAAAAGGCAGTTTCACCGATTTGGATCTTGACGACGTAGATGTGGACAGTGCCCAGTTTTCTTTTAACAAAGACAAGAAGCAGATCAGCTTCGACGATACGCTTTGGCTGTCGGAAGGTCTGCTCTATCACATGCGCCTGTCCGGAGTGTATGATGTCCTTGAACTCACAGACAACAAACTGGTCATCCAGCAGGAACTTCTGGGAGTCAAAACAACGTTCGCCTATCATCGGCAAAAATAGTCTTTTCTTTTCCCACACATTCTAATTTACTGACATCAGGCTCCCTCTGCACATGCTTCAGAGGGGGCCTGAAAGTATAATGGATGGCAGTGGAAAATCCAACGCCCCCCACTATTCAGCTATATTGTATTCGAGACAGCTAAAAGATTCTGGACGGTGGGGTCTATATAAGCCACCATTGCAATTCAGCTAACGGTCTTTTTCGTCACCGAGACTGGCATTAAACCTGGTGTCACTTACGCAGATGATACCTTCATTCATCAGCTCGACAATCTCTGTTGCCGACTTCTGGCGCGAGGTGAGAAGTGCATATTTTTTTGTATTTTTGCGCCGTGCCCCTCTTTTCTTAAGTCGGAAGAGCAGTAATGGAAAACAGCATTTTAGCCAATATGCATTCCCATGCCGACCCATCGCAGGTCGAGGGGCTTTCGCGCTTTTTCAAGTGCGGCCCGGGACAGTATGGCGAGGGAGATAAATTCTTGGGAATCAAGGTGCCGGTTACTCGGCAGGTGGTGAAGGAATACTGGCGGCAGACAGGTTTCCCGGAACTGGAAGAATGCCTTGCAAGCGAGTATCACGAAGTTCGCCTTGCAGGACTGCTGACCCTGGTGGAGATGTTCTCCCACGCCAAGAAAGAGCCGTCAAGGCAGAAGGCGTGTATTGATTTCTATCTCTTGCACACGGACCGCATCAACAACTGGGATCTTGTAGACCTGAGCTGCTATCCGCTGCTGGGGCAGTGGCTGCTGGACAAGGACAGGACGATTCTATACAACCTTGCACGCGACGGAAATACCATATGGGAACAGCGCATCGGCATCGTGAGCACGATGACCTTCATCCGCAACGGGCAGACAGCAGACACCTTTGCCATTGCCGATATCCTTCTGCGCCATCCCCACGACCTCATCCACAAAGCCGTGGGCTGGCTGCTACGCGAAGCCGGCAAGCACGACAAAGAAGCCCTTGTCTCATATCTGGCTCCCCGCTATCGGACAATGCCCCGCACAATGCTCCGCTATGCCATCGAGAAGTTCCCGGAAGAGGAAAGGCAGTCTTATCTAAGAAAGTGATACGAAAAACCCCTCTGAGATGCTCTCAAAGGGGTTTTGAAGTGACTCCTACAGGACTCAAACCTGTAACCTTTTGATCCGTAGTCAAATGCTCTATTCAATTGAGCTAAGGAGCCGTGCAAGGCATTCCTGCCTTATTTTTCTGCAGTGTAGACCTTCTCCTTGATGCGGGCCTTCTTGCCGGTGAGGTCACGGAGGTAGAAGATACGTGCCCTGCGAACCTTACCGAACTTGTTCACTTCGATGCTGTCAATGAACGGGGACTGGAAGGGGAAAATCCTTTCAACACCCACTCCGCTGGAGACTTTGCGAACCGTGAAGGTCTTTGTGAAAGGGTCCATCCCACTTATCTGGATGACCACTCCGCGGAACTTCTGGAGTCTCTCCTTGTCTCCTTCTTTAATCCTGTAGGTAACGGTGATTGTATCACCGGCCTTGAACTCGGGATATGAGGCCGCTTTCTCATTCTGGAAAGCCTGCTCTGCAACTTTAATCAAATCCATAATTTTCTAATCCTTTATGCAACATTGCGGTTTGGCTCCAAACAAGAGGTTGCGCTGTTTTGGGACTGCAAAGATA
>FLNY01000213.1_pt1 | contig 12763 bp, 7 predicted proteins | sample 1140381 | NCBI WGS metagenome assembly FLNY01 (sample SAMEA3878172, study PRJEB12797) | bioreactor metagenome | biome: Moose rumen | place: Sweden | collected 2011-10
AAGACGACATACAATCGCTATTGGACAAAAAACAATTGGTAGAAACGCGTCGAATAGACCTGCCACAAACGCAACCTTGCATATTCTTGTCGAGTATGTATACGGAGCTTAAAGGTGTAGGCGCAGGCAACTACGTTGTGGCAGCATACGCTGATGGCAAACGCAACCCGATGGCTGTGGGGACATTTATTAGTTCGGGCATAGCAGCGACCCGATTTACACAAAATGGTCAGTGTGATTTGCTTGTGCAAGACTTTGAGTCGGGCAAGGCAAAGACAAACGTGGAGATTAGCGGTGAAAGCAAACCAGATATAGAAGGATGGGTAAGGCTAAAAGAAAGGAAAGGGAGTAGGGATGTTGAGATAAAAGAAGGCGACGACATTTTTTCATTCGACATAGGATATACCCGAGGCTTCACAGAGGAGCGTGGCGACAGGAGCGAGCGTCGGGGACAAGTGATAACCGACAGAGCGATTTATCGTCCGGGGCAGAAAATTTTGTTCAAGGCCTACGTGTATGACGCATGGCAAGACAAGATGCGAGCAATAGACAAGAACGAAGAAGTAAGCGTAACACTACGCTCGGCCAACGGACAAGAGATTGCGACACAAAAGTTGAGAACCAATACGTACGGGACTATAAGTGGAGAATTTGACATACCAGACGATGCGTATAAGGGAATGGGGAGAATACAGATATTGTGCAAGACACGAGGAAATAGTTATCCGCGCATAGTGGCCACGACACCCATTAGAATAGAAGACTTTAAGCGCACCGACAATGAGATTACGTTTGACACGTTCGACGAAGTCTTGTTGCCGGGTTGCAACGTAAATGTGAGTGGCAAATGTATGTCGGCCGCAGGGTTGCCAGTCGTGGGGGCTAACGTAGCATACCTTGTGCGCCCAGCATACATCTTGAAAGACGATGCCGACGTGGTCGGTACAACAACAACAGATTCTGACGGCAAGTTTGAATTTAACTTCGCGAGCGACTCGACAACTAAAAGCAGGATTTACAACATAGAGATACGCCTGACAGACAATCGTGGCGAGACATGCGAAGCACATACGCATTGCAACGTAAATGCTCAGGGAAGCAAGATAGGCTTGCACGTGCAAGATCAAGTAGACCTTGGCAACACGCCTAATGCTTATATTAACTCGACAAACTTTAATGGTAGGCCATATAAGCATAACGTCCATTTGCGACTTGAAGAATATGAACCACTAACGCGAATGCGCCCATTGGGAAAGCACGAAGAAACCGACACCATTGTTGGAGACACACATTGCGTATGGGGAAGCGACATGCTGACTGCAAACGGATTAATCGTTGGCAAGACTGTGTGGGGAAAAGATGTGGAAGCCGACGGAAATACGTCATTTGACATCGACTTTGCTTTTGGAGCAAAAAAATATAAACTGACCGCAACTACAACGTCGGCAACTGGGACAGAGCTTATCGAGACGTCCGACCTCTACATTGTTGGACAAAGTGGGCGAGCTGAGCACTTGCCGACATTACTCGTAAAGACACCAGAAGAGGTCTTTGCTGCTGACACACTGCGAGTACGCATAGGCTCGGGACTTGAGAGGGCTGAGGCTTTCTGCGTGATAAGCTATCGGAGCGAAATTGTCAAACGCGAACGCATTGATTGTTCGCATGGCATAGGCACATTTGAATACATCGTACCAGCCGATGCTGTCGAGAATGAAAGCATAATGATTTACGCCATCATTGACAAAGACGGGCGCAAGTATACCCAAAGTAAAACGTCTGTGGTGAAGTCGAGAGCAGACAAACTACGACTGACACTGACGACCTTTCGAGACCACTCTACTCCGGGTGCAAAAGAAACGTGGACGCTGAACACGAGACCTGACACTGCCGTCGAAATAGTTGCTTCGATGTATGACTCAAGACTTGACAAATATGTAAGCAATGCGTGGTGGACAAATTTTTATAGGATAGGCATTAACAACAGCCTATATGTGAACGGCATACAAGGCAAGACACCAAACATGTGGGGCAAGACTGCCCAAACCCATTGCCACTACAACGACTATACCGACAAAAATATCCGCGACAACTTTTTGCTTTCGGGCATCGTAGGCAACATGGCGTACGAATCGGAGCTTCAGCACCTGAGATACAGATATGGTCATTTTCTAGGAGGTGGCGTGAGAATGTACAAGACGATGTCGGCAGGAGCAGCTAATAGTCTACAAATGATGGATGACGGAGCGATTGTAGAAGAGTCGGCAGTCTACGACGAAGTTGCAGTGGAATCGGTAGCTATGGCAGCACCAACTGCCGACATGGCAGAGGCTATGGAGGAGGAAAAGATTGTCGTGAACGGGAGTGAGGACGACAGCGCATCGCAACCAAACAACGACTATGCTATGCGCGAAAACTTTGCAGAGACTGTATTCTTTTCGCCAAACATAACGCCAAGAAAAGACGGCTCGGCCGAAATAACATTTGAGTTGCCAGATAACCTGACGACCTATAATTTTAGGGCGATTGCACACGACAGAAGCATGCGAGCTAACCAGACTACAGCAAAGCTGACCGTCAGCAAAGCAATCAACGTCCGATTGGGACTTCCAAGATTCTTGACCGAAGGAGACAAGACAACTATCAGTGCCGACGTTAGCGTGACGGACGACAACATAAAGAATGCAGAAGCTGAAATAAAGATTTGCGATGCTGAAAGCGGACGCGAACTATCTGTGCAAAAAACGAATATGAGTTTTGCAGACACACGTTCGCAAAGAATTGAAGCACAAGTGCAGATTCCTGAAGGCGTGCAAGAGATAAAGATTTTGGCAGTGGCAAAGGCTGGGCAGCATAACGACGGCGAACAGCGGACGATGCCTGTCAGACGCAGAAACTTAGAGATTGAAGAGTCTCATACATTCGTAGTGTTTGGCAGTGGAAAACACAAAGAGACAAATCCTTTTGACAATCGTACGACACAAAACCTTACGTTTACGTATACGTCGAACGCATTCATAGAGGTGCTACGCGCATTGCCATCGCTTGCGAGAAACAAATATCCGTCGGCCGACACGTATTTGGGCATATACGAGACTTCGGCAATAGCCACATTCTTGAAGCAAAAGCCAGAGATTCGGAAAGCAGTAGAGTACATTAAAAAAAATCCGGAAAAGCAACGGAACATTGCGGACGCAGAAAAAACACCATGGCTCTACGTGGCACAAAACATACGTAGACACGACAAAGACATAGTGAACCTTTTCGAGGGGACAAACTCTGAAAAACAAGCAGAGTATGCACTGCGAAAACTGTCGCAAATGCAGATGTCAAATGGAGGGTTTGCATGGTTTAAGGGTATGGACGATTCACCGTGGCTTACAGCGTCGATTGTGTCGACAATAGGAGAACTTTTGCGACTGGGCATAGCAGAAAGCAGCAATAGAGATTTGCAACAAATTGTGCGCAAAGCTGTGCCATACTTGGACATACAGTTACAGAAAGAGACAAAGCGAATTGCAGAGCTACGCGAAAAGAACCAAAAGAAAGTTAAGCCAGAAAAGATTTTCATGAGCAGTTTGGCTCTTGAAACACTCTATGCACGTGCACTTGTCGACACGAAACAAACAGACGAAATGAAAAGCCTTGTGTCGATATTAAAATGCGCATGGCAATTTGGCACAACGGAAGAACGCGTAACGGCAGCAACTATTTTGACACATGTGGGCGAAAAAGAGGTGGCAGGAATAATTGTACGTAGTCTTGAAGAAAATCTTGTGCAGAAAGACAAGTATACTGCGTATGTGGTCGAGGGTGGAATGTATCGGCGTTCGACAGAAATCATGTCGCAATCGATGATGATCATAACACTTAGTCGCCTAAACCCGCAAAGCGAGAACTTGCCAAAACTGATAAATCATCTTATCGTGCAAAAACGTGGCGAAGCATGGCCAGACGTACAGTCGACCTCGCGAGCAGTGTTGTCGTTGCTTGCCTCGCAAAGCAAGATAGATTCGAACGATGAAATAGAACTTGACGGCGAAAAGGTGATGTGTACGGTTGAGAGCCCGACATTTTCGCGCCTCGTAGCGAGCAGTGAAACGATAAAAAATGTCGTCATAACAAAAAGTAATACGCTACCATCGTGGGGTTCGTGGCACAGAACGGCACTACTGCCGACCGACCAAATGAAAGCAGACAGCACGAAAGCGTTGGCAATAAACCGCACGATAGAGACGGCTGACGCTCATGGGAATTGGCAACCATATAATTCGGGACAGACGCTACACGTGGGCGACAAGATACGAGTATCGCTAACATTCTACAACGATGACGCGTTGAGCTTCGTAAAGATTACCGACCACAGAGCCGCAACTTTGGAGCCTAATGACAAGCTATCGGGCTATCGTGGATGGTGGTTTTGGAGACTGGTAGATGCAGAACTGCCTACCCCACCCCACTACATGATTATTTCGGACGATAAGTGCGAATTTTTTGTAGACCATTTGTTGGAAGGATGGCACAGCATAAGCTACATTCTGACCGTTACACATGCAGGCGATTTTGCGGCAGGATATGCCGAAGCGCAGTGTATGTATGAGCCAGAAATAATGGCTCACACAGAAGGGCTACGCATGCGAACAGAGTAAAAAAAGACACGCACCACGTTACGTGAAACGAAAAAAATATTATCTTTAATAAAAACAAGAAAATCCGAACAATGAACGATAGTCTGACAGAAGATTTTCTCAGCTACTTGCAACACGTGAGACGTTGCTCGGTGCTGACTGTCGAGGCATATCGGAACGACTTGCGACTTTTTACAGACTATTTGCAATCGAGCGGAGAGAGCGACCTAATGAAAATCAACAGCAAAGATGTCCGACACTGGATGATGCACCTGTTGAATGGAGGGATGCAAGTTCGAAGCATAAATCGTAAGGTGGCAACGCTGCGCAGTTTCTATCGCTACTTGTATCAGGAGGGGAAGATTAGCATTAACCCATGCAAGCTTATCGACAGCATGAAAACAGCAAAAAAATTGCCTATAAGCCTTGACGAGAATGAGATGGACGACATGCTGAGCCCAGACAACTTTCCAGACACGTATGAGGGTAAGCGCGACAGAGCCATATTGCAACTCTTCTACTTGACGGGTATGCGCCGAGCAGAATTGATTGGTCTGACCATTGGACAAGTAGATTTGAGTGTGGGTCAGCTGCTTGTCAACGGCAAAAGGAATAAGCAACGCATAATCCCCATAACGAAGACTTTGCGCTCCGTCATAGACACATATATGCAGGTGCGCAATGAGAAATTTGGACAAGGGACGAGAGATGAAGCATTTTTTTTGACCGAAAAAGGTAAACCTCTTTACCCAGTCCTCGTATATAGAATTGTACACCAACACATCGAAGAGGTCTCCACAATAAGCAAAAAGAGTCCGCACGTGCTCAGACACACATTTGCGACTGTTTTGCTTAACAACGGAGCTGACCTTATGGCCATAAAAGAGTTGCTCGGACATTCGAGCCTTGCAGCCACACAGGTCTACGCTGGAAACGACTTCGAACATTTAATTAAAATCTACAAACAGGCTCACCCAAGAGCCGAGAACTAAACACAAGGAGGAATCGAATTATGGAATTGACGATTCAATCTGTTCGCTTCGATGCACATCAGCAATTGAAGGACTTCGCCACACAGAAAGTTGGCAAACTGGAACACTTCTACGATGGCATAATTTCTGCCGAAGTAATATTGAGTCTTGACAAAGCAGAGAACAAAGAGAACAAAGTTTCCCAAATCACACTTTCAGTGCCCAACAGCAAGCTTGTAGCCGAGAAACAATGTGAGTCGTTTGAAGAAGGCATCGACTTGGCTTGCGAAGCACTTCGCAAACAACTACTAAAATACAAAGAGCAAAAATAAGAAACAGACATAGGTTAAGAAGAGCGATGCATTCTGCTTAACCGATCAAGATAAGATAAAAGTTGCCATTCACGAGTAAGTAGTGGGTGGCAACTTTTATTTAGTGAGTAAAATATTTCTTAACTTAGCGTATAAAATTTCTTAAAAAGGATATAAGAGAAAAGCAATGGAAAGAATCATCGACCCAGTGGATAGGGAAGAGCTGATGAGAGAACTGTCGCGAGCACGCTTTGTGCGAAACACGAACAAGGGTGGCAATCTCATTTACGACTTTGACGCGCACGAAACGCCATTGCTAATGCGCGAAGTGGGACGACTACGCGAGATTGCATTTAGAATGGCTGGTGGAGGCACTGGCAAAGAAGTTGACATCGACGAATTTGACGCGACAGACATACCATTTAGACAACTGATAGTATGGGATCCTAAGGAGCAAGAAATACTTGGTGGCTACAGATACATATTGTGCAAAGACTTGCCACAGAATCAGGAGGGAACGAAATATTTGGCCACGTCGCACATGTTTCACTTTACCGATGAGTTTATAGCGGAATACTTTCCACACATGATAGAACTCGGACGCTCGTTTGTGCAACCGCTCTACCAGAGTAGCAAGATGGGCGCAAAAAGTTTGTTTGCACTTGACAATTTGTGGGACGGATTAGGTTCACTGGTCGTTGACCACCCCGACGTATACTACTTCTTTGGCAAAGTTACTATGTATACACACTACAATACTCGAGCAAGAAATCTGATTATGGGATTTTGGCAAAAGTATTTTGGCGACAAGAGTAACCTTGTGTATGCATATAAGCCACTAAAAGTGGGACTATCGGTAGAAGAACAAAATGAGATATTTACGGGTGGGAATTTCCAAGACGACTATAAAATACTCGTTCGCAACGTGAGAGAACTTGGTGAGAACATCCCACCACTCGTAAACGCATATATGACATTGTCGCCAAGCATGAAAGTTTTTGGAACGGCGATAAACGATGAATTTGGCGACGTTGAAGAGACAGCAATAATAATTAATTTGCACGACTTGTATCCGAACAAGTCGGCACGACACATAGACACGTATAAAAAATAGCATGCTACGACTGACAGGCATACACACAAAAGGTTGGCTAACGACGATTTTGTTGTTAGCAGTGGTGTGTGTGTCGGTGTGTGGCGTGGCGCAAGTCGATGAGTGGACAATAGAAGACGAGAATAGAACGACGGACCGTTCTATCGAGATAGCCAACGCCATGTGGTATGCAGGTCAGACAGCAAAAGCCGAGGAGTTGTTCATTTCGGCGTATGAAAAGGCTATGCGCCCAAACGAAAGGCTGGACGCAGCAAAGGCACTGACCAACTTTTATAAGCAACAGAATAAGACGCGACAAGCCATAGCGGTGTATGAGAAAATGCTCAACGACGACAATATGGCGCAGAACCCTCATAACTTGATGCACATATATGATGGGCTTGGCAAGACGTATGACGCAGAGGGACAATATAAAAAAGCCATAAAGAGCTACCGAATGGCCGATGCCATTCTGAAGCGTCATGCAGAGATTGATTCCGTCTTTGCATCGCACTTGTATACCGACATGGCAAAAACGCTGTTGCAGGCAGGGGATGTCAATGAAGCACAAGCCCTTGTGGACACTGCACTGACGTTTTCGGAAATGAGCGACTACGTGACGTTGTCGGAAATAATAAGCACAAAGTCGCGTGTATTGGCGTCGCTTGGGGAGTACGAGAAAGCGTATGCGGGCATGGAGCAAACAATAGCTCTCAACCAAAAGCATTGGGACAGCCAAGTGAACACGCTTATAAACTCGACGAATCCGCTATACGCACAGCAGCGCAACGAGACGAAGAAGAAGTATGAGAAGCAATTACAGGAGCTAAGTAGCAGACTTGAAGACACTGAAAGCTTGAAAAACAAAGCCATAGGGGCAACAATAGGCATAGGGCTTTTCGCTGTGATGTGTGTGTTTGGTTTCATGATTGCCATTAAGCACTTGCGAGACGAAGAGAAACGTAGACGGACGGTAGAGCAGAAATATAGAGACAGTCAGAGAGTAATATCGATAGTGTCGCACGATGCAATTACCCAGTTTAATGCGCTACTTGGTTTTGCCTCTATACAAATGGAGAAGGCTCAGGAACACGATGAGGACAACGAGCAAAAAGAGTTTAGACTACAAATATTCAATTCGGCACAGAGGCTATATCAGATGATGAGCAACTTGCTGACGTGGAGTAAGACAAAAAGCCAGTTGAAGCCTAAGATGGAAGTTATAAACGTAGGTGAAAAGTTGCAACGCACACTTGACGTGTGTAGGATAATAGCAAGCGAGAAAAACATTCGCATAGTTAACAAGATTGGTAACGACATAAACGCGTATGTAGACCCGGGGCACTTAGAGATTGTCATAAGAAACCTCATAACAAACGCGATAAAGTTCACACAGAAAAACGGTGAGATAACTTTGCAAGCCTTAACGCATAGCGACCGGACATCGATAGTGGTGGAAGACAATGGTGTGGGCATGGACGAGACGATGGTAAACAACTTCAATAGCAACGTTGCGATTGCATCGACAAACGGCACAGAACACGAAAAGGGGAATGGGCTTGGACTGTCGATATGCCGAGATTTGGTGTTATCGAATGAGGGCGAAATAATAATTAATTCGGAACAAGATAAGGGCACATCGGTAACGATTGTGCTTCGTAGGGGATAAGAGAGATGGCAAAGAAAAATATTTTCTCATACGACGAAGCGATGCGCGAAGTGGAGCAAATTGTAGACAGGATTGAGCGTGGAGGCGACGAGGCTAAGTTTGACGACCTGATAGGCGATGTAGAAAAGGCACTAAAATTGTTAGCACAATGCAAAAAAAACTTGTCGGAGACTGAAAAGCAAATAGCAGACATCGCAAACAAGATTGACGAAAAGGACGACTAAAAGTGTTGCTTTAAAGTTGATAAAAATAAAAGACATAGTCATTTGCATACTCTGTGGCACATTGGTTTGTGCTATGGGTTCGTGTTCGTCGGGCAAAAAACAAGTAAACACAAAAAAAACGACCACAACCAAAAGCAAAAGTAGTAGCAATAATGGTGGGAGTAGCAAAACGCTTGCAGACGAAAGGATTGAGAAGCCATCGGCTTCATTGTCGGCAGCGTGTAAGAAACTTGGCGTAAGCGAGAACGGAGTAGGCAACAGCACTTTGTATATTGTGTCGGCATCGTGGATTGGCGTAAAGTATAAATATGGGGGTAATACAAAGAGTGGCACAGACTGCTCTGGGATGACAGGTCAGATATATAAGACAGTATACAACAAAAGCCTAAGCAGAAGTTCGGCAGACATACTGACGAATAACTGCACCAAGATAGACAAGAAAAAACTGCGCGAGGGAGATTTGGTATTTTTCAGGACGGACGGGAAAAAAGCGAAGACGCCCAATCATGTAGGGATATACTTGAAGGACAATAAATTCATACACGCTTCGACATCGAAGGGCGTAATAGTTAGTAGCATGACGCAAGACTACTACGTGCAAAATTACATTGCATCGGGGCGAGTGAAGTAAGCCCCTACGCGAGAAGAGACGACACTTCGTCTTCTGAAAGGTAATCGAAATGCGTTTTTACACTGTCGTCAGACAAGAATGGCGATGGGCGACCGACAAAGGTTATATAGACTCGTTGGCGAGCTCGCGACATGGCAACATAGAGAACTTTGGCGTCTTCGTCGGGACGGCGAGTGGAAAAGTGAGGAAAAACACCTTCGGAAACGTTGCAAATGATGACGTTATCGAATTCAAGTCCTTTGGACTTGTGAATGGTCATGACGTGGACAGACTCACGAATTATATCGTTTTGATAGAGGTCGGACTCGTTGAACGTGCGCAAATCGTAGAGATGAGCAAATAGCTGGTCGGCAAAACGTCTTTCAGAAGGGTGGCAGAAGACGACCGACTCGAAGAGTTGGCACATGTAGTCGAAGCGAGGAATGGGCTCAATGTATCCACCGACAAGGAGAGAATTATAGACATTGACAAATTCGTCGATGAAAGGATGCGGATTATTGTCATCGAACGAATAGACCTTGCGAACAGTAGAAGAGTAGAGCATACCATAGTTTTCGGACAACTTACGACGTGCTCGGAGCATTACGCTATGAGAAAGGAACGCCTGTTGCTCAGCCACTTTGGCAGACAATTTATGGGCAAGATAGACGGCGACTGAGTGCGTAGCGCGAATGTCGTCTATGGCGTTGTGAGAATTGATGCCTTCGAGATGGTAGACAGCAAGAAGATTTTCGAGCGTGTGGCTATTTAGGTCGGGATCGGACAGACGCGAGAGTTTAAGCGTGTCCCAAACAATGGCAGACGGAGGTGCTACGCCAACTGTCCGTCGACGAATATTAGCTTCGAGGATATGAATGTCGAAATTGACGTTGTGCCCCAAAAGCTGACGATTGCCGACATAGTCGGCAAAGAAGCAGAAAGCATCTTGTGGACTATCGAAAAACTTTTCGTAGGGCTGCGAACGCTCACCAACAGCACGACGCGCATATTCGGCAACCATAGGGTTTGGCATATCGTGCTTTAGAGTTTTGGGGATAGGCTTATCGGTAGCTATTATGATGTCGAGTTCTGACCCCGGGACAATATGCCCACCACGAACTTTGAGGGCAGCAATCTGTATAATGTCGTCTTCGAAAATGTTGAGTCCTGTGGTTTCTGTGTCGAAAATGACTATTTCTGCATCGACAGAAAGAAACGACGAACAGAATTCGGCGACATAGGACGAGCCTTCGTAGTTGAGTAAATCGGTTGGGCAAAGAGCAAGACTGCGCATTTTGGTGAGACAACGGCGCGTATGGTCGGGAGAGTCGAAGACCTTTACACTCTGAAAGATTCGTACCCAATCGGAAGTGGCCGTCTCGGAAACAACAACAGAAAAGTGCGAACAGAGAGTTTTGAAAGCATCGGTCTTGAAAATGTCGGCATTGGTAAGAGCGAGGTGAGCGATGTCTTGCTGAGTTAAGGCATCGGAAGCTCTGACGACTTGTGCGTTGGTGCGAACAAGCACACCAATGTTTTCGGCAGGATACTGACGACGAATATTGTCGACAAGTTTTGCCACAATGGAATACTGGCTCTCGACAGAATGGCAAGAGACGGCGAGGAGTGCATCGTCGAGGTGTTGATTGCCGACAGCTGTGGGGAGGTTACGCTTGTCGATTTTCAAGACGGAGTGGGCATAATCGTTGAGCATATCGAGCAAATAGACAGGCGAGCGATAGTTGTTTGAAAGGCTAAAAATGTTGCCCTTACATTTTTGACTTATGCTAAGTATGTTCTGACTATTGGCACCAAGAAACGAATATATGCTTTGCCGCTCATCGCCCAAATAAACTACGGTTGATTGAGAGTCGGCAATAAGGAGTTCTACGATGGCTATTTGCAGAGGATTAAGATCTTGCACCTCATCAACTTGAATCCAATTATAAGAAGAGTGTAAAAGGTGCTTGTACTTATCGGCTGCAAGTGCCTTGTAGCTGAGGAGCAAAATATCATCGAAATCGATACAGTTATTTTTGTTCTTATAGTCGACATAAGCCTCGCCAAGCGCAGCATAAGACGAAGCGTTGGAATGGATGTGTAGACCTTGCGGAAAATTGTTTTCGATTTCGAACTTACGCGAAGAGTAGTCGATAACACCCTTTATGTCGGAGGGTGTGAGTGCGCGCCCTGCAAGATTGGCAAGAATGGCAGATTGGTCAGCGTCGTCGATGACGGATGTTGAGCGCGACACTATAGCATTGTCGAAAAGGAACGACATGCAAAACCGATGAAGATTGCCAACGAAAACGTCGGCAGCACTGTCACCAACTACACTTTCGACACGAAAACGCATCTCGCGCGAAGCACGATTGGTAAAGGTTACGCATAGCATGTCGGAATACGGCACGCCATAGTCGGAATGGGCTTTAAGAATGCGTTGGCTAAGGATTTCGGTCTTGCCACACCCTGGCGCAGCAAGAACAAGAGCACGACTGCCACAAAAGTCTATTACGGCACGTTGTGTGGGGTCGTAGATCTTGTCCATCGGAGAATATGCTACAACTTTATTTTTAGCGGAGCAAAAGAGTCTCCACGAGCGACAACTTCGCCATCGACAAGGACAGAGATTCCCTTACCATGATTATAGCGACTCCCGTCTTTATCCCAAACGATTGTGATGACATGACCATGATAGTCGACACCATCGAGACAGAAATAGTCCCATTTATCTTGTGGGATAAGAGGTCGGACGATGAGCGAATTGTCGACCTGCGGACGGAGACCACAAATGCCAGTTATGATAAGGTCGGCAAAAGTGGAGTGATTATAATACCGCGAGCGTTCGCGGTCGCCCATTAGCCACGCACCAGTTTGTTCATCAAGGTATTCTCCGATATATGGTCGTCCGCGGTGATATTGGCTCTCGACATAAAGTTCCATCTGTCGGAAGAATGTACTATCGGATATGACAGGCGACGGATAGCCGTTGAGATAATTAATCATGGCTGTCAGGGTCTGACTGGTGGCGAAAGGCCAAATGGCACCATCCCACTCACACTTGCCAACGCCGTGCGAACGAAATTGCGGGTGGCGCATTTCGGCTGTTGTCAGTCCATAGGGAGCCGCAAAGCCTTTGGTGTCGACAACTTGCAACCAAGCCTTGTCGTGCTGCCCAGCTTCGGGCAACGAGAAATACCAAGGTATATAGCCAATGGCTTCTCGCACACATGCAAGCGTATCGGCTCCACGAGGTT
>FLNY01002610.1_pt1 | contig 12734 bp, 11 predicted proteins | sample 1140381 | NCBI WGS metagenome assembly FLNY01 (sample SAMEA3878172, study PRJEB12797) | bioreactor metagenome | biome: Moose rumen | place: Sweden | collected 2011-10
GCCAGGCTCGGTTGTACCAATGGCTGTTATGGTAATGGACAGCGGACCGTGTGTTGTATCGCCGCCGATCAGATTGATCCCGCAGGACGTTGCCATCTTGAACAGACCGTGTGAAAATTTTTCTAGAAATTCTCTGTTGTATTCAGGAATTGTCAGTGCCAGGGTGAAATATTTCGGAACGGCTCCCATAGCCGCTAAATCTGAAACATTGACTGCCAGCGACTTGAAACCGACAGCTTCAGGATCTGCGTCTGAAAAAAAATGAACACCCTCAACGAGAGTGTCAGTGGTTACCGCTATATGGCCGGAACCTGGATTAAAAACGGCACAGTCATCGCCTATGCCGATTTTTAACTGCGGATCAGTTACCTGTCTGCAGAAGTAACTTCTGATGATTTCGAATTCATCCATACAGCAGATGTTTACGCTTTCAGATCGTTTTTAACAATTTTATCAAGGACGCCGTTTACGAATTTATGACTGTCTTCAGCGGCATATGCCTTGGCAAGTTCAATTGCCTCGTTTATAGCAATTTTATAGTCAAGTTTTTTGTTAAACAGCAGTTCATAACATGCAATTCTCAGGATTGCCTTGTCCACCTGATCCAGCTGATCGATAGTTCTGTTTGCAAGATACGGAGTAAAACTGTCGTCAATTTCCTGGGTGTGATTGGTAACTCCCAGTACCAGATAACTGAAATAATCCAAATCTACTTTCTTTTTGTTAGACTCTAGAAACTGCTCAATTATTGTTTCTACATCGTTCTTGGCCATCTGCCATTCGTAGATTGCCTGCAGAGCCATTTGACGGGCATTGTGACGTTCATACGGCTTATGTGAAACTTTCTTTTCTTCAGTCATTTAAAAAAATCCTATTGAATTTGTTTGAGTACGTTAATCATTTCCAGAGCACTCAGGGCGGCTTCCGCACCTTTGTTTCCGGCCTTGGAACCGGCTCTTTGTACTGCCTGGTCTATATTATCAGTTGTTAATATACCAAAAGCAACAGGAATATTGTTTTCAAGCATAACCTGAGTGAGACCCTTGGCACTTTCATTGGCAACAATTTCAAAATGATAGGTTGCACCGCGGATAACGCATCCGAGAGCTACAATTGCATCAAACCTCTTGCTTTGAGCCAGTTTTTTTACTGTCAGAGGTATTTCGATTGCCCCTGGAACTCTGACAACGGTGATATTGTCTTCATTAACTTCACCCTGTCGTTTTAATACATCGAGTGCACCGGAAAGTAGATGCTCGTTGATGAAACTGTTGAATCTTGAAACAACAATTGCAATTCTGGCGTCATGAGCTATTAGGTTACCTTCAATGATTTGCATATAATTACCCTCTTTAAAATTCTGATTATTTAAAACTGTTGATTACCTGATCGATTACCAGTCCGTATCCTGTCAATCCGTGGTATTTGGTCTGGGTTGACAGGATCCGCATGTGTTTTATACCGAGTTTTTTCAAAATCTGAGAACCGAGTCCGACACGTTTGGATGGTTTGCCTGTAGCTGTCGCGGCACTGCTTGCGCCGGTTGGTCTGCCACCTTCTAGATCTTCCTGTTCGAATCTGCGTACAGATTCAAGCAGTGAGTCGTTGCCGATGTGATTGTTGAGAACAAGCAGAACTCCTGTATCTTTGGAAATGTACTCCAATGCCTCCCGAATCGAGAATGACTGTCTGCGGTTGCGGTTTGAACACAGCACATCGCTGAAATATTCATTGAGGTGAACCCGAACGACCGGTGACTGACATTCTTCAAGGTTTCCGTGGATCAGTGCAAAGTGGATCTGCTGGTCGATTGAATCCTGGAAAGTAACCATCTTGAATTCGCCGAACTCGGTCGGGAGTTTGCAACTGCTTATTTGGCTTACTGTTGTCTCATGAGTCATTCTGTATTCAACCAGGTTTGCAACTGTTCCCAGTTTTAAATTGTGTTTTTCACAGAATTTTTCCAAATCCTGCCGTCTTGCCATGGAACCGTCATCGTTCATAACCTCACAGATTACCGCTGCGGGCTCCAGTCCTGCCAGTCTGGCGAAATCGGTGGAGGCCTCGGTGTGCCCGGTTCTTACAAGAACTCCTCCGTCCAGTGCCATCAGCGGAAACATGTGTCCCGGCTGAACCAGATCTGATGGTTTTGCATCAGGTGCGACCGCAGCCTGTACTGTGCGGGCACGATCAGCTGCCGAAATACCGGTGGTTACTCCGGATGCGGCCTCGATTGTGGTGGTGAAGGCGGTTGAAAACGGTGCTCTGTTCTTGTCAACCATCAGATGGAGATTCAACTGCTCACAACGCTGGCGGCTTAGGGCAAGACAGATCAACCCTCTGCCGTACTGGGCCATAAAATTGATTGATTCAGCTGTACAGGCCGTTGCCGGAATGATGATATCACCTTCGTTCTCTCTGTTTTCATCATCCATTACAACAACCATATGACCTTGTCGGAATTCTTCAATGATTTCTTCGGTTGAACTGATTTTCATGATGTTCCTTCTTTCTTATATAAAGTTATTCTTTAAAAGAGTCTCGTAGCTTAATTCCTGGGAACTGCTCCGGGATCCTGTCTGAGTCTGCGAAAAAACGAGCAGACGTTCAATGTATCTTGCCATGAGATCAACTTCGATATTGATCTTCTGACCAGGTTTCCAGTCCTGGATATTGGTCAGATGCATGGTGTGGGGAATTATGGTCATTCTGATCAGACTGTCGGCAACCAGATCATTTACAGTAAGAGAAATGCCGTCAAGGGCTATGGAGCCCTTTTTGGCTACATACCTGCTCAATTCTGCCGGGATCTGAATGATAAAATCGGTGGATTTTCCGTGATTTTCAATAGAAACAAGTTCACCCACACCGTCCACATGTCCGGTGACGATATGGCCGTCCAGTCTGTCACTTACCTGCAAAGCTTTCTCTAAATGGACGTAACTTCCGATTGTCAGATGCTTTAAGTTGGTACAGATGAAGGTCTCGTGGGAGACATCTGCGACGAAGCATCCGTCTCTGAGAGCGGTTACGGTCAGACATACGCCGTTGGTGGCGATTGAATCACCGATTTTTACGTTTGATAGATCCATCATGGATGGACAGACGGTAAGCTGAAAATTCTGATCTCCCATATCGGTTATTTTCTTTACCGTCCCGCGGTCGGCAACTATTCCGGTGAACATATTATAATGGAGTCCCTTGTTAATTATTTATGAAACTGCACAGGAGGTAGGTGATGAGTTTCTGCCATGGTTGTGTTAAAAAGACCAGCAGAAAATGATTTTCGTCTGAAATTATCCCCTATCATCCGGACTTTACCGTCGGTTAAGGATTTTCACCTTATCAGCTTGCGCTTGTGGACTTGTGTTTCACCACCGGTATGGATTTTCACCACTCCTCGAGAATATATCTGAATTGTAAAGCGTAGATTAGGTCTTGTAAAGTGTATTTCATCCTATTTTGTCAGTGCGTACCGGCGTAAAAGGAGTGATGTAACATAATTTGGCTAATCGGTTTTAATTTGTGCTAAAATATGCGAGCTATGTTATTATTTAGACTGATTCTATTTTGGAGTAATAAATGTTTTTAAAAGGTTTGAAATATTCAATGATTGCAGCTGCTGTTGCTTTGGCATTAACCGGCTGTGACGAAGGTAAAAAAGAAGCGGCAGCACCTGCAGCAACACAGCAGCAGGCTCCTAAAGCACAGCAGAAAGCTGAAACCAAGGATGTTAAGGCAGATGATGCAAAGGATGCCAAGGCAGAATCCAAGGATTTCGGTTCTCTTGAAAAGAATGCAAGTTATGCAATCGGTTCAATGATCGGTACAGATTTGAAAAACAATTTTGTTGAAGCAAACAAGAAACTTGAAATTGCTGTTGATCCTGAACTGATCAAGGCTGGTTTTATCGATGCAATCAGCGGCAATGCCAAACTGAGCAAAGAAGAAGCTGTGGAAAAACTTGAAAAGTTCTCTGAACTGTTTGAAAAGAAAGCTAAAGAACAGGCAGCTAAGAAGAGCGCAGAAAACTTACAGAAAGGTAAGGACTTCCTAGCTCAGAATGCAAAGAAGGAAAACGTAAAGGTAACTGCATCCGGTTTACAGTATCTGGTTAAAGTTGAAGGTACCGGTGAAAAGGTTAAAGATGCAACTGATACCGTTAAAGTTGTATATACCGGTAAGCTGATTGACGGTACAGTATTTGATTCAAATGACGGTGAAGGTAAGCAGCCGATCGAATTTCCTCTTGAGAATGTAATTCCTGGATGGACAGAAGGTCTGCAGCTCATGTCTGTAGGTTCTGAATACACATTCTTTATTCCTAGCGAACTTGCCTACGGTCCTCAGGATGCTGGCTTTATTCCTGCAAACTCTGTTTTAGTGTTTGATGTGAAACTGCTTGATGTTAAGCACAAGGATGCAAAGGCTGATGCAAAGGCTGATGCAAAAGCTGATGCAAAGGCTGATGCAAAAGCTGATGCAAAGGCTGATGCAAAGGCAGATGCAAAGGCTGATGCAAAGGCAGATGCAAAAGCAGAGGCAAAGGATGAAAAAATCCCTGAAGTTAAAGAAGTTGATTTGAATGCTGAACTGGCCAAAGAACCTGTAGATCAGCCAGCCAAGTAATCAGACTATAATTCGGATTCAAAGATTTGAAATATGAAGGAGCCGCAGAGGCTCCTTTTTTAGCGATGATATGGTTACTTCTTTTAAACAGTTTAGGCATCCTGACTGTACACTTCAATAACTGAACGGGCTTTGTCGGACTGCTTCAGTGCTTCGTGAAGTTCCGGCAGAATTTCCTTTACCCTGTTAAGCAGCATATACGGAGCATTAAGTACGGTAACAGCCGAACCGTACATTCTTACATTTTCATCCCCTGAAAAGAACGGGCACAGCCGCACAGTGAATGAGTTTTTGATATTCATTTTTCTGAATGATTCATGCATATATAGACTGTGATCTTTGCTGCCTGAAAGTAACGGATACCAGATAATCACACAGCCTACATTCCATCTCTTTACCAGTTTTTCCACAGTACCAACAGTATTTCTGTAGTCCTCCTTCATTTCATAGGAAGGATCAATGAGCGTGAGTCCTCTGCGCGGAGTTGGAGGTGTCAGTGCGATAAGCCCCTCAAATCCGTCCCTGTGATGAATATGGCACCGCTGATCCCTTGAAAAATTACGATGAAGCTTTTCAAATTCGGTATTGTGCAGTTCCATAAAAATCATCTGATCGTTTTCGCGAAGAAGAGTCTGTGCTATATAAGGGGAACCGGGGTACATTGAAAACCCGCCGTTGGCGTTTATTTTATCGATAACCGAAAAATAGCTGCCGCAGAGTTTTTTGATACCGTTGAATTCCTGAAGCCTTTTTATACCCAGTTTATACTCACCGGTTGTGTTGGATTCCTTTTCAGAAAGATTGTAGATCCCGGAACCGGCATGGGAATCGATATATATAAATGGTTTATCCTTCCCGGTGTATAAATCAAGTGCAAATGTCAGTACGATATGTTTTATCAGATCGGCATGGTTGCCGGCATGAAATGCGTGTTTATAACTCAGCATGGTTTGCCTCCTGAAATGATTTTTTCAAAATCCTGCTGTCGCTGTTCCAACTGCTCACTTAAATCAAGCCATAGCATTTCAGTCTCCTCAAGTTTTGAGGTAACATCATTCTGTTCGGTGAACAGTTCTGCCAGTTTAGACTTGTTTTCATCATTGTAGATGCTGTTGTCTGCAAGTGTGATTTCAAGTTCCGCCTTCTTTTTTGTCAACTCGGCGATCTGCTGATCTAGTCTGGTGATCTGCTGTTTTAACGGCCTGATATCATTTTTAAAATTATATTCCAGCTGTTTCTTTTCTTTCCAGCTCAGTTCCTTAGGTTTATTTAGATCTGCCTTCTCCTGATTTTTCAGATTGTTCTGTTCTATGAGCTGTTTTTGTTTTTCCAGCAGATATTTCTGGTAATCCTCAAGATCTCCGTTGAATTCATCAACGATACCGTCGTCCACTAGGTAGAAATTATCGGTGGTACTTTTCAGCAGATGGCGATCATGGGATACGACCACCAGTGCACCTTCATAGTCCTGCAGTGCCATGGTAAGAGCTTCGCGCATGTTAAGATCCAGGTGGTTGGTAGGTTCGTCGAGGAGAAGAATATTAGGCTTTTCCCATACAATGAGTGCAAGAGCGAGTCGTGCTTTCTCGCCTCCTGAGAATGTGGATACATTTTCAAGAACCTTGTCACCGGCAAAGGCAAATCCTCCGAGATAGTTTCGCAGTTCCTGTTCAGGTGTGCGCGGTGCAAGAAGCTGCATATGCTTGAGTGCAGATTCGTTCAGACGCAGCCGTTCAAGCTGATGCTGTGCAAAATACCCTGTTTTTATACCTTTGGAAAAAGTGACGTCTCCTGATAGCGGTGCAAGCTCGCCGGCAAGAAATTTGATAAAGGTGGATTTGCCTGCGCCGTTTTTTCCGAGTAGTCCGATCCTGGCTCCGGAAACAAGATTAAATCGTAGTTTTTTGATAACGACATGCTCCCCGTAACCAAGGGAAATATTGTCCATGGTAATCAGAGGGTTGGGCAGACTGTCCGGGGTTTTAAAACTGAAATGAAAAGGCGATTCAGCGTGAACTGCCGCAATTTTCTCCATCCTTTCCAACGCTTTGAGTCTGCTCTGTGCCTGCTTGGCCTTGGTCGCCTTGTACCTGAATCTTTCAACGAATGACTGCATATGTGCAATGGCCCGTTGCTGTTTTTCGTACATTGCGTTCTGAAGTGTGATTTTTTCTGCTTTCTGGATTTCGTACTCGGTATAGTTTGCAGTATAGGCGGTGAGACGGTAGTTCTCGATATTCAGTATTTTGTTTACAGTATGATCGAGAAAATCCCGATCGTGTGAGATTATAACAAGTGTTCCGCGGTATGATTTCAGAAAACTTTCCAGAAATATTTCTGCATCGAGATCGAGGTGGTTGGTCGGTTCATCGAGCAACAGCAGATCTGATTTCACGATCAGCGCCTGGGCAAGGTTGAGTCTCATTCTCCAACCTCCAGAAAATTCCTTTACAGGTCGTTCTAGATCCTCCTGGGTAAAACCCAGTCCGATGAGAAGTGCAGAAGATCTAGACTTAATGGTATAGGCATCAATGATTTCAAGTTCTGTATGAATTTCCGCTATTCTGTTACCGTCATTTGATGCGACGGCACTTTCCAGTTCCCGCTGGAGTTGCTGGTATTTTAAATCGCCCTCGATGACATAATCGAGAGCAGAAATTTCAAGCGCAGGAGTCTCCTGTTTTACTGTCGCGATCTGCCAGTCTCCGGGAATGGATATGGAACCTCCGTCCGGTATGTAGTCTCCTATCAGCAGAGAGAAAAAGGTTGATTTACCGCAACCGTTTCTTCCCACCAGGCCAACTTTGCTGCCGGTGGATATCTGTGCCGAGGCAGATTGAAATAAAACAGTATTTCCGAGGTGAAAGTCTAAATCATTGATTGTAATCATGTCTGTTAGTGGTTATGGATAAAACTTCCGCTATTATAGATTAAAGAATCTGTGATTCAAACTGTCTGGGAAAATAATAATCGGCAACCGGCTCTGTCCGGGTTGAAGTTGGTGATTGATAATGAATTTGAACGAATAAAAAAAACGGCACTTAAAGTGCCGTTCAAATATCAATTGAAAAATTCAGAACAGATTACTGCTGATTTTCTGAATTGGTGTTTTCCTCTGTTTCAACATTTTTTTCAACGCCGTTTTCAACAAAGATTTCCTTTGATGAAATACAGATTGAAGTAAGAGAATGCATGAAATAACCACAGTAGAGAACCAAAGCAATCACACCCAATATAATTGCCATAACTGCTGAAGGGTTGGATTGGAATATAGATACGAGGATGTTGCCAATCACGGAAAGAACGATGCCTACAGCAGCTAGACCAAGATACATTCCCACTACAGGAAGAATATTGTTTGACAGACCTTTGGCGGTGTCTGAGAATGTTGCAAAAATTTTAGGATCGTTTCTCTGTACAAAGAGAATAAGTGCATATGTTGCGTAAATACCCATAAGTACCATAACCAGTACAAAGAGCAGCAACAAAACATAGAAAAGCACCTGACTTTCTGCTTTGAATATGGCCAAATAACAAAGATATCCGATAATACCTGATACAATTGACATTGCTAGACCAATGATAATTGCGAAAGGAGCGATCTTGATCAGGAATTTTTTGTCCTTAAGTGCAAAGAAGAAACTTCCGAAAGTCACGTTGCCGTTGTCAATCATGGTTTGAATTGCTCTGATGAATCCGCAGTAGAATCCGAGAGACAGCACAAACATAACGATTGCAAACGCTATTGAGATAACGTATCCCAAAAGAGGAATCATTGAGAGAAGTCCTCCTATCGCGCTTATAATAAAGAAAATAAGCGCAAAAACTAGAGATGCAAGAAATGACTTTAATATAAAAGCCGGTGCCTTTGGCAGACAAAGCTTGAGTGCAGACAGGACCCAAGAGAAGCCGTCTGAAAAAGATTTTTTGGTAATTTCCATGAAATTTATCCCTTATAAAAAATATTGTTTTTGTTAACCTGAATGATCAGAACTGGCTGTCAAACAGATTTCAACGATATTTTAACTTAAAACTTCTGGTGTTAGGAATATTCGGCTTAAAAATATTTGGTATTTCACTAATTGAAGATCTTTGCCGGAATATGGTGCTATGTTTGTCAAAAATAAAAAACGTCAGTACTTTATAGCTTATGATGTGTTATAATGATCCTGCATTTCGGAAAACATCTGGAAGGCAGTCACAATGTAGTTTTGTTACCACAAAACTACATGTCCCTATCTTTTAGGAATATTTCTTTGAATTTAATGGTAGTAACAGTAATGCTGGTTGGAAATCAGCGAAGTATTTCAGTTTTTTACCGGAAACTGTCGGCTTAGTTATTGTTACGTGTATGGATTTACGACGATTCGCAAGACGTAAACTTATAGCCAGGAGGCTTTTTAATAATGGAACAATTATCCGGCGCACAGATGGTTGTGCGTGCTTTAGAAGATGAAGGTATCAATATGATTTTCGGTTACCCTGGCGGTACCGTACTTGATATCTACGATGCGTTAAGTTTTTCAACAAAAATTAAGCATGTTCTGGTAAGACATGAACAGGCAGCGGTTCATGCTGCTGACGGTTATGCCCGCAGCACCGGCAGAGTTGGTGTTGCTCTGGTTACTTCAGGCCCTGGTGCAACAAACTGTGTTACAGGTATTGCAACTGCATATGCTGATTCCATCCCGCTTGTTGTTATAACCGGACAGGTGGCAAATCCTTTGATTGGACAGGACGCATTCCAGGAAGTTGATACAGTAGGTATTACCAGACCGATCGTAAAGCACAGCTTTCTCTGCAAAAAAGCAACCGATCTTCCAGTGATTATTAAAAAGGCCTTTTTCATTGCATCTACCGGCAGACCAGGTCCGGTTGTAATTGATATTCCTAAGGATGTTCAGAATCCTAGAGTTAAGTTTGATTATGAGTATCCTAAAGAGATTTCAATGCGTTCCTACAATCCGACAACAGTAGGCCACAAGGGACAGATCAAGCGTGCAGTAAAACTGCTGTCTGAATCATCCAAACCGGTTATGTATATCGGCGGCGGTGTCGTTTACTCCAACGGAAGTGAATGCCTGAGAAAACTGGCTAAGATGTTTAACTTCCCGGTAACCAGTACTTTGATGGGACTCGGAGCCTATCCGGCTGAAGATCCTCAGTTCCTGGGTATGCTCGGCATGCACGGAACATATGAAGCCAATATGGCAATGCACAATTCCGATCTGGTTCTGGCTGTAGGTGCCCGTTTCTCTGATCGTGTAACCAACAATGTTCAGAAATTCTGTCCTAATGCCAAAATTATACACATTGATATCGATCCTGCATCAATATCCAAGACTGTGAGAGTAGACATTCCGATTGTAGGTTCAATCGACAAGGTTATCCCTCAGATGCTTGATGTTATTGATGAACTTGGAATAGTTCCTAACAAGGAGCGGGTTGATCCTTGGTGGGATCAGATTGCACAGTTCCGTGCCAAGAAGTGCCTTGACTACAAGAAGAGCCAGTATATAGTTCCTCCTCAGGTTATCGAGTCACTGAGAAAGTGCACAGATGAAAATACAATTATTGCTTCCGACGTGGGACAGCATCAGATGTTTACCGCTCTGTATTATCCGTTTAAGAAACCAAGGAAGTGGCTGAATTCAGGCGGCCTCGGAACCATGGGTTACGGTTTCCCTGCTGCAATCGGTGCCCAGATGGCAAATCCTGATGAGACAGTGGTGTGCATATCCAGTGACGGTTCGTTCCAGATGAATATTCAGGAACTTTCAACCTGTATGGAGTACGGAATCCCTCTGAAAATTGTAATTATCAACAACTATTCACTTGGTATGGTTAAGCAGTGGCAGAAACTCTTCTACGAGGGCCGTACCACCGCGTCATACAGTCAGCAGTATGTTAATTCACTGCCTGATTTTGTGAAACTGGCAGAAGCCTACGGTCATGTAGGATTGAGAGTTGATAAAGTTGAAGAACTCGATAAAACCATGCAGAATGCTTTTGCAATGAAGGATAAACTGGTTCTGATTGAGGTTCTGGTTGATCCTGATGCAAAGGTTTATCCAATGCAGATTGCCAAGGGCGCTATGTGTGATATGAGATTAAGCGATACGGAGAGTACTGTACAATGAGACATATAATTTCGATTTTGCTAGAAAATGAATCCGGTGCATTGAGTCGTGTTGTAGGTCTGTTCTCGCAGCGCGGTTATAACATTGAGACACTGACTGTTGCTCCTACAGAGGATAATACATTGTCACGTATTACCATTGTGACAACCGGAAATGATGAAATGGTGGAGCAGATTACCAAGCAGCTTCACAAACTGGTAGATGTTCTGAAAGTATGTGATCTGGCAGATGCTCCTTATATCGAGCGTGAAATTATGCTGGTTAAATGCCGTGCTCATACTGCCGATTTGCGTAACGAACTGATGTCTCTTTCCACCATCTACAGAGGTCAGATTGTGGATGTAACCAACGAATTATATGTAATTCAGCTGGTAGGTGACAGTGCTAAACTGGACTCTTTCATCAATGTACTGGTAAAAACCACAGAACTGCTGGAAGTTGTAAGATCCGGTGTTAGCGGAATAGCTCGCGGAGAACGTTCTTTACACGCTTAGCTGTCTTACTTGGTGAGATCTGTATTATATGTAAATAATGCAGATCTCTTTTTGTATTCAGAAATAATTATTTAAAAAATCTATAATTTTTAATTTTGGGAAATTTTATGAAAGACAGTGTTATAACCAAACTTGAATCATTGCAGGAACGTTACGAGGAAGTTCAGGCACTGCTGGGTCAGCCTGAAGTTGTGGCTGATCAGGAACGTTTTAAAGCCCTGTCCAAGGAATTTGCGTCCCTTACAGATGTTGTCAAAGGATTTCAGAGCTACAAGGATGCCCAGAGTAATTATGACGGGATCATTGAAATGCTTAACAGTGATGACGCTGAATTAAGAGCCATGGCTGAGGAGGAGCAGGATGAGGCCAAGGCAAACCTTGAAAAGGTGGAACATGATATTCAGATCCTGCTGCTACCTAAAGATCCTAAGGATGATAACGACTGCTTCCTGGAAATAAGAGCCGGAACCGGTGGTGATGAGGCCGCTATTTTTGCCGGAGATCTGTTCCGCATGTATAACTACTATGCCGAAAAAAAAGGCTGGCAGGTGGAAATTGTCAGCTGCAGTGAAGGTGAACACGGCGGTTACAAGGAAATGATCGCCCGTCTGTCCGGTACATCCGTTTACGGCGTAATGAAATTTGAATCTGGCGGACACCGTGTACAGCGTGTTCCTGAAACCGAAGCTCAGGGTCGTGTTCATACATCGGCTTGCACTGTTATGGTACTCCCGGAAGTTCCCGAAGCAGAGGCTCCTGAGATTAATCCTGCTGATTTAAGAATCGATACCTACCGTTCATCCGGTGCCGGTGGTCAGCATATCAACAAGACTGATTCCGCTATTCGTATTACCCATATTCCGACAGGTCTGGTAGTTGAATGTCAGGATGAACGTTCTCAGCATAAGAATAAAGCCAAGGCAATGAGCGTGCTTCTTGCCAGACTGACCAAACTGGAGGAGGATAAGCACAAGGCTGAAGCTGATGAGGCTCGTCACAGCATTTTAAGTTCCGGTGATCGTTCCGATCGAATCAGAACCTACAACTATCCGCAGGGACGTGTGACCGATCACCGCATAAATCTTACCTTGTACCGTCTGAATGAAGTGATGAACGGCGATCTAGATGCACTGCTTGAACCTATAATTCAGGAATATCAGGCGGATCAGCTCGCTGCACTTGCCTCACAGGAATAGTTTAGACGTGAATCTTAAGGATTTGTTGAAGGACGGCACCAGAAGGCTTGAAGCAGCCGGAGGTGAATCTCCGGCTGTTGATGCCAGGTGTCTTCTGTCGCATGTGTTGAATAAACCAAGAGAGTGGCTGATTATTCATGATCAGGATATTCCGGATAGCAGAACTGCTGATGACTACTATGCCCTTATAGAAAGAAGAGCAGCCGGTGAACCTGTTGCATATATTACAGGTTACCGGGAGTTCTGGAACTTAAAACTCAGATGCAATGATTCCA
>FLNY01000214.1_pt1 | contig 12732 bp, 8 predicted proteins | sample 1140381 | NCBI WGS metagenome assembly FLNY01 (sample SAMEA3878172, study PRJEB12797) | bioreactor metagenome | biome: Moose rumen | place: Sweden | collected 2011-10
CGCGTCGAAGACGAAGATGGCGACATGGTAGACTGCGCCACACTTGTCTGTGCTACGGCTTCACAATTTACGCTCGTGGCACAAGGCGGAGTCAGCCAACCACTCGAAGAACGCAATGATACTCTGCTTTTCGTCTCGTGCGGTAGCTCGCTCAGCACCATTGTTAAAGGCTTGCCACAAATTACAGACCGCTATACCGAACAAGGACAAGACGTCGGACAAAAAACAGCTGATATGCTAATCCCAGTCTGGACACGTGTCAGACGCAATATCTACACCACCAACAATAAAAACATGGCGGCAGCAGCCACGTGGGTCAGTAAAAACAATTGGGACGAAGCTCGCAACCTATGGACCGACACCTACATGAATAGTCAAACGATTGAAAACCGCATTTTTTCGGCTCTCAACATTGCACTTTCCTACGAGCGCGAAGACTTGCCCGAAGAGGCTGCACTGTGGTGCTCGAAAGCCCTCGACATGCTCGAAACGGCAAACGCTGACACCAAAAAAGAAATGACATCGGTAGGCAAACACGCACAATCGATGTTTACATACTTGTTGCGCAGAACAGAACAGAAAAGTTTACTCGACAAACAAATGTAGGGTCATGAAATTGTTGTCTGCCATATTTATCTTGCTATGCCTATGTACATCGGCCTCACGCGCCCAGCCTCTGACGCTTTCGGGCTACGAGACACAAGGAGCCTTGGCTATAATGGTCGACAACTCTGACACGATTTACAACTACAACGCTAAACATCGCCTTACACCAGCCTCCATAACCAAACTGCTAACAACTGCAGTTGTCTTGCAAAAGTTTGGACCGCGCTACCGCATACGCACAAAAATAGGCGTCTTACACACAGAACGTATGCTTGTGGTCCATGGTGTCTTCGACCCCACAACAGACTCTCGCTATTTCAATCGGAACCAGTTATCGAGCGAAGCCGACACCATTGCCAATGCACTCAAACGGATAGGCATGACCGACAATGTTTGCCTTGCAACCGACGCTTCGCTCGAACCCTTTGCACCCTACTGCGCCAAACGCCTATGGGAAGACATGGGTAACTATTATGGTGCTGTCCCGACATGCCTCATGGCCGACGACAACTCGACAACTGTATATTTTCATTCACCCAAAGAAACCGAAGTCCTTTGCGACGTCGACTCCATTGTGCCAGAGCCCGTAGGATATGCCGACGGTGCTCTGCACTCTTTTGTCAAGACCTACAAAGGGAAAGCCGACCTATGCAACATTTTTCTTGCGGGCAACGAATGGTATGCGACAGGTCTTATCCCTGCCAACAAAGGCTCGTTTGCTGTCCGCAGTACGATGCCGAATGCAACAGCTCACTACATGCAGAAGCTACGCACACTGCTTGAGCAACGCGGCATTTCGTTTGGCAAAGATACGCTACTGTGGACTCGCCCCGACAAACGCGACAGTACGATACACACCATCAGCTCCCCCACCCTTGCCGACATCGTCGCAACCACCAACCAGCAAAGCGTCAATCTTTTTGCCGATGCACTGCTGATGCACTCCGTCAGCCGTTGGAGCCACGCCACGTGGAATGGCAACGTAGAAGCCCTCAAGTCGGCACTAAAAACAGACTTCGACATTACACCCACACTCTACGACGGCTCTGGGCTTTCGCCTGCCAACGCCATTTCGCCTGCCGAAATGACGACTCTACTCGTCAAGATGTCTCGCTCCGATTTTGCCACATATTTTTATCGTTCTCTTGGCGTGGCTGGCAAAACGGGTACTCTTCGCTTGCTGGGTCGAGGTAGCCCCATCGAAGGCAAAGTATTTGCCAAAAGTGGCACTCTGAGTGGAGTCGTATGCTATGCCGGATATATCGATTGCCAAAGCGGACGACGTGCTGCTTTTTGCATAATGATAAATCACCTTTCAAACACCAACGCCGAAGCCCGAAATCAGATAACCCAATGGTTGACAACCATTTACACCAACAATTGAGAGCCACACAACAATGAAATCCAAACCACTTAAAATCACCATCATCTGCATATCCGTAGCAGTCGGTCTTTGTCTGCTATGCGGTCTGCTGGTCAATCTACTGCTCACCTCAGAAAGGCTCGTGCCACTCATCAAAGGCTATGCCACAGAGTATCTCGATGCCGAAGTAGAATTAGACGAAGCCGAAGGAACTTTCTTTTCCACGTTTCCTCGCGTCGGTGTCCGCCTGCGAAATGGTAGCGTTGTCAGCCACGCTTTCTTGCGAAGCATAACAGAAGAGGGCGACACGCTCTCCTACATTGTCGATAGCCTACGCACTCGACGCGACACCCTCCTACGATTCGACCAAGTGGTGGTAGGCGTCAATGCCTTAGACTATCTATTGGGCGACGGCAGCATTAGTCTTGGCTACCTCCGCATAGACAACCCCACAATTCGACTCGTTACCGACTCGGCAGCTCGCTATTCGTGGGACATCGTGCGCCCCGACGACACACCAACGACCGACACCTCTACGACCGACTTCAACATACGACACCTGCGAATAAACAATGCACGCGTCATATATTTTGACAGACCACAGGCTATTGCTTTTTTTGCCGACAGCCTAACTCTACGCACCGACGGGCTACTAAGTCTTGACGCAGTAGATGCCGACGTTGAACTCTCCACACGCAAGACGTCTTTGGGCATCGACTGGGTGCGCTACTTCCGACGCCTACCTTTGGCTTTTGAGGGGCACATAAGTTTCGACGACAAGAACGACACATGCGTCAACAAATACAGATTTGAAGATGCGCGCCTAACAGTTGCCGAGACAGGCATAGACATAGACGGCTACGTCCGCCCCGACACCTCTGGCGCCGACATCAATATTACATACAAACTTTCATCGCCAAGCGTCGACAAACTGTTTGCAGCCATACCGACCAGCATTGTCAGCACACCCGTCAACGTCAAACAAGGCAAGGTAGACATGAACGGTAGCATTGTCGGACGGACCGACAGCCTGCACTTGCCCGTCATACGTGGCAAGGCCTACATAGAAAACGTCCGCGCACAATATGAAAATATGCCTCGCGAAATAGAGGACCTGACAGCCGACTTCAACATGCTCATCGATGACTCTCGACCCGACTCTTCGTATGTCAACTTGGACATTTTTCATGTCAAAGGAGGCAAGAGCGAAATTGAAGCTACCGTCCGGCTAACACAATTGTTGGCACGCACACTTGTCGACTGTCGTCTTAAAGCACATGTCGACATGACCGATGTGTGTGGCGTGATTCCTATCGACAACACTCGCATGAGCGGGCTGGTCGATGCAGACATAAAGACCAACTTCCGACTTTCTGACTTGCAACACTACAATCTTTCTTCGCTTCAGCTGCACGGACAAGTGTCGGTCGACAACCTAAACATAACCAACGACACCTCTAACTTAGAGATTCTGACAAGTCTTCGTTGTCGGTTTAGACAAGACGATACACTCGGACTTGGCGCACGCATAGAACGATTCAGATTTCGCCACGACAGCACTCGCATTGGCGTGCGCGATGCTTTTGTTGCAGCCAAGACAATCAGTCGGCCCGACACCTCGCAAGTTACGCCAATCGAATTTGTCAGCGGAGTGCGACGTGGCTTTGTGCGTACCGACAGCATTAAGTTTCTGGTCAAGAACATTCGCACGAAGGACTATATCCGCCCCAGCAAAGCCGACCCCAAACGTCCTATTATGCATAGCACCATCAAGTGCGACACTATTTTTGCTGGCATACTGGGCATTGGTAGCTTCACCAAAGACCTACTTATTAATGTCGACGCCGAAGCCTATGCCGACACGATGTGGCACACACGTAGCGACGTCGCCGTCGCTCGCATTGCTGCCAAGACGCCATTCTTCCGACTGCCCATAATCACCACAGATGTCAGTGCAGAGCAAAAAGACGAAGCGGCAACTTTGGATAGAATGACTGTTCGTATGGGCTCTTCGCAAGTCAGATTATCGGGGCGTGCCGATCGGATTTTCGGAGCACTATATCGCCATGAGCCATTTTCTGTCGAGCTATCGTCGGAGGCCGACACCATTGACTTCAACCAAATAGCCTCGGCACTCATTACCGACACCACCTCACAAAACATCAGTGCGATTACGGCTGTCAACGACAGCACAATGACCATTGCGACAGACAGCATACGCCAACAGGTAAGTGCCGACAGCTTGCCAACGGGTCTGCTGCTCGTGCCAAAACACGTCTCGTTTAATTTCGACACCAAGATTGGAAAACTCTTGTGGGACAAAGCCGTCATTAGCGACATTCGCGGACGCGTAAAGACTAACAATGGTGCGATGCATATGACTGGTCTTGTCTTTCACATGGGCGAAGGGAAAGCAATAACCACACTGGCCTACAAGGCATGGCCACATGTCGGGCGCGCTCGCATGAACATCTTTACACACATGGAGCGCTTCGACATAAAGCAAATAACCACGATGCTCTCGCTCGATAGCTTGGTGCCTGCACTTCGCCCGATGTCGGGTGCAATAGACTGCTATATGGGTGCAGAGGTCGAACTCGACAGCGGAATGAACGTCAACTTGCAGACCGCACGCGCTTCAATTCATCTCGGAGGTCAAAAGCTAACAGTGCTGGACAACGACGACTTCAAGAAAATTGCCAAAAGCCTGTTTTTCAAAAACAAAGAGAAGAACATTATCGACACGCTCTCTGTCAACGTCCTTGTCGACTCAGGACGCATTCAAGTGTTGCCATTCGTTACTGAAATGGACCGATACCGCATGGCAGTAGGTGGCAAGCAAGACCTAATGATGAACTTAGATTATCACGTGTCGGTGCTTAAGTCGCCACTGCCTTTCCGCATTGGCGTCAACATCAGAGGCAACATAGAAGACTTCAACATTGGCGTCTCCACGGCTAAACTACGCAAACAAGTTACTGCAGACAAGTTGCAACACAACGACAGCATAGCAAAGTTGCTTCGCGACCTCGTGCTTGCCGACTCCTACACGCTGAGCGGACTGCCTATGCCCGACAAGATGAAAGAAAAAATAGGTCATCTGATGGGTCGTACAAGCTTTGCCGTCAGAGTAGAAAACGACGAAGAAACAGAGCAAGACAGACGCGACGCAGAACTTGCTCGCCGTATGCAGGCTGAGGGTGCAGTAGACCCAGACTCACTAACCAATCAAGCACCGACAGACAGCACTGCAACCGACAAATAAACATAGACTGCAAAGATGGGTCGGAATGGTGCTATAACCCGCAAGTAGACTTTAGCAGGTCGAACAATTGCTATGCCAACACCATACTCTTTCATAATCATAAAAGGTAAGGCAGAAGCCTTACACATTGAGTTTTTCAAACTCGAGAGTAATGGGACTTATGCAGTTCGGTTTAAGAATAACCCGACATTTTACCATTACCGAAACGATGATGTTGAGTGGATTAAAGAGAGCCAAAACCATGATGTTAGCCAATGCAAGGTTTATGTTGGAGGAGTCGAACGATATGGTCTTGCCGAAATCCGTTCGTTTCAGCAAGGCGAAAAAAGACATTGGCGCATAACATATCGGAATGGTTGTGTCCGAGACTATATGCACGGAACGATAAAAGTTGACGAGTCTTGTATTTCGGACAAGGAGGCTCGCAACGTCTTTGAGTTCTTAAGACGGGTGGCACAGACAAACGAATTGGGGAAAGACGATACACACGAAGGAATCTTGTCGTCGATATACGGATGCGTACCATTTATTTCTCCCGAATTGGCCATTGCCCCATACCTTAACCCGATGAGATATAAGGTCGACAAACGAAAATCGGCAGAGCTTGTGTTTCCTTTTGGATGTAACGCAAGTCAGATTAAAGCTATTACCGCAGCCTTTGAGAATCAGATTAGTGTGATACAAGGACCTCCAGGAACTGGCAAAACACAAACGATACTGAACATAATTGCCAATTTGGTGATACAGGAGAAGACGGTTTTGGTCGTTTCAAACAACAATTCGGCAACAGCCAACGTGCTAAACAAACTTGAAAAGTATAAGTTTGATTTTATAGCAGCTACGCTCGGCAGCAATGCGAACAAATTGGCGTTTATTGAGAATCAGAAATCTATCCCAGAAGAGCTTCAAAATTGGGCGTACACGAAAGAGTATCTCGAAAAGGAGAGCCTTGAACTCGCCGCTGTGAGAAAACAGTTGGAAAAGGTGTTTCGTAATCAGGAGATAGTGGCACACACAAAACAAGTTTTGGCTGACGCAGAACTTGAATGGGAACACTTCAAAAAAGACAACGACATTGGCGAAGACACATTCTCGTTGAAAAAAGATGTGTCGTCGAGTCGCCTTATATCACTTTGGCTTCAATATCAAGCCTTTGCAGAAAACGAGAAACTCGTCAACAAAAATTTAATTAATAGACTTTGGAACTCAATCCGATGGAGATGGGCAAATTTGACACGCAAATTTTTGTTGGGACTGAGATCTGAATTGAACAAAGAGAATTTACAAGAAACAATTGTAGAAATACAGAGTCTGTTTTATAAGAAAAGAATTTCGGAGCTAAAATATACAATAGCACTATCTGAGGCTGAGTTGAAATCTGTTGATGCAAACCTTTTATCAAAAAGTTATCGACAATATCGCTTGACAAGCTAAAGAATGCTCTCTACGTTAGGTATGCCCACAACAAACGGCAACCCTTAAAGAGTGTCGAGGAGTTGAAATGGCTTGGGCAAACTTTTTGCCAACAATATCCAGTTGTACTAAGCACCACATTCTCTTCAAAAGTTGCTGTGGCCGACGACGTTACCTTCGACTATGTCATTATGGACGAAGCCTCACAAGTTTCAGTTGAGACTGGAGCATTGGCACTATCGTGCGCCCGCAATGCAGTAGTCGTTGGAGACAACAACCAACTTCCGAACGTCATTACTGACGAGAATCGAGACTTGCTCGGTAGGATATTTGACGAGCATAAACTCGAAAGCGGATATAATTGTGCGAAATACAACTTTCTTGAGTCGGTTTGCAATGTCATACCCAATGTTGAACAGACTTTGCTACGAGAACATTATAGGTGCCACCCAAAGATTATCAACTTCTGCAACCAGAAGTTCTATGGTGGCAAACTCCTGATAATGACCGCAGACAATGGCGAAGAGAACGTATTGAACGCCCATCAAACAGTAGTGGGCAATCATTGTCGAGGGTTCTACAACCAAAGAGAAATAGATGTTGTCCGCCAAGAAGTTCTTCCGCAAATAAACTCTTCTGACGTGGGCATAATCACGCCATACAATGCACAAGTTGCAGAATTTAATCGTCAGATTCCGCAAGTTGAAGCAGCAACAATTCACAAATATCAAGGTCGAGAAAAAGATTGCATCGTCATGAGCGTCGTTGACGACAACATTACAGAGTTCAGCGACAACCCCAATCTTATAAACGTAGCTGTGTCTCGTGCAAAAAAACGTTTCTGCATTGTAGTAAGCGGCAATGAGCAGAAACGCAAAGGAACAATTAGCGACCTCATTGACTACATACGATATAACAACTTTACAGTCTGTCAGAGCCAAGTCAGATCAATATATGACTACCTGTATAGTCAGTATACTGAGCAACGAATGGCTTTGTTGTCTCATACGCCCAATATATCAGAATACGACTCCGAGAATTTGACATATATGCTTCTGACAAACATAGTATCAAATTTCCCAGAGTTTAGTCACTTAGGGGTTCTGTGTCATATCCCGATAAGAAAAATACTGTCAGACTTCTCGTTGCTCAATGAAGAAGAGAAACAATACGCCTCCCACTATGCCACACACGTAGACTTTCTCATGATAAACCACGTCACAAAACACCTAGTGTTAGCCATAGAAACAGATGGATATTCTTATCACAACGAAAATACAGAACAGAGCAGGCGAGATGTGATGAAAAACCACATACTACAAGTGTATGGGTTACCACTGCTACGTCTATCAACCACTGGTAGCGGAGAAAGGTTGAAAGTCGTTAAAACTTTAACATCTGTTTTATCCGAATAGGTTTTAAAGGTTAAAATTGGTTCTTGCAAGCTTATTCCCAACCATATTTGAACGCAAACGGCAAAAAAAACAATAAAAATTAGGTGGTGTTTTTTTTTTACTTCGCGAAGTCAAAAAAAGCTAAACAAACATCTCCTAAGTGCTACATCTTAGAGCGATGCGAGTTATGTGGCTAACTTTTGAGGTTTGACGCGAATACAATAAACTCTAAAATTTCGACTCTAAAGATGAATAAATTAGAAATCGACCAAATGACCACCATAGAAGGTGGAGGAGAATTTGGTTGCCTACTCGCCGTAATTGGTACAGTTGCTCTATTCGGCTCGGGCGTGGGCTTAGGATGGAGGTATGTATGCAAAACAAAAGCGGCAGAGGTAGACCTGCTGGGAGCAGAACCTGTTCTGGAGCTATTCGGAAGGGATAACGAACTTGAGCATTTCGCTGTCGAAACTGCCGTAGTTCTGAACGTTCTTCATGGAGAGGAAGAGTGACTGTCGTATCTTGAAAGACTTGTAATGCCCCAGCACACCTCCGAAGGAAGAGAGCGAGTCTCTCAATGCGCAAGGTTTCTCATCTTCGCTGCCAGTGCCTCCTGCGTATTCATCCACCAGGGCGACCTTGCGCCTCATCCTTCCGAGCGTCTCGTTTCGCACATACTTTCTCCATGGCTTAAGGTATGCACCAAGGAAAGACACTCCACTGTGCACTTCGGATATCATAGTCTTGCCCTCGTTCAGCGAGAGAGCCAGTTCAGAAGACAAAAAGTCGCTGACGAGCGGAATAAGCCCACGCAGCCAGTCCTTGTCGGGAGAGACGACATAGAAATCGTCGACATATCGCCCATAGTGCTGGGCAGCGAGCTGCCGTTTCATGAACTGGTCGAAGACATTCATGTAGATGTTGCTGAAAAGCTGACTAGTCAGGTTCCCAATCGGGAGACCGCATCCATGGGGGCTGTGAAAAAGACTCTTGTCATGAGGCAGGGACTGCCAGTCTTCCGCTCTTCCCTTTATCTTGCAGTCGGCAATGGGGTCGAGCATGACAATCTCCTCTGTGAGATATCTGACAAGCTTCAACTTCTCCTGCTCGTAAAGGTCCGAAGAAGCCTTGCACTCATATCGGTCAATGGTCTTCAGGCAAATGTCTAGCAGTCTTTGCCTATCGATATGCATGAAGTATCCCTTTATGTCCATCTGCAACGCATAGGCTCGTTCGGTATAGTTGAGCGAAGCCTGGCGGATGTGATGTTCGAGTCGCGCAATGCCGTAATGCGTCCCACGCCCCTTGATGCAAGAATAGGAGTCGGCGATGAAAGTCCGCTCAAAGAATTCGTGAGTATAGTTGTAGTAGAGGTGGTGGACGATGCGGTCTCGGAAGTCGGCGGCAAAGACCTCTCTTTTCTTTGGGTCCTGGATGATGAAACACGTTGAAGGACGCGGCTTGTAGGTTCGACTGATAAGTTCGTCAAACAATTCGTTGAGGTTCTGCATAAGGTTGGCCTCGAACTGCAACTGGTAGAGCCTAAAACGCTTGTGCCTACGTGCTTCGAGATAAGCCACGTAGAGATCGGCGAGCAGGCCGTTTCGAGAAAAGAGATAAGGATGTGCCATGGGGACAGTGCTGAAGACTAAGTAAGTGCTGTGGCAAGGCAAAACAGGGCGCACCGACTGACCGTTGTTGCGATTGTTGTTGTTCCAATCCACGTTGTCCGAGTTGAAGTTCAATTCGTAGGCGTTGTTGGCGTTGCCCTCGTTGAGCGAACGGGACCAGTAGTGGCCGTTGTTGCCAGCGTTGTTGAGGTCCGACCCATTGCGATAGCCGGCAGCGGGCAGGAAAACGTCTCTTTGCATCAGCACCCCGTCTGATACTGATGCGGGGAGAAAACTTATTGAGCAGTCTCTTGGCATTTTACGTTTTTTCGCGGCTCTGATTAAGAGTAGCGCGCAGGGGTGCCTATGAATTTACTATGTCTATTCTCTGTGGCAGGCATGGCACATCCTATCTCATTCCTTTTGGCATCTAGATTAGAGAGGAGAGCTGCTGCTTGACCTCAGCCAGGAAAGCCATGCTGTCGAGCGGGCTTTTGCTCTCGATTGAGTAGGCGAGGATCTTCTGCATTATCTGAGTAAGAGTCTGAGGGGCTGCTTTCTTATCGACCGAGAAGGCATTCGTTTCGCCCTCCTTGGACTTCGCTGGTTTTTCGGAAACCGGAATAGCCTCCTTCCAAGCCTTGAACTCCTCACGCATTGCCTCGACAGTCTTCTCTTCCCCTATTTTGCTGGGAGGGAAAGCAACCTCGATCATATTGTCGGACACAGGCGTCAGCTTGAGTTCCGACGCGATGTACTTACCCGCACTCGTTTGAGGGAAGCCGATGAAGACCAAAGTCTGCCCCAGTGACTTAACCATGTTGCAGGTCACCTTGAATTCGTAGACATGCTTGAAGAAGAGCCAAGCACTCCACTCGTAGGCTCGGAAGAAATTACCTTCCCTAAAGAGAAATGCCTTCATGCAGTCGGGCTTCGTCTCTCGCTTGCTCTCAATCTCTAATACATCTTTGAAAGATGCCATAATTCTAATTACTTTTTGATTGTTAACAATTTATTTATTAAACTAAAGCACTCTGGGAACAGTCTTCCGCGATGTCATGTTCGGAGCAGGTTGCGTCCCTTGGTAGCCCCTGCGGGGCGGGACGCCTCCTGCTCCGCCCATGACATCGCCACCGCCGCCAGCGGGGGGGCGCTGGGGGTGGGGCGAATAGACATAGTTATTCTGTGGCAGGCAAAACAGGGCGCACCGACTGACCGTCGTAGCGAGAGTAGCTGCCCCAATCCACGCAGTCCGAGCCGAAGAACAACTCGCAGGCGTTGCTGGCGCTGCCCCCGCCGAGCGAACGGGACCAGTAGGGGCCGATGTCGCCAGCGCCGTAGAGGCCCGACCCATCGCGAAAGCCGGCAGCGGGCAGGAAAACGTGAGCGTCGGTCTCGACGCTGTAGTTGGACGAGGGGGTGCCGCTGGAAGTGACCTTCACGCCCTTGTCGGTTTCAGCCTTTGCGCGGTAGACTATGTAGCCGTTCACGCTCTTGCCGCCGTAGGTCGACGTCCAGACCCAGTAGCATTTGGAGCGCAGCTCGTCCAGCTCGGCCTTGCTCGGCATGCGCCAGTCGCCGCCGAGAGCCACGCTGGCTGCGTCGTCCTCGGGATCGAGCACGGTCTTGCCACCCTCATCCAGGTTGTACTTCAGGAACGTGCTGCCGTCGTCCTCGGTGTCGAAATAAGTGCTCCAGCTGTAGTCATTCTTGGGGGCTGTCTCGCCCCAGGCGTAGTAAGAGCCAATATCTTGTGTCAATTTCTCATTCCGCATCGATACGCATTTCAACGCCGTTGTACGCACTTAGAATATTGTACATTAAGGTTTTAAGCCTATTTTAGACTCAGAATATTTAGCACCCAAAATTTACTTTCATATCGAATAAATGCGTAGTTTTGCTACATAATGATACAATACTGCTACACAAAAACAGACCATTGGCAAGGCTAAAACGATGAAAGCGAAGTATAAATTGATACTCGGAAGACGGCAGAATTACCCTTTGAGCATTGAACTCGAAGTGTATAAAGGGACAGACTGCCGCGTCTTCATATCGACGGGTATCGTTCTCGACAACGAAAGGCAGTGGGACAAGGATCGACAGTTGATTCTGCGGAACAGCAACGCTGCAGCCTACAACCATTTCCTTCGCTCGCTCATATTGAATATAGAACGCGCAGAGCTAGATGCCGAGGAACGTAATATAGCCTTCACTAAAGACCTCATTAGAATGGCTGCCAAGAACAATACCATTCTTGAGGAGATAAATGTGCTTGACAAGTTCAGAGAATATCTGAACGAGAAGAAACTATGGACGGCAGGAACTATTCGCGTCGAGGATACATACTTCAAGAAGTTACAAGCGTTTATTGATATATATAAAGGTGTACGAAATGCGCCGCTACGTTTCAACGAACTCACCCTTGCGTTTATAGAGGATTTTGACAAGTTCCTTCGCAAGAATCTTTCGCTTGTCACTCGTGTTCACACGCATTTTTCGATAAAAAAGTTTATTGAGCGTGCGAAGAAGGATGGGCTTGTCAAGTACTCGCCTTATGAGGATTTTGAGATACCACGCCTAGATAACAAGAAGAAACCAAGTCTAACTGAAGAGCAGGTGGTGGAGTTGGAGAACATACCTAATGACGAACTCGACTCTATGGGTATTCAGTATGGCGTAGTGCGAGATAGATTTCTGTTCTCTTGTTACACTGGCTTGCGTGACAGCGACAGTATAGCACTAAGAAAGTGCGACATCGTTCACGATGAACGAGGGCTGACGATGCAGCTAACGACCATCAAGACAGACCAGTTTGTGATTCTACCGTTGTACTTATTGTTCGACGGCAAACCTGAACGCATCGCTCAGAAATACCTAGACATCAATCCGTCAGATGAACTATTGTTTCCCTACATGGGACGAACGGGACGTGAATACAAATTGAAGCGATTGTTCAAGTATGTCGGTATACCTGAGTCACGTTCGTTTCACACGGCTCGACACACATGCGCTACGTTATTGGCAGAGAAAGTCAATGACCCGTTTGTCATCAAGGACGTTCTTGGACATACGGCAATA
>FLNY01001779.1_pt1 | contig 12724 bp, 10 predicted proteins | sample 1140381 | NCBI WGS metagenome assembly FLNY01 (sample SAMEA3878172, study PRJEB12797) | bioreactor metagenome | biome: Moose rumen | place: Sweden | collected 2011-10
GCCGCAATCATCTGAGCTGACACATTTTCATACAGGTAACCCAGGTTAGCAGGCAACTTATCCGATAGTAATTTTTCATATAGTATATTCTCTGATACAGGTCTATCTATAAACATAAGTGTCACAAATAGGCCTGTATCTGCGATATAGAGTTTATAACTGTCTAAGTCCTTTGTACTGGATAAACTTATATCAGGCTTTGTTATATTGTATGATGCCAGTACTGTCTGAGAATCGATCACATCATACATTCTCTCCAAATCCCTCTTCTGAGTCTTTTTACCCGTTGCGCTGGAAATCACATAACGCTTTCTATTCTGAGACAATTGTGAAGGCACATCCTTATATATTCTCGATGACAGATCTGATGCATCTATTTTCCTAAAGTCATCCTCATAAAGACGAATTATGTTTCGCTTAACTTCATCTATCTCTCTAAAACTCTTTTTTTCAAGATAAGCCTGTACAGCCTGGGGCATTCCACCCACCGCCATATACATTCTGAAGTCACGCATCAGCTTTCTGTTTACAGAATTACCTATTGCTGTCTTTTTGTCATAGAAATCTTTTAACAATCTATATGTTTCATTCCCAGTTGCCCATAGAAACTCCTCATAATCCAACGGATACAATTTAAGTTTCATCTCTTCCGACGGAATCAGGATATCCTTTACATTTTTCTTAATTGAAATCAGAGATCCAGTCTCTATGTAATCATATCTTCCATCAGCTACCAGATACTTAATAGCCTGCCTTGCCCTTGGATATAGCTGAACCTCATCAAAAATAATGACTGAATCTCTATTTATAAGCTGTACGCCTGTAATTGTCTGAAATCCGACAGTTCATTTTTGCAAAGTTCTCCATCATAATTTAAATCTCTTGCTCTTTGAAAACCGCTACCACAATTATATTTTTCTTACAAGATCATACATAAAGCTCTTTTCTCCTAAAGTTCTTGTATTCACATGCTGCATTCCGATATGTTCATACTTATCTTTTTTGATCTTTGCATCTGTAGAAACAATGACCGGAAGATTCGCGCTACTTGCCACTTCAAAAGCAGTTTCAACAAGAGGTCGCATAAATCCTTTGCCTTGATACTCCTTTTTTACCGCGAGAAGTTCTATCTGAACAAACTGTTTTTTGCTGTCGCGATAAGTCTTTTCAAGGCTTGCTCCGCCTGCCTGGAATTTTTTAATAATATCGCTAAAGTTCTTAAACCCAAGCGCCTTTGACATTCTCCACATCATCTTTATCATCGCAATGCCCGGATACGGATGTGTAGTATCCGTAAGAATGATAATTCCCTCTTTTTTATCAGACGTTGCATATATGCCGCCATATTCATCTGCCGTCTTTATCATGGCAACCAGGTAATTTATAAGACTGGTTCTGTCAGGATATCCCGGATAATATGGAACCATACCGATTTCCTCATTCCCATAATCATAATAAGCAAATACCTCTGCAAACTCCTTCATCTCTGCTTCTGTCAATTTCACTTTTTTAAGCATAGTGACCTCCTTGAAATCCTTGATGGTTCCAAGTATAATCCTTATAAAATGACTATCAATAATTTCAGAGTCATTAAAAACTTTTTACGGAGGTAGCAATATGCCAAAGATATTTTCAGATGAAAACAGAGATGAAATACGTCTGAAGCTCCTTAACAAGGGCTTTAAACTCCTTAAAAAAGGTGGGCTATCTGCCGTAAACATCGATAAGTTGACGGATGAAACGTATATCGCAAAGGGAACTTTTTATAATCTCTTCGAAAATAAATCAGAGTTCATGTACCATATGATGATCCACGAACGAAGCAGGTCTAAGGAAAAGCTCCTCTACTATCTTAACGATTCCGGTAAATTAACAAAGGATTCCCTGCGTGACTACCTAAAATGGCTATCTGCAGAAAATCCTAATGTTTTTGCATTCTTATCCGATGCCGAAAAGAAACGTCTCGTCTCTTCGTGGTCAGATAAATATATCGAAGATGAAAACAACGACAGTAAGACCATGCATATGCTGATTTCATTACTTGAATCACCAGCAAAAGATCCCGACTGGAAGCTTGCCTGCAATTATATGAAGCTTATCGCTGTCAGCCTCACCACAAAGAAAGTCTTTATCAAAGAAAACTACAATGACATGATTGACTCTCTGATCAGGCAGATTGTTGATATTCTGTGCGCTTAACTTAATAAAGAACTATCATTTATCCAAAAAGCCAAACTACTATACCGGCTACGATAAATGAACCACCGCCCCATATAAGTGTCAGAAATCTCATTTCATAAGCTCCATCTTGAAATCGCACAGATCATCGCCCGCTCCTATAGTCTTTGTTCTGCTAAACTTAAGACCTGGAAGATTACCGTATGAATAAACATCATTCTCGCAAAACAGGATATTAAGCTCTGGACATCCCTGCTCCGTCAGATATTTGTTATACGGGCACTGTGTGATGTCCATACGGAAGCACCCCTTCTCCTTGGGATAGAAAACATTTATAAAACCTGCTGTCTCTCCGAACATCTTGTGACTCATAGAATCACACATACTAAGGAAGAACTTTCTAAAACCCGGCATCCTGCAGAATTTTGCAAGTGACCTACCCATTTGGGTTGATTTTTCTGCCATTATCTTCTTCATGACATCATATGCCACATCGGAATCCACTTCCTTCATTGCAAGATAGATAGCTGCCGCCGGAAAAATGAATGAATCCGTGTGCATAGCCACTCCCTTAGGAAGATCCTGATTCTCCGCATACATCTTATATAGCCGCTTATGTGCATCATCCCATATCTTCTCACATTCAGACGCAGATAACCTTTTGGTGATCTCCCCCTTGAATGCCTCTTTGCTTTTCATGGTTTTTAGCGTTTTCTTCTTAAGAACGCATTCCGGTTTTCTTGGCTGACTCACATAATCTTTAAAAAGTCCCATTTCTTACTTCTTCCCCATCAAAATAGCCGAACCGGATAATCCCATCCAGGTAGACTCCCATTTATTCATGAACATTCCGCTTGTTGTATCTATAAGCTTTACCTCCTCATATCCCATGTCTTTAAGCTTCTGCACAAAAGTCTGCATATCACCGTATTTTGCCCTTGACATAATGTCATGGATTGCAAATGTACCGCCCTTCTTTAAAGTGCGCAATGTCTCCAGAAGAATCGCCTGCCTGTCACTACTAGGAATATTGTGATATACATAGTTGCTTGTTACTGCATCAAAGGTCTCATCTTCAAAAGGCAGTTTACACGCATCTCCCTGCATAAAAGAAGTATTGCTTACACCTTCTGCTTCAGAATTGCTCTCACAAAGTTTTTTACTGAATGAAGCATACTCCTTGCCCCATCTGTCAATTCCTGTAAAAGACGCCCCGGGATTCTTCTTTGCACAAGCTATCGTAAGAGCTCCACTTCCGCACCCAACATCAAGCCCCTTTCCGCCTTCAGAAATACTCACATAAGAGGCTACCCCTTCAATGATCTGTTTTGACATCTGGCGCTTACCGTTATAAGAAAAAGCTCTGTACATCAAATACATCCATATAGTCACAGCACAAAAAATAACTGTAAGGATCAAAAACACAATTCCAAGAACTCTTTTTGTACTTCCTTCCGGCATTATTGGAGACACCCCTAAAATAAGAAAAAGAACCAGTGAAGCTATCATGCCGCATCCGGTTCCCATCACCATACCCTTTGGCATCCAGTTTTTATAATCTGCTTTCATATGCTTTTTCCTCCGCTTCTATCCATATATATTGACATTGTAACTCTTTTTGTTAGTCATCGCTAACTATAATTTCATAATAATGAAGATTGCATTTAAGCAATCCCCATCTGATTAAAAAAATCTCTTATTTCCTCGGTGTCTGAGTGCTGATCGAATAGCTCTTTAATCTCTTCAAAGCTATAGCCTGCTACAACCAAAGGCTTACAAATCTGGGCGTCCCCAGAGGTACTGATCTATTTGCAAGTTACTCTTGTGATGATAATAAAGCACCTGCGCGCTTGGTCATAGCTTTTAAGCCATTTAAACCGCTCTTCTTCAAATCTGATAGTGTAATGGCGCCAGTTGCCTCGAAAATAGAAAACAATTTTTCAACATATGCGCTAAGTTCTTCCTCATTCATTTTTGAAATGTTTTCTTTCAACATGCTGTCTACCAGATGGGCAGCCTTTGAAACCTTAGGGACAGTAACAAGCCCCTTGCCCTCCACGCACCATGTTGCAAGATTATGCTGAGCTACCGCAATAGCTGTAGATTTAACAACGATGGGTTTTCCTACAGGCTCCATTAAAAGGCCAACTATAGACTCCTCCGGAATAATACTGATAAGCTTTGGTATAATGTGCTTCATCTCCTTTGACAAGGCAACTTTTTTCATAAACCCCGGCCCATCATTACTATAAATATTTAAAATTCTAGCCTGTATATCCGGAGCGCACATTGCACCGGCGTACATCGCCAAATGTCCACCTTTTGAATGTCCACCTATTCTAAGAGCACGACCATTTTCCGCGGTAATTTCACTAAGATAAGCAACAGCCTGCCGCTCAGCCTCGACCTCCTCAAGAGCCAGCCTAAAGTCCTCTTTCCAACCAACTATGGTATCATCCGTCCCACGATAAGCAATGAAACTTGTCCCATCCGGAAGAAGAAATTCCATGGCCGCAAACTGCAAAGTCTTGTCAATCTCGATTTTACTAACGTAATTACGGATTTTTATATGATGATATCTATTTGTATCTGCAATACTTTTTAGCACTCTTGGAGCATCTTTAAGAATTGATCCTTCGGCATAGCGACCCTCATCATAATACTTTTCGAAATAAATATTATTGATTTCACTAATACCAATCACTTCTGAGCCAAATTCCTCAAACACATCATCTAACTGAAGGTATGACAAGCAAGAAAGAACTAAATTATCTATTACATTAAATCCGTCCTGCCAGAATTCCAAATCCCCACGCCACTTTATATAATCACTCAGTGTACCCATAATAGCTTACCTCCTTATTTCTCATCCACAACCTGGAACACCAAAAATTTAAGATAATAGCTTTCATCTGCCGCCCAAAGGATTGGATGATCAGGTGCTTGGGTGCGAAACTCTACCTGGCGCAATCGCTTATGAGCTGCCTGTGCGGCTTGACCTATCACTTTTACAAATAGTTCCTGGGTCATGAAGTGTGAGCAGGAACAAGTAGCCAGATAGCCACCATCTTTTACGAGCTTTAAGCCCTTCATGTTGATTTCACGATAGCCCTTCATGGCATTTTTTGTAGCTTCACGGGATTTTGTAAATGCAGGCGGATCCAAAATAACCACATCGTATTTTTCTCCTGCTTCCGCAAGCTTTGGAAGTTCATCCAACACATTTGCCTGACGAAATTTTACTGTGGAATCCAAGCCATTTAGCTTCGCGTTGGCTGTAGCCTGGGAAACTGCAAATTCTGATATATCAAGGCCTGTGACATCCTTGGCTCCCGCAATACCGGCATTAAGAGCAAAGGTGCCCATGTGTGTAAAACAGTCAAGCACCTTCTTATCCTTACACAAGCGCTGAATGGCAAGTCGGTTGTACTTCTGATCTAAAAAGAATCCGGTCTTTTGACCATTTACAACATCTACTATGTAGTGAACACCATTTTCAACGATTTCCACGTTTGTATCGAACTCATCACCTATGAAGCCCTTATATGGCATCAGACCTTCTTTCTTACGTACTGCTGCATCACTTCTTTCATAAACTCCACGAATAGTATATCCATCTTCTGCCATTATCTCCTTAAGGCAGTCAACAATCTGTTGCTTAAACTTATCTATCCCAAGGGCCAAGGATTCCACCACAAGTACGTCATCATATTTGTCAATTACAAGCCCAGGTAAAAAATCTGCCTCACCAAAAATAACTCTGCAACAATTCAAGTCCTTTTCAAGCAATACGTTTTTACGGTAGTTCCATGCGTTTAAAACTCTCATCCGAATGAACTGCTCATCTATAATCTGATCTTTTTTTCTAGTCATCATGCGCACACGAATCTTTGAATTGGTATTGATAAACCCCCGGCCCATCATATATCCGTCGAAATCGTGCACCACAACTATATCGCCATTTTCAAAGGTGCCAATTACTGAATCAATTTCATTATCAAAAATCCAAGCACCTCCTGCTTTAATTGTGCGCCCCTCTCCCTTTTTTAGCGTAACTATCGCTTCACTCATCTTATTACTCCTTAGGATTCTATTATTATCTTATTCTTATTGGGCCGGAGCATCTACAGCCGCTTCGATAACGGCTTCTTTTTCTTCTATAGCCACATCATCTGTGGATTCACCACCGTTGCCATAATTTTATTGTTCTCCCTATTAATTACTCTGCTCAAAGCGAATTATATCATATCTATTTTATTACAATGTATATGAATTACAACATATCCAAGATATTGTCTAAATCAAAATACAAATCTCAATTTTTGTTTATTGTTGATAAAAAATCTCGAATTTAGAATATTCTTAGGATAATACTAAATTGTTATGAAATACAGATTGTCAAATATTCTAAAACATGTAGATTTTTGATTGTCTATTTGTAAAAAGGAGGAGTTGTTATGGCAAACACAATAATGAATCTATCTCATAGCCTTCAGCGTCAGGCTTTTTCTGTTGCTGTCGACAAATTTTTAAAAGATCTCAGTGACGATAAGGAAGAGCGCACTGCAAGTTATCTTAAGCTTGTGGATGCCGCTGAAAAATTTTGGGGAAAGAACGGTGCAAGTAAGGAAAGTCTTAATGCCGTGCGTAAGGCCATTAAAGACCCTGACAATCGTTGGGTGAAATTTATTAACAAGACAATCGATGAGGCCAATCCTAAGTATTTACATAAAATGCTTCTTAATCTTGGTTATGAAGCCTTCTTCAGAGGCACCAAGATGATTCGTGCCAACCGTGAAAAATACGGTTGCAATATACCATGGCTTATTCTTTTTGATCCAACCATGGCCTGCAATATGCACTGCGTAGGTTGCTGGTCCGGCACCTATGGCCACAAAGTAAAGCTTAGCTTCGAGGAAATGGATAAAATCGTTACAGAAGGCAAGGAACTGGGTGTATATCTTTACATGATGACCGGTGGAGAGCCGATGTGCGCAAAGAATGATATTCTTAAGCTTTGCGAAAAACACAATGATTGCTTCTTTGCTGCATACTCCAACTCGACATTTATCACAGAAGAGTTGTGCCAGAAGATTGTAGAGCTTGGTAACCTTACATTTATGCTTTCTATCGAAGGTACACCTGAGACTAACGACAAGCGTAGAGGTGAGGGCCATTACGATGCAGTTATGAAAGCAATGGATTTGCTTAATAAATATGGAATCATTTATGGTACATCTATCTGTTACACCAGAGATAATATCGAGGCAGTTACAAATGACGACTTTTTGAGATTTATCTCAAGCAAAGGTGCTCGTTTCGGATTCTATTTCCACTATATGCCGGTGGGAAATAATGCAGTTCCCGAACTCATGCCTACCGTAGAGCAGCGCCGAAAGATGATTGATCGTATACGTGAGGTTCGTTCTGATAAGAGCGATATTGAATTCTATCCAATGGACTTCCAGAATGACGGCGAATATGTAGGTGGATGCATAGCCGGCGGACGTAATTACTTCCACATTAATTCAAACGGCGATGCTGAGCCATGTGTATTCATCCACTACTCTGATTCAAATATTCGCGAAAAATCAATCCTTGAGATTTTGCAGAGTCCACTGTTTATGGCTTATCACGATGGACAGCCATTTAACCGCAACCACTTGCGTCCATGCCCAATGTTGGAGAATCCAAAACTTCTACGCCAAATGGTTGAGAAGACAGGAGCTCACCAGACTAATCTTGAATCTCCGGAATCAGTTGAGCATTTATGTGCTAAGTGTGATGATTATGCTAATGAGTGGGGCGAGGTTGCTGATGAGATCTGGGCTAGTCAGACCCACAAGCGTCCGACATACGAAAACTACTCTAAGTTCCATAAGGACAATCCAGACCTTGCTGCATTCGAAACCAAAGAAGATATGAAAAAAACCATCAGCACCAATAATGCAACACATTCTGAGGTTAACAATCAATCTATCGTATAATACTTTAAAATCTGAAGCCCGCTGCATATGCAGCGGGCTTTTTGTGTACTCATTTTAATGATTAAGCGCTTCCTCTATTGTCTTTTTCATCTGCGCCAAATCTATCGGTTTTGCAATATGGCCGTTCATTCCTGCTTTTCTTGCATTTTCTATATCCTCTGCAAAAGCATTTGCAGTCATCGCGATAATAGGTATATTGGCAAGTTCTTTATTATCCAGTCTGCGGATTAGTGCTGTAGCCTCATAGCCTCCCATTACAGGCATCTGCACATCCATCAATACCAGGTCATAATATCCCGGTTGGGAAGTGGCCACTTTGTCTGCCGCTTCCTTACCATTTTCAGCCTTTTCCACCACAAACCCCATACTAGTAAGAATCTTAGATGCTATCTCCCTGTTAACATCCACATCATCTACAAGCAAAATTCTCTTACCGGATAAATCAATAGCCTCGGTCTCTTTTTTATCTTCGGCTATGCCGGCATCTTTATTATTCTCTCTCACTTCATCCTCACTTTGAAGCTTGAGTTTTAAGATAATGACAAATTCCGTCCCCATACCAACAGCTGTATTGACCGATATCTCTCCTCCCATCATATCAATTATATTTTTGGTGATAGTCATACCAAGTCCGGTGCCTTCGATATTTTGCTCTGTAACTGTCCTTTCTCGTTCAAAAGCATTAAAAACATTGGCAGCAAACTCCTTAGACATCCCCATGCCGCTGTCCTTAACTCTAATCTCATATCTGCCATACTCATTGTCTTCGCTGGCCAACTGCCATACCGATACATTTATATTGCCGCCTTGAGGTGTAAACTTATATGCATTGCTAATAAGGTTTAGAAGCACTCTGTTTAATCTATTCTTATCACAATATACGTATCCATAATTAATCCCCGCAGTACTTACCACATAATCTATGCCCTTTTGATCCATCTGAGTCTGAAACATATCTCTCACTTCATCAAATACATCAACCAGGCTAATAGGTATAGGCTCCAAATCAATCTTTCCGCTTTCTATTCTACTCATCTCAAGGACGTCATTTATCAGAGCAAGGAGATGATGACTTGAGCCTTTGATTTTTTCTATATAATCTTTTAGTTCGTCAATAGTTATGTCATCACGCTCCGATAAATTGATATATCCGATTATGGCATTCATAGGAGTGCGAATGTCATGGGACATATTTGATAAAAAGATAGATTTAGCCTTGTTCTGCTCAATAGCCTTGACCCTTTCGGCTTCAATAGCTTTTTCTCTGGTATTCATAAGTGAATACACAGAAAACATAATTCCAAGAGCCGACATCAGAAATATCATCTGGATAATATTATTTCTGGTAATCTTGTCATCCGCCTCCTGCAGCTGATTTCGCAAATAAATTTCAGTTTCGGCTATAACCTGAGGATCATTATTGGAATTTTTTGACTCATAGTATTCACTTATATTTTGAGCCATACTCTCGGTGATATCATCTGTAGCCTGCTTAACCCACATTAACGTAGTAAAGAAAATCAAGAACAATAAAACAATCCATACAACGATAGATTTTCCAAATTTTTTATCTTCATCATATGCAAATACATGTCTGAAATAAATAAATCCAAGAATACTCCATCCTGCCAAAATCAGATAAGATTCGGTAGACATAGCTTTTGCGGACCATGACATAAAATAAGCAAAGCAAAATACAGAAAAAGCTATACCAAGTGCACCTGTGGCAAAAATCTTTTTATTGTTATCCTTTTTAGCTGCAGAAATAGCACATGCTGAGGTATAAATATAGGCTATAATGGCACCTACCGTGTTGACATCCACTATCCAGCCTATAGCTGTACGTCCCAAAAAAGGTATAACTACAGAAATCGCCATTAGAAAATAAATAGCATTACTGGGAACTGCGTCATTATTAAGCCTGCCAAACCACTTAGGAATAATACCGTTTTGAGACATCTTATACATCAGACGACTGGCAGCGATTATATTACCTATCAATCCTGTGGCAATACCGGCAAATGCTGCCGCTCCCAAAACCACTATTCCTTTTTGTCCCAAGGCCCTGCTTACACTGTAAAAAGTAGGCAGTCCTTCCAAACCATCAAAGGAACTCAAACTTGCAACATATTCATTCCAACTGCCAAATCCCTCCGGCACATAACTTACTGCAAGAAAAGTCAACAGAATATATGATATTGCTCCTGCAATCAGTGCAAACAGCATTATCCAAATAGTATTACTTATTTTAAAATTAAACCCTGCAGTAGAATTTGATACAGATTCAAATCCAACAAATGCCCATGGAGACAGTGCAATAATAGTACCTATCTGACGAAAGCTACCCTGATCGTTTGACGAATAAAATGGCTGTATTCTATCAGAAAAAGACACATCACCCGTTTTTAATGCATATAGACTGCAAATCAGAACTCCTACAAATAAGACAACCGCAAAAACAATCTGCAGTGCTGCCGCCAATTTTTTCCTAATAACACAAACAATTCCGCACAAATAAATAGCTATAAGTGAAATCAGCACTTCACCAAAACAAACTTCATAACCCAACACCTGATAGTGGAACCCAAAATGAATCATATCTCCAAACAGATATTTACTTATGAGGCCTATAGCTGAGGCATTTGCCCATATAATGGCAATGTACACCAAAATCAAAAACCATGAGCTCATGAAGCCATGGTCATATCCGAAGTTATTAATAGTATATGTGAGAGTACCGCCTGCGTCATGATATTTAGTCATCAGATAATTGTAATTAACCCCTATGACAAACATTATTATGGCACCGACGATAATACCTATAGCTGTGCCAAGTGGTCCGGCTTTGGGTAAAAAAGTCGTCCCAGGCATAACAAATGCGCCCCATCCCACTGCGCAGCCAAATGAAAGTGCCCACACCGAAACAGGAGTTAGATATTGCTCCAACTTTACCTTATTGATTGGTTCTCCTTCATGATTCATCTGCCACTCCTATCTATGCAATTGTCTCCTATAGTTACAAGTATATCAAAAAATACCCAAGCAGACCATTTTAGGCGAATTCTTTTATATTGTTATTTTAAAATGATTTTGCTACACTGATATTTGTTTTACTAAATAAAATTTTTTAGATGAGGTTACTATTATTAAAACTATAATTTTTGATATCGGCGGAGTACTTATAGGCTATGACTGGACTGCCTATATGATGAATGAGTTTGATGGTAATATCAAACTGGTAGAAAGAATAAAAGAAAATGTATTTGGTGGACATAAGTGGGACGAGGTAGACAGAGGTGTTCTCACAGATGAAGAATTGCTTGCTTCTTTTACAAAAGATGCACCTGACATTAAGGATGAGATAGCTCATTTTTGGGATACCTGCGGAGATGCCCTATGGCAATACGACTTTGCCAAGGAATGGATCTACGACTTAAAAGACAGAGGCTACCAGGTCCTCTATCTATCAAACTGGTCGTCTCATTTAAGAAAGCTCGCCGCCAAACAAATGGATTTTTTGCCCCTGCTTGATGGAGGTGTATTTTCTTATGAAGAGCATCTCATCAAACCGGATCATGCAATATATAATCGCATAATAGAAAAATATAATCTCATCCCTGGCGAGAGTGTATTTATTGATGACTCTGAAGCAAATGTCATAGGTGCCAGGGAATGTGGATTACATGCTGTTTGGGCCAAAGATAAAAGCCATGAGATTGCCGTCAGCGAATTAGAAGCTCTTTTATTGTAGATCATATTTTACAATATTTAGTATTGCGTCTTTATTTGTATTAAAATAGATTCCATCGCAGGAGACATCTGTCGGTAGAGATGCTGTCATAACATAGGCTCCATCCTCAAAAAACACCTCCATACTATATCTATCCATTATTATCCTAAGCTTTATTGTATCATTTTTCCATGGAATATATGCACGTCGCTGATTCACAATGGCCCTTCTTGAACCGGAGAACTTTCTGTCTATTTTCGCAATATTTTCCTTTGGTCTTAGTACAATATCTGTATGATATTTTTCATCTGCTGCTATCGAAATTACGAATCTGTCAAATAATACCTCTGACTCCTTTGGTCTAACCTCCAATTCCAAGTCGAGACATCTACCATTTATTCCGTCAAGCGAAACACCGCCCTTTATAGATTCACTGTCAAATCCCTTCAAATCCTTTGTCGCTTGAATGAGAACATTCTTATGTTCAACTTTGGCAAAGCGCATGTCTTCAACTTCTTTTATAGGCCACTGGCAAAGTCTTCCATCCCGTATAGAAAGCTCTCTTGGCAACGACATTTGACCAAACCAAGGCTCCTTTTTATCATGCATATATTTCCGTTTCCATTATGAAATTCGAATCCTTCCGGAAGCATATCCTGTGGGCTTGCAAATAAGACCCCCTTGCCATCTAATTCAAAGAAATCCGGGCACTCCCACATGAGACCATATCTTCTTTTGTTTTCAGCAAAAACCTTTTCAAATTCCCAGTGAATAATATCATTACTCTTAAATAATAATAAATGTCCGCTTCCATCTGCAGGTCTGTTAG
>FLNY01002484.1_pt1 | contig 12716 bp, 7 predicted proteins | sample 1140381 | NCBI WGS metagenome assembly FLNY01 (sample SAMEA3878172, study PRJEB12797) | bioreactor metagenome | biome: Moose rumen | place: Sweden | collected 2011-10
CGGGAAAGGGCATATTCCATATTCAGGCGTCCGGCAATTACATAATTCATCTGGAATGGAGATAACTTTGCGGAATTCTTCCGTTGATAAGCTATCGTGAAATAATAGTATAGTGATTCTTCGAATATCGCATTATGAATCCTTACTTTATTTCCCTGGTTCCTGATATAGGAAAACATTGACGCAAATTTAACCATGGGGTCCACCAGGTTAAAGGTATAGTCGGCGCCGTTTACGGATATATTATAAAGGAACTCCCGTAATTCGGGATAGTTTTCAAGGTTTTTTGAAAGGTCGTCTATAAGGGTGTTGTCGCCGATAAGGATTATCTTCACCGCTTCTTTCACGCCATCAGAAGTCCAGCTCCTGTCCAGCCGTTCGTCAATAAGTTTGCAGATGTAACTCACCAGAACAGGGTATCCGCCGGTATAACGATAAATCTCTTCACTGATAGCTTCAACCGGCATTCCGGTATGATTGTCAGCCTCATAGTCTTCAAGCATCTTCGCAATCTCGCCGGGATGGAAGGTCATGTCAACCGTAAAGTCAGTGGCGATATTCCACGGGGAGTTATATTTTTTATCTGCGTCCGGCCTGAGTTTCAACTTCAGGTTTTTTATGTCGTAAACACCGGCAAGAATAACGCTGTGGAAAGTTGAATCCAAACCGTTAGCGGCATCAAGGTACTTGTTTCTAAGCATGCCAAGAAAGCTTAAAAACATCTGATTGTCAGAGTGTTTATCGACCTCATCAATAGTCAGGACAACCGGTGACGGGCTTGCCTGTGTAAATGCTTTTATGGTTGCAGACAGTGTATCAAGTGAATCCTGCGAAGACTCTTCCCATATTTTTATGAGCACGGGATCCGCTTTAAAATGACGCAGCCTTGACAGAATCATCTCAGACACCATTTTTGTAAAGCGCCCCTTGTCTGAAAAACAGTCATCGTCCGCACCTTCAAAACTTATAGGAATAATAAGAAACCTATCTGACAGTCTTTGGAAGACCTGATTGAGAATGGTAGTTTTTCCATACTGCCTTGCCCTGTTTATGGTAAAATACTTTCCGCTTTCTATATAACGCTCCACCACCTCAAATCTCTTGGAGGTGTCCACCATATAGTGTAAACGAGGATTACAACTTCCGGTAACGTTAAATTCTTTCATTTTTCAGTATCTTACTATTGCAAATATATATAAATTATCGTTGATTTCTGCACATCACCCGGCGGATAGTTGTCCGGGGTTTACAACGGGCTTATTCCGTAAGAACCCAGTCTCCGATAGTTCCGGTTTTGGAGGAGAAATTCAGTCCCAGCTTCTGCACTTTCAGGGAGCTGCCGAGGAATCTTTTGATGGCTTCCCAGGCCGAGGGAGCATCCAGCTTCGCCTCTACAATATAAACTTTATCGGCCAGGAACATAATGGCGTCTGTCCTCCCTTCGCTGTTCATGATTTCCGTATAGATTTGGATGTTCATGAAGGAGAAAACCACATAGAACAAACGCTTGTAGTAGGCTTCTTTTCGAGTTAATGATTCCGGAGCGCCTTTCACAAATTCTGGATAAGGGATGGATGCGAAGAATGCTTTCAGCAGGTCGATAGCCAAAGGGACATCGTCATTCAGAAGGGCCCGCTTAAAGCGGATCGCAAGGTTTTGGGACTCTATTTGATTCTTCTTGTACAGGATGGGAAGCAGGTTATCCATCAGGCCGGCCCGAACCTCGGCATTAGGTATAGTAAGCGTGTACGAATCGAATGTCGGATTATACGCCTTAATGGTCAGATAACCGCTCTGATAAAAGAGGGACACCGCATTTGTAACCGTTTCTGTGGGCTGATTGAAAGCAGAATCGGTAACCTCTACGCCATCGATTTCATAAATATCTGTCTCGAAATGTGTAAGGGTGTCAACAAGCACGGTTGGGGTTCCTGAGGAATACCAGTAGTCTGCAATCTTCATGGAAGAAAACACCCGCAGGATGCTGTAGGGATTGTAAATATCCAAGCATGACGGAGCAAAGTGATAACCGTCATAGCGTTGTTTCAGCTTAATGGAAACCGCTTCTTCACTTTCGCGCAATACCTTGGCCAAGCTTTGCATATCCTCCCCGAAAATGCTGTTCATTTCCTGCTCCGTAAAACCGCAAAGAGCGGCCCCGCCCGCCTCCTTCGGCAATAAAAACCCCCTCTTCCACGCCTTTTTTAAGCAAGCGTTTAAACGTAGCATCGCTTCCGTCAAAGCCTGTTCCGTCTTGTATTTCCTTTCTAAGGGAGCGGGGGTGATTACGCAGAAAATCTGCCACCTTTCCTTGTTCCATATTGAGCCGATTTTACTTTTCGGCTCAAAAATAATAAAAAAATGAGCCGAAAACAAGATATAGACACTATTTCCTCCCCGGGGCAATAATGCCGGAATTGCCTCAAGAATCCTCCTTTCCTCCAAAAACCGGTCTTTCGGATTGGAAAGTTTCAGGTCCAGATAACCGCCGCGGCTGGCTGAAAACGTGCTTTATAAGACTTGATTTGCCAATTCTCCTTGGAGCCTTAAGCACTAAATTGCTGCCGATTCTTTTTTGCGGTCACAGAAGTACTCGTCCGGAATATCCGTAGTGTCTGTAAAGAATGGATTAACAGGCCGAAAGTTGTTAATAATCACAAATTTTCGGCAAGATAAGAAATTTTATCAAAAAATAATTTATATAAAATAGCCTTGCTACCTTACCTCAAACTCCAACACCTCGAAGAGGGGCTTGCCGGATGCGGTGAGCCCCTCTGCTATTACGCGGAAGGTGCCGGGGCCGGAGGGGGCCATCAGGGAAAGCACGCGGCTGCCGCCGGCCTCCAGTTTCAGGGCCGGATGCCAGTACAGCAGGGGACGGTAGTCCGCTCCGCCTACGGGCGTGCCGGGATAGGCCACCGGATAGCTCACGCCCTTGAAATCCAGCACCCGCACATTGGCAGGGAACTGCAGGGCCTTCACATAATTGTTGCGGGTGATGAAATTCACCACCCCGTTATAGGAAAGGCCGCCCAGGGTTATGCTCTCTTCATAGATGTCCACATCTTCCAGCAGCATGGCGTCCATGCCTTCCAACAGGGAAAGGTCCCCTATTACCACCCCGTCCAGCATTACCAGCAGGTTGTCCTTGGCCACCTTCCTGCCGCCCGCCGCATCGGAAACAATCAGCTGCAGCTGGCGTTTTCCGCGGACGGTGCGGATGCGCAGCTCCTTCACAATCTCCACCATCACCTCCTGGAACGAGGGAAAGCGGGTATAGTCGTCCAGATGATACGTTTTTTTCGGCATATTTTCCAGCAGGATGTCCTGCCGGCGGGGAAGGAACTGCACCAGTGTATCTACCTGCAGCATTATGCCCGCGGCGGCCTTCCGGCGCACCAGGGATCCGTATTGCGCCGCCGACAGCTCCAGCGGCTCCATGTCCCCCACCGACGGGTAGCGGAAGGGGTCCATTAGCGAAATGTAACCGCTGCCGCCGGCCACCTCGCACACCAGCTCACGGTCGCCGTAAATATTGTTGGTAAAGAACATCAGCCGGCCCCTGTCGCCCAGCTTTCCCACATACACATCCGTAGGGGAACCGGCCGATGAAAGGGTGGCCACAGCCACCTGGGAAAGGGAATCCAACTGCCGCTCTTGCAGGCCCTCCACCGCCGCATACACAATTTCCCCCTCATACTCCGGAATGCGGGCCGATGCCGTCACGGGCACGGGCAGTTCCCGGAAAAAGTCTTCCCAACTGTGCCCCCGGGGTGCGTTCAGCTGGTCCACCTCATAGACGGAAAGGGAAATGTCCACCCCTTCCTTGCCGCCGGAAAGGGCCAGGGAGAAAGAATGTCCGCTCCGGGGTGTCTCCCTTACAGAAAGGTTCAAAAGTCCGTCAGAAGCCCTGGAAAACGCCTTTACGCGGTACTCCTGCTCCGGAACCAGATGAACCCCATTCCTTACGCGGGCCGTAGAAGTGGTGTTGAACACGGAAACCGGCTTGGAACCCGGAAGGAAGGCGTCCGGATACCGGGCCGTGTAGGCAATGAGCCGGTAATTGCCCGTGGCGGCGGTGGGCGGAATGCGGAACTTTCCAGCCCCGCGGCCTTCCATGATCCCCACCTTGGCCGTTGCCGCCGTCCCGTCGGAGGATACCAGTTCCAGGTAACAGACGGCGCTCCAGGGCGACAGCTTTCCGGTAGAGGCATCCACACAGAAGAGGGAACACCAGATTTCGTCGCCGGCCACATACACGTCCCGGTCGGTGGAAACATAAATTTTTTCCACACCCTGGGCCTGCCCCACCAGGGGCAGCAGCCCAATCAGAAGAGTCAGCAGTCTTTTCATCAGTCAAAATCCGGTTTTTCCAAGGTTCCTCCGGCAAGGGTACAGTCGTAGCAACGGCCCAAGCCCCATCCGGGAACATATTCCATGTTCTCGTTGGTAATTAAAGTCACCGGGGTATAGCCCAGTCCGTACATTTCCAACCAGTTTTCCTCCGGAATCTCACTCAGGGAAGTATAGGGGACCTTCCAGCGGCTGTACCGGTCGTCCAGCACAAGTTCCCGGGTGGTCACACGGGAAATGTTCACATATCCGTACACCTTCACGGCCGGATCTTCCTCACAGAACACATTGCCCCGCACCTCCCCGGGTTCCGGAGAGAAAAGATTGCCGCCGATGGAGGCGTTTTCCTCCAGCATTTTCCTGTACTGGTACTGTTCCGGCGTAAGGTTCCACAGTTTTACCCGCGCATGGTATTCCCGGTGGTTCCGGTTGTTGCTCCGGGGGAAACTGCCCACTACAAAATTGTTGACCTTCCCGCCCAGCGAGGAATAGTCTATGATAACCTGGCTGTTGGAACTGTACTTCCGCCAGCACCAGTAAAGGCTGTCGTCCGGATTCATGATAACGGACACCGTGTTGCTTTTGGGATCGTAGGAGAGTTCCTTCAGGAAGTCGGCATGGAAATTCCAGATTTCGTCCAGGGTGGCGCCTGCATACCCGCTGCCGCTGCCGTCGTCTTCCAGGGACAGAAGAAGATGGACCTGGGTTTCATCGGCCCCGAAGGAAAGGTCCGTTATCCTGGGCGCCGCCACCGGCTCTATCCACTCCGAACGGAAGGTTTTTCCGTCGCAAAGGATGGTAAGGCGGTAGCTGTTGTCCTGGGAGGGGACAAAGGCCGGAATGGTATAGTTTCCGTAACTGCCCGTGGCGGTGTAGCGGTGGCCGCTGCCGTCTTCCAGATAAACCTCGGCCGAAGGGCGGCCGGCCGACACGGCCGACTGCCCAACCTGCAGGGACTGCAGATAGGAAAGCTTGATGGTAGAGGTGCTTCCAAGAAGGATGTTGGCATCTGCCACCAGGGATTGTTCCGTTATGTCTTCCAACTCTACGGAGAAGGGATACACGCAGCCTGCAAGCAGGAGGGCTGTAGAGAGTAAACTGAACTTCTTCATAGCTTAGAACAGGAAATTAACGTTGATATAAGGAATTTGCGTAGCGAACACGGAGAGCATGTAGCCCTTCACGGACCCGTTGGCGTCGGCCTTGAAGAACACGGAATAAGGGTTCTTGCGGCCGGTCACGTCATACACGCCCAGGGTGAAGGTGGTATGGATCCAGCTCTTCTTGTAGTGTCCCGGGTCTATGTTCAGCGCCAGGTCCAGGCGGAAATAGTCCGGAATGCGGTAACCGTTGCGCTCCGAGTAGGCCAGGCGGTAGGCGCCGCCCAGCTGGTATTTTCCCACCGGCACCGTCACCGGGCGGCCGGTGGAATAGTCCAGGTTGGCCGAGAGGCTGTAGCGGTGCGTAATGGCCCAGTTGGCCACCAGTTTCACCTCGTGCGGCTTGTCGTAAGGAGCATTGTACCAGTTGCCGGCAGAAAGCGTTTCGTAGCCCCTGTCCTCCATTTCCCTGTAGCGGGAACGGGAATAGCAGTAGCTGAGCCAGCCGGTAAGTTTGCCCGTGGTCTTTTTTATCATGGCCTCCACGCCGTAGGCCCGGCCATAGACCGGAAGCAGGTCATCGGAGAGGTTTTCGTTCATGGACAGCGTGGCGCCGGGCTTGTAGTCCAGACAGTTGGCTATTTGCTTGTAATACCCTTCCACGGAAAAATCCATGCCGCTTCCCAGGTGCGTCCAGTACACGCCCGCAGCCCCCTGCCAGCCCGTTGTGGGCTTGATGGAGCCGTCGCTCAGCTTCCAGGTGTCCATGGGAGAGATGGAAGAAGTGTTGGAAATTAGGTGGATGTACTGCTGCATGGTATTGAACCCGGCCTTGAAGGAAAGGTTGGCAGCCGGAGAGTAGCGCGCACTCAGGCGCACCTCCGGACCGACGTAGAACTTGGAATGGTTCAGGAACAGGAAGGACGACAGCCTGAGCCCGCCCTCCAGGGACAGCTTTTCCAGCACCTGCCAGGTATCGGCCACATACAGAGCCGGTTCCACGGCCATTTCCGTCTTCAGGGAACGGGCCACAATGCCGGACTCCTGGCCGAAGGGAAGCAGTATGCCCGGTTCCAGGGCATAGCCCACCACGTCCAGGCCGTAATTCAGCAGGTGGTTTCCCAGCGGGGTGTTGAAATTCGTCCGCAGGAAAAGCTGGCGGATGTAGGTGTCCAGGTCGAAGGCCCCCTCGGCCCAGTTGTGGATGCCCGTACGGTTGCCGTATTGGTCATAGCCCACATTCACCGTGAAACCCTTGCCGCCGGCTTCCCTGTGCCGGAACAGGGCCGATGCGTTCAGGTTGGTATAGCGGAAGGTGGTGTCGCCGCTGAAGGCGAAGCGGTCCGTGGCAAAGTAGCCCGTCAGCTGCAGGGAATTTTCGCTGTCGAAACGGTGCGTGATGCCCGCATTCACGTCCGTGAAACCGGCACTGCCACCGCTGTAATAGCTGTCTTTGGGCAGCAGCCCCAGCAGCCAGTCGGAATAGGTGGTGCGCGCCCCCACCAGGAAAGTGGTCTTGCCGCCCTTGTCCAGGGGGCCTTCCAGGTGCAGGCGCCCGGTGAGCAGGCCCACGCCCACCGAACCCTGCAACTTCTCCGTGCTGCCTTCCTTGCTCCTGACCGTAAGCACGGAAGAGATGCGCCCGCCATACTGCGCCGGAACGGAACTCTTGTACAGCTGCACATCCTCCACCACGTCCGGGTTGAAGGCCGAGAAAATGCCGAACAGGTGGCTGGGATTGTAGATGGTATTGCCGTTGAACAGGATCAAGTTCTGGTCCTGCGAACCGCCGCGCACATTGAAGCCGCCGGATGCCTCTCCCACGGTCTTCACGCCAGGCAGGGTGAGCACCGCCTTCAGGATGTCGCCCTCCCCGAAGGCCGACGGAATCTTGTTCATGGTGCGGATGTTCACCGTTTCCACGCCCATGGTGGCGGTGCGGTGGTTGGCCATGCTCTGGGCCGACACCACCGAGGCTTTCAGCAGTTCCACCTTGTCCGGCAGTTCCACGTTCAGGGAACCGTCTCCCCGGAGCTCTACCCGGAAATCCATGTCTTCCTTGGACTCGTAGCTGAAGTGCAGCACATTGCCCCCGGCGGGCAGCGTCATGGAATAGTACCCCCTGGAATCCGTACGGGCGTAAGTGGAAGTCTCGTCGTCAAAAACCACCACCCCCGGCAGCGGCTGGCCGGTTTCCAGGTCTTTCACCTGCCCGCCAAGTTGGACCGGCTTTCCGCCGTTTCCGCTTCCCACCACGTATATTTTGTTCCGGTAACTTACATTCACGCTGGTCTCGGGACCCTGTCCCTGCGTTTTCTGCTGCTGCTCCAGAAAGTAGCCGTCCGGCAGTCCCAACCCTTCCAGTTTTATATTATCCATTACCACATCGGCCGGTGCTTCCGTTCCTTTCCACGTTTCCAGCTTGCCCTGGAAGGGGGATGTTCCGGAAGAAGGGGAAGAGAGGGCCCTCTGGAAGGCTTTTTTGCGGAGCTTCACCAGACGGTCCCCTTCCAGGGTATAATAATTCTCCTGACGGGCGAAATAGTTCACAAGGGAGCTGTTGTATTCCGGGTCTTCATATCCTATGTCGGCCCCGTTGTGGTTTCCGGTGCGGGCGGTGAAAACTTTTCTTACCTGCAACAGCAGCGGAGACTTTCCGTCTTTCACCACTTCCATATACCCATCCGGAACATTCTTATAACCAAGATATTGCAAATTTACAAACAGCCTCTCCCCCATGGTAAAAAAGGATACCCCTTCCCGGGACAGCACCACCGGGGTCATCTTGTCCGACAACCTTACCTGCAACTCTTCCCTGGAAGCGTCCAGGTTCACAAAGATATCCCGGTACAGTTTTCCGTTATAATAGACGCTGCCTTCCCTGAATTCCTTGCTTTCCAGGAAATAAGTGCCGTTGAACAAATAGGGGTAATGGATAGGCAGTTTTCCCCTGTACAAAGTGGAAAGTGCGCCGGCCTCCTGCATGTATTGCTGCGTCTGAGCCTGGCCATGCAGCTGGCAGCAGAGCAAAGAACACACCCATACCGTAACCAAGTATTTTTTCATAAGGCAAAAATACGCAAAAAAAGAGTCTCACCCAACAGAATGAGACTCCTTTTAAGCAGATTAATGCCCTTACATGCTGAACTTGGCTTTGAGATATTCCCTGTTCAGGCGGGCAATGTGGTCTATGGTAACGTGCTTGGGGCACTCCATCTCGCAGGCGCGGGTGTTGGTGCAGTTGCCGAAGCCCAGCTCGTCCATCTTGGCCACCATAGCGCGGGCGCGGCGGGCGGCCTCCGGCTTACCCTGCGGCAGCAGGGCCAGGGAACTCACGCGCGCTGCCACAAAGAGCATGGCGCTTCCGTTCTTGCACGTTGCCACACAGGCACCGCAGCCCACGCAGGCGGCGGCATCCATGGACAGTTCCGCATCGTCGTGGGGAATGAGGATATTGTTGGCATCCTGGGCGCTTCCGGCACGCACGGTTATAAAGCCGCCGGCCTGCAGAATCTTTTCAAAGGCACCCCGGTCCACCACCAAATCCTTGATTACCGGGAAAGCGCCGCTGCGCCAGGGTTCCACGGTAATGGTAGCTCCCGGTTTGAAATGACGCATGAACAGCTGGCAGGTGGTTACCTGGTCGTCCGGTCCGTGGGCCCGGCCATCTACATACAGGGAACAGGCACCGCAGATGCCCTCCCGGCAGTCGTGGTCGAAGGCAATAGGTTCCACCCCCTTGCGGATGAGCTGGTCGTTCAGGATATCCAGCATCTCCAGGAAGGAGGCGTCTTCCTCTACATCCGTAACATGATAAGTCTCAAAATGACCTTTTGCTCTGGCGTTTTTCTGACGCCACACTTTCACATTGTATTCCATAGTCCTTTAGTCTTTATAGTTACGGGTGGCAATCTTAATATTCTCATACTTAAGCGGTTCCTTGTGGAGTTCCGGTTCTTTTCCTTCTCCCTTGTACTCCCAGGCGCCCACATACATGAAGTTTTCGTCGTCGCGCTTGGTCTCCCCTTCCTCCGTTTGCATTTCCTCGCGGAAATGGCCGCCGCAGGATTCGCGGCGGTTCAGGGCATCGTAGGCCATCAGCTCGCCGATATCGAAGAAATCTACCAGACGGAGGGCCTTCTCCAGCTCCTGGTTGAATTCTTCGTTGGTGCCGGGCACACGTACCGTCTTCCAGAATTCCTCACGGAGTTTCTTGATTTCCTCTATACCCTTCTTCAGGCCTTCCTCGTTGCGGGCCATGCCCACATACTCCCACATGATGTGGCCCAGTTTCTTATGGATGCTGTCCACAGTCTCCGTACCCTTCACGGCAAAGAGCTTGGCTATGCGCTCTTTCACCGCCTTTTCGGCCGCTTCAAACTCGGGAGCGTTGGTGTCCGTCTTGGGCTCGGCAAATTTATGGGAGAGATAGTCGCCGATGGTGTAAGGCAGGATGAAGTAACCGTCGGCCAAACCCTGCATGAGGGCGCTGGCACCCAGGCGGTTGCCGCCGTGGTCGGAGAAGTTGGCTTCGCCAATGGCATACAGGCCGGGAATGGTGGTCTGGAGGTCATAGTCTACCCACAGGCCGCCCATGGTGTAATGGATGGCGGGGTAAATCATCATCGGTTCCTCCCAAGGGGAAGAAGAGGTAATCTTCTCGTACATGTCGAACAGGTTCCCATAGCGCTCCTGCACCCGCTGGTGGCCCAGGCGCTGGATGGCGTCGGCAAAGTCCAGGAACACGGCCAGGCCGGTTTCGTTTACGCCGAAACCTGCGTCGCAGCGCTCTTTGGCGGCGCGGGAGGCCACGTCACGGGGAACCAGGTTGCCAAAGGCCGGGTAGCGGCGCTCCAGATAGTAGTCACGGTCCTCCTCCGGAATCTGCGAAGGCTTTATCTCGTGCTTACGGAGTTTCATCACATCTTCCTTCTTCTTGGGAACCCAGATGCGGCCGTCGTTGCGCAGGGACTCACTCATGAGGGTGAGCTTGCACTGCTGGTCCCCATGCACAGGAATGCAGGTGGGGTGAATTTGGGCGAAGCAGGGATTGGCAAAGAAAGCACCCTTGCGGTAGGCCTGCATGGCGGCGCTTCCGTTGGAGTTCATGGCGTTGGTGGAAAGGAAATACGTATTTCCGTAACCGCCGGTGGCCAGTACCACGGCATGGGCGCCGAAACGCTCGATCTCTCCGGTAACCAGGTTACGGGCTATAATGCCCTTGGCCTGACCGTTTATAATTACCAGGTCCAGCATCTCGTGGCGGGGATAGCTCTTCACGGTACCTGCAGCAATTTCCTTGTTCAGGGAAGCATAGGCGCCCAGCAGCAGCTGCTGGCCGGTTTGTCCGCGGGCATAGAAGGTCCGGCTCACCTGCACCCCGCCGAAGGAACGGTTGGCCAGGTAGCCGCCGTATTCCCGCGCAAAGGGGACGCCCTGGGCCACGCACTGGTCGATGATGGCGGCGCTTACCTCGGCCAGACGGTACACGTTGGCTTCGCGGGAACGGTAGTCACCACCCTTGATGGTGTCGTAGAAGAGGCGGTAAATGCTGTCGTTGTCGTTCTGGTAGTTCTTGGCGGCATTGATACCACCCTGTGCGGCAATGGAGTGCGCACGGCGCGGAGAATCGCTGATACAGAAAATCTTGACGTTGTAGCCCAGCTCCCCCAGGGAGGCAGCTGCAGAGGCTCCGCCAAGACCTGTACCCACCACAATCACTTCCAGTTTCCGCTTGTTGTTGGGAGAAACAATCCGGATTTCGGCTTTGCGCCTGGACCATTTTTCGGCAAGCGGGCCTTCCGGAATCTTGGAAATCAATTTGGGATCTGACATGGTATATTGTTGTTGTTGTTAGTGAATGATTCTGGGTTTTGGTTTGTTATGGCTGTGTCCGGCCATGGTTAAACCGTTCACAAAAATAAGCATTTTTCGTGAATAAAATAGGAAAAATAGTGACTTTCCCTTAAAAAAGCGTATTGTCGTCCGGGGTATATTTGCGCTGGACCAGGTAAGATTCCAGTCCCAGGTGCTTGTAGGCCAGTTCCGTTGCCACGCGGCCGCGCTGGGTGCGGATAATGAAACCTTCCTTGATGAGGAAGGGCTCATACACTTCTTCCAGGGTGCCGCTGTCCTCGCTGATGGAGGTGGCCAGGGTACCCACGCCCACAGGACCGCCCTTGAAATTCACAATGAGCGTCCTTAGAATCTTGTTGTCTATGCCGTCCAGCCCGCGCTTGTCTATCTTGAGTTTGTTAAGGGCGAAACGCGTGATTTCCAGGTTGATGCGCCCGTCGCCCAGCACCTGGGCAAAGTCCCTTACCCGCCTTAGCAGGGCATTGGCAATACGGGCCGTCCCCCGGCTGCGGAGGGCAATTTCCAGGGCGGCGTCCCCGTCTATCTCCAGGGCCAGGATTTTGGCGCTCCTTACCACAATCTGCTTCAGATCCTCCACATCGTAGTACTCCAGGGCGCAGGTAATGCCGAAGCGGGCCCTCAGCGGCGCCGTCAGCAGGCCGCTGCGGGTGGTGGCGCCCACCAGCGTGAAGGGATTCAGGGCAATGCGCACCGACCGGGCGCCCGGCCCCTTGTCTATCATGATATCTATCACATAGTCCTCCATGGCCGAGTACAGGTACTCTTCCACCTCCGGGGAAAGCCTGTGAATCTCGTCTATGAAAAGGACATCGCCCGTCTCCAGGGAAGTGAGCAGACCCGCCAGGTCCCCGGGCTTGTCCAGCACCGGGCCGGATGTGACCTTCATGTTCACCCCCATCTCGTTGGCAATGATATGGGCCAGGGTGGTCTTTCCCAGTCCGGGAGGCCCGTGGAACAGCACGTGATCCAAGGCTTCCTTCCGCAATTTGGCGGCCTTTATATAGATTCGCAGGTTGGACACAATTTCACTCTGCCCGGTGAAATCGTCCAACTCCTGCGGCCTTATTATTCCGTCAAATTCACTATCTTTGCGGTCAACTGTGCTATGTGGGTCGAATTCGTTCATAAAAACGGCGGTTCAATTCAGATACAAATATAGTTTTTATTTTTAAGATTGTTGTTTTTTATGATGCGGTTAATATGTTCATAACTTCTATCAATTAATTAAATTTCAATTATTTATATTAATTTTATTTTGTTAGGAACATGTGAACAGCGGGTTGATGGACTGTTAAAAACTGCACCCACCGCCACCCGGCCGGGTTATCAACCAGGTTATTAACAGGGTTATCAACAGGTTTTTCAACCGGTATTAAGGCCATTATG